>Ga0302279_10007033_pt1 | contig 11661 bp, 11 predicted proteins | sample III_Bog_N3_3_FD_194541 | JGI IMG/M metagenome (GOLD analysis project Ga0302279, IMG submission 194541) | Peat permafrost microbial communities from Stordalen Mire near Abisko, Sweden - III_Bog_N3_3 | ecosystem: Environmental > Terrestrial > Soil > Wetlands > Peat | place: Sweden: Abisko...
GCCCTTGCGCACCGCCCAGCGCCAGAAGAGGAAGAACATGACCAGGGCAGCCAGGACGCAAGGGACGCCGGGCCGCTCGCGCAGGTGATCGGCGCCGTAGAGGAACATCACCAGACCCGGCGACAGCAACGCCAGACCCACCAGGTCCAGCCGCCGCGGGACCTTTTCGCCCTTGTCGTTGGGCAGAAACATCATGGCGAGCGTCACCGCCAGAACGCCGACCGGCAGATTGACCAGGAACAGCCAGCGCCAGGAGGCGAACTGCAGGATCGCGCCGGCCAGCACCGGGCCCAGCAGCGGGGCCAACAGGACCGGCAATGCCGAGACGCCGATCACCTGGGCCATGTGCTTTCCGGCCGCCCGCGCCACCATCATCTGCGCCATGGGCGCCAAAAGGCCGCCGCACATCCCCTGCAGAACGCGGAATGCGATCAGCGACCCGGCCGACCAGGCCAGGCCGCAAAAGGCCGATGAAATGGTGAAGGCGACGAAGCACCAGACATAGACCGCCTTGGCGCCGACGCGGTCCACGACCCATCCGTTCAGGGGCAAGGTCAGGGCCAAGGCCAGCAGGTAGCCGCTTGTCACCCACTGGATGGCGCCGAGGGTGCTGTGCAGGTCGCTCGCCAGACTCGACAGGGAAACGTTCACGACCGTGGCGTCGATCTGCGACATGAAGGCGCCGCCCGCGGCGACAGCCGCGATCTTCCAGACGGCGGGATCGATCCGGTCGGAGTCGCCGGAACGCGTTGGCGACATTGATTTTCCCTCTCACTCCGAACGCCAGTGGCGAAGGGTTATGCTGATTCCCACGGGCGTACCTTGGCGACTCCCCTATCACAAGGCGCGCCGGACGCGCGCGCTTGCGCATCGACTGGGGAACTTGACGTGGCGTCCGTTTGCGGACCTGATCTCATCGCCTTAGGGGGGCGCTGTCGACCCTGGACCATCGCGGACCGGGAGACTGCGGCTCTACGCGGGTGAGAACAAGCAAGCCGCCCGTCCATCGAGACGGTTCGGTCGAGAAATGGGAGGGGCCGTCATATGGATGACGCGACCGGGAGTCTGTCTGAGCAATCTCGCGGCGAACGCGACATCGGCCTGCCCGAAATCGGCGCGCGATTGGACCGGCTGGCCTCCAGTCGAACGATCTGGGGCATATTGCTGCTCCTGTCCTTCGGCGGTTTCTTCGACGCCTTTTCCGCCTACTCGGGCAGCACCATCGCGCCGGGCCTTTACCGCAGCCACATTCTGACGGCCACGACCAAGAGCTTCTTCAGCCTGCACGGTTATGCTGGCTTCACCTCGGCGACCTTCATCGGCCTGCTGCTCGCCAGCTCTTGCTTCGGCGTGCTGGCGGACCGGTTCGGACGGCGGGCGGTGTTCACCACGGCCCTGCTGTGGTTCGGCGTGTCGGGCATCATGATGGCGTTTCAGACCAACGCCATCGGCGTGATCTTCTGGCGCTTCATGATGTCCATCGGCGGCGGGGTCGAGGTGATCACGGTCGACTCCTATCTGAGCGAAATGACGCCGAAAGGAACCCGGGGCCGGGCCTTCGCGATCAACAACGCGCTCCACTCCACCGGCCAGCCCCTGGCCGCGCTGGCGGCCTTTTCGCTCGTGCCCTACACCTTTTTCCATATCGACGGATGGCGCTGGGTCGTGGCCGTGAGCTGCATGTCGGCCATCATCGTCTGGCCGATTCGAATGTTCATCCCGGAAAGCCCGCGCTGGCTGGCCGCTCACGGCAAGCTGGCCAAGGCGGACAAGATCGTGTCCGAGCTGGAGCGGCGGGTGGAGCGCGAAACAGGCCGACCCCTTCCGCCGCCCGCGCCGGTCGTCCACCGGCCGCCGCACACGGTGGGTCGCTACAGCCAGATATTCAGCAAGGAATATCTGCCCCGCACGCTCATGTTGAGCTTTTTCCACATCTTCCAGGCCATCGGCCTGTTCGGCTTCATCAATTGGATGCCGACGTTCCTGATGAGCCGGGGCGTGAGCATAACTCACAGCCTCGCCTACACCCTGGGGATGACCCTGGTGGCGCCGGTGGGGCCCCTGCTGTGCCTGTCCTTCGTCGATAAGGTGGAACGCAAGTGGCAGATGGTGGGGTCGGCGCTCATCATCGCGGTCGCCGGGATCGTGTTCGCCCTGTCGCGCAGTCCTTGGGTCATCGTGCCCATGGGTGGAATCGAATTGCTGTGCGCGAGCATCCTCAGCTTTAACTTCCACGCCTATCAGGCCGAACTGTTCCCCACCCGCATCCGCACCCAGGCGATCGGCTTCGTCTATTCCTGGAGCCGGGTCAGCGGCGCCTTCACCGGGTTCCTAATCGCGTGGGTCCTGGGGACCTTCGGCGTCCCAGCGGCCTTCCTTCTGTTCACTGGCAGCATGATCATGGTGGCGCTGTGTGTGGGCGTATTCGGCCCGCTGACACAGGACCGTTCGTTGGAGAATCTGTCGCCATGAGTTCGGCGGCTGTGTCTCCTGCTAAGCAGCCTTTTGCGAATCCCGCGTCCGCGCGCCCAAGGCCATGGACGCGAGGGTCGCGCCGCCGAACAACAGGTCGAAGCCGACAATCAGGCCGAAGGCCCAGACCAGCGTACCCGGCAGGCCTAGGATAATCATACCCGCCAGGAACAGATCGATCACGCCGTTGATCAACATCCATTCCCACTTGGCTGACAGCTCGCGCCGGTGGCTGAGGGACAGTACGATCATGAACACGCCGTCGATGGCGAAATAGGCGGTCAACACGAACGTCAGGGTGGCGAGGCCGGCCAGAGGACTCCACACCAGAGCCGCGCCCGCCAGCAGGGCCAGGGTGGCGGATAGCACCGCCCAGACGAAGCCGGGCGCGCCGCGGGTTCGCAAGGTGATGATGAGCCCCGCCAGTCCGGCGGCGACGAACAGCCATCCCAACAGAACGGTGGCGGCCAGTCCCGCGATGAGGGGCGCGAATACCGCGCCCAGCCCCAACACACCCAATATGATCCCTTCGCTCAGGAACAGCCGCCAGTGGGCGTGCATGGACTTTGCCAGGTCGGCGGACGCGTTCACTTCGAGCACAGGATTCATGGCTGTCTCGCCCCAATTGTCGAAAGGTAGGGTAGCACATGTGCGCGTCGCGCGGACAGCAAACCGCTGGCACGCTCAGCGCCCACGCAGGAACGCGCGCCGCAACCGGTCCACGGCCCGCTCCAGTTCGTCCGGGTTGAGCCTGGCGAAGCCGAGGCGCGCGCCCGCCACCGCCCCGCCGTCCATGGCGAAGGCGCTCCCGGGATAGAACCTCAGCCCGATCTTCAGGGCCTGGGCGCAAACCTGGGCGAGATTGGTCGAGGCCGCGACCTCCGCCCAGATCGCCAGACCGCCGTCAGGCAGGCGGAAGCGGATCTGATCGGACAGACGTTCGCGCAGCAGGTCAGAGAAGATGCGCCGGCGCTCGCCATAGATCTTCAGCGCCCGCCGGGTGTGCCGCTTAATGTCCCCCGCCTCGATCATCTCGGCGATCGCGGTCTCGGTGGCCGGATCGCCCTGGCGGTCGACCAGCGCGACCTCAAGGGCCAGCCGCTCGATCACGGACACGGGGGCGGCCACGTAGCCCACGCGGATGGACGGCGACAGCAGCTTGGACATGGATCCGATGTAGACGACCTTGTCCCACCGATCGGCGCTGGCCAGCGGCAGCATCGGCTGGTGGGTGAAGTGAAACTCGTGGTCGTAGTCGTCCTCGATGATGGTGAAGCCGAATTGTTCGGCCAGCAGCAGCAGTCTCATGCGGCGCTCGGGCGGTAACAGAACGGTCGTGGGAAACTGGTGGTGCGGGGTGACATAGATCGCCTTGACCCGCCGCCGCCGGCAGACCGCCTCCAACTCGTCCAGCTTGATCCCCTGGGCGTCCAGGCCCACGGCGACCACCTCCGCGCCCGCCGCGCGGAACGCTTCGCGGGCCGGCGGATAGCTCAACTGCTCCATCACGACCACATCGCCGGGCCCGCTGAAAACCCGGGATGCCAAAAAAATGCCCATCTGGCTGCCTCGAACCATGCAGATGTGATCGGCCGTGGTGGAAAGTCCCCGGTCCAGATTCAGCATGGTGGCGATCGCCTGGCGAAGCCTGGGCAGACCCCTTGGGTCGCCATAGCCGAGTCGATTGAGGCGGGCCGAGGCGACCAGGGCCCGCCGATAGGCGCGTCCAAACTCGTGCATCGGCGCGATCCGGGTGTCGGGCGAACCGTCGTCAAGCGTTAATAGATCGTTATCGGTCCGCTGTATCGGCAGGTCCGGCGCGGCTCGCGCGAACCCCAAAGCCGGCGCCGCGGGCCGTTCTTCGAGTGTATTGTCCAAGATGATGGGCAAAGGAGTAGTCAGATTGGGCAGCGACTTAGACACAAACGTGCCCCGTTTAAGCTCTGAATAGACCCAACCCTGTGTGTTCAATTCATCATAGGCCAGAACGATGGTCTTGCGGCTTACCGACAGGCCTTCGGCCAATTCGCGTGTTCCCGGCAGGGCGTCGCCGGGCGCCAGCCGTCCCCGGCGCACCTCGTCCATGATGGCGTAGGCGATCTGCAGATAGACCGCCGTGCCGGAGCCGCGGCTGATCACGATGTTCACATGCCAGGGCCTGAGCACGATTTGTCCGAGTTTTGGGTTGCGAGGCCCATCTGGACCCCCTGACATTTTAGAAACTGGATATTCCTTGGAGTCCAGACCGGCGCCTAGCCTTCCGTCAAGGTTTCAGCCTGGCGCATCGCGCATGCCCAGCGTTGGAAGCCGACCGCTGCAATTATTTTTCGCTATAACCGAGAGGGCAATAGCAATGACTAGCATAGGACTGAAGAAGAACTGTCTGAGTTTCACCGAATTGCTGGCTCAGGCTGTCGCCTTGATATCACCGACCATGACGGCCGCTTTGATTGTGCCTGTTATGTATGGCAACACCGGCGATTATAGCTGGGTTTCCTACGCCGTGGGCACCGTCATGCTCCTGTTCGTCGCCTTTAACCTCAACCAGTTCGCCAAACGCTCGACCTCCTCCGGATCGATGTACGCCTATATTGCGCGCGGCTTGGGCCTTCGCGCGGGCGCCATCGGGGGATGGGCGCTCATTTGGTCCTACTTGGGCATCGCCATGGCCGGGGTGACAGGCTTCACCGTCTTCGCCGGCAAGCTGCTGGACATGATCGGCATAAACGCGCCGCCAATACTGCTTTTCGCGATCTGCGTCCTGGCGGCCTGGGGGTGCGCCTGGAAGAACGTGCGGCTGTCGGCCCTGCTGATGCTGGTGCTGGAAGGCCTGTCCATGACGCTGATCATCGCCTTGTGCTTCATCGTCCTGGGCAACCACCACTTCGCGGTGGATACGGCGCAGTTCGAACTGAACAAGTTGCCCCTGGGCAGCCTGGGTCTGGGCGTCGTGGTCGCCATCTTCAGCCTGGTCGGGTTCGAATGCGCCACGGCCTTCGGCGACGAGGCCAAGGATCCGTTGAAGACCATTCCTCGCGCGGTGACCGTCAGCCTGATCATCGCGGGCGTGTTTTTCGTGTTCGTCACCTACACCATGGTGCTGGGCGTGCGCGGCTATTCCACGACGCTCGACAAGCTGGACGCGCCGCTGAACACCCTGTCGATGATCTACCATGTGCCGGCCTTCGCGGCCCCGCTGTCGCTGGGCGCCATGGTCAGCTTCTTCGCCCTGTGCCTGTCCTGTATTAATGCGGGCGGTCGGGTGATCTACGCCATGGGCCGTCACGGCATCTTCCACGAGTCCACCGCAAAGGCCCACGCCACCAACGAAACCCCGCACATCGCCGTCACGGTGATGAGCGGCTTGGCCTTCCTGGTCCCGACGGCCCTTACGCTTGGACACGCCGCCACCTTGGACGTGTTCAATTGGGTGGGCACCATGGCGGCCTTCGGCTTCATGGTCGCCTACTTCCTGGTGACCGTGGCCGCGCCGGTCTATTTGAAGTCGCTGGGCGAACTGAAGGCGCCGAGCCTGTTCATGACCGGCGCCGCCCTGTTGCTGCTGTGCATTCCGGCAGTGGGCTCGGTCTGGCCGCTGCCGCCCGCTCCGGTGCTTTATTTCCCCTATATATTCCTGGTCTATATGGCGATCGGAGTGATTTGGGTTCTGACCCACTATGGCCGCAAGCCCGCCGCGTCCGAAGTGGTGCGCAAGGATCTCGACTACACCCACGCGCAGTTCAAGGCGGTGGGCAGCGAAACTTAAGGACGGCTCTAGCGGCGGCGGGCGCCTGATCCCGTCACGCCGGTCGCCGCGACCTTGCAGAGCCGAACTCAAGCCCCCCGCCGCAATCCTGCGCGGCGGGGGGACCCTTATGAAGGAAGAGACTTTTGGACGGCATAATCCAGTCGATCTGGCGCCATCCGGTGAAGGGCTTCACCCCTGAACCGATGGATGCGGTGACCCTCGCCGCCGGCGCTTGCTTTCCCTTCGACCGGATGTACGCGGTGGAGGATGGCCCATCGGGATTCAATCCTCGGGCGCCCGAGCACATCTCAAAACAAAAGTTCACCGTTCTGGCCCGAATCCCGGCCGTGGCCTTGATCCGCACGCACTATGACGACGCCGCCGGAGAGCTGGAGGCCAGCTTTCAGGGCAAGCCGACCATCCGCGCGCGTCTGGACATGGAAGAGGGCCGGCTGGCCTTCGCCGCCTGGTTGACCGAGGTGCTGGGCGATGAGCTGAGGGGCGAGCTGAAGGTGCTGCCAGCGCCCGGCGCCCACCGCTTTATGGACGATGTCGAAGGCTTCATTTCCATCGTCAACCTGGCCAGCGTGCGCGACCTATCGCAAAGAATCGGCCGGCCCGTGGACCCGCGCCGTTTCCGCGCCAATGTCTATGTCGACGGCTGGCCTGCCTGGTTCGAGAACCAGACCTCCGGCGGACGATTGGTGCTGGGCGGCGTGGAGGCCAAGATCGCCAAGCCGATCGTGCGTTGCGTCGCGACCCATGTGGACCCCGACACCGGCGAACGGGACATCGAGGTCGTGCGCTCGCTGTTCGAGAGCTACGAGCATCGCTTCTGCGGACTCTACGCCAATATCGTGCGTGGCGGACGGGTGGCCGTAGGCGATAGGGCGAGCTTGCAGGCCGCCGACGTTCCCGCCCTGGCCGCCGGCGAATAGGTCGTGCCCCTGACCCTCCTGGTCTATGTCGGCGCGGCCGTGGCCGAGATCGCGGGATGCTTCAGCCTGTGGGCCTGGCGGCGAGAGGGCAAGCCGGTCTGGCTGCTGGCGCCGGGGCTTGTGTCGCTCACCCTGTTCGCTTGGCTGTTGACCCTGGTCGACGCCGCCGCCGCGGGTCGCGCCTACGCGGCGTACGGCGGGGTCTATATCTGCGCATCGCTGGTCTGGTTGTGGGCCGTGGAAGGAGTCGAGCCTGACCGTTGGGACCTGATCGGCGCAGGACTATGCCTGCTTGGCTCGGCTGTAATCCTGCTCGGGCCACGGTCCCGGTAGCGGCGCGGCGGGCGCGGCCGTTGTCCGCGCGTCCAAGGCCAGGGCGGCAAGGGCTGCGCTAAACAGCAGGTCAAATCCGCCGCCGAACCAATTGCTCAGGGCCATTCGCAGGCGCCAAACTGAGTATAGGGGCCGTAAACCAGGGGCGGCGCGCAATAGTACGGCGATCCGAAGACGATCGGCGGCGCTGAATAATAGCCGCCGCCCCAGCCGTTATAGCCGCGATTGCCGCCGCCCCGGTACCCGCCGCCGCCATGGGCGCCGCCGCCACGGCCGCCACCGCCATGCCCGCCGCCGCCATGCCCGCCGCCGCGCGCCGCAGCATCCGATACGCTGAACGCGCCCAGGGCGACAATGGCGGACGCGGCCAGCGTGGCCGCGCGGAAGGCGGAGCGAGGGAAAATCGATTGTCTAGATAGAGTGCGGGTCACTTGGACCTCCTGCGATCAGCTTGACTTGGGCCCATACGCCACGCCGGTCGCCAAAGGGATGGGCGATCTGCTGGAAAGGGCTGGGATTTGACGGAAGGCCGGAGGTCAGCCCGGCGTTCGGGCGTTCCGGCCAGCCAATGAAGGCCTTAGGTTCCCCGGCCGCCGTACTTTTGAAACACTTGGTCCGCCAGGACCTTCTGGGTGTCGGGCATGGTTTGATAGAGCGTCTCGAAGGACGAGATCAGATTCTTCAGTCCGTTGGCATGCGCCTGGGCAAACCGTTCATAGGTCCGCAGATCCCGCACCGCGTTGCTGCTGGGCTCCTCGGCCGTTCGGTCCGCGACGAGCTTCTGCATGCTGGCTGCGTTTTCCCGCATCGACTGGGCGACGCCGGCCCAGTTGCTTTCCTCGTCGGGCGTGATCTTGAGCGCGGCGTGCAAACCGGAGATTCGTTCTTCCACCGTCTCGCGCTTGGCCTCTGCGCCCGCGTGATGGTGATGGTGCGAGGTCAATGCGGTCTGCGCCGAGGCGGGGAGCGGGCCGGCCAAGAACGCCGCCCCGACGAAGGCGCCGACCGCAACAAAGCGCGCCGTGGGCGCAAAAAAATCTGAGCTCGGAATGGCTTTTGGCATCTGAGACGCCTTTTCTGAATTTCGGAAGGGCGGCCCGTTGCCGCTTACAGAGGGGTAAGTCCTCGCTGATCCGAATCGTTCCGTGCGGGGTCAGCCGCTGGCCGTCTGCTCCACCAAGTCAGCCAGTCGTTCGGCAGCGTCCGGCGCGGCGACGGACCGCGCGCCCTCGGCCATACGGTCCAGGCGTGCGGTATCATTGAGCAGCTTGCTCAGGGCCTTGGCCATGACTTCCACGCTCAGCACGGATTCCGGCGCGACCTCGGCGCCGCCGGCTTCGGCCAGGAGCTGGGCGTTGAAGCGCTGATGATCGTCCATCGCGATGGCGAGCGGCACTAGGATCGAGGGGCGCCCGGCCACCGCCAGCTCGCAGCATGTGGAGGCCCCTGCCCGGCCGATCACCAGATGCGCCTTGCCGAGCCGCCCGGCCATGTCGCGAAAAAAGGGCGCGATCTCGGCGTCCACCAGGGCGTCCTTATAGGCCTGACGCGCGCTTTCCATGGATTCGCGGCGCGTCTGCTGCTGGATCCTCAGACGGAAACGTAATTCGTCCGGCAGCTTGGCGATGGCCTCAGGGACCAGCTCAGACAAAAGGCGCGCGCCCTGGCTGCCGCCTGTGATCAGCACACGAATCTCTCCGCCCGGCTCGGGCGGTTCATAAGGCAGATCGTATAGAGCGCGGATCTCCGGCCGAACGGGATTGCCCACCGTCACCGCGCCGGCCTGCACTTTCGGCGAAGCCTTTTCCAGGGTGGGGAACGCGCGGGCCACTTGGTCCACCCGGGGCGCCAGCATGCGATTGACCCGGCCGAGCACCGCATTTTGCTCGTGGATCAGGGTGCGCCGCTTGCCGGTGAGCGCCGCGATGAGGGCCGGCAGGGATGGATAACCGCCGAAGCCGACTACGATAGCGGGGTCCAGCGCCTTGAAGGCTGCCGAGGCCTGGCCCACGCCCTTGGCGATGCTCAGGCCGGCGCCGATCATCCCGAAAATGTCGCCGCGCCTGAAGGTGGCGGCGTCCAGGGCCAGGCGCTGCTCGGCGGGAAACTTGTCGGCATAGAGCGCCCCGCGCTCGTCGGTGGCAAGGACGATGCGCCAGCCACGCGCGCGCAATACCTCGGCCAGGGCCTGGGCTGGGAACATGTGTCCGCCGGTCCCTCCGGCGGCCAGGACCGCGAGTCTGGAGCGCTTGGCGGGCGGTCTCACGCGTAGGCGCCGGCCCTGGCGAGTTCGTCGCCGGCCGAATAGGCGCCGGGCCGCCGACGCGTCAGGGCCAGGGCCATGCCGAGCGTCAATCCCATGGCCAGCATTGATGACCCTCCGTAGGAGATGAACGGCAGCGTCATGCCCTTGGTTGGGATCAGATTCAAGTTCACCGCGACATTGATGAAAGCCTGCTGGCCCACCAGGACGAACAAGCCCGCCGCCGCGATCTGCTCGAAGGGGTCCGACAGCTTCATGGCCTTGTACAGACCGCGCGTGACCAGAACGCCGAACAGGGCGATGAGGGCGAGGCTGAAGAACAGGCCGTATTCCTCGGCCGCCACGGAATAGATGAAGTCGGTGTGCAGGTCAGGGACGTGGCGCTTCATCACCCCTTCGCCGGGACCCCGACCGAACAGGCCGCCTGCGGCGATGGCCTCCTGAGCGCTGTCGATCTGGCGGGTGTCGGCCTTGTCGGGACTGAGGAACTTGTGCACCCGGCTGGCCACATGCCCGAAGGCGAAATAGACGCCGATCAGGCCGGTCACCGCCGCCGCCAGCAGCCCGGCGATCCAGCGCCACGGTACGCCGGCCACGAAGAACGCCGCGCCGAAGGCGATGGTGATCAGGATGGTCTGGCCCACGTCGGGCTGGATCAGCAGCAGCGCCACCGCCAGGCCGTAAAGCACGAAGGCGATGGACACCCCGGGCACGCCCTCGCCCTTTTGACCCTCGGCGAACATCCAGCCCACCAGCACGATCAGGGCCGGCTTCATGAATTCCGAAGGCTGCAGCGAGAAGCCGCCGAACTCCAGCCAGCGGGTGGCGCCCTTGGCGTTGTGACCGAGCAGCGGGAGAATCGCCATGATGGCGATGGCGCCGGCGTAGATGAAGAAGGCCGCCCGTTTGATGCCACGCGGCGAAAGCATGGACACGCCGATCAGGATGGCCGCGCTGAAGGCGGCGAAGACGCATTGGCGCACGGCGAAATGAAAGGTGTCGCCCAGGTTCAGACGCGCCGCCGCCGCCGGGCTGGACGCGAACGACAACAGCACGCCGAGCATCATCAATACGGTGACCACGCCCAGCAGGATGTGGTCGGTGGTCCACCACCACACGCCCAGCCGCGACTGATCGGTGCGGGCGAAGGCGTGCGGCTGACGGTTCATGCTAGCGCCTCTCTTTTTGAGGGTCCGCCCAACGCCTGCGCCAAGGCGCGGAAGGCGTCGCCTCGGGCCTCGAAGTCGGCGAACTGGTCGAAGGAGGCGCAGGCTGGAGACAGCAGCACGACAGCGTCCTCTCCCGTCGCGGCGGCGTGCGTGCGCGCGTCGGCGAAGGCCTGGGCCGTGGCGGCGGCCAGATCGCCGCACATCGCGGCCGGCGCATGGCCCTCCAAGGTCCGGGCGAAGTCAGACGCGGCCTCGCCGATCAGATAGGCCTTCTCGATACGCGGGAACAGGTCGGCCAGGGACTCGATGCCGCCTGCCTTGGCCACGCCCCCGGCGATCCAGAAGAACTTGGGATAGGCGCTCATGGCCGCGCGGGCGGCGTCGGCGTTGGTGGCCTTGGAGTCGTTGACGAAGCGCACGCCGTCGAGCTGGCCGACCATCTCCATCCGGTGCGCCAAGCCCGGGAAACTCATCAGACCCTCGGCCGCGTCCGCCAGGGTCACGCCCAGGGCGCGCACCGCCGCATAGGCCGCCGCCGCATTCTGCCAATTGTGCTGTCCGGGCAGGGCGCGCGCGCGCAACAGGTCGCACACCTCGCTGACCCGCTCGCCAGCCCCGTCGTAGAGCACGCCCTGCAGGGCGTAGACCCCGCGACCGATCGTCCGACGGTTCGAGATGGGGCAGATGGTGCGCCGGTTGGCGGCGGTGATCTCGGTGCAGATTCTCTGGCACCAGGGA
>Ga0302279_10007035_pt1 | contig 11660 bp, 11 predicted proteins | sample III_Bog_N3_3_FD_194541 | JGI IMG/M metagenome (GOLD analysis project Ga0302279, IMG submission 194541) | Peat permafrost microbial communities from Stordalen Mire near Abisko, Sweden - III_Bog_N3_3 | ecosystem: Environmental > Terrestrial > Soil > Wetlands > Peat | place: Sweden: Abisko...
GGGAGTGGGCCCATGCTCTCGCGCAGGATGGTCTCGAGCTCCGCGTCGGTCAGGACGATGGGATTGGATCTCATGCTTCCGCCGCGCGCCCCCGCGATGACGCCGGCGAGGGAGTCGGATGTGACGCCATAGTGCGCGAGCGGGTGCGCGCCGAGCCCGACGCGAAGGGCGTCCAGAGCGTCCGCCGCGGCATCGAGGGTCGCGTCCGGTCCAGCGATGACGTCTGCCACCTGGCGATACCGGGTTAGCGCGAGCCCACCTGGATCGCGTTGACGCAAGGCGGTCACGTTCACGCGAAACGTCGGCGCGAGAAGCGCTCCGCAGCCGCAACCATGGGGTATCGGAAAGCTTCCACCGAGCGGCGCCACCAGACCGTGAACGGCTCCGAGCCCCGCGTTCGCGAGGACGACGCCGCCCCAGAGGCTCGCCATTGCGAGGTCGTCGACCTCCTCGCCGTACGCGGCGCCTCCTGCGATACGGTGGAGGGCGGCGAGTGATCGCTTCATCCCCTCGAACGCAAGCGTGTCGGTCGCAGGGCGCGCATCGCGCGAGACGTAGCCCTCGAGGAGGTGCGTGAGGGCATCGAGGGCGGCGGGTGCGCTCACGTGCGACGGAGCGTCGCGCGAGAGCTCGGGGTCGACGAGGGCCACGTGCGCCATCATGAGCTCGCTCCGCATGCTGCGTTTGAGCGCGGCCTCCGGGATGCGTAGGACGGCGTTCTTGGTCACCTCGGAGCCGCTCCCTGCTGTGGTTGGCACGGCGACGAACGGCAACGAGGGCTTCGTGACGACGCGGTCCTTGCCCGACTTCCCAGGGACGTCTTGCAAGTAATCGAGCGCGCTCCCGCCGTTCGGGATCAGGCTCGCGACGGCCTTCGCCGCGTCGAGGACACTGCCGCCACCGATGCCGATGACCAGCTCGCAGCCCTCGGCGACGCAGAGCCGCGCCCCCTCGTCCACGAGCGCGACATCTGGCTCGCCCGACACGACGAACGGCACCGACGTCATGCCTCTCGAAGAAAGCTGCTCCTGAAGGAAGCTCTGCTCTCCCGACGCCGCGAGCGAGCGGCTGCCGGTCACGAGAAACACCCGCTGGCCGAAAGCTCGCGAATGCTCGGCGATGTGCCGCCTCGTACCGCGACCGAAGAGAATCGTCGGCGGCGTCGTGAGGGGCCGAGCGGGGTTCACGTCCAGGGGTCCGGGAGGACCGATAGGTGCTTCACCCCCACACGCGGCTCCGCCATCATGCTCGCCACGCGCTCCCTCCACGCGAGGTAGTGAGCCGTCTGCTGGTGCGCGCGCAGCCCGTCCTCGCTCGTGTACGCCTCGTAGAAGAAGAAACGGTTCGGGCTGTCGATGGCACGAAGGACGTCGAACCGAACGTTGCCTGGCTCGCTGCGCGTCGCCCTCGCGTTCTCGAGAGTCGCTTCCAGGAACGCCGCGGCATCCTCCGCGTGAACCGTCACGGTGACGCAAACCACGAACATCCGGGCCTCCTTGGGCACGCTCTCCTCGCGCGCGGAATGCGTCTCCGAGAGCAGGATTCCTGTTATCACGGATGCGGGGTCATGGTGCTGAAGCGTCCGGACGGGCCAGCTACGGTGGAGGGGTCGGACGCGCCGGGCCGCGTGCATCGCCTCGTGGGCTATCTGGAGGAACAGCACACGCCGTTCGTCATCTCCCGGCTGATCATGATGTGCGGGGTCCAAGTGCGAAAGTGCACCCCTCTGACAAGCGAAGACGAGACGACCCTGCGTCGCATCGAGGCCGCGCTCCCAACGATTCTGACGCCGGAGCAGACGGCTGCGGCGATCGAAGTTCTGCGTCGTCGATAACCAACCAACAACAACCAGCGAGAACGCGAACGTCATGTCAGCCATCACAGCCAGCATCGGCACGAGCCTGAATCCCGACACGCGCGAAGCCGTACACGATGCCCTCGAGCGGGCTCGCGCCGGACTCGCCGGCAAGGCGCCTGCAGTCGCCGTCGTGACGACGACGGTCGACCACCCGGCGAAAACGAGCTTCGCCGCGTTCCGGGAGGGGCTCGGCTCGAATGTCGCGATTCATGGGGCCACCACCTCACTCGGGGTCCTGGGCCATGGCGGCGTGATCGCGGGGCCGGACGGGTCGGTTGGGGTCATGCTCCTCGCGGCCGACGAGGGGGCGCACCTATTCACCGCCAGCGGCGCCATCGGCGCCAATGCGCGAGACAGCGGTCGCGACGCGGCGCGGCAGCTGTCCGTCCGGGCCAAGGGCCTTGGGGACCCGCGCGCCATCCTTCTCCACGCGTCGCCCGGCAAGGAGGAAGAGCTCCTCGTCGGCATCGCCGAGGTCTTCCCGCATGCTCCGGTCTTCGGCGGCAGCGCGGCGGACCACGCCATCGCGGGCGAGTGGTCCGTGTTCACCGAGGAGGGGCCCCAGGGCAATGCTCTGTCGATGGTCGGCTTCTTCGGCGACCTCCGGGCCGGCGGCGCCCTCGTCGCCCCGTTCGAGCCCTCCGGAAGCGAAGGCCGTGTCACGGCCGCGGACGATCGCGTGCTCGCGTCCGTGGACGGTCGCCCCGCCGCGGACGTCCTCGGCGAGTGGGTCGGTGGCGCGATCGACTTCCAGGTTCGCGAAGGGGGGAACGTGCTCGCGCAGACGGCACTACGGCCGCTGGGCAAGCGGCGCCGGGGGAGCGACGGCGACCATTTCGTGACCATTCACCCCGCACAGATCAAGCGCCCCGCCGGCACGGTCGACCTCTTCGCTCGCACCGAGACGGGCGAGACCCTCTGCGCGATGCGGGGCACGCGCGAGGGGCTCATCGAGGCAATCCCGAGGGTGGTCGCAGACGCCCTGGCGACGACCGGCTTGAAGAAGGACGAGGTCCGGGCCGCCATCCTCATCTACTGCGCGGGATGCGCAGGCTCCGTCGGAGCGTTGCTCGACGAAGGGCTAAAGCGACATCTGGGGGCCCAGCTACCTGGGACACCTCTCCTCGGTTTCTGCACGTTTGGCGAGCAGGGCCACGTGCCGGGCCTCGGCAACGTGCACCAGGATCTTTCGCTCTCGCTTCTTCTCGTCGGCTGAGGCCCTTGCCGGAGCGCCACGCGACCACGATTGCGGAGTCCCCCCACGCCTTCGCGGTAACCCGACCCTAGAGTCACGTCATGACGCTCCAATTCAGCGTGACCCCCATTGGCACCGTGCGATCGTCTCGTCTGACACCCATCGACGACGACTGGGACTCGATCGCGTCCTCCGTTGAGCTGGATGCCACCCAGTTTGGCGAGGATGCGATCGCCGGCATCCACACGTTCTCCCATATCGAGGTCGTCTACCTCTTTGACCGCGTCGACCCGGGCAACGTCGAACGTGGCGCCCGGCATCCACGAAACAACACCGCGTGGCCGGTCGTGGGCATGTTCGCGCAACGAGGCAAGAATCGGCCGAACCGGATCGGCACCACGGTGTGCCGTCTCGATCACGTCGACGGGCTCGTGCTCCACGTCACGGGACTCGACGCCATCGAAGGAACCCCCGTGCTCGACATCAAGCCGTGGGTGCGCGAGTTCGGGCCTCGAGGAGACGTGCGTCAGCCCGAGTGGATGGACGAGCTGATGCGCGCGTACTGGCGAGCATGAACGCGGTAGTGGCTCTCCGCCCTTGATTCGGGCGAGCGTGGCCCTACCCATTCGTTAGCCATCGCGGCGCGGCAGCCCTTCCCCAGACCCTCGGGACGGTGGCCCGTCGACACCTCGAGCACGGCCGCGCTTGTCGCGATGCGCCGTGCACGGATCGCTCCTCCATGCCTCTCATCGCCCTTACATGCCCCGCGTGTGGTGCGCCCGTCACGCCGTCTACGGCGCGACTTCTCTCGTGTGAGTACTGCAAGCACTCGCTGGTGCACGAGGGTGGTGACGAGGTCTCCTGGGACCTCTGGATTCGCGCAGTCGACGCGGACGACGACGAGCCGCTCGACAAGCGACCGCACTGTCGCGTTCTCGGACAGAAGTTCTTCTTGCAAGGTCTGCTCGGTCGAGGCTCGCGATGCGACGTGTGGCTCGCGGAGCGGGCGCGTCGACCCACCGAGCGGGTGGTCCTCAAGGTGCTCCGCGAAGGCTTGCCAGACGAGGGGCTTGCGAGCGAGTGGCGGCTGCTCTCGCTGCTGACGGCGAGCTCTCTTCGAGGCGCTCCGAGAATGACGACCCTGCTACCGCAGCCCGTTCTGCGAGGGCTCTTCACCCGCGCGACGGCCTCGCCGCGACCAGCGCTCGTCTACCGATGGAAGAGCGGCTACCAGCATTCGCTACGGCAGGTGCGCGAGGCGCATCCTGACGGCATCGACGCTCGGACCGCGGTTTGGATCTGGCGTCGCGTCGTAGAGCAGCTCGACTGGCTCCATCGAAACGGAGTGGGCCATGGGGCGGTGCTGCCTGAGCACGTGCTCGTGCACCCGCGCGACCACTCCGTGGCGATCGTCGGCTGGTCCAGGGCGCGCGCGTTCGAATCTGGCTCGCCTACCGTTCGCGAGGACCTCGCAGGTAGCGCTCGCGCGCTTCTCTTCGCGATGGCGGGCGACTCTTCGCGAGCACCGAAGCCGATTGGCTCGCTGCTCACGCAGGCCTTGGCCCACGACGCCGACGATGCGCGCGCCCTTTGCGCCGACATCGTTCGCGCGAGCGCCGCGGCGTACGGGCCGCCGACGTATCACCCGTTCACGATGCCGGGCTGGCCCTAGCCGCTCAGCCCAGAGAGGAGCTGAATCATGGGATTCGGACATTACAGCCACGAAGCACACGTTGCGCTCACCCGAGACCGAGTCGCTATCCCCAAGGAGGGGCTGTTCAAGCAGCGCGAGTGCCACCCGCTCATGAATCCGTACGGTGTCCGGCTCCGCGAAAGCCGCGACAGCGCCGCCCATCCGCGCTCGCTCGGCATCGTGTTCGCCCTCGACGTCACGGGCTCCATGGGGGACATCCCTGTCATGCTGGCGAAGACCCAGTTGCCCGCCTTCATGACGTCGATCATGGACCTTGGCGTGACCGATCCGCAGGTCCTCTTCATGGCCGTCGGCGATGTCTACAACGACGCGGCGCCGTTGCAGGTCGGGCAGTTCGAGTCGGGGGCGCACGAAATCGATCGCTGGCTGACGCTCTCGTACCTCGAGGGGGGTGGCGGGGGATCGAACGAAGAGTCGTACGAGACGGCCATGTACTTCGGCGCACGGCACACCCAGCTGGACTGCTGGACGAAGCGGAAGAAGCGCGGGTACTTCTTCATGACGGGAGACGAGCACCCGTACTCGCACATCTCGAGCAGCAAGCTGAAGGCGCTCCTCGGGGACGAAGTCGGGGCCGACGTGCCGACCGCGGCCGTCGTGCGCGCGCTCTCGGAAACGTACGAGCCCTTCTTTCTCATTCCCGATCTCGTACGACGCAAGCGCTGCGAGCGGGCGTGGCGTGACCTCCTCGGCGATCACGTCGTCTGCATGGAGAGCGCAGAGGACACTTGCCTCGTGGCGGCGGGGCTCATCGCGCTCGGCGAGTCGGTCGTCGCCGATGTCGGGGCGCTGGCCGACAAGCTCGCGAAGGATGGCGTGTCACACGCTCGCATCGGTTCGGTCGTGCGGGCGCTGACGCCGTTCGCGGCTTCGCGTGGCAAGGACGGCGCGCCCCCTCCGACGTTCATTGCGGGCGACGCGTTCGAAGCGAAGGATTCGTCGTACTACCGATAGAGGCGCGCCATGAGACTCGCAGACGCTCGTCGCGTCGTCGTGGTCGATCTCGGCTTCGGCGACGCGGGCAAGGGGACAGTCACAGACTCTCTCGTGCGGCGCATGAAGGCGAGCGCCGTCGTGCGCTTCAACGGCGGCGCGCAGGCAGGCCACACGGTGGTGCGGGGCGACGGCAGCCACCACACGTTCGCCCAGCTCGGCGCAGGGACGTTCGTGCCCGGCGTGCGGACGTTCCTATCGCGCCACGTGGTGCTTCATCCGACCGCGCTGCTCGTCGAAGCGGAGCACCTCGCGCGCCTCGGCGTTGCAGACGCGATGGACCGCCTCCACGTAAGCGAGGCTTGTCTCGTGACGACGCCGGTGCACCAGGCCGCCATCTGCGTGCGCGAGCTCGCGCGAGGGGCGTCGCGCCACGGGTCGTGCGGGGTCGGCGTCGGCGAGACGGTGCGCGACTCCTTGCGCGCACCGGACGACGCCTTGCGAGCCCGCGATCTGCGCGATGAGCGGGCGCTCGTGACCCGCCTTCGCCGCCAGCAAGAAGAGAAGCGCGAAGAGCTCCGCGAGGAGCTTCGGCACCTGCCAGACGACCCGCTCGCGAGGCAAGAGCTCGCGATGTTGACCGACGCCGACGTGCTTCTCCCGTGGGCCGCAAGGGCCGCTTCGCTCGCGCGCCATGGAGTCCTCGATGAGGGGGACGAAGCGATTCACGCCCTCCTTGCCTCGAGCGATCCCGTCGTCTTCGAAGGGGCGCAGGGGGTGCTGCTCGATGAGTGGGTCGGATTTCATCCGTACACGACGTGGAGCACGTGCACCTGGAGCAACGCGGAGGAGCTGCTCCGCGAGCACGGGGACGAGTCTCACGCGTACCGGCTCGGGGTTCTTCGCGCCTATGCCACCCGCCACGGCGCGGGCCCGTTCCCGACCGAGTCACCTGACGTGCCTCCGGCTCGCACCCGCGAGCACAACGTGTCGGGCCCGTGGCAGGGGTCGTTCCGCACGGGATGGCTCGATGCGGTGCTCACGCGCTACGCGCTCGCAGCGGCCGGCCCCGCGGATGGCCTCGCGCTCACCCACCTCGATCGTGTGCCTACGGATCGACCCTTTCGGATCGCCACGGAGCACGACGTGGGCCCCTCGCCCGACCCGACACTCTTCTCGCTCGCGCCATCCGGTCGCGCGCGCGATCTTCGCGTGGGTCCACCTCGCGACCTCGCCCACGTCGAAGCGCTCGGTCACGCTCTCTCTTCCACGTCGGCGCATCCCTTCTATCGCGAGGTCGCTCCGAGCGCGGCTCGCATGGAGGCCTCGGTGCTTTCGGCGATCGAGCAGGAGCTCGACGCGCATGTCGTGCTCACGTCGTCGGGGCCGACCGCCGCGGACAAACGAGCGCGCGAGTGAGCGTTCTCAGCCGGTGGGCGGATCGATGTAGTCGACCTCTTCGCCGCGGAACGTCCGGAGCGTCGTGCGGCCCGTGCCGCGCTTCACGACGTAATCGGGCACGAGCGGAACCTTCCCCTTCCCTCCCGGGGTGTCGCAAATCAGCTTCGGCAAGGCGATACCCGTCAGCCTCCCCTGTAGCTGCTCCATGATCGCGAGCCCCGTGGCGAGCGGCGTTCGCAAGTGACCCGTCCCTCGGACCGGGTCGGCCTGAAGGAGGTAGTAGGGCCTCACGCGCACCCGCACGAGCCCACGAAAGAGTCGTTCGAGCGTCGCGGCGTCGTCGTTGATACCGCGCAGGAGCACCGTCTGGTTCATCACCGGAAAGCCTGCGTCGGCGAGGCGTCGGCAGGCCGCTTCGGCTTCGCGCGAAAGCTCCTTCGGGTGGTTGAAGTGGGTCATCACCCAGAGCGGATGGAACGGGCGGAGCGCCTGCGTGAGCTCGCGCGTGATGCGCATCGGGAGGGTGACGGGGACGCGGGTCGCGAGGCGTATCGTGTCGAGGCTCGGGATGGCGCGCAGGCGCTCGACGAGCGCGACGATGCGACCGGTCGACATGGCCAGTGGGTCGCCGCCGCTCAGGATGACGTCGCGCACCTCGGGGTGGCTCTCGAGGTACCGAAATGCCGGCGCGAGCGCATCGAGCGAGCGAGCGCCGCCACCGTCACCGACCATCCGTGAGCGCGTGCAGAAGCGGCAATAGACCGCGCACCGATCGGTCGCGAGCAAGAGCGCGCGATCGGGGTAGCGCTGAACCAGGTGCGGGGCGACCTCGTGGGCAACCTCACCGAGCGGGTCTTCGAGATCCCCAGGGACCGTGTCCTCCTCGCGCGCGTCGGGGACGCACTGGAGACGGACGGGGCAGCGTTCGTCGTCGCGGTCGACGAGCGAGAGATAGTAGGGCGTAATCGCGATGGGGAGCCCTTGGCTCTCGGCGCGACGTGCCCCATGCAGCTCTCGCGGTGTAAGGGGTAGCGCCTTCGCGAGCGCGTCCACCGACGTCACGGCATGGCGCACTTGCCACTGCCAATCGTTCGGCCGGGCGCGCTCCTTCCGCGCAGCCTTCGGCGCCTCGCGGAGCACGAGGCGCGTCGCCGGGATCACCTCCGCGCGTTGCATGTCTTACGGATGCGGCGGCGGCGCGACGTGGGCGCTTGCGGCTGCGCTGGCGGCGGCACTGGCGGTAGCGGACGGCGGCGGAGGCGCGGCCGCGGCGTCCGAAGCGGGCGGGCCGGCATCGGCCACGCGCACCGTCGCGAGCACGGCGTCGTCGATCTGCACGGGGAACTCCCCCTTCAGCTGCGCCACGAGAGCCTCCTCTTTCTCGCGAATCTTCTCCTGCACGAGGCGCACGCGAATCGACCGCTCCGCCTCTGCGTAGGAGCGATCGTGGGCCTCGGTCTTCTGCGTCAGGCGGACCACGTAGAACTTGTGCTCCTCGCCCTCGACCACGCCGTCGTAGACGTCGCCGATATTCGCGATGTGAAACAGCGCGGTCCGCACCGCCGCCGGGACCTTCGAGGTCGGCTCGGTCTGCGCCGACCCCGGCGCGCTCACGATTCCGAAGTCCCCCACGAGATCTACCGGCACGAGAGCCTTCGCGGCCGGGTCGATCGACCGCGCCTTGACCACCTCGCCCCATGCCGAGGCGTTCGGTGCCTTCTTCGCCGCATCGAGCGCGTCGTTCGCCTTCGCGACGTCCGCAAGTACGATCAAAGAGACGCGGCGTCGCTCCGGGTCGCGGAACGAGTCGCGGTTTTTGTCGTAGTACGCGCGCACCTCGGCCTCGGTGAGGTCGCTGCCCGTCGGTGCCCCCTTGTGCGACTCGGCGAGCATCGCGTCGCGCAGCACCGCGCGAATCTCCTGCTGGACGTGCGGGTCCTTGTCGTATCCCTTGGCCACGGCTTCGTCGGCCAAGAGCTGGATGTTGATCATCTCCGTCAGCAGCTCGGCGCGGCGGACCGGCGACTGGTAGCGAAGGCGATCGAACTGGTCCATGTGCTCGATAGCGGCGACGAAGTCACCGAGCGTAATCGTGTGATCGCCGACCTTCGCGAGGACCTTCCCCGCCTGCTCGGGCGTGATGGACCCGCCGAGATGCTTGCCCGCGTCGCTGCTGTCCGTCGATTCGAGCGCCTTGTCGTTGCACCCCACGACGACAAGTGAGCCGGCGAGCAGGACGAAGGGGCTCTTGGCGAGAAAGCGCCGAATGAGACCCCCCTTCACACGCGTGCGCGCGCGCATCCCGACGAACATAGGGCGGGGATACTACGCGAGCGCCCCTTTCGCCAACCGGGCAGCGCGTCTGGCTCTCGGTTATCCGCTCCGCACGTTGCGCTCCTCTCTCCGGGCGAGTACACGGCGCCCCCATGCCTGGATTGCGTGACCTCTTGGACGACGGTCGAACGGTGGCTCCGCCCCCCGCAGGGTCTGGCCTCGCCTACCGCCGCATCGTGCTCAAGCTGAGCGGCGAAGCGCTCGCGGGCGGAACGGGTGGCTTCGGGATCGACGCGGGGGTGCTTCGGTCGCTCGCTGCCGAGCTGGCCGAGGTCCATGCGGTCGGCGTGCAGACGGGGATCGTGGTCGGCGGCGGGAACATCTTCCGCGGGCTCAAAGGCGCCAGCGTCGGCATGGATCGAGCGCAGAGCGACTACATGGGGATGCTGGCGACGGTGATGAATGCCCTCGCCTTGCAGGACGCGCTCGAGCGAGCCGGCGTGCCGACCCGCGTGCAGACCGCGATGGAGATTCGCCAGGTCGCCGAGCCGTACATCCGGCGCCGCGCCGTCCGCCACCTCGAGAAGGGGCGACTCGTCATCTTCGCGGCCGGCACCGGCAACCCGTACTTCTCCACCGACACGGCCGCCGCGCTCCGCGCGATGGAGATCCACGCCGACGCGCTCTTCAAGGCGACCAAGGTCGAAGGGATCTACGAGAAGGACCCCGTCCATTTCCCCGACGCGCAGATGTACACGCACATGACGTTCGACCGTTTCCTCGCCGATCGCATCGGCGTGATGGACTCGACCGCCGTGACCCTCTGCCGCGACAACAAGCTCCCCGTCCGCGTGTTCAAGATGGCAACCCACGGCAACATCAAGCGGGTCGTCTTTGGCGAGCCGATCGGCACGATCGTCAGCGATTAGCCCTGCCTGGGCACTCGGGATGACCGCGAGGGGACGCGCTGTCCCGTGGTGGAGACTCGGGATGAGCACGAGGGGACGCACTGTCCCGTGGCGGACACGCGGGATGAGCACTTCAGGACAAATTACGCGTTGTTAGGGACCGCTGACGCTCGCGACGGGACACGCTGTCCCATGGTGGGGACTCCAGCCGAGCACGACAGGACAGGCTGTCCCCTCGTGGGCGACGGGGTCGGACTAGAGGAGGACCTCGCCGCGGAAGACACGACGCGCGGGCCCTCGCATGCGGGTCTGGAGCGTCTCGCGGTCGTGCGTGATGACGAGGTCGCCCCCGGGTAGCCGCACGCGCACAGCCTCGCCGCTCTTGGCCTCGCCGCGAGCGCACGCGACCGCGACCACCGCACACGCGCCGGTACCGCACGCGAGCGTCGGCCCGACGCCTCGCTCCCAGACGGAGACCTCGATGACCCGGTCGACCCATCGGACGAGCTCGACATTGGTGCCGCGCTCGAAGCTTGGGTGCGTCGCGACGAAAGGGCCAAGGCGCGCGAGGTCTTCGGCGGGGGCTGCGCGATAGGCGATGGCGTGGGGGTTTCCTGCGTCGGCGAGGGAGAACGTGACGTCGATCCCTCCGATAGTGAGCGTTCGATCTCCCAGAGCGCGCACCACCCCCATGTCCACGTCGACATCGCCCGTGTCGCCGTCCCGCTCGAGCACGCACCGCCGAAGGCCCGCGTCCGTCTCGATGGCGACCTCTCCGGCCGTCATCCCTCGGCGTTCGGCCACGTAGAGCGCGACGCACCGGAGCCCGTTGCCGCACATCTCGGGGACGCTGCCATCCGCGTTGAGCACCCGCATGCGCGCCGCCCCTCCCGAAGCCGCTGGGAGCACGAGCAGCACGCCGTCGGCGCCTATGCCGAATCGTCGGTCACACAGGGTCCGCACGCGCGCGCAGTCGAAGCCCGCTTCCGATTCGGCCGAGACCACGATGAAGTCGTTGCCGAGCCCTTCGAACTTCTCGAACGAGTGCGTCATGCGTCCTTTGGCTAGGCTAGCCTTCGCGCCATGTCGCGGCTCAGGTTCTTCACCGCCGGAGAGTCGCACGGGCCGAGCCTGACGGTGCTCCTCGAGGGGATGCCCGCGGGGCTTGCGCTGCTCGCGGCCGACATCGACGGCGACCTCGGACGACGCCAGCGCGGCTACGGGCGCGGCGCCCGCATGAAGATCGAGCAAGATCGCTGCGAGATCACCGGGGGCGTCCGTGGCGGAGAGACGCTCGGCTCCCCCATCGCGCTTTCCATCACGAACCGCGACCACGCGAGCTGGCTGGGCCGTATGGACGCGGCCCCGATGGCCACG
>Ga0302279_10007037_pt1 | contig 11658 bp, 7 predicted proteins | sample III_Bog_N3_3_FD_194541 | JGI IMG/M metagenome (GOLD analysis project Ga0302279, IMG submission 194541) | Peat permafrost microbial communities from Stordalen Mire near Abisko, Sweden - III_Bog_N3_3 | ecosystem: Environmental > Terrestrial > Soil > Wetlands > Peat | place: Sweden: Abisko...
GCGCCCACCTGCTGGAGGCCAACCACGGCCCGCGGTTCTGGGCCCATGTGCGAACCCTGATCGGCGCCGAGCGGCCCTACCGCGCCTGGCTCCGCCGCGAGGGCCAGGCCCTGCACGGGTTCGGGGCTTAGCCGCCGCCCGTTTTGACCACCTTGAGGTCCCGTCGGGACTGACTAGAGTATGGCGTGCTGCGTGTTTGGCTCGGTCGGAATCTACTTTCGTTCGATGAGGTCGAACCATGAAAGTCGCCTTTCCAAGGCTCGGAGTATGGCTGACGGCGGCGGTCTTCGGCGTCATCGTCGTCGCCGCATCGGCTCAGCCAACCGGCCGAACCTATCGCCCGGAGGCCGGCCCCGAGCAATCTTCGACCGGTTCGCCGACGAACGACCGAGATCGATTCGGTCCGGCCGAAGCCAGCCAAGTGTGCCTGTCCGGACCCGCGACCTGTGCGCAGATCGAGGCGCTCTCCAATCAGGTCAAGGCCCTTCAGTCGAAGCTGAACCAGATGTCGTCACAAATGGAGCCGGTCTTGCAGAGGCAGAACATCTACTGCCAGACGCCCACCGTCTCAGCGAATGGGCTTGGCGCGACCGATTCCTGCTTGCCGTATAGATGCAACCAAGTGTCGGGGCTTTGCCACGACGTCTGTCGCAGCGTCGATGACTGCGCACCGCCCAACATTTGCGACCTAAGCTACCACTGCAGTCCCCTCAACTGACACGGCTAAGTCCGGCTATCTGGGCGCGGCGCCGGGATTCGGCGTCGGCCTAATAGGGAATTCGCGGCTGGGGCGTCCGAGGCGGGGTGACGACTGGGGGTTTGTTGTCGTCCTTCGGGCGGCCCGGCGCGAGATCGTCAGACGTATCGGACGGCGGCGCTTGCGGCGCGGGCTGGACGGCGGTGTTGCCGCCGCTGAGCAGATTGTCGATGGCGTCGGCGGGGGCTGGGGCGACGGCGCCGCCAGGGATCGGCTGGGCCTGCAGATGCGGCAGGGCGAAGGCCATGAACGAGCGCCACACCTCCGCCGGCGCGGCGCCGCCGGTGACCCGCTTCATCGGCGTGTTGTCGTCGCGTCCCAGCCAGACGGCGGTGACGAAGCCGCCGGTGTAGCCGACGAACCAGGCGTCGCGGTAGTCGCTGGTGGTGCCGGTCTTGCCGGCCAGGTCGAAGCCGCTGATCTTCGCCCGGGCGCCGGTGCCGGAGACCAGCACCTGGCGCATCATCTCGTTCATTTCCGCCAGCGACGGCTGGCCGATCACGCTGACCTTCTGCGCCTGCTCGACGCTGTGGTCGTAGAGCACCTTGCCGGCGCCGGTGCGGATGCGCTCGATGCCGTAAGCGTGCACCCGATAACCGCCGTTGGAGAAGGCGTCGTAGGCCTGGGCCATCTCCATCGGCGAGACCTCCACCGCCCCCAGCGCCATCGACGGATCGGTCTGGATCGGCGAGGTGATCCCGAGGCGATGCGCCGTGTTGGCGACGTTGGTGGTGCCGACGTCGTTGGCCAGCCGCGCGGCGACGGTGTTGATCGATTGCGCCAGCGCCGTCTCCAGGGTGATCGGACCCAGGTATTTGTTCTCGAAGTTTCTCGGCTGCCAGTCGCCGATCTGGATCGGCTCGTCGACCACCGGATCGCTGGGCTTGCGGCCGGCGTCCATGGCGGTGAGATAGACGAACGGCTTGAACGACGAGCCGGCCTGGCGCTGGGCCCCGGTAGCGCGGTCGAACTGGCTGTCGGCGTAGGACGCGCCGCCGACGTAGGCGCGGATGCGGCCCTCGCCGTCCAGGGCGACCAGCGCGCCTTGCTGCACCCCCTGGTTCGCGTGGGCGGCGACGCCGGCGCGCACCGCCGACTCCGCCGCCGCCTGCAGCGGCAGATCGAGGGTGGTGTCGACCACCAGGTCCTCGGTGGGCTCATGGCCGATCAGCGCCAGCACCTGGGCGTCCAGCCAGTCGGTGAAGTACTGGGCTCGCTGGCTGGCCAGAGTGGCCGAGACATGCACCGGCTGGGCGAACGCCGCGTCGCGCTGGGCGGCGGTGATCGCGCCCATGCTGACCATGGCGTTCAGCACCACGGTCGCCCGCTTGGCCGCCCGGTCGCTGTTGGCGGCGGGGTTGTAGCGGGACGGACCCTTCATGGTCGCCGCCAGCAGCGCCGCCTCGCCGAGGGTGAGGTTGGCCGCCGGCTTGTTGAAGTAGCGTTGTGAGGCGGCCTCGATGCCATAGGCGCCGCCGCCGAAGTTCACCCGGTTGAGATAGAGCGCCAGGATCTGCTTCTTGGAGAACTTGGTCTCCAGCCACACCGCCAGGATCAGCTCCTGGGCCTTGCGGCGGATGCTCTGCTCCGGGGTCAGGAACAGGTTGCGGGCGAGCTGCTGGGTGATCGTCGAGCCGCCGCGCAGCGGCCCGCCGGGATGGGCGAGGTTATAGGCCTCCGAGCGGATCATCCCCCACGGATTGAAGCCGAAGTGGTGGTAGAACTGCCGGTCCTCGATGGCGACGAAGGCGGCGGGCACGTAAGCCGGCAGCTGGTCGATGTCCACCGGCGGCGACTCCTGGCTGCCGCGCACGGACAGCAGCGCGCCTGACCGGTCGACGTAGGAGATCGAGGGCTGGCGGGTGACTTCGTAGAGCTTGGAAGTGTCGGGCAGATCGGTGGCGAACACCGCCAGGAAGCCGACGATGAAGATCAGCCCCCAGACGCCGAGCACCAGGGTCCAATAGATCAGCGCCTGCAGCGGCGTGCGTCGGGCGCGGGGGGCTGGCGGCGGGCCTTTGGCCATCGGGTCGGTGGTCCTGTTGCGCGTTCGCTAAGCCACACCCCTCCCCTGGCGCTCTTAGCTGAACGCAGACCTGCGCTCCAGCCGATTGAAGAAGGGTAAAGGAAGGTTAACGCGCGCCAGAACGCCGCATCGCCGATCCCGGCGCAATGCATTGTCCAGCCGCCGTCCGCTCTGCCATAACGCGCCGTGCCCCCCCTCGACTCAGCCCGCGATGTCCTGCGCCGTGTGTTCGGCCATGCCGATTTCCGTGGGCTTCAGGGTCAGGTGATTGCCGAGGCGCTGGCCGGGCGTAACGCGCTGGCGGTGCTGCCGACCGGCGGCGGCAAGAGCGTCTGCTACCAGATCCCGGCGATGCTCCGGCCCGGGCTCGGGCTGGTGGTCTCGCCGCTGATCGCGCTGATGAGCGACCAGGTGGAGGCGCTGAAGCAGTCGGGGGTCGCCGCCGCCCGGCTGGATTCCAACATCGACCAGGCCGAGCGGGACGAGACCTGGCGGCAGATCGAGGCCGGGACGCTGGACATTCTCTATCTGGCCCCCGAGGGGCTGATGGCCGGCGCCACCCTGCAACGGCTGCAGCGGCGGCCATTGTCGCTGATCGCCATCGACGAGGCGCACTGCGTCAGCCAGTGGGGCCACGATTTCCGGCCAGACTACCGGATGCTGGGCCGCCTTGCCGAGCTGTTCCCTGGCGTGCCGAGGATGGCGGTGACAGCCACCGCCGACGCCCGCACCCGCGAGGACATCCGCGCCCAACTCGGCCTGATGGACGCGGCCGAATTCGTCGACAGCTTCGCCCGACCGGAACTGGCCCTCGCAGCCGAGCGCAAGGGCGGCCGGGGCAATCGGGTGCTGGAGCTGATCAAGGCCCGGGCGGGCCGCTCCGGCATCGTCTATTCGGGGACCCGCGAGGGGACCGAGACCCTCGCCGCCGAACTTTCGGCCGGCGGCGCCCTCGCCAGGGCCTACCACGCCGGCCTGGACCGCAAGGTGCGCACCGACCGGCTGGCCTGGTTCTTAGGTGAGGACGGGGCGGTGATGGTGGCCACCATCGCCTTCGGCATGGGCATCGACAAGCCGGACGTCCGCTTCGTCATCCACGCCGATCCGCCGGCCTCGATCGAGGCCTATTGGCAGGAGATCGGCCGCGCCGGCCGGGACGGCGATGCGGCCGAGGGGATCACCCTCTACAGCCCCGCCGACATGAACTGGGCCCTGCGCCGGATCGCCACCCGCGACCTGCCCGATGAGGTGCGCCAGGTGCAGGTGCGCAAGGTGCGCCAGCTCTACGCCATGCTGGACGGCACCGCCTGCCGCGCCGCCGCCGTGCGCCACTACTTCGGCGAGGAGCATGCCGAGCCGTGCGGGGTCTGCAACCTGTGCGTCAGCCCGGTGGAGGGGATCGACGCAACCGAGGCGGCGCAAAAGGCGCTTTCGGCGGTGCACCGGCTCTCCGGGAGGTTCGGCCGCGGCCGGATCGTCGACCACCTGCTGGGCAAGACCAAGGAGGTCAGTGAGTTCGAGGCGGCGCTGTCCACCTTCGGGGTCGGCCGCGAATTCGCCGCCGCCGGCTGGCGCGGATTGATCGACCAGCTGCTGTTCGAGGGCCTGCTGGTCGAAGACCCCAACGATGGCCGTCCGCTGATCGGACTCGGCGACGCCGCCGGGGTGCGCGCCGTCTATCGCGGCGAGCGGCGGGTCTCCATGCGCCACGCCCCGGGAACCGACGAACGCGGCGCCGGCCGAGCCCGCCGGCGGGCGGCCGCCGACGCCATCGGCGACGCCGACCAGGGCATCTTCGAGACCCTGCGCGCCTGGCGCCGCGGCGAAGCCGCCCGCCAATCGGTGCCGCCGTACGTCATCTTCAGCGACCGCACCCTGGCCGAAATCGCCCACGACCGCCCAACCACGCCCGACGCCCTGCTGCGGGTCAACGGCGTCGGCCAGGCAAAGCTGGCCCGGTACGGAGACGAGGTGCTGGGACTGATGCGGGGCCAACCTGACGTCGCCCAGGATTCCGAAGGCGCTCCGACAATCGTCGAGCGGGCTCAGGCGCTGCGCCGGGACATGTCGCCGCCGGAACGACTGTTGTGGTCGCGGATGCGCGGCGGTGGCCTGGACGGTTTGAAATTCCGTCGGCAGCACCCCTTCGATCCATATGTCCTGGATTTCTACTGCCACGAGGCGCGGCTCGCGGTCGAGGTCGACGGCATGAGCCATGACTCAGCCGGGCAGATGCGACGCGATGAACGGCGCGATGCCTTCCTCGCTCAGCATGGCATCCGCACGTATCGGATCGCGGTTGAGGCCATCTACGAAGACCTCGATGAAATACTGGAAGGCATCGTCGCGGTGGCCCGGCGAGGCTGACGATCCAAACCTTTCCCCCGCCACCGCGGGGGAAACGTCGTGACGCCCCCTTGGGCGAGCGACAATGGGGGCTCTCACAGGCAAACCCCGAACTCGGCGCGACTCGCACCCCCATCGGCGCAGCGTGCTACGCACGGCTCGCCGCTTTCCCCCGCAAGGGCGGGGGAAGGGTTTTGGGCCCAATCTTTCCCCCGCCCAGCGGGGGAAACGTCGCGACGGCGCAGCCGAGCGACAATGGGGGCTCTTGCCTAAACGTCCACCTCCGCGTCCAGGGCGTTGTCCTGGATGAATTCGCGGCGGGGTTCGACCAGGTCGCCCATCAGGCGGGTGAACATGTCGTCGGCGTCGTCGGCGTGGGAGACCTTCACCTGCAGCAGGGTGCGGGCGGTGGAGTCGAGGGTGGTCTCCCAAAGCTGCTCGGGGTTCATTTCACCGAGGCCCTTGTAGCGCTGGATGGTCAGACCCCGGCGGCCGGCGTCGAACACCGCGCCGACCAGATCGAGGGGGCCGCGCACCGGCTGCTCCCGGTCCTTGCGGCGGAACACGGCGGCGCCCTTGAAGGTCTCGGCGAGGCCCGCGGACCGTTCGGCGAGGCGCCGGGCGTCGGCGGAATGAATCAGCAGCTCGTCCAGCACGATCCGCTCCGTGACGCCCCGGCGGACCCGGGAGAACAGGAACCCGGTCTCGCCCTGGTCGGCGGTCCAGGGTCCGTCGCCCTCTTCGGCGTAGAGGTCCAGCCGCCGGGCGGCCTCGGGGAAGGCGCCCGAACCGCCCAGCAGGCCGGCGAGCGCCGCCTGTTCGATGGCGAAACCCGGGGCGCGGGCGGTCAGCCGCTCGATATTCGCCCGGGCGGCGCGACTGGTCTGCACCAGCGCCTCCAGGTCGCGGCCGGTCATCCGCTCGCCGCTGGCCAGGTCGAGCTCGGCGCCGTCCAGGCCCTCGCTGACCAGGAAGGTCTCCAGCTCCGGGTCGTCCTTCAGATAGCGCGAGGACTTGCCCTTGGCCGCCCGGTAGAGCGGCGGCTGGGCGATGTAGAGATAGCCGCGCTCGATCACCTGCGGCATCTGCCGGTAGAAGAAGGTCAGCAGCAGGGTGCGGATGTGGGCGCCGTCGACGTCGGCGTCGGTCATCACGATGATTCGGTGATAGCGGATCTTCTCGATATCGAAGTCGTCGTGGCCGATGCCGGCGCCCAGCGCGGTGATCAGGGTGCCGATCTGGTCGGAGCCCAGCATCTTGTCGAAACGGGCTCGCTCGACGTTGAGGATCTTGCCGCGCAGAGGCAGCACCGCCTGGTTCTCGCGGTTGCGGGCCTGCTTGGCCGAGCCGCCGGCTGAGTCGCCCTCGACCAGGAAGATTTCCGACTTGGCCGGATCGCGCTCCTGGCAGTCGGCGAGCTTGCCGGGCAGCGAGGAGATATCCAGCGCGCTCTTGCGGCGGGTGAGCTCGCGAGCCTTGCGCGCCGCCTCCCGCGCGGCGGCGGCCTCGGCAACCTTCTGCACGATCAGCCGCGCCTCGGTGGGATGTTCCTCGAACCAGGCGGCCAGGCCCTCGCCGACCAGCCCCTCGACGGCCGGGCGCACTTCGGAGGAGACCAGCTTGTCCTTGGTCTGCGAGGAGAACTTCGGGTCGGGCACCTTTACAGACAGGACGCAGGTCAGCCCTTCGCGGGCGTCCTCGCCGGAGAGGGTGACCTTCTCGCGCTTGGTCGCGCCGGAGGCCTCGGCGTAGTTGGTGATGATCCGCGTCAGGGCGCTGCGGAAGGCCGACAGGTGCGTGCCGCCGTCCCGCTGGGGGATGTTGTTGGTGAAGCACAGCACGTTCTCGTGGTAGCCGTCGTTCCACCACAGCGACATGTCCAGGTGCACGGTCTCGCGCTCGCCCCGGACCACGATCGGGTCCTTGATCAGCGGCGTCTTTGCCTTGTCGAGGTGGCGCACGAAGGCCTCGATGCCGCCCTCGTACCGCATCATCTCCTCGAAGGGTTCGGCGTCGCGCAGGTCCTTCAGGATGATCGTGACACCGGAGTTGAGGAACGCCAGCTCGCGCAGGCGGTGCTCCAGGGTCTTGCGGTCGAAATCGATGGTCTTGAAGGTCTGCAGCGACGGCAGGAAGGTCACCACCGTGCCGGTGAGGAAGTCGCCGTTCTCGCGCAAGGGCGCGGCGCCAGTGATCGCCAGCGGCGAGACCGGGTCGCCGTGGCGAAAGACCATCTCGTGCTTCAACCCGCCGCGATAGATGGTCAGGTTCAGCCACTCGGAAAGGGCGTTGACCACCGAGACGCCGACCCCGTGCAGACCGCCGGAGACCTTGTAGGAGTTCTGGTCGAATTTCCCCCCGGCGTGCAGCTGGGTCATGATGACCTCGGCCGCCGAGACGCCCTCGCCCTCGTGGATGTCGGTGGGGATGCCGCGGCCGTCGTCGCTGACCGTCGCCGAGCCGTCGGCGTTGAGGATCACCTCCACGTGGGTGGCGAATTCGGCCAGCGCTTCGTCGATGGCGTTGTCGACCACCTCATAGACCATGTGGTGCAGGCCCGAGCCGTCGTCGGTGTCGCCGATGTACATCCCCGGGCGCTTGCGCACGGCGTCCAGGCCCTTGAGGACCTTGATGGAATCCGCGCCGTATTCGGCGGCCGCTTCGTCAGCTTCTTCGTCGGTCATTCAGGCTTCCAGCGGGGCGAGTCGCGAAGCGTCCACACGGACGCCAAGGGCCCGTCCCTTGAGGTGGTCGAACAGCGTTTCATCCGTGCCGGTAAGGAAAGCCTGCAGCGAAAGCGCCTCGATTTCGTCGAAGAGAGCGGCCCGCCGGACCTCGTCCAGGTGCGCCGCAACTTCGTCCAATAACAATATAGGATTCGGCTGCGATTTTGCACGGGAAAGTCGGGCGCCCTGGGCCAAAACCAGGTTCAAAATCAGCGCTTTCTGTTCGCCCGTCGAACATTCAGCCGCCGGACGGTCGCGTTCGCGGTGGACGACCTGCAAATCGGTGCGGTGCGGGCCGGTGAGCGCCCGGCCGGCGGCGGCGTCGCGGGGCCGGGCGGCGGCCAGCGCCTCCCGCAATTTCGCTTCGATCTCGGTCAGGTCCGCGCCGGCCATGGCCATCTGCTCGAAGGCGCCGGTGAGCCTCAACGACGCCTGCGGGAACGGCCGCTCGCCCCGTTGGTCGATCTCCGCCTGCAGCGCCTTCACCGTGAACGCCCGCCCTTCGGCCAGCCGCGCCCCGGCCTCGGCCATCCGGCCTTCCAGCGAGGTGAGCCAGGCCGGGTCGGCGGGCTCGTCGGCGGTCAGCAGCCGCATGCGCTCGCGCAGCGCCCGCTCGTAGGCGTTGGCGTTGACCGCATGCACCGGTTCGGCGGCGAAGGTCAGCCGGTCGAGGAACCGGCGGCGCTCGCCGGCGCCCTCAAGGAACAGCCGGTCCTGCGCCGGGGTCAGCCAGATCGGCCGCAGGTGTTCGGTCAGCCGGCCCGGCGCAACGCTCTCGCCGTCCACCCGCACCAGACGGCGGGCCGCGCCGGGCGTCTCGACGCCGGTGCCGATGCGCGTCTCGCCGACCACCGCCGAGACCGCCCAGGACCGCCCTAGCGCCTCGCCCGGCAGCCGGCGGCCCAGATCGGCCAGCGCCGCGCCGCGCATCCCCCGCCCCGGCGAGAACAGGCTGACCGCCTCCAGCAGGTTGGTCTTGCCCGCCCCGTTGGGTCCGAACAGGAACACGCTACGCTCGCGCGTCTCCAACTCCGCATGCTCGTAGGAGCGGAAATCGGTGAGGGTGAGCGCCGCTATCCTGGCCACCCCTTAACCCCGCTCATCCCCGCGAAAGCGGGGATCCACAGCACGGCGGCGGGCCAAATTGGGCATGACTTCCGAACACCCAGTCATGGGTCCCCGCTTTCGCGGGGATGAGCGGGACCTATTCCTATGCCCTCAGCGGCATCAGCACGTACTGGACCGCATCGTCGGTGGGGTCGAGCACCAGGGTCGGGTCCATCACCGTCGCGCCGCCGGTGTTTTCGGCGAAGCGGAATTCGGCGGTCTCGCCGCCGATCTGGCCGGTGACATCGAGGATGTAGCGGGCGTTGAAGCCGATCTTGAACGGCTCGCCCTCGTAGTCGGCCTCCAGCTCCTCCACCGCCTGGCCGGCGTCCATGTTGCGCACGGTGAGGGTGACCTTGCCGGACTCGACGGCGAGGTTCACCGCCCGGCTCTGCTCGGTGGAGATGGTCGCCACCCGGTCGACGGCGGCGGCGAACATGCTGTTGTCGAGGATCATCGTGCGCTTGTTCTCGCGCGGGATCACCCGCTCGTAGGGCGGGAACGAGCCGTCGATCACCTTCGAGGTCATGGCCGCGTTGCCGAAGTGGAAGCGCACCTTCTGGGCGCTGACCTGCAGGAAGATCGCCTCGCCGGCGTCCTCCAGCAGGCGGCGGGCCTCCTGGATGGTCTTGCGCGGGACAATCACGCCGGGCGTGCCGGCGAAGCCCTCGGGCGCCGGCATCTCGGCCAGCGCCAAGCGGCGACCGTCGGTGGCCACGGCGCGCAGCAGGGTCTTGCCGTCCTCGACGATGGCGTGGAGGTAGAGGCCGTTCAGGTAGTAGCGGGTCTCCTCGGTGGAGATGGCGAAGCGGGTCTTGTCGATCAGCCGGATCAGGTCGGCGGTCTCGATGGCGATCCTGGGCGAGAGGCCATCCGAGGACATCACCGGGAAGTCGCCGGCCGGCAGCACCGGCAAATTGAACGTCGAGCGGCCGGCGGCCACGGTCAGGCGCGGATCCTCGCCGGTGTAGCTCAGCGAGACGTCGGCGCCCTCGGGGAGCTTGCGGACGATCTCGTAGAGGGTGTGCGCCGGGGCGGTGATCTGGCCGGCGGATTCCACCTGCGCGGGGCACCGGTCCGTGATCTCCATGTCGAGATCGGTGGCGGAGAAGGCGACAGAGCCCTCGCCGGCCGAAAGCAGCACATTGGAAAGGATCGGGATGGTGTTGCGCCGCTCCACCACGCTTTGCACGTGTCCCAGCGCCTTGAGCAGCGCCGCCCGCTCGATTGTCAGCTTCATCCAGGTCCGATCCGACTTGAGCGCGCGGAATCGCCCCGCCCGCCCCAACAATGATGGACGGCGGAGATTAGACGAAAAGACGCCGCGAGGAAGGGCTTAGAACAGCTCTCCCACAGCTACCGCCGCGTCGCTCAGGCCTTGGTGTCGATCGAGGCCCCGGCGTCGGGATCGTTGGCGGCGGCGTAGGGGTTGGGCGCCCCGCCGGCGACCGGCTCGGCGCCCTTGGAGCCCTTCGCCGCGACGACCACCATGGCCGCCCGCAGCACCCGGCCGAACAGGTCGTATCCGGGCTGCACCACCTGCACCACGCCGCCGGCGGCGACGTCGTCGGAGGGCTGCTCCAACATCGCCTGGTGCTGGTGCGGGTCGAACTTCGAGCCGGGCGCCGGGTCGATCTTCTTCAGCCCGTTGCGCTCGAAGGCGCCCATCAGCTCCTTCTCGGTCATCTCCAGGCCGATGCCGAGATTCTTGACCAGCGGATCGGGGGAACCCTGCGGCGCGTGCTGCAGGGCCCGCTGCAGCGCGTCCGCCACCGGCATCAGGTCGCGGGCGAACTTCTGGATCGCATAGGCGCGGCTGTCGTTGGCCTCGCGTTCGGCCCGGCGCCTGCTGTTCTCGGCGTCGGCGGCGATGCGCAGCATCTGGTCCTTCAGGGCGACGTTCTCGGCTCTCAGCAGGTCGAGTTCGGCGGCGTCCTGGGCGGCGTCTTCGGCCATGTCGTCGGGATCGCCTTCTTGGCCTGGCGCGTCATCGTTCATCGGTTCTCACTCATCCGTCCATAATTCGCCCGAGCACCCGCGCGGTGTAGTCCACCAGCGGGATCACCCGGGCATAGTTGAGGCGCGCCGGACCGATCACCCCGATCGCGCCGAGCACCTTCTGCCTGCCCGACATATAGGGCGCGGCGATCACGGCGGAACCCGAAAGGCTAAATAGACGCGTCTCGGCGCCAATGAAGATGCGCACGCCCTCGGCCTCGCGAACCAGATCGAGGAGACCGGTCAGCTGCTCCTTCTGCTCCAGGTCGTCGAACAGCATGCGGATGCGCTCGAGATCGGCGAGGGTTTCAGGGTCGCCCAACAGATTGGCGCGGCCGCGGACGATGAGCGCCCGGCCGACCTCGTCGCCGCCGCCCCAGGCCGCAAGGCCGTCTTCCACCAGCCGGGCGCTGACCTCGTTCAGCTCGCGCCGGGCCCGCTCCAGCTCGGCGCCCACCTCGGCCCGGGCGTCGGCCAGGGTGCGCCCGCGCAGGCGGGTGTTGAGGAAGTTGGAGGCCTCCTGCAGGGCCGAGGGCGTCACCCCGGCCGGGCGGCGCATCAGCCGGTTCTCCACCTGGCCGTCTTCCAGCACCATGATCACCAGCGCCTGATCGGCGCCCAGGGCGACGAACTCGACGTGTTTGACCCCGGCCTCGCGGGACGGCGCCAGCACCACCCCGGCGCCCCCGGCCAGGCCC
>Ga0302279_10007039_pt1 | contig 11656 bp, 12 predicted proteins | sample III_Bog_N3_3_FD_194541 | JGI IMG/M metagenome (GOLD analysis project Ga0302279, IMG submission 194541) | Peat permafrost microbial communities from Stordalen Mire near Abisko, Sweden - III_Bog_N3_3 | ecosystem: Environmental > Terrestrial > Soil > Wetlands > Peat | place: Sweden: Abisko...
GCTCGACAAGGTCACCGCGCGCGCCACGCCGCTGTCGGTGCGCGCCGGCGCGTCGGTCAATTTCGGCACGCTGAGCATCGCCGTGCGCGCCTGCGCGGTACGGCCGCCAGACCAGCCGGCCGATGCCGCGGCATTCCTCGACATCACCGACAGCCATGCCGGCGGCCCGCAGTTCCACGGCTGGATGCTGCTGTCGGCGCCGGCGCTGTCGATGCTGGAACACCCGATCTACGACGTCCGCCTCGCCGGTTGCCACGAATGACGCCGCCGAACCTGCCCGCGCAGGCGGCGCTGCTGCTGGACCTCGACGGCACGCTGATCGAACTTGCGGCGACGCCGGATGCGGTGGTGGTGCCGCCGGGCCTGCCGGCGCTGTTGTGCCGCGTGCGCGACCGCCGCGGCGGCGCGCTGGCCATCGTCAGCGGCCGGCCGGTCGCGGCGGTGGAAGCGCTGCTGCCCGGTGTTGCCACCGCCGTCGCCGGCGAGCACGGCGGCGCCATCCGGTTTGCGCCGGGTGCGGCACTGGTCCGGATCGCGCTGCCGGACGTGCCGGCGGCCTGGGCCGAGGCCGGCGAACGCGCGGTGGCGCAGCATCCGGGGGCGCTGTTCGAGCGCAAGCCGCGCGGCTTCGCGCTGCACTACCGGCTGGCGCCGGCCGCGCGCGACGCGCTGGGTGAAGCGGCGCGGGCGATCGTTGGCGACGCCACCAGCCACCGTGTCATGGCCGGCCACATGGTGTGGGAGGTCAGGCCGTCCGGCGCCGACAAGGGCACCGCCGTGCGGGCGCTGATGGCGCGCGCGCCATTCGCCGGCCGCGTGCCAGTTTATATCGGCGACGACGTGACCGACGAGGACGGCATCGCGGCCGCCATCGCGCTCGGCGGCCTCGGCCTGCGCGTGGCCGAAACGTTCGGCAGCCCGGCCGGCGTCCGCGCGTGGCTGGCGGCCAGCGTGGCGCGCTAACTCAGCGGTTGGGCGCAGTGCGCGACATAGGGCGGCCGCGCCAGCAGCCGGTCGTACCAGCCGCGCAGCGCCGGCAGCTTCGGCCGCTCGATCGGCAGGGCGAACCAGCGATGCACATGCGTGCCCCAGGCCGCGTCGGCGATGGTGGGCTTGCCGCCGGCGATGAAATCGCGGCCAGCGAGTTTGGTGTCGAGCATGGTCCAGACCCGCCCGGCATCGAGCACGGCGGCGGCGATGGCAGCCGGATCGCGCTGGTCCGGCGGCGTGCGGATCAGGCCGGTGAACACCCGGCTCTGCGGCCCGGTCAGCGCGGTCTGCTGGAAATCGAGCCACGCGTCGATTTCGGCGCGGGCGCGCGGCGCGGTCGGATACCAGTCGCTGCCAGGCACGTAGGCGTTGCACAAATAGCGCAGGATGGCGTTGCTCTCGAACAGCGTGAAACCGCTCTCCTCCAACGTCGGCACCAGGCCGGGCGGGTTCATGGCGCGATAGTCGGGGGTGTTGGTCAAGCCGAACGACCCGCCGGCGTCGATCCTCTGGTAGCTCAGCGCCAGTTCGTCCAGCAGCCAGAGGACTTTCATCACATTCGAGGAATTGGTGCGGCCCCAGACGCGGATCATGCGGTGTCGTCCCTACGGTCTCGGCCGCGACGCTAGCCGCCGAGGCGCGCACCGGCAACTTGCCGAGGCAACGCCGCCTTGTCATACCGCAATCATGACCCGACTCCCTCACCGTCAGGCGGCGACGCTGGCAACGCTCGCGTCCGTCTTGCCGCTCGCCACCGCCTTCGGCTTCGAGTGGTGGGGAGGCCTCGTGCCCTGCGCGCTGTGCCTGCTGGAACGCTGGCCGTGGCGCTTTGCCATCGCGTTCGGCCTGTTCGCCATCCTGCTGCCGGCACGCCTCGGCCGCGTGGCACTGGTGCTGATGCTGCTCGCCGGCCTCGGCGCGGTGGCGACGGCGGGCACCCATGTCGGGGTGGAGTTCGGCTGGTGGCCAAGCCCGCTGCCGGAATGCGCGGCACCGCATTTCGCGCAAGGCTCGATCGCCGAGCGGCTGCGCTCGATGCCGGCAAAACCGTCGAAATCCTGCGAAGACCCGGTCTATGCGTTCGACTGGCTGCCGGTGTCGTTCGCGCAACTCGGCCTGATCTATGCGCTGGCGTTCTCGTCCGGCATGGTCGGACTGCTGACGCTGCACGGAGCCAACAGACGATGAGCACGACCGTTGCCGACCGCCTGCCGGGCGACCCGACCGCACGCGAGGTGGTGGAGCGCATCATCCGCGTGGACCACGCCGGCGAATACGGCGCCAAACGTATCTACCAGGGGCAACTGGCCGTGCTCGGGCGAAGCGACAAGGCGCCGTTGCTGCGCCACATGCAGGCGCAGGAGCAGGTGCATCTGGACACGTTTGCCGGCCTGATCGCCGGCCGGCGGGTGCGGCCGACCGCGCTGCTGCCGCTGTGGCACATCGCCGGTTTTGCCCTCGGCGCGGTGACGGCGGCGCTGGGCGAGCGGGCGGCGATGGCTTGCACCGTCGCGGTCGAGGAAGCCATCGACGAACACTATGCCAGCCAGTCCGCGACACTCGGGCAGGACGAGGCGAAGCTGCGCGACACCATCGAGAAATTCCGCGCCGAGGAACTGGAGCATCGCGACATCGGCCTGCAAAACGGCGCCGAACAGGCGCCCGGCTACCGACTGATCCACCGCACCATCAAGGCCGGCTGCAAGCTGGCGATCAAGGTGAGCGAGCGGATTTAACTCTCCAACTCGCTGTCCCAATACAGATAGTCGCGCCAGCTTTCGTGCAGGTAGTTGGGCGGGAAGGCGCGGCCGTTTTCCTGCAATTCCCAGGTACTCGGCTGGCGCGGCGCGTTGCGCGGGAACATGTGGCACTCGCGCGGCAGGCGGCTGCCCTTGCGCAAGTTGCAGCAGCCGCAGGCGGCGACGACGTTCTCCCACGTGGTACGGCCGCCGCGCGAGCGCGGGATGACGTGGTCGAAGGTCAGGTCCGGTGCCGGGCCGCGCTCCCCGCAGTACTGGCAACTGAACGCATCGCGCAGGAACACGTTGAATCGGGTGAACGCCGGCCGGCGGGCGGCCGGGATGTAGTCCTTCAGCGCGATCACGCTGGGCAGCCGCATGGTCAGGCTGGGCGAACGCACCTCCGCCTCGTATTCGCTGAGCACCGAGACACGATCGAGGAACACGGCCTTCACCGCGTCCTGCCATGCCCACACCGAGAGGGGAAAGTAGGACAACGGACGAAAATCCGCGTTCAGCACAAGCGCCGGAAAGTGTTGGCCGCCGTCTGGCAAGCACCGCCCCCGATCAACCCGCGTTATCGCGGCGGTGGCGCGCGCCCCCGAAGCCGCCGCGAAGCACAAAAATTATCGCATCCATCCGTGCGCCGCCGCAAGCCGGGGCGGCGCAGTTTCATCCCGCCGTCATGCTCCGGGACTTGGCGGCCGACGTTCACACGGCGTCTCGGCTGAACGCGCGTTGCAGGAACAGCGCCCCGGCCGACAGCCCGGCGTCGTCGAGACCGTGGCCGAGTCGCGGCCTCAGCAGCAGTTCCACGCTCACGCCGGCCGCCGCCAAAATCTCGGCCGCGCGCTGCGAGGCGGCCGGCGGCACCACGGCGTCGTCCTCGCCATGCACCAGCAGCACCGGCGGCGGCGCCAGCAGCTTCGGCAGGTCCGGGTCGAGCAGCGCGCCGGCATAGGCCAGGATCGCGCGCGGCGGCACCGTGCGGCGCAGGCCGGCGTGCAGCGACACCATCGCGCCCTGGCTGAACCCCATCAATGCCACCCGGTCCGGCGGCAGGCCGAGTCGCAGCAATTCGGCATCAACGAAGCCATTCAAGGCGGCGGCGCCGGCGGCGACGCCAAGGGCAAGCTGCTCCGGCGAGCGGTCCCACAGGGCGAACCACTGGCGGCCGAACGGGGTGCCCTCGCTGGGCTCCGGCGCGTCGGGGGCGACGAACAGCCCATCCGGCAGCGCGCGGCTCCATTGCGGCGCGAGGTCGATCAGGTCGTGCCCGTCCGCACCCAGCCCATGCGCCAGCACGACCAACTGCCGCGCGGCACCGCCGCTGGCGGGCCCGAACCGTGGCCCATCAAGGACTGCCATGCGATGACCCTTTCGTCGTGCCCACGCTAATATGGGGTGCCATGCCGCCCACCACCCGCTTTGCCCCCAGCCCGACCGGGCACTTGCATCTCGGCCACGCTTTTTCGGCGTGGCAAGGCTGGCGGCACGCCCGCGCGCACGGTGGACGGTTTCTGTTGCGCCTGGAGGACATCGACCCCGGCCGCTGCCGACCCGAATTCGCTGCCGCGATTCTGGAGGATCTGCGCTGGCTCGGGCTGGACTGGGATGGCGCGGTGCGCGTGCAGTCCGCACACATGGCCGAGTATCGCGCGGTGCTGGACACGCTGGCGGCGCGCGGCCTGCTGTATCCATGTTTCTGCACCCGCGCGCAGATCGCCCGCGAGGTGACCGCCGCCGCCGCGGCACCGCACGGGCCGGACGGGCCGGTCTATCCCGGCACATGCCGCCGACTGACCGCCGACGCGCGCGCCGCGCGTCTCGGCGCCGGCACGACGTTCGCGCTGCGGCTGGACGTTGCGGCGGCGCTCGCCCAGGTCGCGCAACCGCTGCGTTTCGAGGAAGCCGGCGAAGGTTTTGTGAGTTGCAACCCAGAGCAGTTCGGCGACGTCGTGCTCGGCCGCAGGGACACGCCGGCGAGCTACCATCTCTGCGTCACCCACGACGACGCGCTTCAGGGTGTCACGCTGGTCACGCGCGGAGCGGACCTGAAGCCGGCGACGCATCTGCACCGGCTGTTGCAGGCGTTGATGGGCTGGCCGGCGCCGCGCTACGCGCATCATCGGCTGCTGACCGACGACTTCGGCCGCCGCCTCGCCAAGCGCGACTCGGCGGCGACGCTGCGCGAGTTGCGGGCGCGCGGCATGACGGCGGCGGCGATCCTGGACCGGGTGCGGGCCTGAGCAGGCAAGGCGCGGCCGCCGACGGCGTTGCGCCGCGCACCGGCATCGCGCTCTAATCGGCACGAAGCGGCCTCGATCCGCGCGAGGGACACGACATGGCAAACGGCCAACCACCCACCACCCTGGCCTTCGTCGGCTCGGTGACCCGGCCCAACCCGTACTACCAAGGCCACAATGGACGCGGCCTCAGCATGCTGCGCTTCGACGAGGCGACCGGTGCCTCCGACCTGCTCAGCGAGACCGGCGGCATCGACAACCCGACCTTCCTGACGATCGATCGCACCGGGCAGTTCCTGTATGCTACCAGCGAGGTGTTCGGCTGGCACGAGGGCCGTGTCACCGCCTATCGCATCGACCCGGTGCGCGGCACGCTCACCTATATCAACGCGCAATCGACGCACGGCAGCATCGCCGCCTATGCCGGTATCGACCGCACCGGCCGCTGGCTGCTGGTGGCGAACTACCGGCTCGGGCCGGACGGCGCGCGGCGGCCGCAGTCGCTGGTGGTGTTCCCGATCGAGCCGGACGGCGGCATCGGCAACGCCACCGCCGCCGTGTCGCATGCCGGCACCGGCCCGAACCCGGAGCGCCAGGAAGGCCCGCACCCGCATTGCGCGGTCGCCAGCCCCGACAACCGGCATGTGCTGGTGGCCGATCTCGGCATCGACCGGATCATGGTCTACGCCTTCAACGCCGCGAATGGCGGGCTGGCGCCGGCGACACGGCCGTTCGTCCGCCTCGCCCCCGGCAGCGGGCCGCGCCATCTGGCGTTCCATCCGTCCGGCCGCTTCCTGTTCGTCATCAACGAAATGGCCAGCAGCGTCACCTCGCTCGCCTGGGACCCGGCGACCGGGGCGCTGGAGCCGCTCGACACGCAATCGACGCTGCCGGCCGACTTTGCCGGCGTCAGCACCTGCTCGGACCTCAACGTGACGTCCGACGGGCTGTTCCTGTACGGCGCCAATCGCGGCCACGATTCCATCGCGATCTTCGGCATCGACCTGCTGACCGGCAAGCTGGTCCCGCACGGCCAGCACACGTGCGGCGGCAAGACGCCGCGGCAGTTCGCCCTCGACCCCGGCCAGAATTTCCTGCTGGTGGCCAACCAGGACAGCGACGCCGTCGCCGTGCTGGCCCGCGACCGGACGACTGGCGCGCTCTTCGACACCGGCCACCGCGCGGCACTCGGCACGCCGATGTGCGTCAAGCTGATCCGCTACACGTAGCGCTCACCCGCACGGCGGCCGCAGGGCAGCGACGGCGAACGCCTGCTCCAGCGCGCGGCCCAGGCGCAGGATGGTGCCCTCGTCGAACAACCTGCCCCACAGGCAGAGCGAATGCGGCACCACATGCGCAGCCCCCGGCGACGCCTCGCCCTGGCCGAGTTTCGCCAGCGAAATGCGCGTGCGCGTCTCGCTGCGGCGCAAGCCGGTGCGCAGGATCAGACAAGGGTGGCCGGTAAAATTGCTGATCACCAGCATCGGCCCGGCCAGCGGCGGCCCGACGATGGCGTCCACCTGTCGGAACGCCGCGTCCATCCCCTGCATCACCAGCCGGCGCAGCCGATCCAGTTGCACATGATCGACGGCCGACAGGAACCGCGCCTGCCGGAACGAATTCGGCCACGCCGCCGCCTCCTGCCATGCCAGCAGGTCGTCGCGACCCGATAGCGTCAGCTCCTCGAACGACGCCGCCGCCTCGGCCGCCAGCGTGTTCATCAGCGCGGCATAGGGCAGATCGGGCCGCTCCAACGCCACCACCTGCACGCCGAGACCGCGCAGCACATCCAGCGGCGCCCGATCCAACTCGATGGTGCCGTCGCCGGCGAGGTCGGCCGGATAATAGCCGACCCGCAGCCCCGCCACCGGTGCCGCCGCGTCATAGCCGAACGGGGCGGCGATCTGGCACGGGTCGGCAGGGTCGGGGGCGTTCAGCGCGTGCAGAATCAAGGCGGAATCGTCCACGGACCGGCAGATCGGTCCGATCTTGTCCAGCGTCCAGCACAGCGGCATGGCGCCGACCCGCGAGACGCGGCCGAACGTGGGGCGCAGCCCGGTGGTGCCGCAGCGCAGCGACGGCGCGACGATGGAGCCGAGCGTTTCCGTGCCCAGCGCGAAGCCGACCAGCCCGGCGGCGGTGGCGCTGACCGAGCCGGCGCTTGACCCGCTCGCGCCTTCCTCCAGGTTCCACGGATTGCGCGTGCGCCCGCCGTACCAGAGGTCGCCGTAGGCCAGCGCGCCGACCGTGGTCTTGCCGAGCAGCACCGCCCCCGCCTGTGCCAGCAATCGCACGACCGTCGCGTCCTCGGTCGGCACGCGGTCGCGATACGGCTCGGCGCCCCAGCCGGTGACGATGCCGGCGGTGTCCAGGATGTCCTTGCAGCCGTACGGGATGCCGTGCAGCGGCCCGAGATAGCTGCCGGCGGCGAGCAGCCGGTCGGCGTGGTCGGCCTGTTGCAGCGCGAGCTCGGCCGTCACCGTGGCGAAGCACGCCAGCGCCGGCGCCAGCCGCTCGATGCGGTCGAGATAGATCCGCGTCAGCCGCACCGAATTCAGTTTTCGCGCGCGAATCCAGGCGCCGAGCGTCGCCACCGGCGCGTAGGCGATGTCGGTGGCGTCGGCCGGCAGGTCGGGCGGGATCGTTTCCGCCGGATGGAACCCGCCGGCCGACGGCGGGACGAAACCGGGCAATCTTGGGTCGAATTTGGTGGCCGGCGCCAGCGCCAGCGGCAGCGCGACCGCGCGAAGCTGCCGCGCCCGCTCGATCTGCACCGCGACGGTCTCCAGCAACAGCGCGCGTTCGGCTTCAGCGTAGGCAACGCCCGCCAGACGCTCGGCGCCGGCGACGTCCTGCACGGTCGGCGGTGCGTCGGTCACGGGCGGCTGCGTTGCAGCGTCGGCGGAATGCGCACCGCCTCGCGCAGCCGGTCCCAGTCCTGCGGCCGGCCCGGGAAGCCGAAGCGCAGCCAATGCGGCCGGTCGGCGAAGCGGCGGACAAAAATGCCGGCGCCGCCCAGTGTCGCGAACACCCGCTGCGCCGTCACGCCCTCGGCCAGCCGGAACAGATCGGTGCCGCCGACCACGCGCAGGCCGGTCTGCACGATGCAGGCGTCCAGATCCAGCGTCTCCCATTCCAGCCGCGACGCGGTCTCGGCCAGCCATTCCCGGTCGGCCAGCGCCACCGTGCCGGCCGCCAGCGCCGGGCCGGACACCGCCCACGGCCCGAGTGCGGACCGGATCGCCGCTGCCCGGATCGGCGAGGCCAGCGCGAAGCCGAGGCGCAGCCCGGCAAGGCCGTAGGTCTTGCCGAACGAGCGCAGCACGATCAGCCCCGGATGCGGCAGCGCCCCGGCAACGCTGACGCCCTGACCGGCCAGATCGGCGAACGCTTCATCCACCACCAGGAAGCCGCCACGCGCCGCCAGCAGGTTGGCCAGCGGGATCAAGCGTTCCGGCGCATGGCGCCGCCCGTCCGGATTGTTCGGATTGCACAGCACCGCGACGTCGGCCAAGTCGAGTGCGGCGAACGTCTCCGCCGCCGTGACGGTGGCGCCGCCGCGCTGCCACGCCTGCGCATGCTCGGCATAGGTCGGCCCAAGCACCGCGACGCGGGCGGCGCGCATCAACCGGGGCAACAGATTGATCAGGATCTGCGTGCCGGGCGCCGCCGCCACGCAGGCCGGGTCGGCCACGCCATAAGCGCGCGCCGCGACCACGCGCAGCGCCGCCTCCGCGTCCGCGTCCGGCAACCGGGCAAAGCAATCCGCGCCGAGCGCCGGCATCGGATACGCCAGCGGGTTGACACCGGTGGACAGATCGAGCCAGGGCCCCGGCGCGTCGGGAAACAGCCGTCGCGCCTCGGAGAGCCGGCCGCCGTGTGCCAGTTCCCCTGTCGTCGCCGTCTCGGACATGATAGCCCCTCCCGGCCGTATTGGCCTATCCGCATTGCAAACGCAGCCAGCCCTGTCGCTCGCCACCCCACTCAGCCTTGTCGCCGCAGCACTGCTGGCCGAGGCCACGCTCGGTTATCCCGATGCGCTGTTCCGCGCCATCCGGCATCCGGTGGTGTGGATCGGCGCGTTTATCGCACGATTGGACCGAACGCTGAACCGTCCCGCAGCACCACCCGCGCTGCGTCGTGCCGGCGGCGTACTGGCGCTGCTGCTGCTGCTGGGCGTGACCGTCGCGCCGGCATGGCTGCTGCAAGCGGCGGTGCTGCACACGCTGCCGCATTGGCCGGCGGTGGCGGTGCTGGCATTGCTGGCCTCCAGCCTGCTGGCGCAACGCAGCCTGTTCAGCCATGTGCGCGCCGTCGCGCTCGGGCTGGAGCAAGGCGGGCTGGCCGGCGGGCGACGCGCGGTCGCGCGGATCGTCGGCCGCAACCCGGAGATGCTGGACGAGGCCGGCGTGGTGCGCGCGGCCATCGAAAGCCTAGCCGAGAATTTTTCCGACGGCGTGGTGGCGCCCGCGCTCTGGTGCGGCCTGCTCGGCCTGCCCGGCATCGTCGGCTACAAGGCGGCCAACACCGCCGACAGCATGATCGGGCACCGCACGCCGCGCCACGCGGCGTTCGGCTGGGCGGCGGCGCGCTTGGACGATGTCGTCAATCTGCCGGCCTCGCGCTTGTCCGCCGTGTGGATCGTGCTGGCGGCGCTGCTGCTGCCCGGCGCCCACCCCAGGGAAGCGATGCGGACCGTGTGGCGCGATGCGTCAAAACACCGGTCTCCGAACGCCGGCTGGCCGGAGGCGGCGATGGCCGGCGCGCTCGGCCTGCGGCTGAACGGGCCGCGCGTCTATGGCACGACGCGCGTGGACGATGCCTGGATGGGCGACGGCCGCGCCGAAGCTACCATTACCGATCTGCGGCGCGCGCTTGCCCTCTACCGGATTGCGTGCGTCATCGAATTTCTGGCGGTCGCGGCACTGGCGTTCATCGCGCAAGGCTGAGCAGTCTTTCGATGTCGATGTGGCGTTCCAGGTGGTCGGCCAGCGCATCCAATGCCGTCTGCACCTCCGCCGCATGCGAGCGTGGCGCGGCGGCGATGGAAAAGCTGCGTAGCCACGCCGCCCGCGCCGCGTCGCTGCCGAACAGCCCATGCACATAGGTGCCGGCAACCCGCCTGTCCGCCGAGACGGCGCCGTCCGGCCGGCCATCGGCGAAGCGCAGCAACGGCGACGCGGTGCCCGGCCCGTCGGTGCGGCCGATATGCATTTCGTAGCCGGTGAACCGCGCGCCGAGCAGCGTGCCGGTGACGGCGTCCAGCCGCTTGTCGCCGCTCAACACGGTGGCGATGTCGAGCAGGCCCAGCCCCGGCACCTCGCCCGGCGGCCCTTCCGTCCCCTGCGGGTCGGCGATGCGCAACCCAAGCATCTGGTATCCGCCGCACAGGCCGAGCACGCGGCCGCCGGCGCGGACATGGGCGAAAATGTCGATGTCCCAGCCTTCGGCGCGCAGCGACCCGAGATCGGCGATGGTCGCTTTCGAGCCGGGCAGCAGAATCAGGTCGGCATCGCGCGGCAGCGGCGATCCGCTTGGGATGATGCGCAGATCCACCGCCGGTTCGCCGCGCAGCGGATCAAGATCGTCGAAATTGGCGATGCAGGGCAGCCAGGGCACCACGATGCGCAGTTTGGCGCCGGGTTTGCGGGCGCCGGTCGCATCCGCCAGATCCGCCGCGTCCTCCGCCGGCAGCGCGCGCAGCGCCGGCAGGAACGGCACCAGCCCCAGCGCCGCCCATCCGGTCTTTGCCGCGATGGCCGCCATGCCGTCGGCGAACAGGGACGCATCGCCGCGCATGCGGTTGACGATGAACCCGAGAATCATCGCGGCGTCGGCCGGGTCGAGCACCGCTTGCGTGCCGACCAGACTGGCGATCACGCCGCCGCGGTCGATGTCGCCGATCAGCACCACCGGCACGTCGGCGGCGCGGGCAAAGCCCATGTTGGCGATGTCGTTGCGGCGCAGGTTTATTTCCGAGGCGCTGCCGGCGCCTTCCACCAGCACGATGTCCGCCTCGGCGCGCAAGCGGGCAAAACTCTGCAGCACCGCGGGCAGCAGCGTTGCCTTGATGTCCTGGTAGTCTTTGGCGCGCGCGCTGCCGCGGACAACGCCTTGCACGACGATCTGCGCGCCGGTTTCGCTTTGCGGCTTCAGCAGCACCGGATTCATATGGACGCTGTTCGGCACGCCGCACGCCAATGCCTGCAACGCCTGCGCCCGCCCGATCTCGCCGCCGTCGGCGGTGACGGCGGCGTTGTTGGACATGTTTTGCGGCTTGAACGGCCGCACCTTGAACCCGCGCCGCGTGAGCGCGCGCGCAAGGCCGGCGACCAGCACCGATTTGCCGACGCTGCTGCCGGTGCCTTGGAACATCAGCGCGCGGGCGGTCAAAACTCAATCCCCGCCTGGGCCTTCACGCCCGCCGCGAAATGGTGCTTCACCAGCGTCATCTCGGTGACAACGTCGGCCGCCGCGATCAGCGCGGGCTTGGCGTTGCGCCCGGTCACCACGACATGCAGGTCCGCCCGTCGCGTCGCCAAATCCGAAAGCACGTCGTCGAGAGAAAGGTAGTCGTAGCGGAGAGCAATATTCAGTTCGTCCAGCACCAGCAACGCGATTTCCGAGTCCTGCAACAGCTCTTTGGTCCGCTCCCAAGCGCGCCGACACGCGAAAATGTCG
>Ga0302279_10007042_pt1 | contig 11652 bp, 10 predicted proteins | sample III_Bog_N3_3_FD_194541 | JGI IMG/M metagenome (GOLD analysis project Ga0302279, IMG submission 194541) | Peat permafrost microbial communities from Stordalen Mire near Abisko, Sweden - III_Bog_N3_3 | ecosystem: Environmental > Terrestrial > Soil > Wetlands > Peat | place: Sweden: Abisko...
AAGAACACGCCCTCGCCGAAATGGCTGCAGGACCGGCTGGTCTCGATCGGGCTGCGGCCGATCAACTCGCTGGTCGATGTGACCAATTTCTTCACCTTCGACCTCGGCCGCCCGCTGCATGTGTATGACGTGGCGAAGCTGCAAGGTGAGGTGCTGATCTTCCGCCGCGGCGCCGGTGAGACTCTTCGGGCCCTGAACGGCAAGGACTATGTGCTGGACCCGGAGGATTGCGCGATCTGCGATGCCTCCGGCGCGGTGTCGATCGCCGGGGTGATGGGCGGCGAGACCACCGGCTGCGACGAGACCACCACCACCGTCTTCATCGAATGCGCGCTGTTCGATCCCGTGCGCGTGGCCCGCACCGGGCGGCGGCATCAGATCATCTCCGACGCGCGCCAGCGCTTCGAGCGGGGGCTGGACCCGGCGCTGATGCCGGACGCGATCGAGGCGGCGACGGCGATGATCCTGGACCTGTGCGGCGGTGAGCCGGGGACGGTGACGGCGGCCGGTGCGGTGCCGGTGTGGCAGCGCGACGCGACCCTGCGTTTCGAACGCTTGGCCGGGCTCGGGGGTTCGGACGTGCCGGCCGACGAGGCGGTGGCGGCACTGGAACGCCTGGGATTCCAGGTGCGGCATTGCGACGCGTTGCGTGTCACGGTGGCGGTGCCGTCCTGGCGCAACGATGTGGCGGCGCCGGTTGTTCTGGACCAGTCGCCCGCTTTGGATCCGGCGATCGCCGCCAAGGCTGCGGCGGGCTGCGCCGAAATTGAGCCGGAATGCGATCTGGTGGAGGAAGTGCTGCGCCTGCGCGGCCTGGACGCGGTCCCGCCGGTCTCGTTGCCGCGCGCCGCGCCGGTGCCCGCGGCGACCCTGACCGCCCGCCAGACCCGGACCGCCCTGGCTCGTCGCACCCTGGCCGCGCGCGGTCTGGCCGAATGCGTCACCTTCAGCTTCATGGCCACGGCCGAGGCGGCGCTGTTTGGCGAGACGCCAGACTCGCTGCGGCTGACCAACCCGATCGCGGCGGATCTGGACCAATTGCGGCCCTCGCCGCTGGCCACCCTGGCGCTGGCGGCGAAGCGCAATGCCGCGCGCGGTTACGCCGACCTGGCGCTGTTCGAAGTCGGGCCGGAATTTGCCGCCGATGCGCCCCAGGGGCAGCGGCTGGTCGCGGCCGGGCTGCGCAGCGGATCGACCCCGCGGTCCTGGCTGGCGCCGTCACGAGCGGTGGATGCGATGGATGCCAAGGCCGATCTGTGGGCGGCTATGGTCGCGGTTGGCGTGCCGCTGGATGCGCTGATGGTGACCGCGGAGGCGCCCGGCTTCTTCCATCCCGGCCGGTCGGGCCTGGTGCGGCAGGGGCCGAAGACGGTGCTGGGGTATTTCGGCGAGCTGCACCCGCGGCTGATCCGATCCCTCGATCTGCCGGCGCCGATCGCGGCCTTCGCGCTGAACCTGGACGCGGTCGCCGATCCCAAGCGCCGGCGCAAAGCGAGCCCCGACCTGCCTTCCTTCCAGCCGGTGCGGCGCGATTTCGCGTTCCTGCTCGACTCGGCGGTCCCGGCCGATGCCGTCCTGCGCGCCGCGCGCGGGGCGGAGCGGACCCTGATCGCGGGCGTGTCGCTGTTCGACCTGTACGAGGGCGACAAGCTGCCGGATGGCAAGAAGTCGCTGGCGATCGAGGTCGTGTTCCAGCCGCGCGAACGCACCCTGACCGATGCCGAGATCGAGGCGGCGGCGGGAAAGGTGGTGGCCGCGGTGGCGAAGGCGACCGGGGCTGTGCTACGGTGAGTGCCAACTTGCCGCCGTCGTGACAGGCCGTGGTGGCGGCACAGGCCCGACGGATGCTAGGGTCGGTCGCCTGACCCGTTCATTGGAGCATTGACCACGGATGCCCCCGTTCTGAGCCTGCCAGTGTCGTACGTGCAGGCGGTCAACGAAGCCTCGGCCGGACTGATCGATGTCGCCAAGCATTTGGAGAGCTTGGCGCAGTCCCTGCCTGACCCGAAGCTGCGTGACCAGTTGGAGATCGAGATCTCGCGCTTGCTCGATTTCACCGATCGCCTGAGTTCCGCCACCCGGTTCTCCTTAGCCTCATGAGTGGTTGGGTCTAGCCGGTGTCGGACACGCAGGGGGCACAAGGCTCAGTCCCGGCACGGGAACCGCCATCGCCGCTTGCCGCTCGGATTGCACGCGTCGAAACCACCCTGGGGCAAGCCGTCCAGGGTCTGGCCCGTCGGCAGAGCCGCGGCGACCCGGCCCGAGATCGTTCCTGGATCGCTCGATCGATCATCATCATGTTCGAGATTGCAACTGTCGCAGTGCTGGCAATTCTGCTGGCGCAAGGGGTCATGAGTGGCGATTGGCCAAAGGTCGCGACGGAGGCAACAGATTTGATCAAGTCAGCCGTCCTGCCCATCGTGACTTGAGTACTTGGCTACTATTTCGGGCAATCTGACAAGACCTGAGGCGGGATGAGGAGATCGTCATGCCGCGCAAGGAACCGATTTTCGTCGGCACCTGCGATAGAGCGGGCCACATGCGCGGCAAGGGCTTTCCCACCAGTGAGCTGAACACGCGCCGCCGCAAGGGCATTGGCTGCACCCACAGCCACCTGATGCAGTCCGCCTTCGGCCCGATCTGAGACACGCCCTTCGGCACCGCCGGCGATCTGATGATCGTTCCCGATCCGGCCGCCGAGGTGCATGTCGATTTCGACGACGGCTCGCCCGCCGAACGTGTCTTCCCGGGCGACATCCGCAACACCGACGACACACCCCGGGACTGCTGCCCGCGCGAGTTCCTCCGTCGGGCAATAACGGCGCGGGATCAGGCCGCCCGCACCACGGTGTCGCGGAACACAGCGCCTTCGTGGTTCAGCAGCCACTGCTTGCGCGCCAGCCCGCCGCCATAACCGGTCAACGACCCGTCGCCGCCAATCACGCGATGGCATGGCACGACGACGCTGACCGGATTGGCCCCGTTGGCCATGCCCACCGCACGTATCGCCCGAGGGCAGCCCAGCCTGGCCGCGAGGGCCCCGTAGCTGAGGGTTTCACCCGGGGCGATCAGGGTCAGGCCGCTCCAGACAGAGCGCTGGAATGGCGTTCCGCCCGTGCGCCATTCGATTGCCGCGAGGCAGCCGAGATCGCCCTCGAAATAGCGCCGCAGCGACCGGGTCACATGGCCTGGCGCGCCGCCCGGCTGCGGAACTGCCGATCCGTAGTGCAGGCGCAGCAAGCGGGCCATGCTGGCGGCTCGATCGGCCCAGTCGAGTGCTCGCAGGCATCCGGCCTCATCCGTGACGATCAGCGCTTCGCCGATCGGGGTTTCTATCCGGTCCAGTCTGAGTTGGTCGGGCGGTTGTCCGGTCATGGGGCACCTTTTCAAGGGGGAGGGGTGGATGCGGCTCAGACGCCCAGAGATGCAGCGCCGCATAGGCGCGCCACGGCCGCCAGGTCTCGGCTTGTCTGAGCAAGTCCGCGGACGTTGGGCGCACGCCACGCGCATCGGCCAAGGCGCGCATCAGGCCGATATCGGCGGACGGGAAGGCATCAGGTTCGCGCAGGGCACGCATGGCGATATACTGAGCCGTCCATTCGCCGATGCCGGCGAGGGATCGCAGCCGCGTGATGGCGTCCTCCAGGCTTCGGCGGGGACCGAATATCAGCGGGTCGGCAACGACCGCCGCCGCCAGTGCGGACAGGGCCGTCCGCCGAGCATTCGGCATGCCGATCGCGGCGAGGTCGGCTTCGGCCAGTTGGCGTGGTTCGGGAAAGAGATGCGTGAGGCCCTGGTCGCGCGCGACCGGGTCGGTGATGGGCGTGCCATGGCAGGCGACCAGCTTGCCGGCGAGCCCGGTTGCCGCCGCCACGGTGATCTGCTGGCCCAGAATGGCTCTGATCGCGAGCTCGAAACCATCCCACGCACCCGGCACCCGGAGGCCGGGGCGAACCGCGACGAGTGGGGCAAGGACGGGATCCTGGCTGAGATGTGCCCCGATCGCCACCGGATCGGCAGCGAGATCGAAAACACGACGCACACCGGCGATGATCGCCGGCAGACGCCGCAGACCCGGAAAGCGAACGGTGGCCTTCAGGCAGTTTTTGTCCGAATGTTCGACCACCAGCACGCCGTGGTCGCCGCCGATCGCGATCGTTCGGGCATACTGCTGACCGGTGACGACCTCGATGCCGGGAATGGCGCGCGCGCGCAGGAACGCCAGCATCGCATCCCAGTCATAGGGCGGCCGATAGCCCAACTTGACCGTCACAGAGCCGGTTGCGCCGAACGGCTCCGCGATCACCGCGGCGCGCCGGAGCGCGCCGGGCGGCCGTTGAAACAAATGCTGGAAGGTTTCGTTGAACCGCCGGATGCTGCCGAAACCGGCGGCCGCGGCGACTTCCGTCATCGGCAAACGCGTGTCCTGGATCAACTGCTTCGCCAGCAGGATCCGCCGCGTCTGGGCGATCGCGACCGGAGAGGCGCCCAGATGCTGCATGAACAGACGCCGGAGCTGGCGGCCGCCAACACCCAGCCGCCCCGCCAGGGTCTCGACATCCGCGTCATCCAACCCGCCGGCCTCGATCAAGCCAAGGGCACGGGAGACCGTGTTGGCGCTGCCGAACCAGAAGGCCAGTTCGGGCGAGGTTTCCGGCCGGCAGCGCAGGCAGGGGCGAAATCCGGCTTCCTGTGCGGCGGCCGCGGTCGGAAAGAAGCGGGCGTTTGCCCGCTTGGGCGTCGGTGCCGGGCAGAACGGCCGGCAGTAGATGCCGGTCGTCGTGACTGCCACGAACAGGCGCCCATCGAAACGACGGTCGCGGGTTTCAATGGCGCGGTAGCAGGCGTCGTCGTCCATGTCCATGCGGCGATCGTGCGCCTTGGTGCTCGGGATGTCTCGCGGATTTCGGACCTCAACGGCGGCCCTTGTGTTCCATTCCCGATGGAAAGGCTCTAGGGTCGGGATCAGCCAATGGGGAACCGGCATGCTACGCGAGGAACTGATTTTTGTCGGCACCTGCGATATCGCGGGCCATGTCCGCGGCAAGGGCTTTCCCGCCAGCGAGATGGACTCGCGCCGCCGCAAGGGCATTGGCTGGACCCACAGCAACCTGATGCAGTCCGCCTTCGGTCCGATCTGGGACACGCCCTTCGGCACCGCCGGCGACCTGATGATCGTGCCCGATCCGACGGCAGAGGTGCATGTCGATTTCGACGACGGCTCCCCCGCCGAACATTTCTTCCTCGGCGATATCCGCAACACCGACGGCACACCCTGGGAATGTTGCCCGCGCGAATTCCTCCGGCGCGCCATCGCGGCGCTGGACCAGGCCGCCGGCCTGCGGCTGGTCGCGGCCTTCGAGCAGGAATTCGTCTATACCGGCAACCAGGACCGGCCCGGCGACGCCTACAGCCTGAGCGCCTTCCGCCGGCAGGGGGCCTTCGGTGAGATCTTTATGTCGGCGCTGCGCACCGCCGGGGTCACGCCCGATACCTTCCTGCCGGAATATGGCGGCCGGCAGTTCGAGGTCACGGTCGCGCCGCAGCCTGCCCTGATTGCCGCCGACCAGGCGGTGATCACGCGGGAAATGGCCCGCGCGACGGCGCACCGGCTCGGCCATCGCGCGATTTTCGCGCCGATGCTGGCCTCGGACGGGGTTGGCAACGGGGTGCACATCCACCTGAGTTTGCAGGATGCCTCAGGTGCGCCGGTCACCTGGGATCCCGCCGGTCCGATGGGCCTGAGTTCGGTCGCGCAACACTTCGCCGCCGGGGTGCTGCATCATATGCCGGCGCTGTGCGGCATCACCGCGCCGTCACCGGTTTCTTATCTGCGGCTGACGCCGAACCGCTGGGCGCCGACCATGGCGGATATCGTGCGCCAGGACCGGGGCTCGGCATTGCGTGTCTGTCCGGTGTTCGCCCCTGTTGACGTTGCAGAAACGGCGGCGCAGTTCAATATCGAATTTCGTGTCTCTGACGGCGCCGCCAGCCCCTGTATGGCGCTGGGGGCAGTGTTGTTCGCCGGCGCCGACGGGCTGCGGCGCGGCCTCGCCTTGCCAGCGGCCCATGTGAAGCCGCCGGCCTTGCCAGGCTCGTTGGCGGTCGCGCTGCGGGAGATGGAACACAGCTCGGCCGTGCAGGACTGGTTCGGTCCGGTGTTCCTGGACGCCTATCTGCGGCACAAACGCGCTGAGCTCGCTTATACCAGCGAGTTCTCGGTCAGCGAGTTGTGCCACCGGTATGCCGAGGTTTACTGACCCAGCGCCCCGCGCAAATCCTGCACCACCTTGTCGGAATTCCGCTTGCGCCAGCGCACGCGTTGGCCGATCGGGGTGTTCTCGACCTCGGGCCAGACCTTGCACGAAATGAACGCCGGCCCCGGCTGGCGCAGGATGGCGGGCAGGTCGCGGCCGAACGATTCCAGATCGGCATAGTTCGCCGCCCGCGGATAGCCGCAAGACCTGGCAATGCCGGCGTAGTCGATGTTTTTTGAATTGGGGACGGGCTGGCCGCCGGTGGTGGCGTAGACTTCATTGTCGAGCACAAAATGATAAAAATTCGCCGGCGCCTGTTCGGCGATGGTTGCAAGCTGGCCCATGCTCATGAGGATATCGCCCTCCGAGTCGAACAGCACGACCCGCCGGTTCGGCTGCGCCAGGGCGAGGCCAAGCCCGAACCCGGCATGCCCGCCCATCGCCGGATCGCCCAGCGGCACGTCCAGCACCGTGTCGCTCAGGTTGATCCAGTGCCGCCCGCCGCGGCCGGAGATGACGATCGCATCGCCCCGGTGTTCCGCGAACACCTTCAGCAAATCCGCTGTGTGCATCATGGTCTTGGCACTCCTACCGGTTGAAGCCGTGATATTCGTCGCCCACCAGCACGACGACCGGCTTGCGGGTCTTCTCCGCCTCCTGGAACGCCGTGGTGATGCGGTCCGCGTCGCCGTCGTTTTCCACGAGATAGAAACTGATGTTGAAGGCCATGAGGAACCGTTCCGTGTATGTCGCGGCAGTATCGCTGTTGACGCCGTGGCGGGTGTAGCCGCGGTAGCCGACCATCAGCACCACCGGCACGTTCAGTCCCATCAGCCAGCCACGGATGGAATCGCCCGATTCCATCATGCCGGTGTTCTGGATCAGGATCATCGGTTTGCGCCCGCCCGCATACAGCCCGGCGGTGATCGAGCAGGCGTGACCCTCCCGCGTCACCCCAACCAGGCGCAGGTCAGGATCGGACTGCATCAGCAGGAACAGCCAGTTGGTCTCGCTGTCCGGCAGCCACACGATATCGGTGACACGATTGCTTTTCATCTGACGCATTACGGTCTCGGGGCTCAGCGCCGCCGATTGGTCTGCCATGGAACCCTCCCTCTACCCGGTTGCTTCGCCGCCAGCTAACATCAGATCGGCGACAACATCCACCCCGGGGGAGCAACCAGGATGAGCATGACCTTCACGGCGGGCGATCTGACGATCCACCGCATTATCGAAATGGAGTGCGGATTCACGCCCGCACTGGAATTCCTGCCGGGCCTCAAGAAAGAGGTGCTGGACGAGAACCGGTCCTGGCTGGCGCCGTCGGCGATGGATGCGCAGGACAATCTGGTGCTGTGTTTCCAGTCCTACGTGGTGAAGACCGGCCGGCACAACATCCTGGTGGATAGTTGCGTTGGCAACGACAAGGACCGCGCCGCGCGTCCCTTGTGGCATCAGAAGAAAGACAATGCCTTCATGCTGGGCCTGGCCGCGGCCGGGCTGACGGTGAACGATATCGATTTCGTGCTGTGCACCCACCTGCATGTCGATCACGTCGGCTGGAACACGCGGTTGGAGAATGGCCGCTGGGTGCCGACTTTCCCGAAGGCGCGCTATCTGTTTTCCAAAACCGAACTGGATTACTGGCTGGCCGAGAATGACAAGGCATCCCTGCCGCCGATCGTTGACAGCGTGATCCCGATCGTCGAGGCGAAACGGTGTGATCTGGTGACCAGCGATTATGCGCTGAACGACCTGGTGTCGCTGATCCCGACCCCCGGCCACACGATCGATCATTACGCGGTTCAGTTGGGCCGCGGTGGCAAGGCCGCGGTGATCACCGGCGATCTGATCCATACGCCGTTGCAGGCGCGTTATCCGGACCTGGCGATGCGGGTGGATTACAATCCGGCCCAAGGGTCGGCGACGCGGCGGAAGTTCCTGGAGACGTACTGCGACACCGACACGCTGTGCTGCTTTGCGCATTTCCCGTCTCCCTCGCGCGGGCATATCAAGCGTTGGGGCGATGGGTTCAAGTGCGATTACGTGACGGAATGACGCGCGCCGGCCGCCCTTGCGATGCAAGGGCGGCCGGGGGCGGTTACACGCCTTCGACGATCCGGATATCGCGCACCGCGCCATCGCCCAGCGCATCGAGCGCGGCTTTGTAGCCGGGGCTGTCATGCGCCGCGATCGCCTGTTCCACACTGTCGAATTCGATCAGCACGGTGCGTTCGGCGACTCCCGCTTCGTAGGTTTTCGCCGCCACGCCACGCGCCAGGAAGCGTCCGCCCGCGGCGGCGATCGACGGACCCGCGAGCTTGGCGTAAGCGGCCAGCTTGTCGGGGCTGGAGATCGAACGATACGCGCTGATCCAATAGGCCTTTGCCATGGTTTCCTCGTCTCGGACTGGGTGATGCCCCGGCTGGGGTCGGGCGGGAGTGTAGCAGGTTCGCCGACCGGCGACAGCGGTGGGGATGACGGATGTCACACTCGCCCACGACCTCCCATGAAAACAGAGCCAATGGCTCGTCTCTGCCACGCCAGGACTTGCAGCGAGCCGGTTCGGCCGAGCGTTGCGGTGTGCACCCGGATCTACGTGCTCATGCCGTGGACGCAGCCCCATCGAGGGTTGCTGAACCTTCGCGACTTCGGGACGTCGTGGTGAAAATTGCTTTCGAAGCTGCAAAACCTGGCCCGTCCGCCTGGGGCACCGGCGGCGGTTGGCGAACCTTTTGAGACTTATCTTTCACCACGAAGGTACGAAGTCCCGAAGCTTACAACTATGAAACATGGAGCGTCCGGCCCGTCACGGCCAAGGGGGCAGATGCCGTAGCTATTTTCACCCATAGTGGTGCGGCCCCGGCCGCTGGCTAACGCCGTGGCGGCAATGTCCGCTATGCCCTGAGCGGCCTGATAGCGCCCCAGTTTCATGCCGGCCAGGCTTGAACCATTTCGTCGATCGAATTCGATCAGACCATTGGCGGCGAGCTAAATTTTTTTAAGAGGGATGAAAGGGATAAGCCGTGATGAAGGGGATATCCGGATCATCTGATGGGGCTTCGCAGTCTCCCGGCAGGCAAATTTTCTTTTATTCCCTTCATCACGGCTTATCCCCTTTATCCCTCTTAAAAAAAATGATCAGCCCAACCGCACCGAAGTCACAGGACAATGCACCCGGCGACAAACACTCAGGCGTTCCGCGACGGGCTCTAACCGGCAATTTTCAGCCGGATATTGCCAAACCCATCCACCGCCGCGGTCGTGCCTCGCGGCACCAGGCAGGTCGCGTCGTATTCCTGCACGATCAACGGCCCTAGCCGCGGAACATCGCCCAAGCCGGCCCGATCCACAACCGGAACGTCGATCCAGCCATCCCCCGGGAACCACGCCCGCCGCCGAACTGGACCGTTTGCGCCAAACGGCGCAATGTGTTCAGGCAGGCGGGGCCGTTCGGGGATCCCGCGCGCGATCACCGACAGGCCGATCAGTTCGACCGGTTCATCCGCCGGCGCCCTGAAGCCGTAAGTGCGTTCATGTTCGGCGCTGAACAGATCGGTGATCGTCGCGGCGGACACGACAGCCCCTGGCAGCGGCACCTCGATCTCGCTCGACTGGCCGGCGTAGCGCGCCGAGGCCGCGTAACGAAAAATCTGCCGTTCGGCGGGAAATCCGTCCCGGCCCAACCGGTCGGCGCCCGCCGTTGCCAGCGCGGCCAGCACGCCAACGATCGCGGCATCGTCGGTTCGGTCCAGCCGCGTGCGCAGGCTGCGGCTCGCGTGGTGTTCGGTGTCGGCCACCAGCAGCCCGAAGGCGCTGAATACGCCCGGCAGCGGCGGAACGATCACCCGGGAGATGCCCAGTTCCGCGGCAATGCCGGCCGCGAACAAAGGACCGTTGCCGCCAAATGCCAGCAGCGCGAATTGCCGCGGATCGCGTCCGCGCTCCACCGACACTGCTCTGATCGCGCGCATCATGGTGGCCGAGGCCAGGCGCAACATGCCGAACGCGGCTTTTTCGGGCGTGCAATGCAACGGTCCGGCGAGTTCGCGCGTCACGGCCGCGCGCGCGGCATCGGCGTCCAAAGCCAGGGCCCCGCCGACCAGCCCGCCGGCATCCAGATAGCCGAGAACCAGATTGCAATCCGTAATGGTCGGTTCGGTTCCGCCGCGGCCGTAACAGACCGGACCCGGATCGGCGCCGGCGCTCTCCGGCCCCACCTTCGGCGCGCCACCCGCATCCAGCCGGCAGATGGAGCCGCCGCCGGCACCGACCTCGGCCAGATCGATCGCCGGCAGTTTCAACATGTAGCCGGCACCGACCAGCAGGCGCGAGCCGGCCATGACGCCGCCGCCCACCTCGATCGCGTCGGTGCGCAGGACCTCGCCGTGTTCCACCAGGCCGGCCTTGGCGGTGGTGCCGCCCATGTCGAAGGTGATCAGCCGTGGTTCAGCAAGTCGTTTCGCCAGCGCCGCCCCACCGACGACACCCGCTGCGGGGCCGCTTTCGATGATGTGCGCCGGTTGCGCGGCGGCGAAACCGGCCGACGCCAGCCCGCCGTTCGATTGCATCAATTGCAACGGCGCCTCGATGCCCAGCGCGCGCAGCCGAGCATCGAGGGCGGTGATATAGGCTCTGACGATTGGCTGCACATAGGCATTGATCACGGTGGTGCTGGTGCGCGGATATTCCTTGATCTCCGGTAGAATCTCGTTACTGACGGAAATGGCGATCTGCGGCAGGGCCGCCCGCACGCGTTCCGCCACGGCCTGTTCGTGGGCGGGGTTGGCGTAGCTGTGCAGCAGGCAGATCGCGACGCTTTGGACCGCTTCGCCGCGCAACAGGACGATGGCCGCATCGATGCTGGCAAGATCGAGCGGCACCGCGACCGACCCGTCCGGCCGCAGCTTTTCCGTGACCTCCAGCCGCAGGCGGCGTTCCACCAGGGCTCGGGGTTTGGTCCAGTTGATGTCGTACAGCACGGGCATGCGCAGGTCGCGGATTTCCAGGATGTCGCGGAAGCCGCGTGTGGTGATCAGCGCGGTGCGGGCGCCTTTCGCCTCCAGAACGGTGTTGGAGCCGACGGTCGTTGCGTGCAGGACGTCCGTAACGGGCGCTGGCCGTTCCGCCAGCAGTGCTTGCAGCCCGGCGATGATCCCGTCGCCGTAGTCGTGCGGGGTGGAGGCGACCTTGTGCGTGCTCACCCGGCCGTCGTCGTCGATCGCGACCAGGTCGGTGAAGGTGCCGCCGATGTCGATGCCGATGCGAAGGGTCATGAGCGCTGGGTTCCGGACAAGGGCGATGGCGTACCACGACTCCCCCTCCCCTTGTGGGAGGGGGGTGGGGGGAGGGGGCTCCGCACAGGAAGCTTCGGGGCCACAGGCAACCTCCCACC
>Ga0302279_10007043_pt1 | contig 11652 bp, 6 predicted proteins | sample III_Bog_N3_3_FD_194541 | JGI IMG/M metagenome (GOLD analysis project Ga0302279, IMG submission 194541) | Peat permafrost microbial communities from Stordalen Mire near Abisko, Sweden - III_Bog_N3_3 | ecosystem: Environmental > Terrestrial > Soil > Wetlands > Peat | place: Sweden: Abisko...
GTTCCGGGCCGGAGCCCACGGCTTCGTGGTGAAACGCGAGTCGGGCGAGAAGATCATCGAGGCGATCCGGACGGTCCTTGAGGGCAAATTCTACGCGAGCCCGTCGTTGACGGCCCAGCTCACCGGCAGGATGTTCAGCGGCTCGGCACGCGGCGGGGGATCGCCCGACGAGCTCCTGAGCGACCGCGAGATGGAGGTTTTCCGGATGAGGGGCGAGGGACTCCAGGCCAAGGAGATCGCCGACCGGCTCGGGGTGAGCGTGAAGACCGTCGGGTCCTACGAGTCCCGGATCAAGGAGAAGCTGAGCCTGGAGAATGTGACCGAGCTGATGCGCGAGGCGATGCTCTGGCAGGACAGCCGCCGGGGTCTTTAGTCCGGGGCAGGCACGCCCGCGGATCGCCGCGCAACATCAAGTTTGCCCTTTTCGGGGAATACCCATGGGATTCCGGTCCGGCCCGATGAATCCTCCAGCCCGCCAGCAGGATGCAAAACCTTTCCGTCCCGGCGGAGCCGGCGGGCGCTTCGCGATCGCCGTTGCCGCGGCGCTGCTCGCCTTCGCCGCCGCGTGCCCCCGCGCGTCCGCCCAGTCCGAGCCGCTCCTGCAGCCCAGCGACCTCAAGAAACTGAGCGTCGAGGAGCTGATGGACATCGACGTGACATCGGTCTCCCGGCACGCCGAGAAGCTTTCCGAGACCGCGTCCGCAATCCAGGTCATCACCTCCGACGACATCGAGCGCTCGGCGGCGACGAGCATTCCCGAGGCGCTCCGGCTCGCCTCGAACCTTGAGGTGGCGCAGATCGATTCACGCCAGTGGGCGATCGCCGCGCGCGGATTCAACAATCTGTTCGCGGACAAGATGCTCGTGCTGATGGATGGGCGAAGCGTCTACACACCGCTCTATGCCGGGGTTTATTGGGATGTGCAGGACACGATTATGGAGGATATCGACCGCATCGAGGTCATCAGCGGGCCCGGGGCGACGCAGTGGGGCGCGAACGCCGTCAACGGGGTGATCAACATCACGACCAAGAGCGCAAAGGACACACAGGGCGGATTGGTCGTCGTCGGCGGAGGATCCGAATTGGAGGACAGCGAGGAGGTGCGCTACGGCGGCCAGCTCGCGCCGGGCGTGTACTACCGGGCGTATGCCAAGTACTTCGATCGCGGGAACTCCGACCTTCCGGACGGGGCTTCGGCGACCGACGCCTGGCGGATGGGCCGGACCGGATTCCGGATCGATGCGGACAAGGGGGACGGCACCGTGGCGACCCTCCAGGGCGACTACTATGATGGCACGGTCACCCGGATGGGTCCGGCCGACATCCTCATGAGCGGAGGGAACCTCATCGGTCGGTGGACGCGCGAGCTCGGGGACCAGTCCGAGGTCTCGGCCCAGGCCTATTACGACGAAACGTACCGGAAAATTCCCAATTCGTTCACCCAGACGCTCAACACCTACGACTTCGACTTCCACCACCGGCTGCCGCTGGGCAAGCGGAACGACATCACCTGGGGCCTGGGCTACCGGCTGGAAGCGGACGACATCACCAATACGCCCGCGGAGGCGTTCCTCCCGGCAAAGGATTCCGAACGGACATTCAACACGTTTGTGCAGGACGAGATCACGCTGGTAAGGGACCGCCTGCACCTGACGCTCGGATCGAAGTACGAGCATTACAACTTCACCGATCCTGAGTTTGAGCCGAGCGCGCGGGTCGCCTGGACCCCGTCCTCAAACCAGACCGTGTGGAGCGCCGTCTCCCGCGCGGTGCGCGTGCCGTCGCGGATCGACCTGGACCTCTATGAGCCGGCCACGCCGCCCTACCAGGTCGCCGGCGGTCCGGGCGTTGTCTCGGAGAAGGTGAACGCCTACGAGCTGGGCTATCGCAGGCAGGTCACGCCTGACGTCGCCGTATCCCTTGCGACCTTTTACAACGAGTACTCCAACCTTCGCGGCCTGCAGCCGCTGAATCCCCCGGCGGCCTTTCCCGTGGACGTCGCCAGCGGGTTGCGCGGCGAGTCCGCGGGTGGGGAGCTGACGGCGGACTGGCGCGTGACGGCGGCATGGCGGCTTCGGGCCGGCTGGACGGAGCTGCGGGTCAACAGCGAACCGGAACCGGGCAGCATCGACAGGGTCAGCGGCCAGAGCATAGCGCTCGACCCCAATCACCAGGGCCAGCTGCGCTCGATGCTGGACCTGTCCGCCGCCTGGCAGCTCGATGCGGCGCTGCGCTACGTCGGCCCGATCACGAACCGGGCGGTTCCCGGCTACACGGAGGGGGACCTGCGCGTCGGCTGGCGTCCCCTCCCGGCGTGGGAATTGTCGATCGACGGGGAGAACCTCCTCCATGACCATCATGCGGAGTTCGGCCCGGCCGGCTCGCGGCGGGAGATCGGCCGTTCGATCTTCACAAAGGTGGAATGGCATTTCTGAGGCCCAAAGGTCGCGGCGCGCTGCGCCGGCTGGCCCGCTGCCTGCTCGCGATCACGCTGCTGGGCGCGGCGGAGGCGCGGGCCGCCGCGCCGTCCCGCGAGTACCAGCTCAAGGCGATCTTCCTATTCAACTTCTCCCAATTTGTCGCCTGGCCGGCGGGCTCGCTCGGGGACGCCCAGGCTCCCTTTGTGGTCGGGGTCCTCGGGAATGATCCGTTCGGCGACTACCTGGACGCGACGGTCCTGGGCGAAAAGATCGGAGGGCACCCCATGGTCGTGCGGCGGTACCGGAGGGTTGAGGATGTCGGCGACTGCCAGGTCCTCTTCATCAGCGGCTCCGAGGAGGGCCGGCTCGAGGGGATCATCGCCCGGCTCGGCGGACGGAACATCCTGACGGTCGGCGACGCCTCCAACTTCAGCCGCAGCGGCGGGATGGTGCGGTTCGTGATGGAGGAGGGCAGGATCCGGCTGAAGATCGATGTGCAGGCCGCGCGCTCGGCGGGGCTGACGATCAGTTCCAAGCTCCTGCGGGCGGCCGCGATCGTCACAAGGGAGGAGGAGTGAGCCATGTCGTTTGAAGACCTTCCCATCCGGCGGAAACTGATGACGATCATGCTGGGCACCAGCGGGGTCGTCCTGCTCCTGGTCTGCTCGGTGTTCCTGGGCTACGAGTTCTTCACCTTCCGGACATCCTCGGTCCAGCAGCTTTCGACGCTCGGCGAGGTGATCGCCTCAAACAGCACCGCGGCGCTCGCGTTCGACAACCGCGACGACGCCTCGGAGGTGCTGGCGGCGCTCGCCGCGGAGCGCCATATCGTGGCCGCCTGCCTGTACGACAACCAGGGCAGGGTGTTCGCCCGCTATCCGTCCGGCTCGGGCGACGCGGTGTTCCCCGCGCTTCCGGGCGCGGACGGCTATCGGTTCGAGAAGAACCACCTGGCGGGCTTTGCCCCGGTGGTGCAGGTGAAGGGCCGGCGGCTTGGAACCCTCTACCTGAGGTCCGACATGGCGGCGCTGTTCGACCGCCTTCGGCTGTACGCCGTCATCTCGGTCCTGGTCATCGGGGGATCGTCGATGGTCGCCTACGTCCTTTCCCGGAAGCTGCAAAAGCAGATTTCCGGCCCGATCCTCGCGCTGGCGGAGACGGCGAAGGCCGTCTCCGAGCGGCGGGACTACTCGGTGCGCGCGCGGACCTTCGGGAGGGACGAAACGGGGGCGCTCACCGCCGCCTTCAACGAGATGCTCGCCCAGATCCAGGAGCAGAACCTTGCGCTGCAGCGCGCGTACGACGAACTGAGGCAGACGCAGCAGGCGATCCTCCAGCAGGAGCGGCTGCGGGCCCTCGGTCAGATCGCAAGCGGCGTCGCCCACGACATCAACAACGCCATCTCGCCTGCGTCACTCTACGCGGAGGCCCTCCTCGAGAGGGAGCCCAACCTGAGCGCCCGGGCGCGCTCCTACCTGACGACCATCCAGCGGGCGATCGACGACGTGGCGCAGACGGTGAGCCGGCTTCGGGAGTTCTATCGCCAGCGAAAACCCCAGATCACGCTCACGCCCGTCGACCTCCCCCAGTGGGTCGGGCAGATGGCCGACCTGACCCGCGCCCACTGGGCCGACATGGCCCAGCAGTCGGGCATTTCCGTCGAGATGCGGATGGAGCTGCTTCCCGCGCTGCCGGTCGTGCTCGGGGTGGAGAGCGAGATCCGGGACGCGCTCGCCAACATCATCTTCAACGCCGCCGACGCGATGCCCGACGGGGGGACGATAACCATTCGCACGCGGGTGGCCGGTCCGGGCGGCGCCGACGGGAGATCGGGCGCGCCGGCGCACGCCACCGTCGAGATCTCGGACACGGGCATCGGCATGGACGAGGAGACCAAGAGGCGCTGCTTCGAGCCCTTCTTCACGACGAAGGGCGAGGGCGGGACGGGACTGGGCCTGGCCATGGTGTACGGCGCGATGCGCCGGCACGACGCAGCAATCGAGATCGACAGCGCCCCGGGCCGGGGAACCACCTTCAGGCTCTGCTTCCCGCTGCCGGCGGAGCCGGTGGAGCTGGCCCCGCCCGCCGCGTCCGGGCCCGCCGCGGCCAAGCGCCTGCGGGTCCTTGTGGTCGACGACGACCGCGTCCTTCTGGACTCGATCGCCGAGACCCTCGAGTACGACGGGCACCAGATCGTGACGGCCAACGGCGGGCAGAGGGGGATCGACGAATTCCTGGCGGGCCAGCGCGCGGGCCGGCCCTTTGCCGTGGTCATCACCGACCTTGGCATGCCGGAGGTCGACGGCCTGAGGGTGGCCGCGGCGGTCAAGTCGGTCTCGCCCGGAACCCCCGTTTTTCTCCTCACCGGCTGGGGGCAGGGGATGGCGGAGGAGGGAAGGGCGCCGGAGAACGTTGACCGGATGCTCACCAAGCCGCCCAAGCTCCGCGAGCTGCGCGAAGCCTTGGCCTCCGTGTAGCCTTCTGATACCGGTTCACGCATGCCCAAGCAACCGGTCGGCCGCATCCTCGTCGTGGATGACGAACTATCGCTGATGGGGGCCCTTCGCGACACGCTGCGGGACGAGGGCTACCGGGTTACCGGCGTCACGTCCGGGGCGAGGGCGCTGGCGGCGCTCGGGGAGGAGAAATTCGACCTGGTGCTCACGGACCTGGTCATGCCCGGGCAGGACGGGATCAGCCTGGTGGAGGAGGCCCTCAGGATCGACCCGCACCTCGTCGCGATCATCATGACGGGGCACGGTTCGATTCCAACCGCGGTGGAGGCGATGCAGGCAGGGGCGATCGACTATGTCCTGAAGCCCATCAGGCTGAACGCGCTGATCCCGGCCCTTGAGCGGGCGCTGACCGTGCGGCGCCTGCGGGAAAAAAATGCGGAGCTGGAGAGCCGGGTCTCGGAGCGCACGGCCGAGCTTGAGGCGGCCAACCGGGAGCTGGAGGCGTTTTCCTCGTCGGTGTCGCACGACCTGCGCACCCCGCTCAGGACGATCACCGGCTTTGCGGAGCTCCTGCTTGCGCGCGAGGCGGCGGCGCTGCCCCCGGAGGCCAGGCGCCGCGTCGAGCTGATCCACGCCGGCGCCGACGAGATGGCCCGGCTGATCAACGGGCTCCTGGATTTTTCACGGATGGGAAAAAAGGCGCTCGAGCCCGGGCCGGTCGATGTCGGCGCCCTCTGCCGGGAGGTGTTCGCCGGGCTGGGGGGCGAGCACGCGGGGCGCCGCGTGGAGCTGCGCGTCGGCGACCTGCCGTCCGCCGTGGGCGACCCGTTCCTGCTGCGCCAGGTCATGGTCAACCTTGTCTCCAATGCGATCAAGTTCACCCGGCCGCGCAATCGCGCGGTGATCGAGGTGGGCGTGGCGGCGGTCAGGGACGAGCCGGGCCCGGTCTACTTCGTGAGGGACAACGGCGTCGGGTTCGAGATGCGCGATGCCGAAAAGCTCTTCGGGGTGTTCCAGCGCCTCCACAGCACGAGCGAATTCGAGGGCACCGGGGTCGGCCTGGCAACCGTCCGGCGCATCGTGGAACGGCACGGGGGCCGGATCTGGGCCCAGTCGAGCCGGGACGCCGGTGCGACCTTCTATTTCACATTGTCTCCGGGGCCGCGTCCGTGATTGTTGCGGCGTGAGTCGACAAAAGAAGGATATCGGGGCGGCCTGCCGGAGCACGCGCTACAGCGCGCGCGACGGGGCCGTCGCCGGGAAGAACCTCGGCGGGCTCTTCAACCGGCCGCTCTATGTCGCCAACACGAACGCCTTCGTGATCGGGGGCGACCTCCCGGTGGCGCGCTTCGGCGGGAGGGACTCCATTTTCGGCACCTTCCTTGCCGGGGTGCGCAGGAGCGGCCGCACCCGCTGGCTGCACGAGGCGGCCGATATCGGGATGGAGTACCGCTCGGCCCGGCTGAGCTGGGTGGTCCGCGATCCCCTCTTCGCCGGGTTGACCGTGGGCGCCGAGCTCGTGGCCCTGGGCGACGACCTGGCCTTTGCGATCCGCCTGGAATTCAACGGGGCGCGGAAGGGCGACACGCTGGTCTGGGCCTTCGGGGGCAATGCGCCCGTGCCCGGCGGAGGGAAGAATGCGAACTGGGACCTCGATCCGCACCCGAGGCCGGCGATCAATTCCACCCCGCTTGATCCGGCCCTCTGCAAGGGCAACCGGATCCGGGCCGGAGGGGGATGGTTCAGCGTGTCCGCTCCCTATGCCCCGGGTTGCGCGACCCTGGGGAGGTGCAGCGAGCCGGGCCGGGTTGAAATCGGGGACGCCCACGACCTGCGGGCCGGACCGCGCGCCGCCGGGGCCGCCCCGATCGCCAGGGGCAGCGTCCGGATCGACCTCCATCCGGCGGTGGGTTTTTCATTTGCGCGGCGGGAGAGCAGGCCCTTTGCGCCCGCGCCGGAGCCGGCGGCGGCGCTTGCCTCGGGGTTGCGCCGCTCCTTCACGCTCGGCGCCCGCATCCAGGTGGAGACGCCCGACGCGCAGCTCAACGTTGCGGCCTCGCTTGTCGCCGCCGCGCTTGACGGCGCCTGGTATCCGCCGGTCTTCCGCCACGGGGCGATGCTCTGGAACAACCGCTACCCGGGCTGGAGGACGATGTGCGGCGGAACCGCGGCGGGGTGGCACGACCGGGTCAGGGCCGAGGCCGAGTTCTACTGCGGGCACCAGGTCAGCAGTTCGCGCAAAACCTCCGCCAAGGCCGATCCGGCGTCCCGGTCCACCATCCCGGCGAGGAACTCGCGCTTCTACGGGCGCGGACGGATCCTTGAGGACCAGGGTGTCTACGACATGCAGTCGCAGTTTTTCGACCAGTTGATCCACGCCTGGCGGTGGACGGGCGACGCCGACCTTGAGAAGAGGCTGCGGCCGGCCCTCGAGCTGCACCTGGAGTGGATGAAGGACTGCTTTGATCCGGAGGGCGACGGCCTCTATGAGAGCGTGATCAACGTCTGGCCGACCGACTCGGTCTGGTACGGCGGCGGCGGCGGGGCCGAGGCGACTTCCTACGCCTACGCCGGGCACCGGGCGGCCCGGGAACTCGCGCTGCGGGCCGGGGATGGGGCGGCGGCCCGGCGTCACGGCGCCGTCCTCGACCGGATCCGCAGGGCATTCGCCAACCGGCTCTGGATCCGCTCCAAGGGGCACTCCGGACTTTACCGCGAGATGAGCGGGCTTGGGCGGCTCCACGAGGACGCCTGGCTCTACAGCATTTTCCTGCCGATCGACGCCGGGCTGGTGGACCCGGAGGATGCGGCAGCCTCGCTGCATTACAGCGAGGCGGTGCTCCAGAACGACCCGCTGCCCTTCGGCGGCCGGCGGGTATGGACCTCCAATTTTGTCCCGGGCATCTGGTCGGTGCGCGAGGCGTGGCCGGGCGACAATCACCACCTGGCGCTGGCGTATTTCAAGACGGGCCTGGCGGCCGACGGATGGGACATTTTCAGGGGCAACTTCCTCGAAACCGCCTTCGAAGGCAGGGTCCCGGGCGACTTTGGCCATCCCCTCGGAGGGACGGACTTCGGGGACAGCACGCACATGTTCGCGCGGACCCTCATCGAGGGCCTTTTCGGCTTTTCGCCCGACTACCCCAACGGCATCGTCCGGGTCGCCCCGCAATTTCCGGATTCCTGGGACCGCGCGCGGCTTCGGACGGCGGACGTGTCGCTGGAGTTCGAGCGGCGGGAGAATGCGGTCCGGCTGAAGGTGGAAGTCGCGCGGCCCGGGGCGCTGGACGTCCGGATTTCCGTCTGTGCCCGCGAGATCCTGTCGGTGACGGTGGACGGCGGGGAGGTCGCGTGGTTTCCCGACCCCGGGTTTGGCCACACCGTTGTCCGGATTGCGCCGGTCACCGCAACCAGCGCCACGGTCGAGGTGACGACCCGGGGTGCGCGGGGAATATTTGCCCCGGTCGCCGTCGCCGGGGTCCGCTGGGAAACGGTCCGGCTGCGGGCCGAGGAAGCGGTGATCCGTTCCATTTCCGACCGGCAGGCGGTGCTGGGCGATGCCGCTTTTTCCGGGCAGGCCGTTTCCGGGCGGCTGATTGGAACGCCGGGTGCGCATACGGTCGCGGCGCTGGTCGAGTTTGGAACGATGCCGCAGTGGAGGCTGTTCCGGGTGCAGGTGGCCGAGGCGCGGCGGGACCGGGCACCGGCGCCGGTCAGGATACCGGCGCGGGCCGCCTGGGAGTGCGTGAACCTTGCCCGTGTCACCAATGGCGATGTCCGGACGATCTACAAGCAGCGCTACCTGTCTCCCCGCCCGGAGACCATCTCGGTCCGAATCGGCCTGGACGGCTACTCGCCGTGGACCTTTGTGTATTGGCAGAGCGATCCTCCCGAGATCTCGCTAAACGGGGTTCCCGCGCTTCTCGAGGAATCGCCGGACGGCCCGCGGCTGCGCACGCCCCAGGGAGTCCCCTTCGCCTGGCCGGCGGGAAAGCGCAACGTCGCCTTCGCCTCGCGCTGGGACAACTGGCCGACCCGGGTATCGGCGCGCGTGGGACTGGCCGGCGAGGCGGCCTGGTTCCTGGTCTGCGGATCGACCAATCCGATGCAGTGCCGGATTGCAAATGCCGTCCTGCGGCTGCGCTATGCGGACGGGGTCGAGGAGCGGTTGGAGCTGGTCCCCCCGGTGAACTACTGGAACCTTTCGCCGATTCGCGTGAAGACGCTGGCCCCGGGCCAGGAGAATCGCGACGACTACACGGCCAGGACGGACGCGTTCTGCATTCCGGCAGTGCCGCCGCAGACGGTGCGGCTTGGCGACAATTGCCGGGCGATGCTGCTCTCCGCCCGGCTGCGTCCGGGCGTCGTCCTGGAAAAGGTGACGCTGGAGGCGCTGTCGCAGGACGTTGTGGTCGGACTGATGGGATTGAGCATCATGGGCGAGGGGAAATAGCATGCCCTGGCATCAAGTCTACGATCCCCTCCACAACCGGTTTTTCTCGACCGCCCTGGCCGCGCTCCCGGTGGTCGTGCTCCTGGGCGGGATCGCATTCCTGAAAATGCGGGCGCATGTGGCCGCGCTCCTCGGCCTGGCGGCGGCGGTCGCGATCGCGCTGGGAGTCTATGGGATGCCGGGATCGGCGGCCGCCGGCGCGGTGGCCGACGGCGCGGCCTACGGCTTCTTTCCGATCGGGTGGATCGTCGTCAACCTGCTCTTTCTCCACCAGCTCACGGTGGAAAAGGGCTGGTTCTCGGTGCTGCGCCAGAGCGTGATGCACGTGACGCCCGACCCTCGGATCCAGGTGATCCTGGTCGCCTTTTCGTTCGGGGCGTTCTTTGAGGGTGCGGCCGGGTTCGGCACGCCCGTCGCGGTGACGGCGGCGATCCTGATCCAGCTCGGGTTCAAGCCGCTGTCCGCCGCGGGGCTTTCGCTGATCGCAAACACGGCGCCGGTGGCCTTCGGCGCCCTGGGCACGCCGATCATCGCCCTGAGCGGGGTCACGGGGATCGACGTGCGCGTCCTGGCGGCAATGGTGGGCCGGCAGCTTCCCTTCTTCTCGCTGATCGTCCCGTTCTGGGTGGTCTGGGCGCAGGCCGGCTGGCGGGGAATGCTGGGCGTCTGGCCGGCGGCGCTTGCGGCCGGCGGCTCGTTTGCCGTCGTCCAGTACGCCGTCTCGAATTTCCACGGCCCATGGCTGGTCGACATCGCCGCGTCGATTGTCTCGCTGCTGTCGGTTCTCGTCCTGCTTCTTTTCTGGAAGCCCGCCCCGTTGGACGCCGAAACGGCGCCGGGGCCGGCGGAGGAGGGTGGGACCGCGTCCCGCCGCCCGCGGGAGGCGCTTGGCGCCTGGGTGCCGTGGATCCTGCTGACCGTCTTCGTCGGGCTCTGGGGCGCGGCGCCGGTCAAGAGGTTCCTGGACGGCCTGGCCACCGTGTCCTTTGCCGTTCCCGGATTGCAGGGGCACGTTGTGCGGATGCCCCCGGTCGTCGCGCTGCCGACGCTCGAAAAGGCCGTATTCCAGCAGGGTATCCTCTCGGCCACGGGAACGGCGATCCTTTGCGCGGCGCTTGTGAGCGGCCTGGTGATGCGCTTTTCGCCCCTCAGGCTGCTGAGGGCCTATGCCGCGACAATCCACCGGGCCCGGCACTCGCTCGTGACGATCGCCGCGATGCTGGCCCTGGGCTACCTGACGCGCTACGGGGGAATCGACGCGACGCTCGGGCTCGCGCTGGCGCGCACCGGATCGCTCTACCCGTTTTTTGGAACCCTCCTGGGATGGCTCGGCGTCGCCCTCACCGGCTCGGACACCGCCTCGAACGTCCTTTTCGGAAGCCTCCAGACGATCACGGCGCGACAGACCGGTTTCAGCCCCGTCCTGATGAGCGCCGCCAACAGCACGGGCGGGGTGATGGGCAAGATGATCGATGCCCAGAGCATCGTCGTGGCGAGCACCGTCACCAACTGGTACGGCCACGAGGGAAGCATCCTGCGCTTTGTGTTCTTCCACAGCGTCGCCCTGGCGATCCTCGCCGGGCTGCTCGTGCAGGCGGAGGCCTCTCTTGCGCCGTTTACGCATTTGGTTGTGCGATGAGGCGCGCTCGTTGATCCTGTGGCGGTCATTCCCATGCTGGCATCACTGGCCAAGATCTTCCCCCCAGACCGCTTCCTTGCCTCCGCCGCGGGGACGGCGCCCTTTGAATGCGACGGGTTGACGGCCTTTCACGCCCGGCCGCTGGCCGTGGTCATGCCCGAGACCCGGGAGGAGGTGGTCGCCGCGGTCAAGTGGTGCTGGGAGAACCGGGTGCCCTTTGTCGCCCGGGGAAGCGGGACGAGCCTCTCGGGCGGTTCGGTGCCGGTCGCCGGCGGGATCGTGATCGCGCTCAACCGGATGAACCGGATCCTTCGGCTGGACCCGGTGCAGCGGATCGCCGTGGTCGAGCCGGGGGCCATCAATACGGCCGTGTCGCAGGCCGCCGCGCGGCACCGGCTTTACTACGCCCCCGATCCCTCCAGCCAGACGATCTGCACAATCGGCGGCAACGTCGCCTTCAACGCGGGCGGCGCCCACTGCCTCAAGTACGGCATGACCTCAAACCACGTGATCGGCCTGACCGTCGTCCTTCCGGACGGCGAGGTGGCCGAACTGGGAGGGGAGAGCCTGGAGTCGGTTGGGCCCGATCTCACGGGCGTCTACGTGGGCAACGAGGGGCTGTTCGGGGTGGCCGTGGAAATCACGCTGCGCCTGCTCCCGATGCCGGAAACCTACCGGACGCTC
>Ga0302279_10007044_pt1 | contig 11652 bp, 9 predicted proteins | sample III_Bog_N3_3_FD_194541 | JGI IMG/M metagenome (GOLD analysis project Ga0302279, IMG submission 194541) | Peat permafrost microbial communities from Stordalen Mire near Abisko, Sweden - III_Bog_N3_3 | ecosystem: Environmental > Terrestrial > Soil > Wetlands > Peat | place: Sweden: Abisko...
CGCCCTACGGCGATCTTTTCGCTTGGCTGGAGGGCCACAGTGAAAGGCCCACCGCCGACGCGCCGGGCCGATTCCGCCCGCCCATGCTCGCCCAGGCCATCGACGAAGGGGCGGACTTCGCCAGGCTCGAGCCCGCTGACTTTGCGGCCGAGTGGAAATGGGACGGGATCCGGGTCCAGGCGGTCAGTGAGCGCGGCGAGCGGCGCCTGTACACCCGGACCGGCGACGAGATCTCCGCAGCCTTTCCCGATGTGGTGGCCGCGCTCGATTTTGAGGGCGTGATCGATGGCGAACTTCTGGTGATGAATTCCGGCGTCATCGCCGCCTTTGGCGATCTCCAGCAACGGCTGAACCGCAAGGCGGCGACCCCCAAGCTCCTGGGCTCCTACCCCGCCGGCATCCGCGCCTATGATCTCCTGCTGGAGGGTGAAGAGGATCTGCGAGGCCTGACGTTCCGCGAGCGCCGGTTCCGACTGGAGGCGTTCGTTGCAGCGATCCCGTCGCCAGCCATCGACCTCTCGCCGCTGCAGTCCTTCGCCGACTGGGCCGATCTGGCCGCCCTGCGGGCCCAGCCACCCGCGGGAGACGCCCAGCGCGCGGAAGGCCTCATGCTCAAGCGGTGGGATTCACTCTACCAGGCCGGCCGGCCCAAGGGGCCCTGGTTCAAGTGGAAGCGCGACCCGCATCTGATCGACGCCGTCCTGATGTACGCCCAGCGCGGCCACGGGAAGCGATCGAGCTTGTACTCAGACTACACTTTCGGAGTTTGGCGCGAAGATGCCGAGGGCCGCAGAGCCCTGACGCCTGTGGGCAAGGCCTACTTCGGGTTCACCGACGAAGAGCTGAAACGCCTGGACGCCTTTGTGCGCGAAAACACCGTCGAGCGATTTGGGCCTGTGCGGTCGGTCCGCGCCGATCACGATTTCGGTCTGGTGCTCGAGGTGGCTTTCGAGGGCCTTCAACGCTCCAGCCGCCACAAATCCGGCGTCGCCATGAGGTTTCCGCGCATCCATCGCATCCGCTGGGACAAGCCTTCGCGGGAAGCGGACGAGCTTGGTGTCCTTGAGCGGCTGCTCCCCCCCCGCGCCTAGCCGTTGAATCCTCGGATTGCCTCGATGATCCGGTCCTGAGTCTCCGGGTCGAGATAAGGATGCATGGGTAGAGCCAGCACCAGCTCCGCCTTGGCGTCCGAGATCGGAAGGCCCCCTGGTCCCTGCGGAAAGTGGGCGTAAGGCGCCTGGCGATGCATGGGGACGGGATAGTAAACCGCGGTGGGAACCCCCAGGGTCCGCAGGTAGGCCGCCAGGCCGTCGCGATTGGCGTGCTCGATCACATATTGCGCCCAGGTGGAGACGCCCCGCGCCGCAGGGGTCGCCAGACAGGCGCCCGCCAGGCCAGCGGCGTAGCGGGCGGCCACGTCTTGCCGCGCCTGAATCTCATCATCGAAAATCACCAGCTTCTCGAGCAGGATCGCCGCCTGGAGGGTATCGAGCCGGGAATTCATGCCGATCCGGGCGTTCAGATATTTCGGATCGTGCGTCGAGCCGGCTGGGGCGCCGTCGCTGGCCACCGCCTTGCCGTGGATGCGCAGGGAGTCCATCCGCTCCCACAATGCCGGGTCGTTGGTGATCACCGCCCCGCCGTCGCCGTAACAACCCAGAGGCTTGGCGGGAAAAAAGCTGGTCGTCACCACGTCCGCCCAGGTGATGGGATGGCGACCGTCCAGGGTGCAGCCAAATCCCTGAGCCGAATCGCCGATGAGCTTGAGCCCATGGCGCCGGCAGATCGCCGCGATGGTCGGATAGTCCGCACTCTGTCCAAAGAGATCCACTGCGATCACCGCTGCGGGACGAAGCGCTCCGTCCGCCTTAACAGCCAGGATCGCCCTCTCCAGATGGTCAGGATCGAGGTTGTACGTGTCCGGAAGGATGTCCACGAATACCGGCGTCGCGCCAGTCCAGGGGATCACTTCAGCTGTGGCTGTGAAGGTGAAGGAGGGACAGAAAACCGCGTCTCCCGCACCGATATCCCAGGCCATGAGGGGCAACGCGAGGGCGTCGGTGCCGTTGGCGCAGCTCAGCGCCAGGTCAGCGCCGCAGAATTCGGCCAGGGCCAACTCCAGTTTGCGCACTTCGGGACCCATGACATAGGCGCCGTGGGCGAGAACTCTGGCGATGGCGGCGTCTATCGCGGCGCGGATTCGCGCCTGCTGGGCGGCCAGATCGATGAAGGGAATCATGGCGCGCGCTGATAGGCGCCGCCGCGTCGAGGCGCGAGACAAAACCTGTATCGGTTCATTTCGGTAAGGTCAGACCGGCGATGAAGGCGTGCAGATCGCCGCCGGGAAAGAGGGCGCCGGCGACACCCGCCGCAGCGCCGGCCTGCAGGTCGCGGGCATTGTCGCCGATCACAAGGGCCCGCGATGGATCGATGGACCAGTCTTCGATGGCGCGGAGCACCATGCCTGGATTGGGTTTGCGGTCCGGATGATTGGGGTGGGCGTATTTTGCGACCGCCGCGTCGGGCAGATAGGGGCAGACGTAAAAGGCGTCGACCCAAGCCCCCGTCGCCCGGGTGAGATGGTCGCGCATGGCCGCATGCAGGCGGTCCACTGCAGCCATATCGAACAGGCCCCGTCCGACGCCGGACTGGTTGGTCGCCACGATCACCAGCAGGCCGAGGTCGTTGAGCTGGCGGACCGCAAGCGCCGCGCCGGGCACCCACTCCAGTCGCGATTCATCGCCGACATAGCCGTGATCCACATTCAGGACGCCATCCCGGTCGAGGATGACCGCCGGGCGTAATACCGTCAAAGCTTTCAGCCAAGCCTCCCGCGTCCTACATTGCGGCGCTGCCACAACGACGCTGGAAGGTAGTCGCAACTTGTCCCCGACGCCAAAGCCCAGGCCGCAAGCCGATCACGCCGATTTCGCCGTGCGTACGGTGGTCGCCGAAATCGAAGGCCTGGCGGCCCTCGTCCGGGCGCTTCAGGGCGAGCTCAGAGCGCCGTTCGAGCTGGCGGTCACGCGCATGGCGCAGGCTTCGGGCCGGATCGTCGTCACCGGGATGGGCAAGAGCGGCCACGTGGCGCGGAAGATCGCCGCCACCTTGGCCTCCACCGGCTCGCCAGCCTTCTACCTCCATCCCGCAGAGGCGAGCCACGGCGACCTGGGCATGGTGACGTCGGGCGATGTCGTCGTGGCGCTCTCCTGGTCAGGCGAGACGCCGGAGCTTCGTGACATTCTTCATTTCTGCAAGCGGTTCGCCGTGCCGCTGATCGCGATCTCCTCGGAGCCGCGCAGCGCTTTGGCCGGAGCCGCGGATATCGGCCTTATCCTGCCCAAGGCCGAGGAGGCGTGTCAGAACACCGGCGCGCCGACAACCTCGACGACTATGCAGATGGCGTTCGGCGACGCCCTGGCCGTGGCTCTGCTCGAGGCCCGCGGCTTCTCGGCCGCGGACTTCCGCAACTTCCACCCTGGCGGCAAGCTCGGCGCGCAGCTGGTCACTGTCCGCGATCTCATGGCCAAAGGGCAGGACGTGCCCACCGTCACAACCGGCGCCAGCCTTTCCGACGCCATCGTCGAGATCACGCGCAAGCGCCTTGGCGGGGTGGCGGTCGTGGACGCTGCGGGAGGCCTCGTGGGCGCCTTTACCGATGGCGACCTGCGCCGGGCCCTGCCGCGCGCAGATCTCTCCGACCCCGTGGCAAGCCACATGACCCGGGCGCCGGCCTTCGTGGACCCCCGGCTTCTGGCGACCGAGGCGCTTCGCCTGATGAACGAGCGCGACCGCCCCATTCAACTCCTGTTCGCCTGCGAAAACGGCCGACTCGTGGGTGCGATCGGCATGCACGACTTTCTCCGCGCCGGCATCGCCTAAACGGTTTCGCGCGCCCATAGGGTCTTCGCAAGCACGCCGACGCGCGACTCGATCGCCGCCGCCGCGTCGAGACACAGATCCTCGCGATACCGCGAGGCGATGAGCTGCACGCCCACTGGATGGCCATCGACCAGACCGGCGGGGACAACGGCGGCCGGCAGACCAAGCACATTGATCGCCGAGCAGAACCGCAGGTCGTTCCACATGTGGGTACGCAACGCCTCGCCTCCGACAAGGTCTGCGTTGACCTTAGGCGCCGGCTTTACAGAAAGCGGCGCAAGGATCACCGGCCAGGTCTCAAGCAACGCCATCCATTGGCGCAGGATGCGTGTCCGATAGGCGATGGCCTTCATATATCCCTCAAGGTCGAGGATCGTGGCCATGTCCAGCAGCCCGTCCATCGCGGTCTTCAACGCAGGGCTGCCCACCTCGTACATCTGAGTCAGCTGAAGCGTCGCGATCTCGGTGGAGATGATGTCGCACCAGAGCCTCCAGGTTCCGGCGAGGTCGGGGAGCTCAACCGCCTCAACCAAATAACCGGCGTCTGCAAGGTCGTCGGCGGCCTTGGCGATCAGCGCCATGACCCGGGGATCCGTGGTCATGTCGTCGGGGACCTTTGCAAGGGCGACCTTGATCGGCGAAGCCGACGTTGGACCGCGCAGGGGCGCCGGAACCCACCAGGGGTCGCGCGCATCGCGGCGCGCCATCACCTCCAGCCCGAGGCGCAGATCCGCCACCTCCCGGGCCAACGGACCCTGGGAAGACATGAACTGCGCCATCAGGGGTCGTTCGGCCGGCGCGCTGGGATTGAAGGCCGCGATCCGGCCTTGGGTGGGCTTGATAGTGGCGATGCCGTTGCAATAGGCCGGCCAACGGAGCGAACCGCCGATATCGTTGCCGTGACCGATGGCGCCGATCCCAGCGGCGATTGACGCGCCGGCGCCCCCTGAGGATCCGCCGCAGGTGATGGCGGGATCCCAGGGATTCAAAGTCAGGCCGTGGAGGGGGTTGTCGGTGAACCAGCGCATGGAGAATTCCGGCGTGTTGGTCATGCCGATGATGATGGCGCCGGCGGCCTTCAGATTGGCCGTGACCGGCGAGTCTCCCGGCGCAATATTCGAGGCGAAGGCGGCGACACCGTTGGAATTGGCCTGGCCCTCCACGTCGATATTGATCTTGATCGTCACGGGCACGCCGTGGAGGGAGCCGAGCGACTCGCCCCGGGCCTGGGCCTCATCGGCGGCTTTCGCCGCTTGCAGAGCCTCCTCGCTCAGATCGACGACAACGGCGTTCAGTGCGGGATTGGTCGCGTGAAGTCGCCGGACGTGCGCCTGCGTCACCTCCAGGGCCGAGACCGCGCCTGCCTTGATCGCGGTCGCCGTTTCGACGGCGGACCATTGCCATATCGGCGATTTAGGCATTCTCGCTCCTCCCCGGATTGCTTCCTTAAGAAGACCATGGGCCGCCGCGGCTTGGAACAGGTTTCGGCAACTCTCGGCCTGGCGCCGCGGTTTTCGCCAATTCGTTCTTTCTCGCAGATGGCGTCTCCCGACCAACTCGACAGGGGTCCGCCGGTATGAGCAGTTTGCGCGCGGCGATGGGGGATGCGAATGGCGAATGCGCCGATCGGCGACGACGAGACTGGCCGATCGGCTCTTGCGAAAGCCTCCTGGCGCATCCTCCCTCTGATCGGTCTCGCCTATGGCGTGGCCTATATGGACCGGGTCAACATTAGCTTCGCAGCCCTGCGTATGAACCAGGACCTGCATTTCAGCGCCTCCGTCTATGGTCTGGGCGCAGGCCTTTTCTTTCTCAGCTATGCGGCCTTCGAAGTGCCGTCGAATCTCTTGCTCATGCGGTTCGGCGCCCGGCGCTGGCTCGCTCGGATCATGCTCACCTGGGGCCTGCTGGCTGTGGGGATGATGTTCGTCCGCACGCCGATTCAGTTCTACGCGATGCGATTTCTTCTGGGTCTGGCGGAGGCAGGCTTCTTCCCGGGCGCGGTGTTCTATCTGATGGGCTGGTTTCCGGCCGAACACCGAGGGCGCGCGATCAGCCGATTCTACATAGCATTTCCCCTGAGCACTGTTGTGATGGGCGCCCTGGCCGGCGCGCTGCTGGGTCTGCACGGACGCTTGGGTCTCAGCGGCTGGCAGTGGCTCTTCATCGTTGAGGGCCTGCCCGCAGTCATTTTGAGCGCGGCGTTTCTGGTCGGTCTGCCCGACAGCCCCGCGACCGCGTCCTGGCTTACCCCGGACGAAAAGGGCTGGATTGCTGCGCGTCTGGCGGCGGACGCCCAAGCGGTCGCGTCCGGGCCAGAACCCAGCTTTCTCAGTGCGCTGACGGATCGCCGCGTGTTGATGCTGGGCATCGCGTCCATGGGCATCCTGGGCGGAGGCTACGCCTTTTCCTTGTCCGCGCCTGTGATTCTGGAGGCGGCGACCCACCTTGGCGCGACGAAAATCGGCCTCATCGTCGCCACCGGCGGCGTTCTGGGCGCCCTGGCGATGCTGGCCAACGGCTGGCGCTCCGACAAGGCCCGCGAGCGACACTGGCACACGGCGATCCCACTGGTGGTCATGGCGGGCGCCTATCTGGTGGTCGGCGCCACGACCTCTCCGGTCGTCCTCGTCCTCGCCTATCTGGTGACGGCGATCGGCGCCAGCGCGGTGCAGGGCGCGTTCTGGGGAATCCCTAGCGATGCGCTTCACGGGCGATCGGCAGCGGTCGGCGTCGCCATGATCGGTTCCATCGGCATGCTCGGCTCCTTCATCGGACCCTGGGCCTTTGGTCTGGCGCGGGACCACACCGGCGGCTACCGGGTGGGGCTGATGTCGCTCAGCCTGCCGTTCCTGGCAGCGGCGGCCCTCGTTCTGGTCGCGCGCCGCGCGGCGCCAGGGACCGTGGCGGGTGAGCCTGCGCCGGAGGCGGCGACGTCTTGAGTCGCATGGCTTTGTTTGAGCGCGGATGCGGCTATGGTTGCCGCGCCCTCTGAGCCGCAAGGAATCGACGCCCTTTGTCCCAGCCTCCCATTCTGGCCATCGACGGTCTCACGGTGCGCTTCAAAACCCAGGACGCCATTGTCGAGGCGGTGCGGGGCGTCTCTCTGACGGTCAAGGCCGGCGAATGCCTTGGCGTGGTGGGCGAGAGCGGCTCGGGCAAGAGCCAGACCTTCATGGCGGTCATGGGATTGCTGGCCGGCAACGGCCGGGCGGCCGGATCGGTGCAATATCGTGGCGAGGAGATCCTCGGTCTTGCGACGCCGGCTTTGAACAAGTTGCGCGGCTCGAAGATGACGATGATCTTCCAGGATCCGCTCACGGCCCTCACGCCGCACGTACGCATCGGCGAGCAGATCGCCGAGCCCTTGCGCCTGCACCTTGGGCTGGACAGGGCCGAGGCGGACGACCGGGCGCTGGACTGGCTCAGGCGCGTCCGCATTCCCGAGGCGTCGCGGCGCATGCGACAATATCCGCATGAGCTTTCCGGCGGCATGCGCCAGAGGGTCATGATCGCCGCGGCCATGGCGTGCGATCCGGATCTGCTGATCGCCGACGAGCCGACCACGGCCCTCGACGTGACCGTCCAGGCCGAAATTCTCGATCTCATGGCCGAGCTCAAGGATGAGACCGGCGCGGCCATGGTGCTCATCACCCACGATATGGGCGTGATCGCCCGACTGGCTCAGCGGGTGTGTGTCATGAAGGACGGCGCCTATCTTGAGGAGGGCGACGCCGAATCCATCTTTGCCGCTCCGCGCACCGACTATACGCGCGCCCTGCTGGACGCGATCCCCCGTCTGGATCGGGAAGATCGCGGCGGCCGCCCCACGCTCGAGCCGGTCGACGCCGGCGCGCTCACCGTGGTGGACGCCAACGACCTCAAGGTCTGGTTCAACACGGGCGGCGGCCTGCTGACGCCGAAGCAGTCGCTGCGGGCGGTGGATGGCGTCAGCTTCAAGATACGCGCCGGCGAGACACTGGGCGTGGTCGGCGAAAGCGGATGCGGCAAGTCCACCCTGGCGCGGGCCGCGATCAGCCTCCTGCCCCCTTCCTCTGGCGTGGTGACGGTGCTCGGCCGCGACATTACCCATGCCGATCAGACGGCGATGCGCGAGGCGCGCAGGGATCTCCAGATCGTCTTTCAGGACCCTCTGGCCAGCCTGGATCCGCGGGTGACCATCGGCGATTCAGTCGCAGAACCGCTGCGGGTCTTTCATCCCGAGCTGGGCAGGGATGAGCGGGCGGTCCGAGCTGCAGAAATGATGCAGGCCTGCGGCCTCTCCGGCGCGTTGATCAACCGCTATCCGCATGAGCTTTCCGGTGGCCAGAACCAGCGCGTCGGCATCGCCAGGGCCATGATTCTCAAGCCCAAGCTGGTTATCTGCGACGAGGCGGTTTCGGCGCTGGACGTCACCATCCGCGCCCAGATCATCGATCTGCTCATTCTGCTTCAGAAGGAGATGGATCTGGCCATGATGTTCATCAGCCACGATCTGGCCGTGGTGCGTGAGATCAGCCACCGCGTCATGGTGCTCTATCTTGGCAGGGTCATGGAGCTGGCCGACGCCAAGGCGCTCTACGCCAGGCCGCGACACCCTTATACGCGTGCGCTCATGGCCGCGGCGCCGATCCCAGATCCGGTGCGGGAGCGCGCCAGGATCCGCGTACGCCTCGAGGGCGAGCCGCCCAGCCCCATGGACCCGCGCTCATCGCTTCGCTTCCTGCCCTCCAAACTCGGCGATGAAGGCGGGGAAGTCTATTCGCCGAAGCTCTATGAAATAGAGCCCGGCCATCTCGTGAGCGAGTTCGACGAGGTCGCCGTCTAACCGCCGCTGTTCCAGGCCCGAGTTTCCGGGCTAAGGTTTCGGCGGAGGAGACCGAATGACAGACCAACCGATGTCCCTGGGCGCGCGCCTGGGTCAACTCGCACGCGAGCGCGGCGATCGGCCCGCCGTCACGGATCAGGACCGCACCGTCACCTGGGCCCAACTTGATCGGCGCACGAACCAGATAGCCCGGGGCCTTGAAGCCGCCGGCGTCAAGATCGGCGATCTCGTGACGATCGGCCTGGCCAACAGCGTCGACTTCATCGAGGCGTGCTATGGCCTCTGGAAGGTCGGGGCGACGCCGCAGCCGATCTCCCACCGCTTGCCGGCGGCGGAAGCCCAGGCGGTGATGGATCTGGCCCAGACGCCGATCCTAATCTCGGGCCCCTCGGTGGAGAGCGACCGGCCCCGGTTCGATGTCCCGGCCCTTCTGGCTCTGGGCAAGGACGATTCTCCCCTGCCGGACCGCACCGCGCCTGTGTGGAAGGCGCCGACATCCGGCGGCTCCACGGGGCGACCGAAGCTCATCCTGTCGGGCGGCGCCGGGGTCTACACGCCGGTGGATGTGGGCGGGTATCGCACAACGCCCGAAGACATCATGGTCATGCCTGGGCCGCTCTACCACAACGGACCGTTCACAGCCTCCTTCGCCGGTCTCAACCAGGGCGCCCACCTGATCATCCTTCCTCGCTTCGATGCCGAGGCGACTCTGGCCGCCATCGATCGCCACGCCGCCACCTGGATTTATCTGGTTCCCACCATGATGAGCCGGATCTGGCGACTGGAGCCGGAGGTGCGGGGCCGTTACCGAGTCTCCACCCTTCAGACCGCCTGGCATCTGGCCGCTCCGTGTCCGCCCTGGCTGAAGGAGGCGTGGATCGAGTGGCTCGGGCCGGATGTAATCATGGAGCTCTACGCGGGTACGGAGGCCCAGGCGGTTACCATCATCACCGGGACGGAGTGGCTGGAACATCGCGGGTCGGTGGGCAAGGTCGCCGTCGGTGAAATGGCGGCCTTCGATGCGGGTGGAAACCGTCTGCCGCCGGGCGAGATCGGCGAGGTTTTCATGCGTCGGCCCGAGGGCGAACCGGCCAGCTATCGCTATCTGGGCGCGGAGGCGCGCACGCTGCCGGGCGGGTGGGAGTCTCTCGGGGATATCGGCTCCTTCGACGCCGACGGCTATCTCTACCTGGCCGACCGGCGGACCGACATGATCCTTGTGGGCGGCTCCAACGTCTATCCGGCGGAGATCGAGTCGGCCCTCGACGAGCATCCCCTTGTGCAGTCCAGCGCGGTCATAGGCCTGCCCGACGAGGATCTGGGCTCTCGGGTTCACGCGATTGTTCAGCCGCGACCCGGCCTCAGCGAGGAGGCGCTTCGCGAGCACGTGCGGGGCCTCCTGGTCACCTACAAACAGCCAAGGTCCTATGAGTTTGTCAGCGAGAACATCCGCGATGACGCCGGCAAGGTGCGGCGCACTCAACTGCGCGCCGAGCGTTTACCGGCCGGCTAGCCGATGGGATGGGAGCCCGCCAGGAAATCCATCTTGCCGATGCCTACGCCCTGAGCGCGCAACACATCGTAAGCAGTGACCACGTGGAACATGAAATTGGGCAGCGAGAACTGAAACAGGAAGTCGGAGCCGGTGAAGGTCAGGGTCCTGTTGGGCAGCGGCAGCTCGATGGTGCGGGTCTCGGCGCCCGCCATCTGTTCGGGCTTGATGGTTTCCAGGAACGCGATCGTCTTGGCGATGCGCTCCTCCAGTTCGGGGAAGGTGGTTTCCGTGTCCGGGAAGCTCGGCGCCGGCACCCCGGCAAGGCGCGCAGCGCCTCCCTTGGCCGCATCGCTTGCGGACTGAATCTGACGCGTCAGAGGGAACATGTCGGGCGCCAGCCGGGCATCGGTGAGCGTGGAGAGCGCGACGCCCTTTTCGGCGGCGTAGGACCTGGCCTTTCCCAGGATCCCTTCGAGGTTTCGCAGCATGCGCAGATAGAGGGGGACCGAGGCGTCATAGAGGGAAACAGACAAGGCGTTCTCCAGGCAGAGGTTCAAGGCCGCTTAGATAGGGTGGGCGGGCGACCACCGCCACGCACAATCAACTTTCGGGCAGGGGCCAACCTGGACGGCGCATCTCGAACATGGCGTCCGGGCGGATCACGGCATAGTCGCCCATGCGGCCGGCGCGCAGGATCGGGCGCGCTGCGGCAGTGTCGTAAACCCCGTCCCTGATCAGGGCCTTGTCGATGTGCACGGCGACCACCTCGCCGATGGCCATCCAGGTGTCGACCTTCACACCGTCGGCGCCCTGCAGCTGAATAAGCTGGGCCAGGCGGCACTCGAAACTGACAGGACTCTCCTGCACACGCGGCGCGGCCACCACGTCGCCCGTCACGGCAGTCAGACCGGCGACCTTGAACTCGTCCACCTCCGGCGGGGCGGGCGCGCAGGTGAGATTCATCGCCTGAGCGAGAGCTTCAGTGGCGAGGCTCCAGCAGAACTCTCCGGTCGCCTCCACGTTCACGATGCTGTCCTTGCGTCCGATGGACGAGAAGGCGATCAGCGGCGGGAAATAGTTGAAGGCGTTGAAGAAGCTGTAGGGCGCCAGATTGGCGACGCCGTCGACGCTCAGGGTCGAAATCCAGCCGATCGGACGCGGGCCGACGATGGCGTTGAAGGGGTCATGGCGCAGGCCGTGTCCCTTGGACGGTTCATAGCTGTGGATGTCGCGGTGGATCACGGCCTTGCGGCCATATCGCTCATCGAGGCCACCGGCGTGAGCGCCGTCCCGCAGATGAGCACCGACCCGTCCCGGGACGCCAAGCCCTCCGCCGCGGCGCGATCAAGCACGGCGCTGACATCCGCCACCGCGACGTCGATACCGACCACGCCTGTTCCATCCTCGTCCATCGCCGGGACAAAGCGGATCGCACCCATCTCCAGTT
>Ga0302279_10007052_pt1 | contig 11641 bp, 7 predicted proteins | sample III_Bog_N3_3_FD_194541 | JGI IMG/M metagenome (GOLD analysis project Ga0302279, IMG submission 194541) | Peat permafrost microbial communities from Stordalen Mire near Abisko, Sweden - III_Bog_N3_3 | ecosystem: Environmental > Terrestrial > Soil > Wetlands > Peat | place: Sweden: Abisko...
AGGTTGACGTTCCCGCCTCTGGCGTATTGAACCTGCCGATCTATGAACTGTTCAACTCACCTGATCGCGAAAACGCTCGCGAGGCGCTGGAGAACTTGGCAGCCGGACGGATCGACTACTTCAGGTCCCACAGAAGTTTGAAGCGCCCCACGAAGACGAAGCGAGCCGTCGCGGTGTGGGTCTGCGCCGTCGACGTGAGCGATCGACAGTACGCACTCGCGGAGTTCTCCAATCGACTGGACGCACTCGACAGCCCGCTCTCGCAGTACCTCGGATTCACGCCCTTGGAGAAGGCCGTCGGCATCGTCGACGCCGACGGCATCATCACCTCGGTGAGCACCAACGTTGAGACCGTGCTCGGTGTCCCCGCGAAGAAACTCATCGGACAACACCTGGTGCAGTCGGTCGAGGGGCGCCGCATCTATCACGAGCTCAGCGCGACGGCGAGCACGACGTCGGTGGCGATGCCCTTGGCGACCCTCAATCACTTTGGAGGGACGCTCAACGTCCGTTGCATTCTGACGCCACTCGCCACTTCATCGGATCACTGTTTTCTCTTGATCGCCGACGACTCATCCGATCGCGGCGAGCGCGCGGACCGGGCCGCCCAGTTAGAGCATCGACTCTGGAGGATCGCGAGCGAAGTGCAGGCGAGCGGTATCTTCGACTCGTTGGGCACGCTGCCCGACGCCAGTAGCGTCCCCGAGCTGAACTCGCTGAGTACGAGAGAGTGGGAAGTCCTCAGTCGACTGCAGCGCGGCGAGCGAGTCACGACGATCGCCGATGCGCTCTACGTCAGTCCCAGCACGGTGCGGAACAATTTGAGTTCAATCTTCAAGAAGTTTCGCGTTCACTCTCAGGCCGAACTGTTGCAACGCCTGTTGAGCTAGGACAGTTCGTCTAGGTGTTCGGACACGATGCCCGTAGGGAGACAACGGTGAGGCGACCAGGCTGGACGAATGACTTCCGACCTCGAATCCCACCGACCCACCGTCGACTATAGGCAACTCGCGAGAGTCGCCGATCGACTACTCACGCCCGTCGCGGTGGTCGACGTCGACAGCACCATTCGCTACGCCAACAACGTCGCCGCCAGCCTCTTCGACGTCGCACCGGCGGAACTCGTTGGGCGAAAGGCGCTCACCTTCCTCCATCCGAGCGACCGCGAGCGCGTCGCCACCGACCTCAGCGTCATCGGTAAGAAGGCAGGGTCCGGCGGCTTCGCCGAATTTCGTTTTCGCAGCCGTCGGCGCGAGGCGTGGCGAACCTTTAGAAGTTACGCTCACAACCTCATCGACGACCCCGACGTGGGCGGCATACTCTTCTCGGGCGCCGACGTGACCGAACAGGACCGAACCACCAGAGCCCTACGCACGCTGAGCGCGTGTAATCGCGTCCTTATTCACGCGACCGATGAGACGACGTTGGTCGACAACGTGTGTCGCTCGATCACCGAATCCGGTGAATACATGCTGGCGTGGGTCGGCTATCAACCACGACGAGGGCAAGACCGTACGACCCGTCTCGGCCCACGGCGAGACCGAGTACCTCAGTGGCTTGCACATCACGTGGGCGGACGACGAGTTCGGGCGTGGCCCCACTGGCGCGGCGATTCGCACTCGATCGCCCCAAGTCGTTTCGGATCACCGGCGATCGAAGAGGTGTAACCCGTGGCGCGATCGAATCGATGGCTTTGGGGTGCGCACGTCGTGCGCCTTTCCACTCATCGTGGGTGACGTGGCGGTCGGATCGCTGTCTATTTACAGTCACGACGTGGGCGCGTTCGGACCCGCGGAGATGGGCCTCTTCGGCGAACTGGCGGACAACCTGGCCTACGGCATCGGGCGGTTGCGCGACGCCGACCGTCTCGCTCGAAACGAGGCGCACCTCCGAGAGGCCGAGCGCCTCGCCCACGTCGGTCAGTGGGAATGGAATCTTCGAGCGGACGAGATTGAGTTCCTGGCGGACGAGACGCACGCCATCTATGGCGTCGATGGTCCCCAGTGGCGGGGAGACTTCCACTCGTTTCTCTCCTTCGTCGCCGTTGATGACCGAGCGGCGTTCCAAGCCGCGATGGACCTCACCCTCGCCAGTGGTACCGCGGAGCTCTCGCATCGGGTCATCGGCTGCGATGGTGCAACGAGGGTGGTTCGAATGCGCACGGAGTTGGTTACCGATAAGGACGGCGCGCCCGAGCGCGTTGTGGGCGTGTCGCTCGACGACACCGATCACGTCGCGGCGAGACGTGAACTCGACGAGTCGAGACTCTTCCTTCTCGCCATCACGAACAACATGGCCGAGGGCATGATCGCGACGGACGACTGGGGCAGAATTACGTTCGCGAACGCCGCCGCTAGCAGACTGTTTCACCTCGACAGCGGCGACATCATCGGAGAACTCACCAGTGACGTCTTTCACTTCAAATGTCGAGGTCGGACGTCCGACGACGAAGAGACTGGTCCGTTGCACCGAGTGTGGAACGGCGGTGAAACGCTCAACTTCACCAACGAGACGATCATTCGGCGTGACGGAACCCAAGTACCCGTCGCCTTCAGCGCGTCGCCGTTGAACACGGACACGCTGCACGGCGCGGTCATCGTATTTGAGGACATCACGGCCCAGGCCTCGGAACAACTCAAGGTGCAGCGAGAGCTCGAGAAGCTCGCGTGGGTCGGTCGTGTTCGCGACGCGCTGGACAACGATCGATTCGTGTTGTACTCCCAACCAATAGTTGACCTCTCGACGTATGAGGTTGAGCAGCACGAGTTGCTCATACGCATGGTCACCCCCGAGGGCGACGTGGTGCTCCCCTCCGATTTCCTGCCGACCGCGGAGGAGTACGGGCTCGTGGCGGAGGTGGACCGATGGGTCGTCGCCGAGACCGCGCGCTTGGCGGCGGACGGCCACGCCGTCGAGTTCAATCTTTCGGCGAAGTCCGTGGCCGATCCGCACATGCTGTCGGTCATTCAAGAAGCGATCACTGAGTTCGGGGCACCACCGCAGAATATGGTCTGTGAGATCACCGAGACCGCCCTCGTCCACGACATTGCGGCGGCGGAGTCCTTCGTGAGGGGACTCAATGATCTCGGTTGCCGCGTTGCGCTGGACGACTTCGGCGCGGGATACGGCGGTTTCGCGTATCTGAAACGACTCCCGGTCTCGTACCTCAAGATCGATCAGCAGTTCGTCCGCGACCTGTGCGCCGAGGAGTCGAGTCGTCACGTCATCTCGGCGGTGGTGAATCTCGCACAAGCCTTCGGCATGAAGACGATTGCCGAGGGTGCCGAAGACGACGCGACGCTGCGCCTCTTGAAGCAACTCGGTGTCGACCACGTCCAAGGTTTCGTGATCGGTCGCCCATCGCTCGCCCGCGACGCACTCGAAGGAGCGGCGACACCTGCCGCGTCGACATCGCGCCACCGCGCGCGCTCGACGTCCGACTGACCGGGCTGAGTCACACTCAGGCACGTCGCTTCGGCTCCAAATCTCATCGTGCGGCTGCGTCACGGGACCCCCGTCGCGCATCGCATCCATCGATAGGAACGTGAGTGTTCATCACTCATCAATATCGACGCAACTCGTCATCAATTCAGAAATACGAGAATTTCGGCCGGTACCATCGACACTACGTAGCAGCACGACTGCATCCGGGAGTGTCGGGGAGATGACAGACCAACTTGAGCGGTTCGACGGCGCTCTCGCCGCCGAACATCGAACATCAATACAACGGATCGTCGCCACGTCTGATTTTCTCAACACCATCAGCACGGGGATGATCTTCCGTGACCGCGACGGCGAGATTGTCGACTGCAACGCCGCCGCGGAAGCGATTCTCGGCGTCCCGCGCGACCGGCTCCTCGGTCGATCCTCCACCGCCTTTGAACTCGATGCCGTTCGCCTCGACGGCACGCGCTTCACCATGAACCGACCGCACGCGCTCGAAACGCTCGTGACCGGTCAGTCCATCTCGGGCCTCATCGCTGGGGTCACCTTGATCGACCGCTCACAAAAGTGGCTCTCGGCGCGGATCTGGCCCCACGTCATCGACGGAGAGGTCCTCGGAGTGATGTCCGCCTTCGACGACGTGACGGCGGTGGTGAAAGCGCAGCGAATCGTGCAGATCATGGCGGCAGTCAGGCGCGTCGGGCTTATGACGGTAGAGGAAGCGGACGCGCTGCAGTTGATCTGCGATTTGGTCGTGAGCGAGGGCCACGTCCCGCTCGCCTGGATCGGTGCGGCGAGCGAGGAGGGCGGCGTCGACATTCTGGCGTCCTCGGGCGCCACCGACTACCTCTATGACGACATGGTCTCGTGGTGGGGTTCGGATCAGAGCGGACACGGTCCGACCGGTTCCGCCTTGCGCACCGGTGCGAGCCAGGTCGCGAACGACCTCTCGGCACAGCCGCGCTACGGCCCATGGAAAAAGCGCGCTCACGAATTCGGACTGTTGTCGTCCGTGGCACTACCCTTCGCGCTGGAGGGCCGCCGCGCCGTGATCTCGATCTACGAAGGTCACGTCAACGCCTTCGACGAGAAGACCGTCTCGAGCCTCGAAGAGGTCGCGATGACGATGGCGACGTGCGTGGCGACGAGCAGCGCCGAGTTCCGAGAACGAACGGCCCTCGAAGCCACGTTGGTGAACGTCTCGGCGCTCGAGGACGCCAAGCGGTCCCTGAGCAAATCTGAGCAGTGGTTCCGCACGTTGGTGGCCAAGTCCAGTGACCTCATCGTGGTGATCGACGAGAACGCTCAGTTCACGTACATCAACCCGTTCGTGGATCGAGTCTTCGGCTACGAACCGGGATCGCAGCTCGGTCGCAACGCCTTCGACCTGATTCACCCTGATGATCACGCGCTCGCCGAAGTGGCCTTCGCGGCCGCGACGTCACCGGACGGCATCGACCACCCCGTTGTCTTGCGGTTCTTGACCTCCTCGGGCGAGTGGCGCTACATCGAGGGCGTCGTGACGAACTGCCTCGACGACGAGGCGGTGCGTGGCGTGGTGGGTAATGGCCGCGACGTCACCGAGCGGGTCTATCTCACCCGCGCGCTCCAGACCCTGAGTGAGGGCAGTCAGGTCCTGGTGCACGCGGAGAACGAAGCGTCCTTGATCCGCGAGATCTGCCAGACCATCGTCTCGGTCGGCGGCTACCCCCTCGCCTGGGTTGGCTACATCGAACACGACGACGCCAAGACCATCAGAGTCGCCGAACCCGCGGGCCTCGTCGACTCCTTAGAGGGGCTGAGTTTCAGTTGGGGCGACGGGGAACTCGGCCAAGGTCCCATTGGCGAGGCCGCGCGCACCGGACGAGTGCAGCTCGTCAACGACCTCCTCGTCGCACCCATCATTGAGCAGCGCCGCGAGCGCGCGGCCCTAATTGGACTGCGTTCGATGAGCGTGTTCCCCTTGACGGTGGAGAACGAAACCGTTGCCGTGGTCGCAATCTTCTCCGATCACGTGAACTCCTTCGGTCCCGGTGAGGTTGAGACGTTGGGCGAGCTGGCCGACGAGCTCTCCTACGGCATAAGTCGACACCGTGACGCCGAGCGTCTGGCCGAGAGCGAAGCGCTGATGCGATCAAGCGACGAGCGTTTCCGCCTGGCCTTTGAGCACAACATGGCGCCGATGCTCTTCAGCGACCTTGACGACAAGGTCATCGCGGTCAATGACTCATTTTGCTCGATGGTCGGCTTCTCGCGTGAGGAGCTGATGGGGCACGACTCCAAGCAGTTCACCTACCCCGACGACATCGGCATCACCGAAGACACGTTGGTCCGCCTCAGTTCACACCAGGTCGACCAAGTCCGCTACGTCAAGCGCTACCTCCGCAAGGACGGTCGCGTCATCATCTCGGAGGTGTCGAGGTCGGCGGCGCGCGACTCGGCGGGCAATATCCTCTATTTCGTCTCATCCGAGCGTGACATCACCGAAGAGCGAACACTCGCCGAGCAGCTCTCGCACCAAGCCCTCCACGACTCACTCACGGGCTTGGCGAATCGAGCACTCTTCGAGGACCGCCTGGCCCAGGCACACTCGCGCATCCTTCGTCAGGGCGGTCTCGGCGCCGTCTTGTTGCTCGACCTCGACGATTTCAAGGGTGTCAACGACGCCCACGGACACCTCGTCGGCGATCAGCTGCTGGCGGGCATCGCCCGCCGCTTCGAGCTCGTCACCCGCACCACGGACACGCTGTCGCGATTTGGGGGCGACGAGTTCCTCTACCTGGCCGAAGGAATTGGCTCCGTCGCCGAAGCGGAAGAGGTTGCGACTCGTTTGATCGACGTCCTGGCCGAACCCTTCACGTTTAACAACATCAACTTCGACCAACACGCCAGCGTCGGCATCATCGTCTGGGACAACACGTGTTCCAATCCCAGTGAACTGATCCAGAAGGCCGACGTCGCGATGTACGAAGCGAAGCGTCTCAATCGGGGCCGCTACTCGCTCTTTACCCCGAGCATGCACCAAGAGGCCGTCAGCCACTTCGAACTCGTCCAGCAGCTACGACGGGCGCTCGTCACCGACGATTTGACGATGCACTACCAGCCCATTGTCAATCTCGACACCATCGAATTCGTGGGTTTCGAGGCGCTCATGCGTTGGCGCCACGGCGACCGGGGATGGGTGCGCCCCGACATCTTCATCCCCCTCGCGGAGAAGAGTGACCTCATCGTAGAGCTCGGCGTTTTCGCCCTCACCGAGGCCGTTCAGGCCGCCAGCCACTGGGACGTGGCTGAGGGCTCGGCCCCGCCCTACGTGGCGGTCAACCTCTCCGCCCACCAGTTCCACGACCCCGGTCTCGTCGACTTGATCGACGCGCTCTTGACCAAGAGCGGCCTGGCGCTCGAGCGGCTGGTCATCGAAATCACCGAGAGCTCGATGTTGCTCAACGTCGGTGAGACGATGAGCGCGATGGAGCGTCTCAGCGCGATGGGGGTCGGGTTCGCCCTCGACGACTTCGGCACCGGCTATTCGTCGCTCTCGTACCTGGCCCTCCTGCACCCGACCATCATCAAGATCGACCAGTCCTTCGTCAGTCCTTCGGGCGAGAGCGCCCGCAACGACACCTTGCTCGAGGCGATCATCTCGCTCGGACAGAAGTTGGGCATGACGATGTCCGCAGAGGGGATCGAGACAAATGCCCAGTTCGAGCGGCTGCGTCGACTCGGCTGCGACCGCGGTCAGGGCTACCTCTGGTCACCGGCGATCCCCGGTGATCAGGTTGACGCACTCCTGACCCGGGTGAACAGGCGGAACTAGCGCCCGTCGACGTTGCGGTCGACTCGTCGGGCGCTCTCAAGCGCTCGCGTTCTCGAGTTCTCGCGCCGTATCCACGTGCGGCTGTCCTAATCTGAATCCGTGGCGTGGGTGAGGTCCCACGCAGCGGCCAGACGAGGAACCGTGACCAAGCCCCGAAAACCCGACAACGAGGAGGAGCGCCTCGCCGAACTGGTCTCACTCGACATCCTCGACCGCGAGGCCGACGAGCGCTTCGATCGCATTACTCGTCTCGCGCAACGACTGTTCAACGTCCCCTCGGCGGTCATCACGTTGATCGATAGCGACCGCACCTGGTACCTCTCAAAACAGGGAGTCAGCGACAGCGAGTCGCCCCGAGACGAGTCGTTTTGCGCGCACGCCATTTTGGGCAGCGACCTCATGGTGATCCCCGACGCGTCAAAGGACAGCCGCTTGTTCGACAACCCTTCCGTCGTGGCCGACCCCGGTGTGCGCTTCTACGCCGGGGCCACCATCACCGGACCCCAGGGTATGAAACTGGGCACCCTGTGCGTCTTTGACGCCACTCCCCGTGACCTTTCGGTGGAGGACCAGGGCAGCCTGCGGGACCTGGCCGGAATGGTGGAAGGCGAGATCGCGGCGCTGACGCTCGCCGTGACCGACGAGCTCACGGGGCTCAGTAATCGGCGCGGCTTCGAGCTCAGTGCCGGAACGTTGCTCGAGGTCTGTCGACACCGCGGGCTCAACGCCGCACTTTTGTATCTGGACCTTGACCACTTCAAGGAGATCAACGACACCCACGGCCACGAAGAAGGCGACACCGCGCTGGTCCAGTTCGCCCAACATTTAGCGGCGACGTTTCGCAACTCCGACGTCATCGCGCGCTACGGCGGCGACGAGTTTCTGGTCTTCCTCGCCGACACCGGTGACCCGACCTTGGCGCTCGCCCGCCTCGAGGCGATCTTGGCGAGTCGTAACGCGCACCCTATGAATAGGTATCCGATGGCGGTCAGCATCGGATCGGCGGTGTTCACCGGCGATCCCGACGACACGCTGGACTCGCTCCTGAACCGCGCTGATCACGAGATGTACGAGGTCAAGCGCCGCCATCATGAGGAGCAGCGCCCGGACTAACGTCCTCGGCGGGCGGTGGCACGGCGGCCCCGTTAATGACGCCGAGTCGTTCAATGGCCGCATTGACTTCCCCACCTACCAGAATGGCCAAACCCGTCAAGAAGAGCCAGAAGATCAGGATCGCCACGCCGGCGAAGGCCCCGTAGGTGCGGTCGTAGGAAGAAAAGTCCGACGTGTACAAGGAGAATCCCAGCGACACGAGGGCCCACACGATGGTCGCCATTAGTGAACCGATGCTCGTCCAGCGCCACTTGGATCGCGGTCGATTGGGTGAGAAGTAGTACAGCACCGTGAAGAGCAGGTTGATCAACGTCAGAGCGGCGACCCACCGCACGAGGGTCCAGGTGAAGCCGAAGGTGATGCTGCTAAAGGGTAGGGAGTCCTTGATCACTTTGCCCAACTGAGGCCCAAAGACGGTGAGCGCTGACGCACCGCCGCCGAGCACGATTCCCCCGACGAGCAACTGCAGGGCGACGAAACGCTTGCGAAGGAACGTGCGGTCGTTCTTAATGCCGTAGGCCATCCCGACGCCCACTTCGACGATCACCATCCCGGACACGGCACTCCACAGCGCGACCGCCGACGCCAAGATCGTCGCCACGAGGTCGCCGTGCGCTCGTTGCGTGGAGTGCGAGATCGCCTTGGTGAACACGTCCGCCGCGCTGGCCGGGAGCGCCTCGGTGACGCCGTGAATGAGGCTCACGACCACGCTGGGTGGCAGCGTGACGAGCGACGCCACGCCGAGCAGCGCGATGATGGTGGGGAAGATCGAAAGAAACCAGCGGTAGGCGAAGGCCCCGGCGGCCACGTTGACGCGGTCTTCACGCATGTGCTCGACGGCCGAGGTCACCACCTCCTTGGCGCGCAGCGCCCGTAACTCCGAGCGCAGCGTGAGGGCCTCGGCTCGCGCTTCGAGGAGGATCTCGCGTTCGACCTCCGCGCGCGTTACCCGGTGCTCCGCCGGGGCGGGATCCGCTTCGCCCTGGGTAGCATCACTCATCGCTGCGCGATCCTCCTCGTTCTCGCGACCCGGGGCGAACCGCGCCGTCTCGCGCGCGTCGATGGGCCAGCAGTTGTGAAAACAGCATTGTAGGGACACGTTACTGAGGCGAAGTAGATTTTGCCTATGTTGTCCCACTACCACGCGTCCTTTGACGTCGGCGACGAAAACAACTCCCACGCGGTCATGTTGCGCTTGGTGGGCTTTAACAAACGAGTTCTCGAAGCCGGATGCGCCTCGGGTCACGTGAGCGAGCAACTCAGTGCCCAAGGGTGTGAGGTTATCGGGGTGGAGATCGATCCGAGTGTGGTCGAGCCCGCGTTGCCGTGGCTCGAACGGGTGATCATCGGTGACTTCGAAGGGGACACCGTCTGGCCGCAACTCGAAGGTGAGTTCTTTGACGTCGTGCTCTTCGGTGACGTGCTCGAACACCTCAAGGATCCACTCACGACCCTGCGCGAGGCGGTCACACATCTCTCCCCGTCGGGGGTGGTGGTGATCTCGATACCCAATATCGCCCACGCGGACGTCAAACTGGCGTTGCTGAAGGGCACGTTCCCCTACTCCGAGAGTGGCCTGCTCGATCGCACGCACATCTCGTTCTTCACCAAGGAGAGCCTCCTCCAGCTCGTCAAGGAAGCGGGCCTCGCCGTGGTCGAACTCTGTCGAGTGACCGCCGCGGCCTTTCACACGGAGATCGAGGTAGATCGAGAGGACGTTGACGACGCCGTCTTGCGCGCGGCCCTCGCTGATCGGGAGTCGGAGACCTACCAGTTCGTCCTCAAAGCCGTACGTGACGACGGCGACCACGCACTCGCCACGCTGTCCTCCGACGTCGTTGACTTAACAGATCGCCTTTACGACGAAGCCAAGCGCAACGAAATGCTCAGCGCCGAAGTCATCGAGCTCACGCTCAAAGTCGAGGCGCTCGAGATACAGCGGACCTCTGACGCGAAAGACCTGGCCCACTACCGCCGTCAGAGTGACGCGGTCAAACGCCTGCTGCCGGCGCCACTCGTTCAGTTCGTGCGCCGGTTGATAAGTCGGTCGTAGCGCGTCACCTAGGCGCACACGAGGCAGTCGTCGCTGTCCTCGCTCAAAGCAGTACCGCATTTCGTACAGAACTCGGGCGGGACGTCCTTGTCCCCACAGTCGTGAAACAGTGCACGGCTCCCCGGTAACGGTTCCCCGCACCACGCGCAGTGCTTGAGCGGCGGCGCGGCGGCTCTACGCGACACGGGCGCGTTCTCGACGGGGGCGGCCTCGACGCGAGCGCGCGACTTCGTCGCTCGAGGTTCCCGTGCGCTGACTCGTGGTTGCTTCGCTTCGACCGGGACTTCGATCGCGGCTTCGACCCGGCGCCGAAACGACCTACGATGGGCCCGCTCATCAAGCTCGTCGTGATCACCCGACACGGGCCAGCGCAAGAACGCGAAGATCAAAAACGCCGCCCAACTAACGAGGAGGGCGTATTCGTCGGCTCGAAAGACAACACCTATCTCCGCGTAATTGAGGCCCAGAAATCCGAACTGCCCGCCGAGGGCGAACTGGTGGGTTCGGTTCCACAGCGTCACGAAACAAGCAATGGTCAAGGCGAATGGGGTGAAGGGAAGAATGGCCCACCACCACGAAAAACCCGACTGGCCGATGACCTTGACGGCGGCCGCGAAGTTGAGAATGACGAGGGCGCCGAGGACGACCAGCGCGATCAGCGCATGTTGCGTGATGACCCCGCTGAATCCCGCTCCCAAACCCATGATCCTCCCGTGTCATCGAGTGCGACCTTGGCGCCACGGCAACCAGTGCAACGACCTCACTGGGAGTGTAACGCGAGGCATCATTATTTGAGCGAATAGCGCGGGAGGGTATCCGGCGTTTCGCGGGCTTCGATTCTCTTCGACGTTCGAGGTCGCTGACGTGCGTGATACCCCCTGACGTCATCACCGCCAACGACTCGTCGAAGCCGTCCCCACCCCCCGGGGTTGGATCGAGGGAGCCTACGGAGCAGAGGTGTTCGACAGGGAGAAGCGACAATTCGACAACGTCGTCACCACCAAGTAGGTGTCGCATTCGCCAAGATTCACCTGGCCAGCTCCGTAGGTGGCCGAGATCGCCGATGGCGGCGGCGAGAGCAGCTCAGAGGACGTATCACTCGGCACGCGGAGGGGGGTCAGCGTCAAGAAGCCAGTCGTGGCTCCCGTGCGCAGCGCTTGGCTCGTACCTTGAAACGTGAACACGAGTGACGTCTGTCCGTCCTGGTACGAAAA
>Ga0302279_10007054_pt1 | contig 11637 bp, 8 predicted proteins | sample III_Bog_N3_3_FD_194541 | JGI IMG/M metagenome (GOLD analysis project Ga0302279, IMG submission 194541) | Peat permafrost microbial communities from Stordalen Mire near Abisko, Sweden - III_Bog_N3_3 | ecosystem: Environmental > Terrestrial > Soil > Wetlands > Peat | place: Sweden: Abisko...
CGCTCCCGAAAGGGACCCTTATAGTCGGCATGGATTTCTGCGCACCGATGCTCGAAGAGGCAGACCTAAAAAAGGCGCAGAACCCCGAGGCTTTCGCCCATGTGAAATTCCGCCAAGGCGACGGACTTGCGCTTCCCCTTCCCGACGGGAGCCAGGACGCCGTGACGATCGCGTTCGGCCTGCGCAACATGGCGGACCGCGCGAAGTGCCTTTCCGAGATGCGGCGCGTCCTTCGTCCCGGCGGCCGGCTCTTCATCCTTGAGTTCTCGCAGCCCTGGACGTGGGTGCGCCCCTTCTATGCCCTGCACCTCTGGCTTGTCGTGCCGCTGCTTGCCGGGCTCCTCACGGGCGACCGGGGCGCCTACCGGTACCTGGGGGATTCCATCGGGGCATTCCCCGGGGCCAAGGCCCTCTCCTCGGAGATCCGCGCAGCCGGTTTCTCGGGAGTAACGGCTCGGCGGATGACGATGGGGATCGTCGCCCTGCACGTGGCCGAGCGCTAACCTCTTCCCTAATTGAACGACTTGCCGCAGCCGCAGGTCGAGTGGGCGTTCGGATTCTTGATCTCGAAACCCTTCCCGTGAAGGCCGTCGTCAAAATCGATCGTGGTGCCGTCCAGGTGCTCCAAGCTCTTCGGGTCGACGACGATCGGGACCCCCTCGCTCTCAAAGGTGGCGTCGCCCGCCTTCGCCGCGTCAAAGGACATCCCGTACTGCATCCCCGAGCACCCACCCGTCTCGATGAAAAGCCGGAGGTTACCGGTCAGGTCGCCGGCGTCGGCCCGCATCGTGCGAACCTGGTTTGCCGCCCGGGGTGTCAGTAGGATCATAGAGGCACCGTAGGAGCGACCCCAAGCTTGTCAAACGGGGCCGTGAGGGAGGGAATTTTTGTCCTGTAGCAGAAATCGGGCCTAATTTAGGGAAAGTTCACTTGCCAGCCGCGACCCCCCCCGTTTCCCTTACGACACGTTGGCTGCGATCACTCACATTCTCAACGAGATCAACTACGAGATGGTCCGGATGCTTGCCGAGGGCGGCATGGGCGTCGTCTACGAGGCCCACCAGCTCGGGGCGGGACAGTTCAGGAAGACGGTCGCCGTGAAGCTGATCCGCGAGGAGTACTCGGCGATCCCGGAGTTCCAGAAGAATTTCATCGGGGAGGCCCGGCTCGTGGCGGACCTGATCCACACGAACATCGTGCAGACCTATCACCTGGGGCAGGTCGGCCACCAGTACTTCATGGTGATGGAGTACGTGGGCGGCCAGAACCTGGAGCAGTTCCTCGACAAGCACCGCCAGACATCGCGCAAGGTGCCGATCGACCTGGCCGCCTTCATCGTCTCGCGGGTCGCGCGGGGGCTCACCTATGCGCACCAGAAGTGCGACCGGCAGGGCAACCACCTCAACATCGTCCACCGCGACATCGGCCCAAAGAACATCCTCATGGGCTACGAGGGCGACGTTAAGTTGACGGACTTCGGCATAGCGAAGGCGCTCAACCTGATGTACAACGAGGAGGGAAAGGTGATCGCCGGAAAGGACGAGTACCTCTCCCCCGAGCAGGCGAGCTACGCGGTGACCGATGCCCGGGCCGACCTCTTTCCGCTCGGAATCGTCCTCACGGAAATCCTCCTCGGGAAGAACCTCTTCAGGGATGTCGACCGGAGCCAGTCGCGCCGGAACATCCTAACGATGCAAATCCCGCGCTTCCAGACGCTGCGGCCCGACATCGACGACAAGCTTGAAGCGATCATCCAGAAGGCCCTTCGCAGGGACCGCGACCAGCGCTACCAATCCGCCGCAGAAATGCTCCACGACCTTGAAGTCTACCTCTACAGTGCAGGCTACGGCCCAACCAACGAGAAGCTCGGCCTTTACCTCAGGGACCTATTCCAGCCCCGCGCCCCGCAACCCGTCCTCGCACTCTCTGCACTACCCCCACCTCCGGAACCATGAGGCACATGCAGCCTCCTAGCCGATGAGCTCCGGTGGATTCAGTCAGGATCTTAGACAGAGGCAGACCCAGTCGCTTGTCCTTGCCCCTCAGCTGCGCCAGTCGCTGAAGATCCTGCAGGTGGCGGCGCTCGACCTGCGGTCCACGATCCAGGAGGAGCTCCAGTCGAACCCCACCCTGGAGGAGCTTCCCATGGAGGGCATGAGCGCCGAGAAGGAGGAGCCTGACTCGGGCGAATCCGACGCGAACGGGGACGACACGGCCTCGAGCGCCGAAGGCACCCCGGACCCCGTCTCCGAGAGCAAGGGCGAGGAGATGGATTTCTCAAAGGAGTTCGAGATCCTCGGGAAGATCGACGACGACTGGCGCGACTACATGTCGAACGCCGGCGGCACGGCCTCCTTTACGGCGGAGGACGCCGAGCGCCGCCAGCATTTCTTCGACTCGGTGGCGACGGAGACCTCCCTCCAGGAGCACCTGATGCGACAGGCCGAGATGACGGATCTCTCGCCGAAGGCCATGTCCGCCATGGTCCACCTGGTCGGGAGCCTGGACGACCGCGGCTTCCTGACGGCCAAGATTGCGGACGTCGCCCTCCAGACGGGTCTCCCCTTGGAGTCGGTGCAGGAGGCGATCGCCGCACTGAAGACCTTCGACCCGGCCGGGATCGGCTCGGAGAGCTTGGGCGAGTGTCTCCTCGCCCAATTGATCGCGAAGGGCCGGCGCGATTCGCTGGCCTCAAGGATCATCCGCGACTATTTCGACCTCCTGACCCGCCGTCGCATCCCCGAGATCTCCCGGAAACTGGGCGCCGCCTCGGACGACGTGCAGAGCGCCATCGAGGAGATCGGCAAGCTCGACCCCGCCCCGGGACGCCGGTTCGCCGACGACCAGAACCGGGTCGTGGTCCCCGACGTCATCGTCGAGCACGACGGCAACGACTGGAAGATCCACCTCAACAACGACTACATCCCGAGGTTGAGGATCTCGAGCACCTACCGGGACATGATCGCAAAGGGTACGCTTTCCAAGGGTGAGCGAGACTACCTGAAGGACCGCATCCGGTCCGGTAAATTCCTGATCGACTCGATCGAGCAGCGCCAGCGCACCATTGAGCGCATCACGCGCGAGATCCTAAAGGCCCAGATGCCGTTCTTTGAGAACGGGGTTTCCCAGCTGAAGCCGCTCACCATGACCCAGATCGCCGATGTCGTCGGCGTGCACGAGACGACGGTCAGCCGCGCGATCGCCAACAAGTACATCCGCACCCCGCACGGGATCTTCGAGTTCAAGTACTTCTTCACCCCCGGCTACCAGAACGACAGCGGGGCCTCGGTATCGAACACGAGCGTCAAGGAGATGATCGCCGACCTGGTGGCCGGCGAGGACAAGGCGAGCCCGTTCAGCGACCAGGAGCTGGTGGCCAAGCTCCAGGAGAAGGGCATCAACATCGCGCGGCGCACGGTGGCAAAGTACCGCGAGGAGCTGGGCATCCTGCCGAGCAACCTGCGGCGCGACTACAAGTAGGCGGCCCAGAGGGGTTGCCGCCGCGGCCTTAGAGGAGCGCGCCCGGGTCCACGCGGATCGCGTTTCCCCTAAACGGCGCGCAGTGGGCGGCGTCGCTCCATGCGGCGAAGCCGATCATGCCCGCATTGTCCCCGGTGTGCTGCGGCTCAGCGGCCAGGAACTTGACCCCCGCGCGGCGCGCCGTGGCGCCCATCGCAGCCCGAAGCGAGCGGTTGTTCGCGACGCCGCCTGAAAGCCCCAGGCTCCGGTAACTCCCGCGGGAGAGCGCCTCGGCCGTCTTCCCCGAGAGGGCGTCGACCACGGCTTCCTCGTAGCTCGCGCAGAGGTCGGCCAGGGAGCCGCGCACCTCGGCCTCGGACATCGACTGGACGCGGTAGCGCAGGCTCGTTTTTAAGCCGGAAAAACTGAAGTCGAGGTCGCCGCGCTTTCCCAATCCCCTCGGAAAATCAAAGGCATCCTTGCGGCCCCCCAGGGCCAATTTCTCCACGGCCGGGCCGCCCGGGTAGCCGATCCCCAGGAGCTTTGCCCCCTTGTCCAGCGCCTCCCCCGCGGCGTCGTCTCGGGTGCCCGAGATCCTCCGGATGCGCCGCTCGGGATCTATCGAGAAAAGGAGCGTGTTGCCCCCGGAGACAAGGAGGCCCAGGTGGGGGAGAAGTCCCGCGAGCTCCTCGTCAAAGAGGCCCGGGGACGCCGCATGGAGCGGGATGAAGGGCGACCAGGCATGCGCCCTCAGGTGATTGACCCCGAAAAGGGGCAGCCGCCTCGCCTGCGCCACGGCCTTTGCGGCCGCGATCCCTATGGCCAGGCATGCCGCTAGGCCGGGGCCCCGGGTCACCGCGACCTCGGTCACCTTCTCCCACTCGGGACACGCGATCGCCTTCCCCAGGAGGGGACCAAAGTGGCGCAGGTGCTCGCGCGTGGCCATGTCGGGCACGACTCCCCCGTGCTCCGCGTGGAGGTCGATCTGCGAATGGATCCATTCGGCCGCGATCCCCTTGGCCGGGTCAAAGATCGCGAGCGCGGACTCGTCGCAGGAACTTTCGACGGCGAGGATCACCGGCTGAGCGAGCGGGCGGCCCAGAGGACGTCGAGCGCGGCCTCGAGCTGGCGGTCCTCGACGGGTTCAAAGTCAAAATGCTCGCGGAACTCCTGGGCCGTCGTGATCTCGGGACGGGCCACCTGCCTCTCGAGCTTCTGGTCCTCGTCCGGAGTCATGACCACCTCGACCTGCGGGGTGATCCCATGGGCGTTTATGAGGACCCCGCTCGGCGTGAAATAGTGGGCCGTCGTCAGCCGCAGGCCCTCGCCGTCCCGCAGCTTGAAGATCGTCTGGACCGAGCCCTTGCCATACGAGCGCTCGCCCACGATGACCGCCTTTCCCGAATCCTTCAGGGCGCCCGCCACGATCTCCGCGGCGCTGGCCGTCTCCCCGTTGATGAGGACGGCGACCGGCAGCTTGAGCGGCTCACCCTCGGTCTCGGAGTAGTAGTTCTCGCGGTCCGTGGGCTTCCGTCCCTGCGTGTAGACGATCAGGTTGCCCTTCTTGAAGAAGGGCTCGGCCACATCGACCGCGGCGTCCAGGAGGCCGCCGGGATTGTTCCTTAAGTCGATCACCAGGCTGTCGATCCCCTTGGCAAGGAGGCTGTTCACGGCGGCGTCAAACTGCTCCCCGGTGTGGTCCGAGAATTCCCGGATCTGGAGATAGCCCGTCGAGCCGTCCAGCACTCTCACCCCGCGCACGCTCACGATCTTCACCACCTCCCTGACGACATCCAGGTCGAGGCTCTTGCCACTGCTCGGGCGCAGGATCCCCACCTTGACGTGCGTGTGGGGCTTGCCGCGGAGCCGGTCGACCACCTTGTCCATGGGGACGCCGTGCTCGACCCTCTTTCCATCCACGCTCACGATCTGGTCCCCCTCGAGGATGCCCGCCTTCGCCCCGGGGCCGCCCGGGATGGGGGAGGTCACCGTCAGGAAGCCCTTGCTCATCTCAATCTCGACGCCAATCCCGCCGTACTCGCCGTCCAGGTCCTCCTCCAGCTCCTGGTTGTCCTTGACCTCCAGGTACTCCGAGTGGGGGTCCAGGGACTCGACCATCCCGTGGATCGCGAGCTTCGACAGGGGCTCGTAGCCCGAAGCCTTCGGGTCCACGTAGTTCTCGTTCACGGTCTTCAGGACATCCCGCATGTAGGAGGATGCGCGGTCCAACTCCCGGTTCGGGAGCAGCGACCACGAGCCCGCCATGCGTATCGAGGCCAGGCACGCCGCGAACCCCAGGATCGCGGCGCCGGTCAGGATCAGAATCCGTTTGAACATGCCCCTGAGTGTGGTCATCGCCTCAAGTTTGTAAATGAAGCCTTCGAGCGAACCGACCCCGGATGCCCGAGTGATGGACGCCCTGCGCGCGCGCGCCGCGGGGCGCCCCGCTCTGGATTTCTCGGAATATATGGATGTCGCCTTGTACGACCCCAAGGTGGGTTATTATCGCAGGGACCGAAGGCGGATCGGGTACGGGCCGGGCACGGATTTCCTGACCGCCACCGCCTCGGCGCCCCTCTTCGGGAGGCTTGTCCTTGAGGCCTGCACCGAAATCCTGCACCCGGAGCCCCTCGGTTTATTTGAGTTTGTGGAGATCGGAGCCGAGCGCGGAGCGGGCGTCCTGCGCGACCTGCCCCACCCCTTCCGCTCGGTTCGCTTGGTGGGTATCGGCGAGCCCCTGGAATTTTCCGGGCCTTCGATCTTGTTTTCAAACGAGCTCTTCGACGCCCAGCCGTTTCGGCGGTTTCGCTACCGCGGCGGGGCGTGGCGGGAACTGGGCGTCGAGGTTTCCGGACCTACCCCCGTGGAGGTCGAACTCAGTGCCCCTGCGCCATTCCCCGCAGACTGGCCCGCATCGGCCCCCGAGGGTTACACGATCGACGCCCCGCTTTCCGCGGCAGCCCTGGCCCGATCGCTTGCCCGCCAGCCCTGGACCGGACTCTTCCTTGCCTTTGACTACGGGAAGTCCTGGGAGGAACTCACAACAGCTACGCCACAGGGCACCTCGCGCGCCTACAAGGAGCACACGCAGGGCAATGATCTCCTCGCTAACGCCGGGGAACAGGACCTCACCTGCCACGTATGCTGGGACTGGCTCTCACAGGCACTCAAGGACGAGGGATTCGCGTCTCCCAAGGTGGAAACACAGGAGGCGTTCTTCGTCCACCACGCCGGCGCGTTCATTGCGGGCTTTGCCGCTGCGGAGGCCGGCAGGCTCAGCCGCGACAAGCTTTCCCTTCTACAGCTGATCCATCCGGCCAACATGGGCCAGAAGTTCCAGGCCCTCTGGGCCCTGCGAAACGTCCACGATAGGTTGGAAAAGATCGGCAAATAGATCGGCAATAAATGGTACGTTATATTCCTAAACATTGACATCTAGTCTGATAACAACCAATTCTCAGGACCGCTTTATGCGACGAATGGACGTGGTGAACCAACGCCGCAGATTTGGGTTAACAGACTTAAGCGGGAATCACGCCCATTCCTGGCGCTTTAGGATTTCAAGGCGCTTCTCCCCCATCGAGGAGGACGAGCCCGCACGGGTCCGCCTCGTCGGGGAGTGACCCGCGGCTACGGGACGAGCGGCAGGAGGAGGGCCGACGGGTGCTCTCGGTCGTGGAGGATCGTGTTCATCGCGGAAACCGCCGGCCCCGGGGCCTCAGGGCTCGCGCCCGTATTCGGGTTGCGGTCGAATCGCGGGAAGTTGCTGCTCGCGATGTCGACGCGCAGGCGGTGTCCCTTCAGGAAGATGTTCGCGGTCGACCAGAGCTCGACCCGGAGGCGGTAGACGGTCCCCGGAACCATGGGCTCGGCCTTCTCCATCGAGTTCCGGTAGCGCGCCCTGAGGATCCCGTCCGTCAGGTTGATCGCGGTTCCGTCGGGCGCGACGTCTACCAGCTTTCCGGTGAAGTCGGTGTCGGCCGCCGACGAGCGGATGAACAGGTCGAGGCTCACCGGGCCCGTCACCTCCGTGTCGGACGCAAGGGGCGCCGTCGTGTAGACGAGGACGTCCTGCCTCGACTCGACCTTCCGCTGGTCGAGGGGGCCGGGCGGGTAGCTGCCGTTGTCCCCGAGGAGCCCTCCCCCGAGGGAGGGGACGGGCTTCGCCGGATCGCACACGTAGGTGTCCGGGGGTTCGACCCCGGGGGCCAGGCCCGAGAGCGCCCCGTCCCCGGCGGCCGAGTTGGCCTTGCCGGCCGAGTGCAGGTAGAAGGGGGTCTCCCTGGCCCGGGCGAGGGGCCACGCGTCCTCGTCCCGCCACGCATTGATTCCCATGACGAAGATCCGCACCGGCTTCTCCCGGTCTATCCCGTTGTCGACGCCCTTCATGAGGTGGTCGTACCAGCGGAACATGGTCTGATCGATGTCGAACACCGAGTCCTTTCCGAAGTCCACCTCCCCGACCTTCCGGTCGAACCCCGCGTGGCCCCCGGGGATGATCACGAGGCGCTGGCCTTTCCTTGAGGCCTCGGTGCCGGCATGCTCGCGGAGGCCGACATAGTTCCTGATGGAGCCGTCCTGGAAGAGATCGTACCAGGCGCCGACGCTCAGCACCGGCACCTTGATCTGCGAGAAATGGCCCTCGATCGACCACTGCTTCCAGTAGTCGTCATAGGCGGGGTGGGCGATCCAGTCGAAGTAGTAGTCCGCGACCCCGGCCGCGGTTCCCGGATCGATGACGGGATAGAGGGAGGGAGGGCGCATGTAGTCCCAGTGCGCGGGTGCGGCGGACCCCCCGGTCCGCTTCTGGAGGACGTCGACCGAGAGGGCGGAGCTCCATGCCTGCGCCAGCATCTGCGCGAAGGCGCCGCCCTGGTAGGCCCAGTGGGAGTGGTAGTCCGAGGCGGTCACGACCGGGTAAATCCCCACGAGGTGGGGCGGCGCCGCGATGGCGGCCAGCATCTGGGTGGCGCCGACATAGGAGCCTCCGATCATCCCCACCTTTCCGTCCGAGTACGGGAGCGCCGCCGCCCACTCGACCGCGTCGTAGCCGTCTGCCTGCTCATGCTTGAAGGGGTACCATTCGCCCTCCGATGCGTTGCGCCCCCGGACGTCCTGGAGGATGACGACGTAGCCGCGGGCTGCGCCCTTGAGGCCCGTGTCGATGTTGCTGTACTTGTTGTAGGGCGTCCGCTCGAGGAGCACCGGGAACTTCCCGTCGGCCTTCGGCCTGAAGATGTCGGCCCGGAGGGTGACGCCGTCGCGGGTCACCATCGCCACATTGCCCTCGTAGGTGACCGCGAAGGGGGCGTCGGCGCGCACAAGGGACGCGACCGAGCCCGCTGCCAGGATTGCCAGTACGCGCAGGATTTTCATGGCTGGTTGTCGGAAATCTGGGCCCTGGACCCCGCCTGGTTCTCGATGCGGTTGCCGTTCATCTGGTTGTGGTGCACGAGCACGCCCTGCGCGCCGGCCCCTATGACGATCGCGGTCCCGGGGCCCGATCCGTTCACGGCGTCGGGATAGATCGTGAGCGAGTTGTCGTGGATATCGGCCTGCCCTTCCGTCACCTCGATCATGGGGCCCGTCAGGATCCATGGCACGAGGCGCGAGTCGGAGAGCGAGATGAGCCCGGGGGTCTCCCACTTCACCACGCGTTCCAGCTGGCCCCAGAAGCTTCCGCCCCTGACGTAGACCACGACCGTGTTCTTCTCGGTTATGGCCTTCCCGTTCAGGTCCCTGGACTGCGAGCCGGCGTCGCCCGATCCGTGGCCCCAGATCGCTATCCGGTATTTCCCACGGTTGTCATTGGCGATCGCAAGGTTCGAGAACGAGACCCCGGGCTGCTGGGTCGACCGCGCATCGATGCCGATGTCGACCCCGTCCAAGTCGACGTCCGTCATCTGTCCGTTCGTGGACCCGTCCTTGGATGCCGAGAGCTCGATTCCCACGTGGTAGCCCCAGCTGAAGATGTTCTCGACCACCTCCCAGTCCGCGCGCTGGAAGATGAACGACGTGGCGTTCAGGGCCGTGAAGTCGATCACCCTCTTGTCGAGCGACCAGAATGGCCAGAAGTGGACGTCGTGGATGCGGCCGATGTCGGAGCATTTGTCCACCCAAATCCCCTTCAGCAGCGGCTGGCCGTAGAGGCCGCGGACGTAGTGGCGGCTTCCCCCCTGGGTGGCCAGGTCCACGGCCTGGTACGGGTTGACGAGGAGGACATCGATGATTGAGACACTGTCGCCGGTCCCGCCGCGCACGGTCCAGGGATACGCGGCGGGCCGGTCGGCGACGACCTGGTTCGGGTAGAGGACCTTCACGCCCTGGAGGGTCGAGTTCGGACCCTGGAGCGTGATGAATGCGGCGCCGTCCGGCTGACCCTCCCCCTCCACGGCGAGAAGCGTCGAGCCCGGCGACTTCTCCGTGTAGAGCTGGGGGGCCCTTCCCACTCCGACCAGGGACGCGCCGGCGGGCACCACCAGGTGGGTCTTCACCAGGTAAGTTCCCACGGGGAGAAGGACCACCCCCCCGCCTGCCTCGCCGGCGGCGTCGAGGGCTTCCTGGATCGCGCGGGTGTCGTCGGTCTTTCCGTCGCCGACGGCGCCGTAGGGTGCGCCGCGGACATTGATGTCGCCGGTGGACGCCGGGGCATCCGCCTGGTGGTACGAGGCGGATGAGGGCGGGACCGCGGGCGGCTGGGCGTGGAGCCTTGCCGCAAGGAATAGGAGGGCCGCCGCCGAGCACGCCGGCAGGCGCCATGATGTGCGGAGGAGATTTTGCGGGACGGTTGCGATGGGAAGCGTCATCATGGGTCGTGGGGTGGCTGCACTCGGGCGGCCGGAGAAAGCGCGGCCGCCACGCCGTTCTGACGGAAGCCGGGGTTAGGCCGGGGGGCGCCCACCGGCATGGGCGAGACTACCCCCTTCGGGAGCCGCCGGCCAAGGCCTAAACCGGGATTTCCCATTTGAGTCCATGACGTGAGCGGGTTGTGGGCTCATTCGTGTAAAGCTTGTAGAAATCGGTTCGGTCTTCGAGCCCGAAGATACTTTTGCGGCATGCCGGGGGCCCGTCGTGATGTATACTCCGCACAATTGGGCTGCCGGTGGCGCGAAATGTCGCCGTGAGGAGATAGTGCTCCCATGAACGCCAAGACTGGAAGGCAGGGTCAGAGAAGCAGTCATCGGGAAGCTGGCATCGGAAGGCGCAAGCGGTCGATCGCACACAGGATGGCCTGGAACAACCTCCGGGGCACTGCCACCTCCGCCAACTGGAAGGTAACCCGCCGGGCGTGGCGAACAACCTTTGCCCCGATCTTGATCAATTTCTCCCGAGTCGTCGTCAAGGTCCAGCGCCGAACTTCCCGCGGCAGGACCAGCTGCCGGAGGAAATTCCCGAGGTTGTACGCCAACACGAAGAGGTGAAGCCGCACCTGATTGTCCACGAAATCATGGCACGACAGACGCGTCCACTTTACCGCATTCTTGCCTTCCTTGATCCATTGTTCTGCCGTTCCCCTCTGGTTGTAGAAGCGGACGACGCGTTTGGCCGGACGCGTGAGATTCGTCACGATGAAGCCAACCCGGGGAAACAACTCGCCTTTGTGCCATTCAACCTTGGCGACCACCCGCCTGGAGCGGTTCCAGCTCTGAGCCTGGTAGGAAAAGTCGGCATACCGGACCAGCGGTGCATTTGACGGTCGGCCCACGGGCCGAGTCAAGAGGGGCTCTATCTCCCGCTGCAACACGTCGTTTCCTGGGAGGCGAACGGCATAGGAATATCCTTCGTCCTCCAGAAACCGGTAGAGCTCAGGCTGGGCGAATGCGGCGTCTGCTCGAAAACGACGGGGAAGATTTCGACCACGGTAGCGTGCCACGACCGGCTCCAAGACATTCCTCCAATCCTTGGCGCTGTGGATGTTCCCCTCCCTTAGGATCGAGCGTTCGACGTCTCCAAACTGGTTGAAGCAAAAGAGAGGGTGATAGCAGGTGCAGCCAAAATGCCCGTTGTAGGCCGTGCCCTCCTGTTCTCCGTAGGTCTCGCTGACGGAGCTGTCCATGTCCAGGACAACCTCCCGCAGGCGCCTGCGTTCCCGCAATTGATCGATCCATTCGCCGGAGGCGTTCGCAAGAGCGGCCAGATTGCGGGGCTGTGTCAGCACCTCGGTCTCGAACCGTGCCA
>Ga0302279_10007056_pt1 | contig 11634 bp, 10 predicted proteins | sample III_Bog_N3_3_FD_194541 | JGI IMG/M metagenome (GOLD analysis project Ga0302279, IMG submission 194541) | Peat permafrost microbial communities from Stordalen Mire near Abisko, Sweden - III_Bog_N3_3 | ecosystem: Environmental > Terrestrial > Soil > Wetlands > Peat | place: Sweden: Abisko...
AAGGCGCTGGAGTCCCTCGGGGTCTCACTGGAGGCCGTGCGCGAGAAGGTCGAGGAGACGATCGGCCTGGCCGGCACGGCCCCGACCGGGTCGCCGCCCTTCACCCCCCGGGCCAAGAAGGTGCTCGAGCTGTCGCTCCGTGAGGCCCTGCAACTCGGGCACAGCTACATCGGCACCGAGCACATGCTCCTGGGGCTCGTGCGCGAGGGCGAGGGTGTCGCCGCGCAGGTCCTGCAGAGCCTGGGCGCCGACCTCCCGCGGGTCCGCCAGCAGGTCATCCAGCTGCTCTCGGGCTACCAGGGCAAGGAGAACGTGGGCGCCGGCCAGCCCGGCGGCCAGCAGTCGGACGCACCGACCGGCTCCGCGGTGCTCGACCAGTTCGGCCGCAACCTCACCGCGCTCGCCCGCGATCACAAGCTCGACCCGGTGATCGGTCGCGAGAAGGAGATCGAGCGGGTCATGCAGGTCCTGTCCCGGCGGACGAAGAACAATCCGGTGCTCATCGGCGAGCCCGGCGTGGGCAAGACCGCCATCGTCGAGGGCCTGGCCCAGCGCATCGTGGCCGACGAGGTCCCCGAGACGCTGACCGGCAAGCAGCTCTACACGCTCGACCTCGGTGCCCTCGTCGCCGGCAGCCGCTACCGCGGCGACTTCGAGGAGCGCCTGAAGAAGGTGCTCAAGGAGATCCGTACCCGCGGCGACATCGTGCTGTTCATCGACGAGCTCCACACCCTGGTGGGTGCCGGTGCCGCCGAGGGAGCCATCGACGCGGCCTCGATCCTCAAGCCGATGCTGGCCCGTGGTGAGCTCCAGACGATCGGCGCCACCACGATCGACGAGTACCGCAAGCACCTCGAGAAGGACGCGGCGCTCGAGCGGCGGTTCCAGCCCATCAAGGTGGAGCAGCCCAACGTGTCGCTGACCATCGAGATCCTGAAGGGGCTGCGCGACCGCTACGAGTCGCACCACGCCGTCACCATCACGGACCAGGCCCTGGTGGCCGCAGCCAACCTGGCCGACCGCTACCTGGCCGACCGCTACCTCCCGGACAAGGCGATCGACCTCATCGACGAGGCCGGCAGCCGCCTGCGCATCCGCCGCATGACCACGCCCCCGGCGTACAAGAAGCTGGAGGAGGAGGTCACCCGGCTGCGGGCCGACAAGGAGGCCGCCATCGAGAAGCAGGCCTTCGACCAGGCCAAGAAGCTCGCCGAGCAGGAGAAGGACCGGCTCGACGCCAAGGAGGCCATGGAGGCCGAATGGCGGGCCGAGGGCGTCGACCTGTTCGACGTCGTCGACGAGGAGGTCATCGCCGAGGTGCTGGCCAACTGGACCGGCATCCCGGTCTACCGCCTCACCGAGGAGGAGACGGCCCGGCTGCTCCGCATGGAGGACGAGCTGCACAAGCGGGTGATCGGCCAGGAGCAGGCGATCGCCGCGCTGGCCCGCTCGATCCGCCGGACCCGGGCCGGACTCAAGGACCCCAAGCGCCCCAGCGGCTCGTTCATCTTCCTCGGCCCGACCGGCGTGGGGAAGACCGAGCTGGCCAAGACGCTGGCCGAGTTCCTGTTCGACGACGAGGACGCCCTCATCCAGCTCGACATGTCGGAGTACATGGAGAAGCACACGGTGAGCCGCCTGGTCGGTTCGCCTCCCGGCTACGTCGGGTACGAGGAGGGCGGCCAGCTCACCGAGGCCGTCCGGCGCAAGCCGTTCTCCGTGGTCCTGTTCGACGAGGTCGAGAAGGCGCACGCCGACGTGTTCAACACGCTGCTGCAGATCCTGGAGGACGGTCGCCTGACCGACGCCCAGGGCCGCTCGGTCGACTTCAAGAACACGGTCCTGATCATGACGTCCAACCTGGGCACCGCCGACCTCCGCAAGACGTCGGTGGGCTTCGCCCAGAACTCGGGCGCGGTGACCTACGAACGGATGAAGGCCAAGGTCAACGAGGCGCTGAAGGCCCACTTCCGCCCCGAGTTCCTGAACCGCATCGACGAGGTCGTGGTGTTCCACGAGCTGTCGAAGGTCGAGGTCATCGAGATCGTGGACCTCATGATCCAGCGGGTGTCCAGCCAGCTCGAGCTGCAGGGCCTCAGTCTGGCCCTCACGCCCGAGGCGAAGACCCTGCTGGCCGACAAGGGCTACGACCCCCAGCTGGGCGCCCGCCCGTTGCGGCGTGCCATCCAGCAGATGGTGGAGGACCCGCTCTCGGAGCGGATCCTGTGGAAGGAGTTCCGGGTCGGCCAGACCATCGTCGTGGACGTGGAGACCATCACGCCGGAGATGGCCGAGGCGTACGACGTCAAGGGGGCACCACCCCTCGTCGTCGGTGACTCGCAGCTCACCTTCACCGCCATCGAGGGCATCGAGCCCCCACCGATGGAGCTCGCCGGGGCGGATTCCTCAGCCGACTGAGCGACCGGCTCGGGGCAGAGCCCGGAACAGACTGCGGACGAGGGACCCCACCCCGGAGGTGGGGTCCCGCCGCGTGGGCGTCCGGGCCGACAACGGGGCTGTCGTCCGGCCGGGCGTGCCCCGACGGCGCATCCCCGTGCCGCGGGCCGGCGAATGGGACCTTCGGCCCTTATGGTGCCGTCGCGATCCGCGGTGCAATGGAGTCCGGCGGGGATGTTGCAGCGGCTGTCGATCCTGTCGGTCGGCGGCACCTGACCCTGCGCTCGGTCGGTCCACCCCCCGGACCGGATTCGGGCATGCGCCGCCCCTCCGGCCCCCCCCGGAGGGGTGTTGCGCGTTCCGGGAGCCGGGTGCCCGGACCGGTGGTCGGTGGCTGTCACGCCGGCGCGCCGGCGTGTCGTGTCCGGCCCACCAGGTGGTCGCACCGGATGACACACCCGGTCCGTACCATCGGGGCATGGCAAAGACGGCCAAGCGCCACCGCTGCATCGACTGCGGCTCGACGACCGCCCGGTGGGCCGGGCGGTGCCCGACCTGTGGCGAGTGGAACACCCTGGTCGAGGAGGCCGCGCTGGGCCCGTTGGTGCGGGCCGTCGACGAACTCGACCTGTCCGGCCTCCCCGTGCCACTGTGCTCGGTGGACGTGTCGGAGGCCGCGGCGGTGCCGACCGGCGTGGAGGAGTTCGACCGCGTGCTCTCCGGGGGCCTGGTGCCCGGATCGGTCACGCTGCTCGGTGGTGAGCCCGGCATCGGCAAGTCGACCCTGCTGCTCCAGGTCCTGGCCGCCCGGGCCGCGGCGGGCCACCGCGTCCTGCTGGTGTCCGCCGAGGAGTCGGCCCACCAGGTGCGCCTCCGGGCCGAGCGCCTGGGACCGGTCCCACCCGGACTGCTGATCCTGTCGGCGACCGACGTGGGCCAGGTCATCAACGCCGTCGTCGAGTCCGAGCCCGAGCTGGTGGTCATCGACTCGATCCAGGCGGTGGCGGTCGGACCGGCCACCCCCGGCGAGCGGCGGGCCACCGGGGTCCCCGGTTCCATCGGCCAGGTGCGCGAGTGCGCCGACCAGCTGGTCGGCCTGGCCAAGGCCCGACAGGTGGCGACCGTGCTCGTCGGACACGTGACCAAGGACGGGTCGCTGGCCGGTCCGCGCGCCCTCGAGCACATGGTCGACACCGTGCTCAGCTTCGAGGGCGACCGGCACCACGCGCTCCGCCTCCTCCTGGCCGTGAAGCACCGCTTCGGGCCCACGGGGGAGCTCGGACTCTTCGAGATGGGCGACCAGGGCCTGAACCGGGTCGACGACCCGGGCCGGCTCCTGCTCGGCGACCGGCTCACCGGGGTGCCCGGTGGCGTGGTCCTGCCGACGCTGCAGGGCCGGCGCACGCTGATGGTCGAGCTCCAGGCGCTGGTGGCCCCGATGGGTCAGGCGCAGCCGAAGCGGTCGGTGGTCGGACTCGACGGCGGCCGCCTGGTGATGACCCTCGCCGTCCTGGCCCGCCACGCCGGCCTCCCGATGCACGCCGTCGACGTGTTCGCGTCGGTCGCCGGGGGCATCCGGGTCACCGAGCCGGCCGCCGATCTGGCCGTCGCCCTGGCCGTCGCCTCGGCATCGACCGGGGTGGCCCTGCCGGCCGACCTGGCCGCGGTGGGCGAGGTCGGCCTGTCGGGCGAGGTGCGCCAGGTGACCAACCTGCCGCGCCGGCTCGAGGAGGCGGCCCGCCTCGGCTTCGGCCGGGTCGTGGTGCCGGCTTCGGCCCCGTCCGGACCATCGGGGGTCGAGCTCATCCGGGCCGACACCGTGGCCGAGGCGGTGGGCCGGTTCGGCTGCCTCGACGCACCGGGCGGTTGACCCCGGCCCAGCGGTGCCCCCGTACGACGCCGGGTACGATTCCGGGGTGACCACACGCCAGAACGCGGCCATGAGCGATGCCCTGGCGATGGTGGCCCCGGGTCGACCCCTGCGGGACGGGCTCGACCGGATCCTCCGGGCCAAGCGGGGCGGGCTGGTGGTCGTGGGTGACGGCCCCGACGTGCTGTCGATCTGCTCCGGCGGCTTCCTGCTCGACTCCGAGTTCAGCCCGCAGCGGCTTTCGGAGCTGGCGAAGATGGACGGCGCCATCATCCTGGCCGCCGACGCCTCCCGGATCGCCCGCGCCAACGTCCACCTGATGCCGGACCCGTCGATCCCGACGACCGAGACGGGCACCCGGCACCGCACCGCCGAACGGGTGGCCCGGTCCATCGACGTGCCCGTCCTGTCGGTGTCGGCCGCCATGTCGGTGATCGCCGTCTACCGCAACGACCTCAAGCACACGGTCCAGCCCACCGGCTGGCTGCACGACCGCACCGATCAGGCGCTGGCCACGATGCAGCGGTTCCGTAGCCGGTTCGACGTCGCCCTCGGGAACCTCTCGATCCTCGAAGTGGAGGACACGGTGTCGGTCGGGGATGTCGTCCACGTCATCCAGACCGCGGAGATGGTGCTGCGGATCGGCGAGGAGGTCGACGGCTACCTGGTGGAGCTGGGCGAGGACGGACGCCTGGTGAGCCTGCAGTCGGCCGAGCTCTCCGACGGCGTGGCCCGGGCGCTCGACCTGGTGATCCGCGACTATGCCGTCATGACCCGGGACGAGGCGGCCGACCGTCCGGCGTTCGAGGAGTGGGTGGTCCAGCAGCTGGCCGACCTGACTTCCGACGAGCTGCGCAGCCCCACCAGGATCGCGGCGATCCTGCGGCTCCCCGCCGCGCTGAACGACACCGAGTCGGTGATCGAGCCCCGGGGCTACCGCCTGCTGCACCACCTGCCCCGCCTGTCCGACGTGATCATCGAGCGGGTCGTGGACCGCTTCGAGAACCTGCAGCACATCATGCGGGCGACGATCGCCGAGCTCGAGAAGGTCGAAGGGGTCGGCCAGGCGCGGGCCACCTCGGTCAAGGAGGGCCTGGCCCGCCTGGCCGAGGCCAGCATCTTCGAGCGCTACCAGTAGCCGGCCACCGGCGGACGAGCCGGAAGAGCCGGCCCGCCCGCGCCACGCGACGACGCCGGGGCTGCGCTCCGGAGCCCGCCGGGGGCCCCTGCCATTGCTGGTAGAATGGTGTGCTCTCCCCAGCAGACCGGATGTCGCTCACCAGCCCCGGTTCCGCACCGCAACGCCAGGAGGAACGGTGTTCGACATCGGTGACAAGGTCGTCTATCCGCACCACGGCGCGGCAGTAGTCGAACGACGCGAGACCAAAGAGGCCTTCGGCAAGAAGCAGGAGTACCTCGTACTCCGGCTCGCCTACGGCGACCTCACCCTCATGGTGCCGGCCGACAACACCGACGGTGTGGGCCTGCGCGAGGTCATCAACGACGAAGAGGTCGAGGAGGTGTTCGCCGTGCTCCGCAAGAAGGAGGCACGGATGCCGACCAACTGGTCGCGGCGCTACAAGAACCACTCCGAGAAGCTGCGGTCGGGCGACATCTACCAGGTCGCCGAAGTCGTGCGGAACCTCTCCATCCGCGACAAGGACAAGGGCCTGTCGGCCGGCGAGAAGCGCATGCTCAGCCGGGCCCGCCAGATCCTGGTGTCCGAGCTCACCTTCGCCCTCGGGGTCGACGAGGAGACCGCGGAGGTCCGCCTCAACGAGGCGCTGCCCTGAGCCGAGCGGGGCCCGTATGGGCCATCGTGGTGGCCGGCGGCTCGGGTCGCCGGTTCGGCGGTCGCAAGCAGTTCCTCCCCCTGGCCGGGCACCCGGTCGCCTCGTGGTCGGTGCGCGCCGCCCGGACGGTGGCCGACGGCGTGGTGCTGGTGGTGCCGGACGACGACGCCGACGACGCCCTGCCCGCTCCCGGTGCCGGCGGCGACACCGCCTACGGGGCCACCGTGGTGGTGACCGGCGGTCCGACCCGTGCCGACTCGGTCCGGGCCGGCCTGGCGGTCGTGCCCGCCGATGCCGCCGTGGTGGTCGTGCACGACGCCGCCCGCCCCCTGGCCGGACCCGACCTGTTCGCGGCCGTGGTGGACGCCGTCCGGACGGGGGACGTGGAGGGTGCCGTCCCGGTGGTGAACGTCGCCGACACGTTGAAGCGGGTGCGGGGCGACCGGGTCGTGGCCACGGTGGACCGGGACGATCTGGTGGCGATCCAGACCCCGCAGGCTTTCGCCGCCGGCGCGCTGCGGGCCGCCCACGCGGGCGGCGGCGACGCCACCGACGACGCCGGGCTGCTCGAAGCGGCCGGGCTGCCCGTCGGGACCGTCCCCGGTGACCCGCGCAACCTCAAGCTGACGCGACCGGAGGACCTGGCCCTCGCCGAGGCACTGCTGGCCGGGGCGCGGACGTGAGCGGGGTGCCGGAACTGCGGGTGGGACAGGGCATCGACGTCCATCCCTTCAGCGACGACCCCGGGCGACCGCTGGTGCTCGGCGGCGTGGTGATCGGCGGCGAGGGGGTGCGCGGGCTCGCCGGCCACTCGGACGCCGACGCGGTCGCCCACGCGGTGGCCGACGCGGTCCTGGGTGCCGCCGGCCTGGGCGACCTCGGCCGCCACGCACCGGACACCGATCCGGCGTGGGCCGGGGCCGACTCGATCGAGCTCCTCGAGCGGATCGTGGGGCTGGCCGCGGCGGCCGGCTGGGTCCCGGTCAACGCCGACTGCACTGTGGTCGCCGAACGGCCCCGGATCGCCCCGCACGTGGCGCACATGGCCGAGCGGCTCGGCTCGGCCCTCGGCGCACCGGTCAACGTCAAGGCGACCCGGGCCGAGGGGCTCGGGGCGCTCGGGCGGGCGGAGGGGATCGCGTGCACCGCCGTGGTGCTGCTGGCCGCCGGGACGCGGACCGATCGTCCGGTCGACGCCGACGGGTCCAGGGGAGCCGCCCCCGGGGACGGGGGGCACCCATGAGCGCGTCGGCGGCCGGCGGCGGCCGGGGCAAGCGGTCGCGCACGCCGGCGCCGAAGGGCGGCGCACGGGGGGCGGCGAAGCCCACGGGGCGCGAGGCCAAGGCGGCCTGGATGAAGGCCAAGGACGCCGGCGGAGGGCGCGGCGGACGGGCCGCACCGGCGGCGAGGGGTGCCGGCCGGGCGCCCGTCAACGACCGGGGGCGCGGACCGGGTGGAGCGAAGGAGGGCCCGGTCCGCCGTGGGCCGAAACACGCCGGTCTGGGGGGCGACCAGGTGGAGGGCCGTCAGGCCGTACGCGAGCTGCTGAGCGCCGGCCGTCGCCCCGTGACCACGCTGCTGGTGGCCGAGGGCATGGACGCCGCCGAGATCCTGGACGACATCGAGGCCCTGGCGGCCAGACGCCGGGTCAAGGTCGACTACGTCTCCCGCAAGCGGATCGACGCCGCGGCCCGCACGGACGGGTCCCAGGGGGTCGTGGCCCTCGCCCGGCCCATCGAGGAGACCGCACTCGACGACCTCTGCCAGCCCACCAAACGGGGCCGGGTGCCGTTCCTGCTGGTGCTGGACGGCATCACCGACCCCCACAACCTGGGCGCGGTCCTGCGGAGTGCCGAGTGCGCCGGCGTGACCGGTATCGTCCTGCCCCGCCACCGTTCGGCCCACCTGTCGCCCACGGTGGCCAAGGTCGCCGCCGGCGCCATCGAGTACCTGCCCATGGCCCTGGTGGCCGGTGTCCCGACGGCGCTGCAGCAGCTGTCGTCGCTGGGCGTCGTCACGGTCGGACTGGTCGGGGAGGCCCCGACCTCGCTCTACGACCTGCCGCTGGGGGACCAGCCGGTGGCCCTGGTGCTCGGCTCCGAGGGGTCGGGCCTGGCCGCGCTCACCCGGCGGCGGTGCGACGAGCTCGCGGCCATCCCGCAGCACGGGACGCTGTCCTCGCTCAACGTCGCCACGGCCGGCGCCATCGCCTGCTTCGACGTGGCCCGGCAGCGCTCGGCCACGGGGGGTTGACGAGTGCCCGGGGCGGTCAGACCTCCTCGACCGTCACGCCCTTCCAGAAGGCCACGCGGTCGGTGATCTCCGCGGCTGCGTCCTTGGGCTCCGGGTAGTACCAGGCGGCGTCCTCGTTGCGGGTGCCGTCCACCACCACGGTGCGGTAGCTGGCCGTCCCCTTCCAGGGACAGACCGTGTGGGTGCCGCTGGACTCGAAGTACTCGTCGCGCACGTCCGCCGACGGGAAGTAGTGGTTCCCCTCGACGACCACGGTGGCGTCGCTCTCGGCCAGGACCGTGCCGTTCCATGTCGCTCGGATCGTCATGTACCGTACAACGCCGGGCGGCACGGGCCTGTTCCCGATCCGGTGACGGAGCCGGAGCGGGCCCGGAGCCGGGCCCGGATGTGGAGCCGGAGCCGGAGCCGGGCTCAGTGGAGACGGGCGAGGGTGAGGACGAACTCGTCGCCGTCGGCCACCCACGAGTCCTCCACGACCAGGCCGCACGCCTCGAGCTCGTCGCGCAGGGCCTCGACGGAGAACTTGGTACTGAGCTCGGTCAGCATCTCCTCGCCGGCGGCGAACCCGACCTCGAGGTCGAGGTCGGCCACCCGGACCCGGCAGTCGTCGAGCGAGCGGAGCCACATCTCGATCCGGTGCTCGGCCTCGTTCCAGCGCGCCACGTGGGCGAAGCGGTCCGGCGCGAAGTCGGCGCCGAGGTCGCGGTTGAGGACGCGCAGCACGTTGCGGTTGAACTCGGCGGTGACCCCGGCGGCGTCGTCGTAGGCGGCCACGAGGCGGGCACGGTCCTTGATGACGTCGGTGCCGAGCAGCAGGCAGTCACCGGAGCGCATGGTCGCGGCCAGGCCGGCCAGGAACGTCGTCCGTTGGTCGGGCGCGAAGTTCCCCACCGTGCCGCCGAGGAAGGCGAACAGCCGGCGGTCGGGCGCGTCGAGGTGGTCGAGGTGGGCGTGGAAGTCGCCCACGACGGCCCGGACGGCCAGGCCCGGGTACTCCTCGGACAGCGCCACCGCCGCCTCCCACAGGGTCGTGTCGCTGACGTCGAGCGGGATGTAGGTGCCCAGCCGGCCGCTGTCCCGCATGGCGTCCAGCAGTACCCGGGTCTTGTCGCAGGTGCCGGCACCCAGCTCCACCAGTACGTCGGCACCCGCTCCGGCGACCATGTCCTTGGCGTGCGCCTCCAGGATCGAACGCTCGGCCCGGGTCGGGTAGTACTCGGGCAGGCGGGTGATCTCGTCGAACAGCCGGCTGCCCCGGTCGTCGTAGAAGTAGACGGGAGGGAGCTGCTTGGGCGAGGACGTCAGACCGGACCGCACGTCCGCCTCCATGGCGGAGCGCAGGTCGGCCGGTGTCAGGTGCACCTCGATGGTGGGGGGGATCACAGTGTCCATGGTCTCCGTGGGGGGTCGGCGGCGTCCGGTCGGCAGGGTGCCGTCCCGGTCGGGGGCTCAGGCGTTACGGGCCAGACGCAGCCCGCTGAAGGCCCAGCGGGCCGAAGGGGGGAAGAAGTTGCGATAGGTGGCCCGGACGTGGTCCGCAGGGGTGGCGCACGACCCACCGCGCAGCACGTACTGGTTCACCATGAACTTGCCGTTGTACTCGCCGACCGCACCCTCGGCCGGAGCGAACCCCGGATAGGGGCTGTAGGACGAGGACGTCCACTGCCAGACGTCGCCGAAGGGGGGCGCCGACCCGTCCGTGGCGGGGGAGGGGTGGAGGACGTCGGTGTCGAGCAGGTGGCCGGACGCGGTGGCCTCGCCGGCCCGGACGGAGCTGACGACCTCCCACTCCGCCTCGGTGGGCAGGCGGTGGCCGGCCCAGCGGGCGTAGGCGTCCGCCTCGTAGTAGCTCACGTGGCACACCGGTCTGGTCGCCTCCACCGGCACGTCGCCGGCGAGGGTGAACTCGTGCCAGCCGTCGTCGCACCGGGACCAGTAGAGCGGAGCCTCCCATCCCTCGGCCTCGACGGTGGCCCAGCCGTCGGACAGCCACAGTTCGGGTCGCCCGTAGCCGCCGTCGTCCATGAAGGCGAGCCACTCGCCGCAGGTGACGGCCCGGTCGGCCAGCTCGAACGGCTCGAGGTGGGTGAGGTGCCGGGGGAATTCGTTGTCGAAGCCGAACCCGCCGCCGCCGTGGCCGACGGGGACGGTGCCGCCCGGGTGGCGCGTCCACGTGGTCGGGGCGCCGTCGCCCGGCCCCGGCAGGGCGATCGGTGCGTAGGCGGGAAGCATCGGGTTGCGGGACAGCACGTGCTTGATGTCCATGATGAGCAGTTCCTGGTGCTGCTGCTCGTGCTGGATGCCCAGCTCCACCAGGCCGGCGGTCGTGCGGTCGGGCCCCTGGCCGAGGAGGACGCACATGGCGGCGTCGACGTGGCGCCGGTAGTCGGCGACCTCCACGATCCCGGGGCGCGAGATGAGCCCCCGGTCCGGCCGGGGGTACCGGTCGCCCACCCCGACGTAGTACGAGTTGAAGAGGAAGCCGAAGTCCGGGTGGAAGAGGTCGTATCCGGGCAGCGAGGGCGACAGCAGGAACGTCTCGAAGAACCACGACGTATGGGCGCGGTGCCACTTGGTGGGGCTCACGTCGGCCATCGACTGGACCGTCTGGTCCTCGGCCGACAGGGGCGCGGCCAACGCCTCGGTGAGCCGTCGCGTCGACTCGAAGCGCTCGGCCAGCACCTGGTCGTCCACGGTGGTCAGGAGATCGGACATCCCCGCTCCTTCCGGCTCGCCTGGGGAACCCCGGCCGCCGACCGCAGCGGTCGGACCGGGGACCACCAAGAACTTACCCGGAACCCTCCCCGATCATGCCGCTCATCGGATCGGCCCCCGGCCGGAGTGCGGTCACACCGTCCGCGTCGGGTCATGGCGGTAGGTCACGGCGGTCGGTCAGGGCGGCGGGCGGCACAGCGGGCGGCACGGCGGGCGGCACGCTCCGGACGGGTGCGTCGTTTGCCGACGGCCCGTCCGGGTAGGGCCCGGCCGAGAGAACACCGAGGAGGTGCCATGCCGAGGTCGGACGATGAGGCCGGACCTGTGGACGACGGCGTCGAGGCGGAGCACCACGGCCACCGACCCGACACCCCGCCGACCGACCGTGAGGCGCACGCCGCCGACGTCTTCCTGGAGGAACAGGACCCCGCCGACGCCGAGCGCGTCGCCGAGCACCACCGGGAGATGGACAGGATCGGTGCCGAGGTCAAGGGCGAGGGGGAGATCACCTGACGCGGCGGTCGCGGCCGGTCGCGGCCGCCCGGGGCGGCCATCGGAGCCGGCGGTGGGAATCGAACCCACGACCTGACGATTACAAATCGTCTG
>Ga0302279_10007059_pt1 | contig 11629 bp, 8 predicted proteins | sample III_Bog_N3_3_FD_194541 | JGI IMG/M metagenome (GOLD analysis project Ga0302279, IMG submission 194541) | Peat permafrost microbial communities from Stordalen Mire near Abisko, Sweden - III_Bog_N3_3 | ecosystem: Environmental > Terrestrial > Soil > Wetlands > Peat | place: Sweden: Abisko...
CGCCGAGTTTGTAGAGTTCGTGGGCCACGCGGTGGTGGGTCAGGGTCAGGATCGACGGATAGCAGAAGATGGTCTCGCCCTGGTTTTTCGCGGCCGGGTCGCCGTCGTAGGCCGCCTGGACGTCGCTGGCGAGCAGAGCGCGCACGCGCGGCAAGGCGGACATGAATTTGAGCGTCAGGTCCAGCGACAGGGCGTCGCAGCCCAGGCACTCCATTTCCGGCCTGTCGCAAATGAAGCAGTAGCCGCGCCGCACCTGTTCGGCGAGCAGCCTGAAGACCACGTCCAGGTGCGAGCCGGTGTGGTAGGCAATGGCCTTGGGATTGACGTCGGAGTCGCCGAAATAGCCGGGAAAGAGCACGGCCCGCAGGCGTTCCATGATCTCGGCCATGGCCGAAACCGAAGGCATGGGCGCGCCCGAGGCGCGGCGGTAATAGACCGATTGGTACGACTCGGGCTCGCACAGGCTGGCCACCACCGCGTCCAGCACGGCGGTGGCCTCCTCGGGCGTGGGCGCGGGCGGGCATTCGCGGGCGAAATACGTCATGGCCGTCATTGGCCGGCCCCCTGGAACAGAGCCGTGCTCAGGTAGCGCTCGCCGGTGTCGCAGACCACGCAGACCACGAGCTTGCCGGCGTTTTCGGGCCGCTTGGCGATTGCGACGGCGGCATGGGCGATGGCCCCGGAGGAGATGCCGCACAAAATGCCTTCCTCCTTGATCAGCCGCCGGGCCATGGCCAGGGCGTCTTCGTTGGTCACGCGAAACACTTCGTCGATGATTTTGGTGTCTAGGACCGTGGGCACGAATCCCGCGCCGATGCCCTGGATGGCGTGCGGGCCGGGAGAACCGCCGGAGAGCACCGGGGAGGCGTCCGGTTCGACGGCCACGGCCCGGAACGAGGGCTTGCGGGGCTTCAAAGCCGAGGCCACGCCGGTGAGCGTGCCGCCGGTGCCCACGCCGGAGACGAAAATGTCCACCCCTCCGTCGGTGTCCTTCCAAATTTCCTCGGCCGTGGTCAGGCGGTGGATTTCGGGATTGGCGGGGTTGTCGAACTGCTGGGGTATGAACGACCCCGGCGTCGCGGCCGCGATCTCCTCGGCCTTGGCGATCGCCCCGCGCATGCCGAGCTTGGCCTCGGTCAGGACCAGTTCGGCCCCGAAACCTTTGAGCAGCGTCCGGCGCTCCAGGCTCATGCTCTCGGGCATGGTCAGGATCAAGCGGTAGCCTTTGACGGCGCAGATGAACGCCAGCCCGATGCCGGTGTTGCCGCTGGTCGGCTCGATCACGATCGCGCCGGGCCCAAGCTTGCCCGAGCGTTCGGCGGACTCGATCATGTTCATGCCGATGCGGTCCTTGACCGAGGAACACGGATTGAAAAATTCGAGCTTGGCCGCCACCTGGGCCACGCAGCCTTCCGTCACCTTGTTCAGCCGCACCAGCGGCGTGCGTCCGACCAGGGCGATCATGTCTTTGGCGATGTTCATGTGAGGCTCCTTTCAAAAAAACATGTCATGTTTTTTTGAATCTCTAGTCCGCCTTGCCCATGTCGGCGTCGCAGTGGGCGCCTTCGGTGCGGCCGAAGGGCGAGATCTGCCGCAGGCGGGCGATAATGCCGGGCAGTTCCTTGACCACCAGGTCCACGTCTTCCTGGGTGTTGTAGCGCGACAGGGAGAAGCGGATGGAGCCGTGGGCGAAGGTGAAGGGCACGCCCATGGCGCGCAGCACGTGCGACGGCTCCAGGCTCCCGGAGGTGCAGGCCGAGCCCGAGCTGGCGCAGACGCCAAGCGCGTCGAGCAGGAGCAGGATGGCCTCGCCTTCGACGTATTTAAACGAGATGTTGGTGGTGTTGGGCAGCCGGTGCACGGTTTCGCCGTTGATCCGCGCCTCGGGCACGGCCGCGAGCAGTCCTTTTTCCAGCCGGTCGCGCAGGGCCCCGACCTTGGTGATTTCCTCGCCGATATGTGCGGAGGCCAGTTCGCAGGCCTTGCCCAGGGCGACGATGGCGGCGGTGTTTTCGGTTCCGGCGCGGCGTCCTTTTTCTTGGTGCCCGCCGATCATGAACGGCCGAAACGGCGCGCCCTTGCGCGCGAAAAGCGCGCCCACGCCCTTGGGGGCGTGCAGTTTGTGTCCGGACAGGGCCAGGTAGTCGATCGGCAGCGTGGCCAGGTCGATGGGGATCTTGCCCACGGCCTGGACCGCGTCGACATGGAGCAGGATGCCGCGTTCGCGGGTCATGGCGGCGATTTCCGGGATCGGGAAGATCACGCCGGTTTCGTTGTTGGCGTACATGATCGAGACGATGGCGGTGTCTTTGCGCAGGCTGGCCGTGAATTCATCCATGTCCAGGCGGCCGTCCGCGTCCACGCCCAGATACGTGACCTCGTAGCCTTTCTTTTCCAGGTGCTTGGCCAGATTGAGCACGGCCGGGTGTTCCACGCGGGTGGTGACGATGTGGCGTTTGGTCGGCTGGGCTTCGATGGCGGCCCTGATGGCGGTGTTGTCGGACTCGGTGCCGCAGGAGGTGAAGACGATTTCCTCGGGGCGGGCGCCGAGCGCGTCCGCGGTGCGCGCCCTGGCCAGGGTCACGAATTTGCCGACCTGGCCGCCGAAGGTGTGCATGCTGGAGGGATTGCCGTAGAGGTCGCTGAAGAACGGCAGCATTTCCTCCAGCACTTCCGGGGCGGTGCGGCTGGTGGCGTTGTTGTCGAGATAGACGGTGCGCACGGTTAAACCTCCTTGACCAGGATGCCGGGATCGACTGCGTCCTGTAGGCGTTTTTCCACGAAATCCTTGAGCGTCACCAGGCTCGACGGACAGGATTTGCACGCGCCGCGCAGGCTGACCAGGACGGTCTGGCCTTCGATGTCCACCAGTTCGATGCCGCCGCCGTCTTTTTGCAGGCTGGGCCTGATTTCCTCGTCGATGACCTTGCCGACCATCTGCATGCGCTGCAGATTGGTGAGTTTGCGCGCGGGCGTCGCCGGTTTGGGCGCAGCTTGGCCGAGTTCTTCGGCCAGGATCTCGGCCAGGCGGTCCAGGCATTTGCCGCAGCCGCCGCCTGCTTTGGTGTAGTCGGTGATTTCCTCGACGGTCCTTAGGCTGTTCTCCCGGATCACGCCCCGGATGAGCGTGTCGGTGACGCCGAAGCACTCGCACACGATTTCGCCTTCGGGCATGGGCGACGGCGCGCTCTGGCCGCGCAGGTTCTTGACCGCCGCTTCGAGGGCCTCCTGGCCCATGACCGAGCAGTGCATCTTTTCCTTGGGCAGCCCTCCCAGGTAGCTGGCGATGTCCTGGTTGGTGATGGCTAGGGCCTCGTCCACGGTCTTGCCCTTGATCAGTTCGGTCAGGGCGGAACTCGACGCGATGGCCGAGGCGCAGCCGAAGGTTTGGAATTTGGCGTCCAGGATGCGGTCGTGTTCGTCGACCTTGAGGTAGAGCTTGAGCGCGTCGCCGCAGGCGATGCTGCCCACCTCGCCGATCGCGCTGGCGTCGGGTATTTCACCCACGTTGCACGGGTTGAGGAAATGTTCCTTCACCTTGTCGGTATATTCCCACATATCGCACGCTCCCTTTTTGGTGTCGTCGCCCGGTCTTTTCGCGGCTGTCCGCCGCCTGCCGTTGCCTTCAGGATATACGGCCCCGGTCGGTTTGTGAACCAGCCGGATGGGGCGGTCATCGGACGGGCTTAGTCCCCTTGTAACCTAAAAGAATAATCCGGCAATGCCATAAATCAAGTCGCGCGGGAGCAAAAAAGCAATATTTTACTCCAGGCCAAGGGCTTGGATGCGAGAATGCGGGCAACGATGGGCTGGCGGGGAAGGAAACCGCGCCGGGTTCGCCTGGGCGGCGGCGAAAGGCCTGCGGGAAAAGCCGGGCGGCGGCGATTATCCGTTCAAAAGCGGGGGCCGGGGGCGGCAGCCCCCTGGGGAAAAATTAGTGGTTTTGGTTTTCGCTTGCGCACGGCGAATGAAGAGGGCGATTCGTGAATCGCCCCTCTTGAAGCGGGGGCCGGGGGCGTCAGCCCCCTGGGGAAAAATTAGGGTTTTGGTTTTCGCCTGCGCACGGCGAAGGAAGAGGGCGATTCGTGAATCGCCCTCTTCAGCTGGAATATGCTTAGGCCAAATCCTTGGAATGCTGCTTGCGCACGAATTCGATGGCCTCGGCCTCGCAGGTCACGTCGCCGAAAATCTGGGCCTTGAGCAGGGCGTCGCGGATGAGCCCCACGGCCGGGCCGGGCTTGAGGCCGGTGTACTGCATGATCTGGCGGCCGTTGAGCAGGGGCTCGAGCATCTCTTCGGGCAGTTCGGTGCGCTGCAACAGTTTCAGGTTCTGGTTGAATTCGCGGTAGGAGCCGTTTCTGGCCTTGATGTCGGCCCGGACCATTTCGATCAGGCGCGGGTACTCGTCCAGGGTCTTGAACCGGCGCAGGCCCTTGTCGGTCATCATGAAATGGAAACGCATGTGATGGCGCACGAGCAGGCACACCAGGTCGATTTCCCCGGGCAAAAAGCCCAGGCGGGTCATGAGCTTGCGGGTGACTTTCGCGCCCACGCGGTGGTGCTGGAAGAAATGCCAGCGGCCGTCGAAGTATTCGCCGGTGTAGAGTTTGCCCACGTCGTGGAACAGGCAGGCCAGGGCGCCGTACCAGTCGTAGGGGAGTTCCTCGGGATAGCGGCGCATGACCTCGAGGGTGTGGTCGAAGACGCTTTCCTCCTCGGTCTCGTTCTTCATCTGCCGGATGCGGCCCATGGCCGCGATTTCCGGCAACAGCCCGTGCAGGATCATGGATTCGTAAAGCAGGTTCACGAAGGCGGCCATGTTCTCGGCCTCGACCTTGCGCCATTCGTCCATGATGTCGGTGATGGAGACGTATTCGAGTACGCGGCGCGCCCCGCGCAGAATGGAAATCCAGGTGTTCTCCTCGATGGGCAGCCCGTAGTTGGCCGAGAAGCGCAGCGCGCGCACCGAGCGCAGGTAGTCCTGGCGCAGGGTCTCGTCCGGGATGCCGGCCAGTTTGACCACGCCCGAGCCCAGATCCTCGAAGCCTTCGTAAGCGTCGCGCGCCCTGGGGACATACGGGCAGGCCAGATGGAACGGCACGTCGCCGGTTTCCTCGAACTTTTTCAGCAGCCGAGGGGTGAGCCTGGCCACGTCTTCCTCGGGATGCGAGCCGTCGCAGACATCCGCCGGGTAGAAGCGAAACAGCGCTTCGCCCAGGCGCACGCTGGCGAATTCGGTCATGGCATTGGTCGATTCCGTCCCGGGAAAAAGCTTTTGCAGTTCGTCGAAGCCGACATCCGTGGCGATGTCCACTTCCTGCTCCCCGCCGCGCAGCGCTTCCTTTTGCAGCTTGGTGTTGATGACGTAGGCGTCAAAGCCGTTGCGCATGATCGTCTTGCAGATGCCTGCCGCTTCTTTGAGGGCTTGAGCCATGGGCGAACTCCGGGCGGGTGGTGTGGCCGGGCGTGACGCACCGGCCTCTTGGCTTATTACCAGGACCCGGCCCACGCGGCAAGCCTGCCAGCAAGGCAAGACAACTCGTGGCTTGACAGACTGGACCGAGCGGTTTAACCGTTTGGTTAAACCAAAGGGTATCATATGGACGCACACGACAAGAATGTCCCGCCCGCCCAGCGCATTCTGGCCGCGGCCATGGACGTCTTCGCCGCCGAGGGCTTCGCCGGGGCCACCATGGAGGCCATCGCGAGGCGCGCCGGGGTCAACAAGGCGGCCATCTACTATCACGTGGGCGGCAAGGCCGAGCTGTACGACACGGTGCTGCGGCGGTTTTTCGGCCGCACCGCCGACGTGCTGGAGGCGGCCGTGGACGGCGCGACGGACGCGACCCAGGCCGTATCCGTGCTGATCGCGACCATGGCCGCCCAGTTCCGCGACAACCCAAGCCTGCCCCGGATCATGATGCACGAATGGGCGCGCTACGGCGCGAGCCTGTCCGAGGGCGTGCTGCTGGAACTCGGCCGGCTGATGCGCTGCACCAAAAGAGCCTTGGAACGGGGCGTGGCCGAGGGCGTCTTCCGGGAGACGCCGTCCTGGCCGGTGCATCTGGCCATGGTCGGCCCCTTGCTCGTGTTTTCAGTCACCCGCGAGGTCAGGGCCCGGGTGTCGTCGCACCCCGCGGCCGCCGACCTGCGCCTGATCATGTCTTTTGAGGAAATGTCGCGGGCCTTGACCGACATCCTCATCACCTCGCTGACCGCGCGGGCTCCCGCCGCGCGCCTCGCGCCCCATACGGAGATCGAGCCATGAAAAAACGTCTGCCGATAATTTTGGTTCTGGTCGTCGCCATCGGTTTCGCGGCCTGGTACTTCTTCGTGCGGCACAAGGGACACGAGGGGACGCTCACGCTTTCGGGCAACATCGAAGTGACCGAGTCGCGCCTGGGCTTCAAAATAGCCGGACGCCTGGCGCAACGCCTGGTCGACGAAGGCGCGGACGTGAAGACGGGCGACGTCCTGGCCCGGCTCGACCCCGTGGACCAGGAGCAGGCCTTAAGCCGCGCCACGGCCCAGGAGGCGCTCTCCAAGGCGGCCCTGGACCAGTTGCAAAACGGTTCGCGGCCCCAGGAGATCGCGAGCGCCCAGGCCGATTGGCAGCGCGCCCAGGCCAACATGGACGTGGCCCTGTCCCAGTACGTCAAAGCCAAGGACGACAGCTCCCGCTACACCGACCTCTTCAAACGCAAAGTGGTCAGCGCCCAGGATTTCGAAAACTACCTGACCGCCTACAAGGCCGCCACCAGCACCCTGGCCGCCGCCCGGGAACAGGTGCGGTCGTCGAAAGAACAACTCAGCCTTCTGGTCGAAGGTCCCCGGATCGAAGAAATCGAACAGGGCAAGGCCCGCTACGAAGCCGATAAACAGGCGCGTATCCAGGCCGAGCAGCAACTGGCCTACGCCGCGCTCTACGCCCCCTACGGCGGGGTCATCCAGAGCAAATCCGCCGAGGCCGGCGACTACCTCAACCCCGGCTCGCCGGTGGTCAGCCTGGCGGCCATCGATGCCGTCTGGCTGCGCGCCTACCTGAACGAAACCGACCTGGGCCGGATCAAAATCGGCCAGGAGGCCACCGTCACCGCCGATTCGCTGCCCGGGAAATCGTTCAAGGGCCGGGTGTCGTTCATCTCCGATCAGGCCGAATTTACGCCCAAATCGGTGCAGACCTTCGAAGAACGCGTCAAACTGGTCTACCGCGTCAAAATCGACCTGCCCAACGCCGAACGCTTCCTCAAACCCGGCATGCCCGCCGACGCCCGGCTGCAACTGCAATGACGAGCGCCGCCGTTGCCGGGGCGCTGCCCCGGACCTTGTTGGGGCTGCGCCCCAAACCCCGCTGGGGCTCCGCCCCAGACCCCGCCGGGGGGCATGATGCCCCCCGGACCCCCCCGATGGGGGGGGCGGGGACGTCACCCCAACATAAGGGGCTGGGGACATGCTCCCCGACATGGGGGTCTGGAGGCGACTGTCGCCCCCGGCGGCGGAGTCCAGAGGAGGCAGCGCCTCCTCTGGCCAGCGGAGGTATTCTCTCGTGACCGCGATCGTCGCTTCGGGGTTGACCAAGCGTTTCGGGTCGCTTGTGGCAGTGGATTCGTTATCGTTATCGGTTGCGGCCGGGGAGATTTACGGCTTGGTCGGGCCGGACGGGGCGGGCAAGACCACCACGTTGCGCATGCTCGCCGGCATTCTCGATCCGAGCGCGGGCTCGGCGGCCGTGGCCGGGTTCGACACGGCCAGCCAGTCGGATAAGGTCAAGGACAATCTGGCTTACATGAGCCAGCGTTTCGGTCTCTACCCCGACCTGACCGTGGCCGAGAACATCGCCTTTTACGCCGATCTCTACGGCGTGCCCAGGCGCGGCCTGGCCGAGCGCATCGACGAGCTGCTCGGGTTCAGCAGCATGCGGCCGTTCAAGGGCCGCCAGGCGGGCAAGCTCTCCGGCGGCATGAAGCAGAAACTGCAACTGGTTTGCGCGCTCATCCACACGCCCAAGGCGTTGCTCCTCGACGAGCCGACCAACGGCGTGGACCCGGTCAGCCGCCGCGATTTCTGGCGTATTCTGTATAAGCTTCTGGCCGAGGGCGTGGCCATCCTGACCACCACCGCCTATCTCGACGAGGCCGAGCGCTGCTCCCGGGTGGGGCTTTTGCACCAGGGCAAGCTGCTCGCCGAGGGCACGCCCGCCGCGTTGCGGGAACTGATGCCCGGCGGCATCGTGGCGGTCAAAAGCGCCGACTCCCGCAGCGCGGCGCGGGTCATACGCGACAAGGCTCCGTGCGCCTCGGCAATCCTTTTCGGCGACACGGTGCACGTGGCCTGCGACGACCCGGTCGCCGCCGCGTCCGTCATCGAGGCCGCGCTGCAACAGGCGGGTACTCCCGCCCTGGACATCCGCGAAGTCGCCCCCAGCCTGGAAGACGTGTTCGTGAGCATGATGGGCGCGGGAACGCAAGAGGCGGCCCAGGCCGAAGCCCAAACTTCTGCCCAAGCCCGGGGGGGGACGGGGGCCGCGTTAAACGGAACCAACGGACCCAATGGGATCGGCGGAACCGGCGGGTCCGGCGTGGCCGGCAGGATCGACGCGAGTGGCGGAACCAGCGGGGTTGGCGCGAGCGGCGGAACCGGCGGCACCGGCGGGGTTGGTGTGGTCGGTGTGGCCGGCGCGAATGGCGCGATCGGCGCGATCGGCGGGATCGGCGGCACCGGCGGGGTTGGCGCGGGTGGCGGGACCAGCGGGTCCGGGGTGGCCGGCGGGATCGGCGGCACGGCGGTCACGGCCACGGGCCTGACCAAGCGTTTCGGCGATTTCACCGCCGTGGACCAGGTGGGTTTTCGCGTCGCGCGCGGGGAAATCTTCGGTTTTCTCGGCCCCAACGGCGCGGGCAAATCAACCACCATCCGCATGTTGTGCGGGTTGCTGACGCCGAGCGCCGGGCAGGCGGAGGTGGCCGGGTTCAACGTCTGGACCCAGGCCGAAGAGATCAAGCGCCACATCGGCTACATGAGCCAGAAATTTTCGCTTTACGAGGACCTGACCGCGAAGGAAAATATCGCCTTTTACGGCGGCATTTACGGGCTCACGGGCGAGCGGTTGGCGGCGCGCGCGGCCTGGGCCACGGCGATGAGCGGCCTGGGCGACGCGGGCGGGACCTTGGCCGGGAAGCTGTCCGGCGGCTACAAGCAGCGCCTGGCCATGGCGTGCGCCATCCTCCACGATCCGCCCATCGTCTTTCTGGACGAACCGACCAGCGGCGTGGACCCGATCAGCCGCCGCCGCTTCTGGGACCTGATCCACGAAATGGCCGGGCGCGGGGTCACGGTTTTCGTCTCCACCCATTATATGGAGGAAGCCGAGTATTGCGGCCGCATCGCGCTGATCTACAAGGGCAAGATGATCGCCCTGGGAACCCCCAGGCAGCTGAAGACCGAGAGAATGAGCGAGGCGATTTTGGACATTCGCCTGGAGCGTCCCCAGGTGGCCCTTGAAGCCGTGACCGAGCTTCCCCTGGTGCGCGAGGCGGCGCTCTTCGGTGCCGGCATCCACGCCGTGACCGTCGAGCCGGAGGCCGCGACCGAGGCCATCCTGGCGCGGCTCGCCGCATTGGGCCTCGGCGGGACGGCCGTCAGCCGCATCGAACCGAGCCTGGAAGACGTCTTTGTGTCGCTGATCGAGGAAACCGACCGCCGCGAGGCGGAAAGTGGCGGGGGCGAACCAAAATAGCGGAGCGAGGCGGATTGAACGGCCGAGTGCGGAAAAGGGCGATTCGTGAATCGCCCCTCTTGGATTGCAAGCGGGGGCCGGGGGCGGCAGCCCCCTGGGGAAAAAACAGTGGTTTTGGTTTTCAATTTCGCAACACGAAAGTCCGGGACCGGGGAGAAAAGAGGACGATTCGTGAATCGTCCCCTCGTGAAGCAGGGGCCGGGGGCGGCAGCCCCCTGGAAGAAGAACAGTGGTTTTGGTTTTCGTCCGGGCGAAAAAGACGAAGAAGGGCGATTCGTGAATCGCCCCTACAAAACCGGACGGCATATTGAGCGGATTTGTTAATTCAAGAGGCCGGTGTGCCTTGTTCTAACACCACCTCGCCGGCTACAGGTTATGGTTGGACATGGAGAGGCGATTCACGAATCGCCCTCCGGTTCGCCTTGAAGCGGGGGCCACGGGCCTCCAGGGACAAAAAATAGCCATGATCGATCCCAGACGCCTGGCGGCGATAGCCCGCAAGGAAAGCCTGCATATCCTGCGCGACTGGCGCAGCCTGGCCCTGGCCCTGGCCATTCCGGCGCTGATGATCCTGCTCTTCGGCCACGCGCTCAGCCTCGACCTGACCAACGTCCCGACCGTGGTCTGGGACCAGTCGGGTACCCCCGCCAGCCGCGACTTCGTCTCCATCCTGCGCGGCTCGCCCTATTTCGACGTGTACAAAACCACCGACAGCTACCGCGACATCGTCGCCGACCTGACCGCCGGCCGGGCCATGGTGGCCGTGGTCATTCCCGGCAATTTCGCGGACCGCGTGGCCGCTGGCGCGCCGGTCGCGGTCCAGGCGGCGCTCGACGGCTCCGACGCCAACACCGCCCGGCTGGCGCTCAACTACGTGACCGCCATGGGCCTGATCTACAACCAGAACATCAGCGTGACGCGCGCGGATCTCGCGGGCATCCTCGCCGACCTGCCCGGCGGCGTGGAAATGCAGACCCGGGCGGTCTACAACCCGGATCTGCGCAGCCAGAATTCCATCGTGCCCGGCATCATCGTCGTGGTCATGGTGGTCATCGCCGCCATGCTCACCAGCGTCACCGTGGCCCGGGAATGGGAAAACGGCACCATGGAGCAGCTGATCAGCACGCCCGTGCGCGCCCCGGAAATCATCCTGGGCAAGGTCGTCCCGTACTTCGTCATCGGCATCTTCGACGTGGGCCTGGCGGTGTTCATGGGCACCGTGGTCTTCGACGTGCCCATCCGGGGCAACACCGCGCTTATCTTCGCCTTGGCCTCCATTTTCCTGACCGGGGCGCTGTTTTTCGGCATGCTGCTTTCCATCAACCTCAAACGGCAGTTCCTGGCCAACCAGGCCGCCCTGACCGCCAGCTACCTGCCCACGATCATGCTTTCGGGTTTCGTCTTTTCGGTTTCCAACATGCCCGTGCCCATCCAGTACATCACCTACATCGTGCCGGCCAAATACATGATCAACATCCTGCGCGGCATCTACTTCAAGGGCGTCGGCCTGGAAGTCCTCTGGCTCAACGTCCTGTTGTTGTCCATCTATGCGGCCGTCATGGTCGCGCTCGCCCACAAGCGGCTCAAACTCAAGCTGGAGTAGCCATGTTCGCCAGGCTTCGCTGCATGCTCGTCAAGGAATTCCTGCAAATGCTGCGCGACCCGAAAATGCGCCTGGTCATTTTCGGCATGCCGGTTCTGCAACTGCTGGTCTTCGCCTTTGCCCTGACCACGGACGTGACCAACGTGCGCACCGCGATTTTGGACAACGACAACACCCCGTCCAGCCGCGACCTGGTCCGCGCCTTCACCGCCGGCGGTTATTTCGAGATCACGGCCAAGGCGGCCACTCCGGCGGAACTCGACGACTTGCTCGACCGGGGCGAAATCCAG
>Ga0302279_10007062_pt1 | contig 11623 bp, 7 predicted proteins | sample III_Bog_N3_3_FD_194541 | JGI IMG/M metagenome (GOLD analysis project Ga0302279, IMG submission 194541) | Peat permafrost microbial communities from Stordalen Mire near Abisko, Sweden - III_Bog_N3_3 | ecosystem: Environmental > Terrestrial > Soil > Wetlands > Peat | place: Sweden: Abisko...
CTCAGGATCAAAGAAGGAAAGCGAGCTGACGATGCTGCGCAACACGTCCATGGGCAGGGCGTGGCGCGGAGCCTGGCGCAGCAGGCTGATAATCTGCGCGTCGAGCTTGCGCTCCCGCGCCAGTTGCAGGGTGAAGTCGGCCAGTTCGCTGCGGCTGGGCAGGCGGCCATGCCACAGCAGGTAGGTCACTTCTTCGAAGTTCGCATTGTCGGCAAGCTCGTGTATGTCAATGCCGCGATAGGCAAGGACACCATTTTCGCCGTCAATGTAAGTGATGGCTGATACGCCGGCCACGATGTCTTCAAGGCCACGGGATGCAGGTGTTGTAGTGGACATCAGTCCCTCTCATGATTCAGATCGGTGTTAGAAAAAATGCGGAGACACGCCTGCTTCTTACGCTTCCGTCCGTGTGCCATCGCACGGGGGAACAGCATTTATAGTGGAACGGAATGTTATATCACATGCCTTTCCAGGTAGCTTCTTATTTTTTCCGGACAAAGCCACCCGCATGGGCGGTTGCCAGCCCTGTGCCCGGGGCCTTAACATTCTCAGGCCTTCTGCGCGAGCCCAAGGGCCGCGCCATGCCGGGGCTGGAGACTGCCTTTCATGCCAACGTTTTCCGCACTTCGCCGCCATTTTCTGCTCTTTGTCCTTCTTTTCTGCGCCGCCAGCGCCCTGGCCGATGAGGGCTTGTGGCTCTACAACGCCTTCCCCGCGGCCAAGGTCAAGGCCCGTTACAAGTTCGCCGTCACCCAGCCCTTTCTCGACCACCTTCGCCTCTCCAGCGTTCGCATGGGCGCCTCGGCCAGCTTTGTCTCGCCGGACGGGCTGGTCTTTACCAATCACCACGTCGGTGCCGGATGCGTGCACAACATCAGCACCGCCCAGCATGACTACATGAACGAGGGCTTCTACGCCGCCACTCGCGACCAGGAGCCGCCGTGCCCGGGCCTTGAGGTGCAGAACCTCATCGAGATCCGCGACATCACCTCCGAGGTGCAGCAGGCAGCCCAGCCCGGCATGAGCGACGCCGATGCCGGCGAGGCGCAGCGCAAGGCCATGTCCACCCTCGAGGCCGCCTGCTCCGATGCCGCCCACAACATCCGCTGTGAGACGGTCACGCTGTACTCCGGCGCCCTCTACCACCTGTACAAGTACAAGAAGTACACCGACGTGCGCCTCGTCATGGCTCCTGAGTTTGATGCCGCATTCTTCGGCGGCGATCCCGACAACTTCACCTATCCGCGCTACGATCTGGACATCACTTTCTTCCGCGTCTATGAGAACGGCAAGCCTATCCACGTGGATGATTATCTGAAGTTCTCCACCGAGGGAGTGAAAGAGGGCGAACTGGTTTTCATCAGCGGCCATCCCGGCTCTACGGGACGCCAGCTAACCACCTCGCAGCTCAGCTATCTGCGCGACCTGGCCTACCCGACACGCTTGAAGGCCCTCAAGCAGAACATTGACATGCTGCTGGCCTTCGGTGCCGAGTCGCCCGAGAACGCCCGGGCCGCCGAGCGCGTTCTGTTTGGCTCGCAGAACAGCTACAAGGCCATCACCGGCTACAACCAGGGACTGAACGACCCGGCTACCATCGCGCGCAAAAAAGCCGAGGAAGATAAGCTGCTGAAGGCCGTGGCCAGCAATCCGAAGCTCAAGGACTCCGCCAAGGCCTGGGATGACATCGCCGCGGCCTCCGCGTGGCAGCGCGAGAACTTCAAGCGCGTCAACTGGCAGAGCGATACCGCGCTGAGCGGCAGCTTTGCCGGCTACGCGCGCACCCTGGTCCGCCTGGCCGCCGAATTGCCCAAGCCCAGCGGCCAGCGCTTGCGCGGCTTCCAGGAACAGAACATTCCCACCATCGAGAACTCCTTGAAATCGAAGGCGCCGATCAGCCGCGCCCTCGAGGTGCGGCAGTTCACGCTCAGCCTGCAGGCGATTGCCGACAACCTTGGAGCAGACAGTGACTTCACCCGCACCGTGCTGGCCGGCAAGTCTCCCGCCGAGCGCGCCGCCGAATTGATCAACGCCAGCCACCTCGACGATCCAGCCTTCCGCTGGGAGCTCTACCAGGGTGGGCAGGTGGCGATTGATGCCGCGGCTGATCCGATGATCCAACTGCTGCGGCAGATTGATCCCGTCACTCGCGCTACCCGCAAAGACGTGGAAGACCACGTGGACTCCGTGGTGCGCCGCAACGGCGCCCTGGTGGCCAAGGCGCGCTTCGCCCTTTATGGCATGGACGCCGCACCAGACGCCACCGGAACCCTGCGCCTGAGCTACGGAGCCGTCAAGAGCTACACCGAAAACGGCAAGCGCGTTCCCTTCTACACCACCTTCCGCGGAGCCTTTGAGCACGAGGCGGCGCACCAGGGCAAAGCCCCCTATGTCCTGCCCGCCAGCTATCACCGCGCAAAGGACAAACTTGACCTGAACACCGTGCTCGACACCGTCAACACCGGCGACAGCATCGGCGGCAACTCGGGCTCTCCGGTGGTGAACCGCAAGGGCGAGGTCATCGGCATCCTGTTTGACGGCAACATCCAATCGCTGCCCTGGAACTTCCAGTTCGACGAAGAGATTGGCCGCAGCGTTCTCACCGACACGCGCGGCGTCATCGAGGCCCTGCGCAAGATCTACAACGCGCAGCCGCTCGCCGATGAGCTGGTGCCGCCGCAGAAGTAACCTCTTACTTGCACGAAGAACCCCATCCTGCGGGATGGGGCTTCTTTGTATCCACTGCAATTTGGATGGGAACGGTCAGCTAAGATCGCGGCGTTGCATCATCTCCAACACCCAGTGATGCGCGTTGTTCTGCCACTCCCAGGCCTGCTCCTCGGTGCAGCCCAGCCGCGCGCAGAGCCCGGGAATCTGCTCCCAGTGTCCGCGGCCGGTGGCCGTGCACAGCCGCAGAGCCAGCCCCGGAGGGTTGTCCTCCCCGGCCAGCGCCGCGCGGCAGGCCGCTGAGATCGGCACATGTTCCACAATCTGCGCCATGGGCCGGTCGAGGATGGCCTCCAGCAGCGAAAACAGCCCGGTCAGGAAGAACTCCGTTGGGCGCTCGCCAAGCTGCCGCGCCACCTGTTCGCAGAAGCGGGCGCGGGTCAGCGCCAGGCGGATCAGCTCACGCGAGCGCGGCCCGGCCAGACTGATGGCCGCAACCATGCTGACCCATTTTCGAATCTCATCGCGCCCCAAAAGGTTCAAGGCCTGCACAATACTGCTGACCGGCTCCACTCCAAAGGCCGCCGAGTTCAGATAGCGCAACAGCCGGTACATCAGCGCCGGCTCCTCACGGATGGCTCCGGCCAGGGCGGGAATATCCAGCTCGCGCTCGTAGGCGCGGCGCAGAATCTCCATGTATCCCAGATGCGCACTGGGCAAGTCGCGTGCCTGCATGGTCTGCGGACGGCAGAAGAAATATCCCTGGAAGAGCGTGTAGCCCATGGCGCGGGCGGATTGGAATTGCTCGTGCGTCTCCACCTTTTCCGCCAGCAGGCGTACACCGTGGCGGCCCAGTCGGCGGCCCAGCTCGCGCTGCCGGGCGGCATCGGTCAGCAGAAAATCCACCTTGACGATGTCGGCCAGCGCCAGCAGCTCAGGGCGGTCATCGGCCTCCACCACGTCGTCCAGTGCCAGGGTATAGCCGGCTTGCTTCAGCGCGCGGCAGGCGGCCAGCACCTCGCCGTCGGCCGGCACATCCTCCAGCACCTCAATGACGGCAAGCTCGCGCGGCAGGGTGCAGGCAACGCCACTGCACAAGACCTGGCGCGTGCAGTTGATAAACGCCGGATAGCCTTCGGTAAACGAACCTGCGCCAAGCAAAAGGGAGAGATCAAAAGTAGATTGGGTTGCTTCCTCGCTGCTGACGGTGTTGGCCGTCTTGCCTGCATCGGCGCGGAAGAGCAGTTCGTAGCCGTAGAGTTCCTCTGAGACGTCGAGGATGGGCTGGCGAGCCAGGTAGCGAAACTCGCCCGGGCTAACCAGAGGCACAGAGGATGAGGATGCCGCGAGTGAGCCGGGAGTGCCGGAAACCATTTGGGCGCCGGGCGAGGCTTCCACGCCGCGCCTACTTTACCCAGGCCCACACGGCCAGTCCAATGGCGCACCACAGGGCCAGCGATACCGGCAGAATCAGCAGCAGGCCGCGCACGGCAAAGCCCTCCGGCGATGCCAGAGTGCGGCTTGGACGCAGTTGCGCGGCGCGCGCCTGCATGGCCTCCAACGCGGATGGCTCCGCCACAGAATCCATGGGCAGGCCTTCGCCAACCTCGTAGTAAGTTTCGGTCTGCATGGCGGATCTCCCCTGGCGCCTGCTCCGGGGGGAGAAGCATCGCGCACCATTCCAGCATCGCCCATGCTGCCGCCGGATGCAGGCAGAAAACACTGGCTTGGAGGAGAATGAGTTTCAGGCTGGGAGGGGAAACCAAAGCGGGAGAAGTGGGCCGGGCCGCTTCCCAAAATGCGAAAAGCCGGACACCGGCGCCTCACTGCGCAAGAAACGACCCGTTGCCGTTGCTTCCTTCCGGACCTGGCGGGGTTGGCGGGGCTTCATCGCGTAAGACCGATGTCCGACCAGATCCAATCTTATCATGTCCGCCCCACGGCCTCCATCCGGCAAGCGTGGAAAACTCCTTTGGCCCCAACGCCATCGCACCCTTCGCCGAGCCTCCTCTATACTGTGGACAGATGGCGCAGGAGCAGACACTTCGCAGGGCGCCGGCGGAGATCGAGCGGCTCTTCCAGACCTCTCTTTTCCTGCTGGTGGTCACCGGCTTTGCCACCGTGGCGAGCACGGGCAAGCTGGACGCCCTGAGCATCATCTTCGTCTTCGCCGCCCTGGGCCTGCGCGCCTATCTTCTGCTGCGTGACATCACCTTTGTCATTCCCCGGCGGGTCACCAGTTGGCTGGCTGTCGTCTACTTTCTGCTGTTCTTTGTGGACTTCTTCTTCCTCTCCGGGCGCGACTTTGTGACTCCGGCAGTTCACCTCGTGCTCTTCGGCATGTGCGTCAAGCTGTTCAACGTGGAGCGCGAGCGCGACTACGTTTACCTGGCGGTGCTCAGCTTTCTCATGGTGCTCTCGGCGGCCATCCTCACCGTGGACTCGGCCTTCCTCGGCGCCTTTGCGTTGTTCATTCTGCTGGCCGTCTTCTGCTTCATGGCCCTGGAGATGCGCCGCTCCGCCATTGATGCCGGCAACGCAAGCCACCTGCTGCTGCCCGGCCGTCGCACCCGCCGCCGCACGGTGTCACCGCTGCAAAGGCTTTCGCTGGCCCTGGCGCGCACCACCGCCGTCATGGTGCTGGCCATCCTTGCCACCGGCGTCATTCTCTTCTTCTTCATGCCACGCATCACCGGCGGATACCTTTCGCGCTACGTGCGCAGCGACACCATCTCCACAGGATTCTCCGATACGGTCAGCCTCGGCGAGATCGGGCGCATCCAGCAGTCCAACGAGGTGGTGGCGCACCTGCGCATCGAGGGCAGCCAGCTCGACGAGAGCAATCTGAGGCTGCGTGGCGCCGTGCTCACACTCTTCGACGGACGAATCTGGTCGAACCCCCACCATGGCAACAGCATGATGGCGCAGAGCTTTGGAAGAGTCTTTCAATTGACGGCCCGCCCGGCCGTGCTCGAACAGCGCGAGGAGATGCGCGTGGCCCGCGGCGCGCGGCCCGTCAGCATCCACTACCGCATGTTGATGGAACCGCTCAGCACCACCGTCATCTTTACCATCCCCGCCGCCCAGGCCATCTTCGGCTCCTTCCGAGAGATCGGCATTGACGACGACCAGACCTTCCACAACCTCGATCGTGACCGCACGGTGAGCATCTACGAGGGCGTCAGCGACGTCTCGCAACCCCTCCCGGCCGAGCTGGCCGCCAAAAACTCTCCCGTTCCGGCGGCCATGCCAGCCCGCTACCTGCAAGTGCCGGAGAAGCTCGACCACCGAATTCCGGAGCTGGCGCGCAAGGTGGCAGGGCATGAGACGGGCGACTATCGCCGTGCCCAGGCCATTGAGCGCTACTTGACCACGCAGTTCGGCTACACCTTGCAACTGCCCAGCGAGCCGCCCGAAGATCCGCTCGCCGACTTCCTCTTCCACCGCCGCCGCGGCCACTGCGAATACTTTGCCAGCAGCATGGCCGTCATGCTGCGCACCCTGGGAATCCCCTCGCGGGTCGTCACCGGCTTCCGCGGCGCGCAGTTCAACCAGGTCAATTCGACCTACATCGTGCGCGCCCGCGATGCTCACTCCTGGGTGGAGGCCTACATCCCTGGGGCTGGCTGGACGACCTTCGATCCGACGCCCGCCTCCGACGCTCCGGTGATGACCGCCTGGTCGCGCAGCCAGCTCTACCTGGACGCCGCCCGCGAGTTCTGGCGCGAGTGGGTGGTCAACTACGACGCCGCGCACCAGCAGACCCTCTCCCTGGCCGGCGCGCGCGCCACACGCGGCAACATCGTCCGCCTGCGCCTGTGGGCGCACCGGCGTTACGAACGCATGATGGAGTCAGCCCGCGCCGTGCATCGCGCCACCACGCAGGAACCCCAGCGGCTAATTGCTCCTTTGCAGAAAGCTCTGGTCGTCCTTCTTCTGCTGGCGTCGCCCTTTGTGTTTTTCCGCCTGCGTCAACAGTGGCGGCAGGGTTCTGTGCGGAGGTCTCCGGTCGCAGCGTCATCGCTCTTCTACCAGCGCATGGCGCGCCGCCTGGCACGGCGTGGCTATCACCGCACCCCGGCGCAGACCCCAACGGAGTTCGCCGATGCCATTCCCGAGGCTGAATTGCGCGAGGCCGTCCTGCGCTTTACCGGGGCCTACCAGCGCGCCCGCTTTGGAGACAGTCCGCAGGCCGCCGCCGAGCTTCCACTCCTGCTCGATCAGATTCGTGACGTACTCGCCCGCGGCTGAACCCGCAGCCCTGTCCGCCTCCCATTTTGGTTCGGTCCGCAACGGCATCCTCGCAAGAAGAATTCTGCGTTCCCCACTTGAGTGCGAAATGCGCAGCCTCCGTCAACTCCTGTGAGGCAAGCATATGGTGAAGCAGCACAACCCGCAGGACATCCACAGCTCGGTGGTGGAGGAGTGCCCCTTCGGCATCGTGCTTTCTAACCTCAGGCGGGGACTAATCGAACAGGCCAATCCGGCGGTACTGCGCACCCTGGGCTACACCCTGGAGGAGTTCTGCGCCATCCCCATCACCGAGCTCTACGTCATCCCAGATGAGCGCGACCGCTTCCTGGCCCTGCTGGAGGAGAACGGCAGCGTCTACAATTTCTCCGCGCAGTTCCGCCAGCGCGGTGGCGGAACCGTGCACGCGCTCATCTCTGGTTACATGTGGACCGACCCGGAGACCGGGGAGAACTACTTGCAAAGCTATTTGCTGGACGTGAGCCGCCAGCGCGAGCTGGAAGAGACGCTCAACCACTCCCATCGCATGGAGGCCGTGGGAAGGCTGGCCGGCGGCGTGGCGCACGATTTCAACAACATCACGCAGGCCATCAGTCTGAGCTGCGAACTGGCCCTGCAGCAGTCACTGAACCCGGAGCTGGATGGGCTGCTGCGCGACATTCTGCGGCAAACCGCACGCGCCGCCCAGGTGACGCGGCAGCTATTGGCCTTCAGCCGCCGTCAGGTGTTACAGCCACGGGCGGTGGACCTGAACGACTGCCTGCGCCATGCCATGCCCCTTCTGCGCCGCAGCGTGGGCGTCAAGGCCAGCGTGGAGTTGCGCCTGGAACCTTCGGCCGAGCAGGTCTTCGTGGATCCCGAGCAATTGACCCTGGTGCTGATGCACCTGGCCGACAACGCGCGTGAGGCCATGACCCGCGGCGGCGTGCTCACCCTCAGCACGGCCGCGGCCCGCATGGAAACGCCCTCCGAAGAAGGCCGCCCGCGCCGCTCCATGGTTCTGCTCAGCGTCAGCGACAACGGTCGCGGCATGGACGAAGCAACCCTGCACCGCATTTTCGAGCCGTTCTTCTCCACCAAGGAGACGCCGCTGACCACCGGCCTGGGCCTCGCCACCGTGCACGGCATCATCGCGCAGAGCAAGGGCCGCATCGAATGCTCCAGCCAGCCGGGTCACGGCACCACCTTCCGCATCTTCCTGCCGGTGGCGCACCACAGGGCCGCACGGCGCACGCAAACGGCTGCGCCGCAGAAGTCTATATGTGTTCTGCTGGCGGAGGACGACCCCATCGTGAACAAGCTGCTCGGCCACGGACTTCGCCAGGCCGGCTTCAGCGTGGACGCAACGCGCAATGGCCAGGAGGCCCTGGAGCTGTTCGACGCCGCTCGCCATCACGTTCTTGTCAGTGACATCCTGATGCCGCAACTGGACGGCCTCGAGCTGGCAACCCTTCTACGCGCACGCAAACCCGAGTTGCCCATCGTGCTCGTCAGCGGCTTCAGCCAGGAGATTGGCGTCTTCAACAAGCTGCCTCCGGGCAACCTCAGCTACCTGCAAAAACCCTTCGCGGCGGAGAAGCTCATCGAAGCCATCCACAGCCTATTGGCGCAGAGCGGCACAGAACAACCGGGCGCCGCGCAGAAGCCCACGCCGCAATCCTGAGCGCTCCTGTTGTCAGCACGAAAAAGCCCATCCACGCGGGATGGGCTTTTCACTAAACCTTGTTGCCGCCTAAAACTTCAACTTCTTTGCCACGCCCTCTGGGATGGCCTTGATGATGGCCATGATCAGCCACCAGTAGCCGGGCACGTAGATCACGTCCGCCGTGCCGTCTTCCATCTCGCGATAGATGGCCGCGGCCACCGCCTGCGGAGTCGCCATCAGCAGGCCTTTCTTCATGTGCGCCGTCATCGGAGTATCCACCGGACCGGGCTTGATGGTCAGCACCCTTACGCCGCTCGTAAACAGCCGCGCACGAAGTCCCTGCGCAAACAGGGTCAGCGCGCCCTTTGCCGTGCCGTAAACATAGTTCGAGCGTCGCGCGCGGTCGCCGGCCACGCTGGTGATCACGGCCAGAACGCCCTTCTTGCGGCCCTCGAACTGCTCTGCCGCGTGCGAGAGCAGGCTGACCGCGCTGGTGAAGTTCGTATTCAACTCGCGCAGAGTGTAATCAATGTCGTGGTCGGCGCGCTCCTGGTCGCCGAGCGAGCCATAGGCGAGTAACACTTCGCCCAGGTCGGCGGCGATGACCGTGACCTTGGAGGCGCCGCGCACGCGCAGATCGCCGGCAATGGCCTCGGCACGCTCCATGCTGCGCGCCACCAGCAGCACTTCGCGGCCATGGCGTGCGGCAACCCGTCCCACCTCCTGCGCAATCTTTGAGGTCGCACCCAGAATGATCAATCCTTCGCTCATCGCCCCACCTCCGCTACTCGCCGCCAGAAGCTGGAACTCAGTGCCGGGTCAACGTACTTGCGGAACTCCTCCAGCCGTGGATAGCTGAGCCGGAACATGCGCGGACTCATGCGTGGGTCCTTGGCCGGGTAGAGCGCGCCCTTTGCGGCGGCAACCACTTCGTCGAGTTCGCTGAACAGCCGCAATGTCTTTTCACCCCTGAAGGGGAAATCCAGCGCCAGTGTCAGCCCCGGACGCGGAAAGCTCATCATCCCCGGCGAAGGCACCGAACCAAACTTCTTGATGACGCCGAGGAACGAGCCCTGGCCGCCATGCGCGATGCGCTCAAGAATCTCCTGGAAGGCCGCGACCTCCGTCTCCGGCACCACGCACTGGTACTGCGTGAATCCGCCTTCGCCGTAGATGCGGTTCCAGTTGTCCACCTTGTCCAGCGGATAGAAGAATGGATCGTACGGAACCTGCGAGTGTCCGCCCTTGGCCTTACCCATGGCGTAATACAGAGTATTGAAGGCGCGAATGGTCAACGGGTTCAAGGTGAAGCCCGGAAGGTTGAACGGCACGTTGAGCTTGATCTTTTCCGGATGCGTATGGAGCCCGCCCGTGGTGGCGTGATTGCCGCGCATGAAGATGCCGCGCGTCTTGCGTCCGCTCAGGCAGTCCACCCAGCCCACGGTGTACTCGTAACGCGCGCCCTCTTCGTCACTGCTCAGGCGGGTGAAGTCTTCAAAGCTGTTGAAGGCGACGGTGTCCATCTCGATCAGCGAGCTTTCAATCTTCTTCAGCCGCAGCTCGGCCCATGGAATGATGCCGGTCAGTCCCATGCCGCCGACGGTCGCCGCAAACAGCTCCGGGTTTTCCGTGCGCGAGCAGATGACGGCCTCACCGGTCGAGCGCACCAACTCGAAGCGCTCCACGTGGCAGCCGATGGTGCCCTCCACGTGATGATTCTTGCCATGCACGTCGTTGGCGATGGCGCCGGCCAGGGTCACAATCTTCGTCCCCGGAGTCACCGGCAGAAACCATCCACGCGGCACCGCAACAAGTAGAATTTCGCCCAGCGAAACCCCGGCCTCACAGACGATCCTTCCCGTCTCCACGTCGAACTCAAGAATGCGTTCCAGGCCGCGGCAGTCCATCAGCGTGCCGCCATCGTTCAGGCAACTGTCGCCATAGCTGCGCCCCAGCCCGTAGGCCAGCAGCGGAGCGTTCTCCTTGAGCGTTGCGCTGGTGATCTCATCCATCCATGACGGCCGCAGTACCTTCTTGTGCGCCGCCCGTGGGTAGTTGCCCCAACTGCGATAGCTCGTGTCCTGCGCCGGATCTTCGTGATTCCCGCTATTCATTCCTTATGAGTCCTTCCCTGCCATGCAGGAATTTCATTTACTTTCGCGTTGCCGTTATAAAGGTTATCGCCATATAAACGTCAGCAGGATGCAGAATATGCAGGCCACGCCCACCGCGTAGCTCATGGGGTCGCTGAGCGCCAGCGTGACCGGATCCTCCTGCAACTCGCCGCGCCCGGCGCGCAACCACACCCGCATCATCCAATACAGCAGCAGAGGAGCGATCAGCCCCAGCGGCCAGGGATGCGGATACAAACCGGAGACTTCCGGGCTGCGAGTGTAAAAGCTGAATACGATGATTGAGGCGAAGCCGCTGGCAACGCCCATCATGGCCAGCAAAGGCTGATCCTCGGCCTGGTAGCCGCGCCCGCTGTTGCCCGTCTTCAGCAGCTCATGGGCGTGATGCAGTTCGCTGTAACGCTTGGCCAGCGCCAGGCTGAAGAAGAAGAACATGGAGAAGATCAGGAACCAGCTCGAGAGCGGCGTGCGCGTGATCAGCGCGCCGGTGATAATCCGGATGCCGTAGAAGCTGGTCAGCACGAACACGTCCGCCAGCGGCATGCGCTTGAGCGCCAGCGAGTATGTCAGCGACAGCACACAGTAGAACCCAACCGCCACTCCGAAGCGCCAGCCAAGGTACAACGCGCCACCGCCAATACCGCCCAACAGCAGCAGCGGAGCCATCGCCACGCCCGCGCCAATCGAGAGCCTTCCGGCGGCGAACGGACGCTGCCGTTTCCACGGATGCTTGCGGTCGCTGGGCAAATCCAGCAGATCGTTCATCACGTAAATCGCCGAGGCCGCCAGCCCGAACAGCGCCATGCCGGCCACGGTGCGCACCCATGGCTCCGCCTGCCAGCGATGCGCCAGCACCAGCGGCAGCAGCAGCAGCACGTTCTTGCTCCAGTGGTGCGGACGCAGCGCTCGCCAGTAATCCTTCAAGGTG
>Ga0302279_10007070_pt1 | contig 11612 bp, 10 predicted proteins | sample III_Bog_N3_3_FD_194541 | JGI IMG/M metagenome (GOLD analysis project Ga0302279, IMG submission 194541) | Peat permafrost microbial communities from Stordalen Mire near Abisko, Sweden - III_Bog_N3_3 | ecosystem: Environmental > Terrestrial > Soil > Wetlands > Peat | place: Sweden: Abisko...
ACCATCCGTCGCGCCATCGCCCGCGCTCTGATCGCGTGGTTGCCCAGGTGCCCCGCATGCCATCGAACCTGCTCACGCAGCAGCGCTCAGCCGCTCGCCCAGGCGCCACCGTGACACAGTGGTGCTACGCACGACATCTCCCCACGACTGAATCTCGCTCGCGTCGTAGTCCTCGGGCGCATGCTCGACGCGTCCGTCCGGGCGCTTCCGCCGAAACGCGAGGAAGCAGATGTTCCCGAGCTGGCGCGCCTGGCCTTCCTCCGCGAAGAGCGGGTGAGGCGCGAACCCGTCCAGCAGTTCGTCGACGAACGGGGATGGGCGGTTCGGCGGCGTTGAGGGCTGGCGTGCGAAGGCATCGTCGTGATCACCCATGGGCTCATGGTGATGCCTGCTCACCAGGCATCAAGCCGGAAGCAGTGCTCCATTTTTAGTATCTTTGCGGCGATAATACATTTTGGAGCACGGCCGATGGGGCATGCGGCTTGGTGCCTCGCGACCGCAGGGGCCCCTGCGCCAGACGGGCACGGGGCCCAGCTACGGCAAACCGCTTGGAGTCCGGGAGCCAGGCACGGACCAGGCGGGAACCAGGCAGGAACCGGTGGTGGACCAGACGGGGACCAGACCGGAACCACCTGGTGAACCAGCCGCGAGCGTGACCTCCCTCTTACGACCTCTGCGCCGGAGGGAGGGAAAAGACACCGTCCATGACACATTAGCGCGAACGGCGCCGCGCGGGCGAGCGTAGGGCTGCCGCGCTCCGGGTCTGCGGCGGTCGTACGCGGCGTGGTCAGCCTCGGCGTGACGATGCGACGCGGCAGAAATCGGCGGATCCAGGAGGTCACCCGGGCGACAATATCTTCGCGGCGGTAATGCTCTTTGGAGCAGGACCGACAAGTCATGCGGCTCGGTGCTCCGCGACGGCAGCGACCCGTGCGCCAGACGGGCGCGGGGCCCGGCTATGGCGAACCGTTCGGAGCCTGGACCAGGTACGGACCACTCGGGAACCAGGCAGGAACCTATGGTAGACCAGATGGGGATCAGATCAGAACCACCGGCGGGCTCCTCGAAGGACGAAGCCCGCCGCACCGTAGCCGGTGGGCGGGCTCCTGGTGGGTGGCGCGGTGGCGGACGGTAAGGGGTCGCCGCGCGCGAGCGGAAAGGCGCCGCGCATGGCCTACGTCAGTGCGTGGGCCCGGTGCCGCCCTTGCCAGCTGGCTCCTCTGCCTCGCCGTCGTCGGGCCCAGGCACCGTAGCGGCGTCGAGGAGCTGTCGGAGCTGCGTCGCGGTCTCGCTGGCGCGCTCGCGGTGGAACGCGGGCCCAAGCTCGCGCTGGCGGGGGGGACGGAGCATGTCGTCCACGACTGCCAAGTGGTCGGCCAGCGTCACCCGAACCGCGCCAAGCCATTCCGAGACCGCGAGGCGGTTGGACCAGTCGAGCGAGCTCCGGCTCATTGGCGCCCCGCCTTCCGGTTGTAGGACCCCTCGGGCGGTGGAGGCGGTGGTCGGACCGTCGAGATCGGGGGCCAATCCGGAGCGGGCCTCGTCTTCCCGCTCTTGTTGAGGATGACGTAGGCGCACGTCCGGTCCGAGCAGTTCATCCATGAAACGCGCGACAGATCTGCTGGTTGCTGCTCGCGACCGCACCCCGAGCAGCGGAGCCCGTGGAGCTGGGAAGGGAGCTGGCCCAGCCCCATGACGAGCCCAGTCACCGCAAACACGACGAGGACGACGTCGCAGGCGACGGCGAGCCCGGTCACCACGGCCGCCTCCCTTCGAGCGCGGCGCCGACGCGGCGGAGATCGGCGGTCTGAAGGGACGGACCGCTCGACGTGTCGAGGAAGACCGCCAGGGCATCTGCGGTGCGCCGGCCCTCCGGGCAGCCCGTGCTCGGTCGGACCTCGAGGAGGATGGCCCACTGGGGCTCCGGGCAGAGGCGGGAGAGCTTGGAGATGACGTGCCCGGCCTCTCCGCGCGGGCTTGCGAGCCGCTCGGAGCGTGGCTCGGGGTTGGCGGACGCAGGACGAGCGGGTAGCGTGCGCGTAGCGCTGCGCATGGGGACCTCCATGGGTGGCGTAAGGACTCCCGGGCGCTTGCCGGCGCACGGGAGTCCGACTGTTCAAGGCTACTCTCGGCCATCGTTGTTTGCAAGCAAAAACCATCACGTCTTGCGGTGGCACGGTTCTGGCGTATCGTGGGTCCCGTGGCTAGGCCCGAGCTCGATCCCGACAAGAGGAAGACAGACGCGGTGCAGCTCAGGCTGACCCAGCAGGATCGCGAGGTCTTCGATCGGCTGGTAGACGCTCGGCGTCACGAGCTTGGGCCAGGCGTCGAGGTCACGGACGCGGGACTGCTCCGTTGGCTCTTCTGGAAGGAAGCCACTGCACGGGGGCTACAGGCCCCGCCGACACCAGCCATCGCCAAGCCGAGAGCGCCTCAAAATCGAGCCCCAAAGAAGCTGAAACGATGAGGGAATACCACCCTCGCGGCCCTCGCGGAGTACGGGAGAAGAAAGGCACCTGGCCACGAAGGGCCACCCTGAGGGCCTGTGCCGCGCGCGGCTTCTCCCCGCCGGGGCGCCGCCGCGATCAGGAGCGCGCTCGACGCACGCGCCACAGCGCAACGCTGACCGCTGCGAGGAGTGCGAAGAGCAGGGCTGCGCCCCAGGGCCGGGAACCGTGTGGACATCCTCTCGCCGACAGAAGCCATAGACGGAGACGCCAACGTACCCGTCCGTCTCAACCTGATGACGGCATGCCGTGTCACCCCGCCGCAGCGCCGCGTCTCGCCCGTGCAGATCTCGTGGGTCAGCTCATACCACGAGGGCGCGACGTCCATCCACCCAGCCTATCGCACCCGCCGGACATCGGGCGATACAGCCAGTTCCGGGCAATGGAGATCGGCTCGCTGTTGGCGGTCCAGAAGGGATCGGCGTCCGCAAGGTCGGCGCTCGCAGCGCACTGCGCATTCCGCGGATAGTCGTGCCAGCGCTCGGGGGCAGTTGGCTGGCAAACACGGTCGTGCGCAGTCCGTTCAGGTACCTCGAGCAGATCACGCCGCTCGGTGTCGGCGACGGACACGATAGCGATGTCATCGATGACGAGGACGTCGACGCGGGCGAGGCGAGAGAGCAGGCGCGGGTAGTTGCCGTCGGCGCCGGCGAAGCACGGCTCGTCGAAGGAGGCGCGGGGCGCGCCGGTAGGGGTGCGGTAGCCCCGGCGGCAGGCCTGCGGGAGAAGGCGCAGGCCACGTCGGTCTTGCCCGTCCCCGTCGCGCCGCTGACGAGCATCACCTGGTGCTCCTCGACCCGGGACGACGCTCGAAGGACGTACCCGTTCGCAAGGCACTCCGCCGCGGACGGTGGCGCCGTGATAACATCCCGTTCCCATGAGCTCACCGCCCTATCACCTATCGGTCGATGGGTTCCCGCAGGACCACTTCCGTGTACACGCGTTCGTCGGCAAAGAGACGATCTCGGAGGCGTACTCCTTCGAGATCACCGTCACCGCGCCCCTCGACGCCGACCAGGAGATCGAGCGCGCCGCCCTCGGACAGCGGGCCACCATGATCTGGAACGTGGGCAACGCTCCCCGCGCGTTCTACGGCGTCCTCGCCGCGGTCCGGCACGAAGGGGTGCAGGGCACGGACGACTTCGTCAAGCTGCGGTTGCGGCTGGTGCCGCGCCTCTGGCTGCTCAAGCGCAAGAAGCGCACGCGCATCTACCAGAACATGCGGGTGCCGGACGTGGTCACCGCCGTCCTCTTGGAGGCGGGGCTCGTCGCCAAGTGGCAGCTCCTCCACGTCTACCCCGTCCGCGAATACTGTACCCAGTACGAAGAGAGCGACTACCGATTCGTCACCCGGCTCCTCGCCGAGGCGGGGATCTACTTCTACTTCCCCGAGGGGCCGCCGGTCGACGCCGCGGCGCTCGCCGCGGCGACGATCGCGGGTGCGGCGGGCTCGATAGCGGACAGCGCGGTGAGCGCGTTCGCGGGGCCGGCGGCCGGCGCGATGGTGGGCGACCTTGCGGCTGCGGCGGCGCCGCTCATCCCTGGCGACACGGTGGTGTGCGGGGACGACGCCTCGTGGTACCCGGCCATCGGCGGCGACAGCGCCGGGGAGCTCGCGGCCGCGGGGGCTGCGGCCATGCTGCCGGAGGTCGGGGCCGCGTTCGGTGGTCTCGGCGACGCGGGTGACGCCGTGCTCGGCGGTGCCTCGGCCGTGGCCGGCGCGGTGATTGCGGCGGCCACGTCGCAGTCGGCGCCGTCCCTGTACTACCTGGCGATGCAGCAGACGGCCAACTCGCACGCCGACAAGATCACCCGTTTCGCGGCGCACGCCAGCGTCCAATCCGACGTCGCCACCTTCCGCGAGTACGACCCGCTTCGGCCTACCGTGCAGCCGATGAGCGCCGCGGCGTCGACTCAGCCATTCGCGCCCTCGCCGGCGGAGATCGCGTCCGGCGCCGCGTACGTCGCCGGCGCGATGGCGGCCGGGGCCGCCCCGCTGCTGGGGGCTGCGGGCGGCGCCCTGGGCGCGGTCTCCGCGGTGGCGGGTGCGGTCGACTCCTTGATCGGACAGCTTTCCCCGGCGTCGAACCTCGAGCAGTACGAGCACCACGACCCCTTCCTCTTTCCGAAGTGGCCGGCCGCCCTCGAAGAAGCGTCGCGCATCCTCCGGCAGGCGCGCCGCCGCGCGTCGATGGCCGACGGCGAGAGCGGCTGCCCGAAGCTCGCGCCGGGCCATCGCTTTGCGCTCTCAGATCACCCGGCCAGCCACCTCGATCGCCCCTACGTGGTCACCAGCGTCGAGCACCACGCAGGCCCCCAGCCGCAGTCGGGCGAGCCGTGGATTGTGTACCGCAATGTCTTCGAGTGCGCGCGGGCCGAGGTGACGTACGTCCCCCCGCGGCCCAAGCGCAAGAGCGTGCAAGTCTCGCTCACGGCGACGGTGGTGGGCCCTCCGGGCGCGGAGATTCATGTGGATCCGATGGGCCAGATCAAGGTCCAGTTTCACTGGAACTGATCGGCACCCCCAACGTCGGCGAGAACTGCACACCCATCATCCACGGCAAATCACGCCGAATCTCCACTCCGACGAAACCCCCGCCGCGTCGTCCCCCCCTCTCCGCGCCGACGTTGGCGCCGACGCTTGCCGTCCGCAGGTCCTCCGAGGCCGCCCTCGCGCCCTCCTCCGCGGTCCCCTCGGCCGCCCCCGCGCCCCCCGCCTCGGCCTGGGGGACCTGGACCTCGTCGCCGCCCGGCGCGGCGTCACCCTGGACCGCCACGAGCAGGCCCAGTGACGCGTCCCCAAGGCCGGAGTCGACCTCGGAGGCGTTCGCGACCGGCGCGCCCAGAGACGCCTCCACCACGGCCGCACGGGCCTCCAGACCGCCCCCAGGCACCGAGCACGGCGCCGTGTCGACGACCGGGACCGGGACGGCGTGAGCTGCCGCCTCCGCCGCGGCCGTGCGACGTGCGCTCTCGTGCGACGGCGCTGGGGCCGACGCCGCCACCGCCGACGCGGGCCCGAGGGAGGGAGATGCGGCCGAGGGCGTCGCCAGCTCCGACGACGGTGTCGCGGGCTCCTTGTCCAGCGCCCCCGGGAGATACGGCATCAGCTCGGCGATGAGCGTGTCAATCGGCGTCCAGTCGCCGAGGTTGAGCTCGGCAAAGGCGCGCGCGTTCCGGCGGTACGTCCCCATCTCCGCCATCGAGCTGTGACCGGTCCGGTCGGCGATCCACATTTCGTTCCTGCCGGCGGCAAGGGCAACCGTGACGAACGCCGCGCGGGTGTCATGCGCGCGAACCTGGCGGCGGTTGCCCCCGTGCGCGAAGAGCTGCGCGCGGTCGACGCCCGCCGTTTGGAGGTTCTCGCGGTACGTTCTCGCCGCGTGGAAAACGCGGATCCCCGGCGGGCGGCCACCGCGGGCGAAGAACACAAGATCACTGCCGGTGAGTCGCTCTCCCAGCGCCTCCTCGCGGTATTTCTTCCAGGCGCGGAGCATGGCCGCGACGCCGGGCGACAGCACCCAGAATCGCGGCTGCTTCGTCTTGTTCTTGTCCAGGTTGATCGTGCCGAGGTTGAGGTCGAAGTCGCTCCACATCAGGAGAAGGACCTCTCCCTTCCGGTGCCCCTCGCGGTGGAGGTAGCCCCAGAGCACACGGAGGCCGAGGGGGACCTGCGTGCAGACCATGAGCTGCGCATCCTCGTTGGGGTACACGCACGTGCGCGCCTTCTTGGGCCCCAACTTCGGGATCCATCCCTTCGGCAGCGGGTTGCTCGGAAGGAGGTTGAGGGGGCTCACGGCCAGATTGAGGATGCGGCTGGTGAGCCTGGCGATGTTGCGGAGGGAGCCCGGGTCATGCGTCGCCGGGTAATTGTTGAGCACGAGCTGGCCGTGCTCGGCCCCGAACATGGTCACCGGCAGGTCGCCCACGTGAGGGTAGACGTGCTTTTCGAGAAGCCTGGCAATCTCGTTGGCCGCCTTGCGGGTCGTTACCTGCCCGCGGTACTTCTTCTCCATCTCACCCGACGTCCACATCTCGCCGACCTCGCGGACGGTGGCGCTATCCAGCAACAGATCCCTGGGCACCATCTTTCCGCAGCACAGCGCCGTGACCGCGTTGACGATGCGGTCGAGCTCTTTGCCGGCGGGGCGCTCGGCCGCCTCCTTGGCGAAGCGCGGGACGAGGGCGGCGTGCTTGGCGGTACGCAGCCGCTGAACGACGTCGTTGACGATGCTCTTGCGGACCTCGGCCTGCTCCTCCGTCGTGCACGTGGGCAGCGCGAAGCTCTCGCGCTTGCGCTCCGCAATCGTGATGGTGGCGTACCAGACGCCGCGTGACTTGTACTTGGTGCCCGTCGTGGTGCGTGCCATGCCGCTCTCCTTCTTGCTCAGCCACGCCCGGTGGGGGCGCGAGGCGCGGGCTTGATGCCCAGCTTCACTTGCTCTTCCACCGTAAGGGGGTCGTCGTTGTGAACCGTCTCGCCCGCGGCGGCGGCCGCCGTCGCGGCGCGCCTCGCCTTGCCGCGCACCTCCAGCCAGCTACGGAACCGGTTGCGGTCAACGAGTCGGAGCTTGCCGACGCAGGTGACGGCGACCGGGCAGTCCCGCTCACGAAGCAGCTCCAAGTAGACGCGCGCGGGGATCCCGAGCACCTGCTGGACGTTGAGCTGCGAGATCATCTCCGGCGGCGCCGCGACGATGGTGAGCGCATCGGGCGGCAGCACCACCGTCGTCGTCACGCGCGCCGTCATGTGCGCACGCGGCTCAAGCGTTTCGGCGAGGGTGCCCTCGTGGGCGGCGTGGAGGGGGCTCATCGAACGCTCCCCTCGTGGGGCCGTTCAGCGACGGGTACGGTCGCGCGGGAAAGCCGGACGGCGCTGCGACGAGCGTTCGGCGCCTTCGGCGACAGGACGAGCGCAGTGACTTTGGACGCCGTCGCGCAGCCCGCCGTGTTCGGAGGATCCTCGGAGCGAGGCTTGGCCGTGTTCACGAGCCGTCCCCTGGACGGGAACGACCCGCCGAACGCTCCATGCCGCTGGCGGCACGAGGGACCCGTTGCACGGGCGTACATGCGGCGCAGGATGCGCCTGGGCGTGCGGCTCCTCATGATGACCTCTGCGCTACGTTGACCATACACCGGAGCGTGGAAGGGGGGCTCTCCGCCACGCAAACGTCAGGCTGCGAGCTGTTGGGTCGCTCGCACGTCGAGATCCGATATTGAGGCTGGGGTCCTTCGTACAGGGGCGGCGTTCGCTCGGTATCCGAGCCAGACGAGGGCGGCGCCCCAACAATGCCCACGACCAGATGGCCTGCCGTCGGCGCCAAGCGCCCCGAGCGCATCAGGCAGCGCTCCACCGCGGCATCGACCACAGGCTCGAGTCGCGAGGCGAGCGCGTCGACCATGCGCGTCGCGATGCAGCCGACAGCCCTGTGCAGGAGTCCCGTCCTCGCTGGCGCTCGTTGGACCCATGCACGCGTCATGGCCGAGCCGTCCGAGAGCTGGCCTCGTCGGCGCGTTGCGAGACGTCGCCTGGATGCGACTGCTCGGCCGCGTCGGTGGGGACGTGCGAGTGGCAACCGAGGCCGCAAGGCGCACCCCCAGGAGCTGCGCCCGCCTTGACGTCCTTCTCTCGGCTCGATCCGCGGGAGTTGGCAATGCGATGACTGACGTCACCGTGTGCGGGCGCGGTCACAGCCTTCATCGTGATCACGACGCGCCTTCCGGTGGCGATGGCGCGGGCGAAGGCAGAGGCGTCCGCGCGGCGCCGACGTCGCTCCTCGCGCTCGTCCGAGGTCAGCCAGCCGAGGGCGGTGACCTGCCCGCCCGTCGCCAGTTGAAGGAGGACAGCGACTTCGCTGTCGGGGTTTGGGCGAAGCCGGCGGCTGAGGTAATGAGAGAGGAGGGGCTGCGAGACGCCGCACGCGATCGCCAGCAGGGCCTGCGAGCGGGCGGGCGGACCACGAAGCCAGGCGACGAGCTCGGCGAGGCTCTCGGTGAAGGGCTCGGGAAGCTGCGGTTCCGAGTGAGCAGGACGTCCCATGCGGAGGAGTGTGCCAAAGCTAAGTAATTCGCGCAAGGATCTTTGGTGGTTTTCCTGACGATTTCTGGGTCTTAGAGGCCCGACCTACAATTTTATTAGCGGACCAATAAAGGACGGCGTAAAGTACCCGACATGTCGCGAGCCCGATCCCTGTCGCCGGAGGAGAGCGAACGCGTTTCCGCCGCGGTGCGGTCGTTGATGGCGGAGTACGGGTCCCAGACGGCCGTGTCCAAGGAACTCCAAATGCCCGACGGAGGGAGCGTGTCGCAGGCCAGCATCTCGCTCGCCTTGCGCGGGATCCCCGTGGGCGTGACCTTCGCTCGCGCCGTGGCGCAGAAGCTGGGCATCGGTTTCGAGGAGCTGGTGAGCGGCGCACGCGGCAAGGCGGACGGCGTGCGACGGTACAAGGAGCTGCCCGGGTGGGCGGAGGCCGCGAACGAAGTGGCGGCCGAGGAGCTGCTCCCCGGCTACGTCGTTGCCGCGGCCGGCGAGAATCTGGTGTCGTTCCCGGTCAAGCGTGTCGACGCCGGCTTCGTCTACGACCAGGGGATGCTTTGGCTCAAGCACGCGCCGCTCGAGGTGCGCAAGTCCGCCGAAAAGGCCGACATCTTGGCGGAGCGAGCGGAGCGGGAGCTGCGCGAGGAGAAGCACTACGCCGCGTTGCAGCAGTCCGACGAATTTGCTAGGGGGAGCCGGGTGGCGGAGGTTCCCCGAGGGGTGGGCCACGCGGAGAAACGACAGCACTGAGAGGTTCCTGGGCGATGGCCGACTCATCTCGCCGTCCGGTCATACTGTCGGCGCGCCCCCCGTTGGGTCTTGCCGAGGGCTCCCTCGACCTACGCGCACGGCTGCACCTTGTCGCGCAGCTTCGCCAGCGCGGTAGCGTCGACCGGCTCTTTCAGCATCCGCGGGACTGGGCCGACCTTGCGGGCTTCGACGTCACCCTGACCTTTGCTCGCACCGCGGAGGATCTCGCGGACCCGCGAACCGTCTTCTACATCTGGCACCACGACGAACGCGAGCGTGGGATCCGGGTGTACTGCGGGCTAAGCCGGGCCTTCTTGAACAGCCTCAAGATCGCGCACACGGCGCACGACGTCTGGCGCTTCGCGCTGGACCTCGCGCTGCCCATGGAGGCTCGTCCCAATGGCGTGGTGAGGCTGAGCCGCGCTCAGCCCCACTGCCCCGTCGACGTGATCCAGGACGTTCTTGCCGGGCGCTGGTGAGGTTCCGCGTAACTTTGGTCGCGCCTACGGAATAAAAGCTTAGTCTTTGGAGCTGTTGCCGGTCGGAAGCCACGGGATCTTCGCGGGAACTTTCTCCGGTTTCGCGTGTCTGTCGTCCGAGCAGGAGCGCCGGCGTCTATGAGCGACATTCTTCGACCAGGCGATTGGTGCGACGGCCACGAGATCGTTCGGCTCGTTGGCCGCGGCGGTCACGCAGAGGTGTACGAGGCCCTCGATCGGAGCCGTGTCCGACGAGCGATCAAGGTGCTCGCGACGGACCCCGGGCTCGCCTCCAAGCTCCAGGCGCGGTTCGCCCAAGAGGGTCACGCGATCTCGCGCATCGATCACGCGAACGTGATCCGCTACTTCGGCTCGGGCATCCATGAGGATCGGATCTACTTGGTCCTCGAATTTGTCGATGGACAGTCGCTGCTCCAGAGGATGGACCGCCTGAACGGGTTCGTGCCGGTCGAGGACATCGTGCGGTGGCTCCGCGACGCTTGCAGGGGCATGGTCGAAGCGCATCGGCATCGCGTCATTCATCGCGACCTCAAGCCCTCGAACATTCTCATCAGCCACGCCGACGCGGTGAAGGTGATCGATTTCGGCGTGGCGAAGTTGCAAGACTGCGGCCTCAGCACCACGAGCGAGCAGGCCCTTGGGACTGCCCTCTTCATGGCGCCGGAGCACATCGGGAGAAACGTTCCACCCGACGAGCGGACGGATGTCTACTCGATGGGGGTGATCCTCTACCAAGCCCTCGCTGGTGTGCACCCGATGGGCCGCGCGCCACGCAACTTGGCCGACGTCGTCCTCTGGCAAATCAACGAGCCGCCGCGCCCGCTCCGTGAACGTGCACCGGAAGTGTCGCCCAGCCTTGAGTTCCTCGTGCATCACGCGCTCGAAAAGGATCCCGATCGCCGTCACCAGACCATGCTCCTGTTGGCGGACGCGCTGGAGGCTGAGCTCAGGTACGAGCGGGCGTCGTTGCGCAAGCTGGCGATCAACATCTTGCCGACTGCGGAGCGGTCTCTGGCGCCAACGACCGCACTGCCCGCCATGGCCCCATCGCCGCCGATAACGACCGCCGCACGCGAGGGACCGATGTGGTCCGCGGCGCCCTCCACTGCGCCGCAGAGCGGGCCGAGCGGCTCCGGGGCGAGCCGACACGCTGGGCGCGAGGCGGTACTGCCGCCGACCCCCTCCGCTGTCCCCGACGCGCTCCGGGCCCGGTGGGGGTCGACGGGCGCGGACGCGACGAAGGTCACGGGGTCAGGACCAGGTACCGCAGCCGCTGGCACGATCCCGATGCCTGCGATCGGAGGTCCTCCGGGGACCGGCATCCCATCCTCGGCCCACGACACCGCCCGTGATGCCTTCCCACCGTCGTTCGGACCCGCGACGGCGGGGTACCGAACGGAGCCGCGCGCTGACGGCCAGCCGGACGTGACGCGCGATGCCGTAGTGCGGCCGAGTCCATCCGCCAGCCCGTCGACGCTGCGGACGCCGGGGCACCCCGTCGGAACGATCGGCGGCATGGGGACCGGGGGGATCGCCGTCGTCCCGACCGGCCCGCACGCCCTATCGGCGTCGCCGGCATCTGCCCGGCCATTTCTGGGCGCAGCGACGGAGATCCTCCCGGCGGCGAACGGCGTCACGGCGCCCACGGTGCAGGGCGCCGTGACGCCGATGACTCCTGGCCACTACCGCGCGCCGCGCTCGCCGCTGGCCGCCACCCTGCCCATGGACGAGCCGACGTCGCTTCGCGCGGAGCGCCGGTCGAGCGCGAGCCCGGTCGAGAAATCGGTCGGGTGGCCGAGCCGCAGCCCCCGCGTACCT
>Ga0302279_10007075_pt1 | contig 11608 bp, 10 predicted proteins | sample III_Bog_N3_3_FD_194541 | JGI IMG/M metagenome (GOLD analysis project Ga0302279, IMG submission 194541) | Peat permafrost microbial communities from Stordalen Mire near Abisko, Sweden - III_Bog_N3_3 | ecosystem: Environmental > Terrestrial > Soil > Wetlands > Peat | place: Sweden: Abisko...
CGCTCGGCGCGACATGCAATCCATAGGAGCGCATCAGCTCCGACTTCTCCGCGGCAGAATCGCCGGCCGCCGAGATGATCGCGCCTGCGTGACCCATGCGACGGCCCTTGGGCGCCGTCAGGCCTGCGACGTAGCCGATCACGGGCTTGGTCATGTTCGCGTGCACCCAGGCAGCGGCTTCCGCCTCCTGTGAGCCGCCGATCTCGCCGATCATGATCACGACCGACGTGTCCGGATCGCTCTCGAAGCGCTGCAGATGGTCGCGGAACGATGAGCCGTTGATCGGATCGCCGCCGATTCCGACGCTGGTGCTGATGCCGAGCCCGAGGTCCGCGAGCTGCGCCGCCGCCTCGTAGCCGAGCGTGCCGGAACGCGATACGACGCCGACGCTGCCGCGCCGGTAGATATGGCCCGGCATGATTCCGAGCATCGCCCGCCCCGGGCTGATGATGCCTGCGCAGTTGGGACCGACCAGCGTCGTGCGCCGCTCGCGCGGGTAGCGCATCAGGTAGCGCTTGACGGTCATCATGTCCTGCGCGGGGATACCGTCGGTGATGATGCACACCAGATCGAGGCCGGCATCCGCCGCCTCCATCAGCGCGTCGCCGGCGAACGGCGGCGGGATGAACGCGAGGCTCGCCGTGGCGCCGGTGGCCTTGACGGCATCCTTGACCGTATCGAAAACCGGCCGGTCGAGATGGCGCTGGCCGCCCTTGCCCGGCGTGACGCCGCCAACGACTCTGGTGCCGTAGGCAATCATCTCGCTTGCGTGGAACGTTGCCTTGTCGCCGGTGATGCCCTGGACGATAACGCGGGTATTCTCGTCGATCAGGATGCTCATGCGCGCACCTTCGCGGCCGCGACCGCCTGTTGTGCGGCCTCGGCCAGCGTGGTCGCGGTGATGATCGGCAGTCCGCTCTCCTGCAGGATGCGCCTGCCCGCCTCCACGTTGGTCCCTGCGAGGCGCACGACGAGCGGCACTCGCAGGCCGCGCGCGGCCTGCACGACGCCCTCGGCGACCCAGTCGCAGCGGTTGATGCCGGCAAAGATGTTGACCAGGATCGCCCTGACGTTCGGGTCGGCAAGCACGAGACGGAATGCCGCGGCGACGCGCTCTGCGGAGGCACCGCCGCCAACATCCAGGAAATTGGCAGGCTCGCCGCCGGCGTACTTGATCATGTCCATCGTCGCCATCGCCAGGCCCGCACCATTGATGATGCAGCCGATGTCGCCGGTCAGGCCGACGAAATTGAGGCCCAGCTCGTGCGCCTCCGACTCCCGCGGATCCTCCTCGGCCGGATCGCGCATATCGGCGACGTGCGGCCGGCGGAACAGCGCGTTGTCGTCGAACGACATCTTCGCATCGAGCGCGACCACCCGATCATCCTGGGTCACGACCAGCGGGTTGATCTCGACCATCGTCGCATCGAGGTCGCGCATCGCGCGGTAGGCGCCCATGATCGTGCGCACGGCGGAGGCGACCTGGCGCGCGTTGAGTCCCAGGCCGAAGGCGAGCTCGCGCGCCTGGAACTGTTGCAGGCCCACGGCCGGCTCGACCTGGATCTGCAGCAGCGACTCCGGTCGGCTCGCGGCGATCTCCTCCACTTCCATGCCGCCCGCGCTGGAGGCCACGACGCGGATCCGCTCGATCTTGCGATCGAGCACGATCCCCAGATACAGCTCGCGCTGAAAGGGCTCCGCCTTCTCCACATAGATGCGGTGTACGACCTGGCCGGCGGGGCCCGTCTGCGCAGTGACCAGTGGCTTGCCGAGGAGTGCCCCGGCCACGCTCGCGACTCGTTCGTGCGGCACAGCCGCACGCCTCCCGCCTTGCCGCGCCCACCGGCATGGATCTGCGCCTTGACGGCCCAGTGATCGCCGCCGAGTTCGGCAGCCACATAGGATGCATTCTCCGCACTGTAGGCGACGCCCCCCTTGGGGACGGCAACGCCGAAGCCGGCAAGCAGCTCCTTGGCCTGATACTCGTGAATGTTCATGGATTCCTGCCGTATGCCCTGAAAAATCTGTGCTTTTTTTGTTGGGCCGGGATTCTATAACAGTTTACCGGCGCGGCGCGATCTGCTGAGATTCCGCGATGAGAACCAATGTCCTGCTTGCCCCGCTGGCGGCCGCGATGATCCTTCTGGCGCTGTGGCAGCTGCATGCGGAGCGCCAGGGCGCGATCGTCACCACGGGCGATGTCGACGGCACGCCGGTGACGGTGTTCCGCCCGGCCTCCGGGCCGGCGGGTCCCGCGGTACTGATCGCGCATGGCTTTGCCGGCTCCCAACAGCTGATGCAGTCGTTCGCGCTGACTTTCGCGCGCAACGGCTATGTCGCCGTGACTTTCGACTTTCCCGGGCATGGACGGAATCCCCGGCCGTTGACCGGCAACCTCACCGACGAGAAGGGCGCGACCCGCACACTGGTCGAGGCCACACAGCGCATCGCCGGCTTTGCCCGCAGCCAGGGTGACGGGCGCCTCGCGGTGCTGGGGCATTCGATGGCCTCGGACATCGTCGTGCGCTTTGCGGAAGGCGCACCGGGTATTGCCGCAACGATCGCCGTCTCGATGTTCTCGCCGGTCGTCACGGCCACCGCGCCGCGCAACCTCCTCGTCATCGTCGGTGACTGGGAAGGCACGCTGAAGCGTGAGGCGCTGCGGGCGATCTCGCTGGCCACGGCGCCGCTCGCCGCCGAGGGCGGCGTGACCTACGGCGATCCGTCCCTCGGCACGGGGCGCCGTGCCGCGTTCAGCGCCCATGTCGAACATGCCAGCGTCCTGTTCAGCCGCGACAGCATGCGCGAGTCGCTCGCCTGGCTGGACCAGACGTTCGGCGTACGTCGCAGTGCGCCGCCGCAGCTCGACGCGCGAGGACCCTGGATTCTCCTGCTGCTGGCGGGCAGCGTGCTGCTGGCGCGGCCGCTCGCGTCGCTGCTGCCGCGACTCACCACGCCGCCAGCCGGCGCGGGCCTGCGCTGGCGCAGGCTGTGGTTGCCGCTGTTGCTGCCGATGCTTGCGACGCCGCTGCTGCTGCGGGTGCTGCCAACGCACTTCCTGCCGGTGCTGGTGGGCGATTATCTCGCAGCGCACTTCGCCGTTTACGGTCTGCTGACGGCGCTGTGCCTGGCCTGGCAGGGACACTGGCAGGGCATGCGCGCTGCGGCAGGATCGCTGCTGCTTAGCGGTGGGCTCGCCACAGCCTCGCTCGCGGTGATTGCCTATGGCTTCATCGCCCTGTCGTGGCCGATCAATGCACTGGTTACCTCGTTCATCCCGGGTCCGGGACGCGTCTGGCTGCTGCTGGCGATGTTCGCAGGCACCTTGAGCTTCTTTCTCGGCGCCGAATGGGTGTCCCGCGGTCCCGGCGCGGCGCGAGGCGCGTACGCCGCGGTGAAGCTGGCGTTCCTCATATCGCTTGGCCTCGCGGTGGCGCTCGACTTCGAGCGGCTGTTCTTCCTCGTGATCATCGTGCCGGTGATCGCGCTGTTCTTCATCATCTACGGACTGTTCAGCAGCTGGGCCTACCGGGCAACCGGCCAGCCGTTCGTGGCCGCGATTGCCAATGCAGTCGCCTTCGCCTGGGCGATCAGCGTTACCTTTCCGCTGTGGGCGGGGTAGGCGCGCCGGGACCGACGATGAAACCGCCGGACTTCTCGTCCGGTCGCAGCGACACGAGGCCGCGCTTCTGGGCCTCGGCCAGCAGGTCGTTGAAGGAACGGAAGCCATAGGCCCGCTCGTTGAACCCGGGCTGGCGGCGCTTGATCGTCTGCTTGATCATGGAACCCCAGATCGGCTCGTTCTCGCCGCGCTCTTCGATGACCGCATCCAGCGTGTCGACGATCAGCTCCAGCGCATCGCCAAGGTCGGGGCCCTTGTTCTCGACAGCCGGCGGCGCCGCCTCCGGCTTCGCCGCGGAGTCGCTGCGCGGGGCGGCCTCGCCCTTCGCGGGCGCCTCGCCCCTGGCGGCAGGCGCAGGTGTGCGGCGGCGCGCGCGGGACGGGGCTTTGCGCACGAGATCGTCGTAATAGATGAACTCGTCGCAGTTGTTGATGAACAGGTCGGAGGTCGAATTCTTGACGCCGACGCCGATCACCGTCTTGGCGTTTTCGCGCAGCTTGCTGACCAGCGGCGAGAAGTCCGAGTCACCGCTCAGGATCACGAAGGTGTCGACATGGCTCTTCGTGTAGCAGAGGTCGAGGGCATCGACGACCATGCGGATGTCGGCCGAGTTCTTGCCGGACTGGCGCACGTGCGGGATCTCGATCAGCTCGAATGCCGCTTCATGCAGTCCGCGCTTGAATTCCTTGTACCGGTCGAAGTCGCAGTACGCCTTCTTGACGACGATATGGCCCTTGAGCAGCAGCCGCTCCAGGACGGTGTCGACATTGAAGCTGGGAAAATTGGCATCGCGCGCCCCGAGTGCGATGTTCTCGAGGTCGAGGAAGACCGCCATCGTCGCGTCACTGTTCGTGGGTGTCATGGGAGCGGGAGGTTACACCTAAAGGCTTCGTCGTGCGCCACGTCGACGAGCCGGCGCGTGCCCCGGCCGACGTCGTAGATGTGGAAGGAATTCATGTTGCGCCCGTACAGGTGCAGCGTCACGGCCGGCGCCCGTGTCACGGGTACCCCGGTCATGTGGATGTGATCCGGGTTGGGCACGAAGCTCGAGACTGCGCCCTCCGGCAGCACGAACACGCCGCCGCGCTGCAAGCGGATGCCATGGTCGGCACGGATCTCCCCGTCTACCGCCATGTAGCTGCGCTCCTCGAGCCGGCCCTGCAGCACACCGACGACGCCCCAGCTGCCATGATCGTGCACCGGAGTCCACTGCCCGGGCAGCCAGACGAGCGCGAACAGCGACAGGCTGCCGTCGGCCGCGACGTGGATGGCGTTGCGCCGGTAGGCCTGCGGATCGCTGACCAGGTGTTGCGGACGGAGAAAGGCGCGATCGCCGGCCAGCAGCCGCTCCATCAGCGGCAGGATGCCGAGAACGCAATCGGCAGGGTCGGCGGCGCGACGCGCCAGCTCTCCACTGTCGCCGATGAACTCGTCGAGACCGTAGCCGGCCATCACTGCACCTCACGCACTGCGCCCCATGCCCGGGCGCCGGAGGTTATCACGCCTCCCGGCCGAAGAATCCCAGGCGCTCCTCGCGGCTGAACAGCACTCCGGGACGGTCGTAATAGGAGAACACAGCGATCAGGCGCTTGCGCGACCCGCGCACCGTCGAGACGCGGTGCAGCGTATTGCGACCCTTGAAGACATTCAGGGTCCCGCCCGCCAGCGGGTTGACGTGGACCTGCGGGTCATCGCCGCGCAGCATGCGTGCCACGCCGTCGTAGTTGGGGTCGGTGTCGCTGCGCAGGTCGGTCCGGTACTCGAACTCCCCGCCCGCCTCGGCTGCCTGGATCAGCAGCGTGGTCGTGAACTGGCTGCGGTCGAAGTGCCAGTTCAATGCCTCGCCGGGACGGTAATCCATCACGTTGAGCCGCGCGAGCGGATCGGCCATCACGAACAGCTGCGGCTTGTCCATCACGCGCGCGATGAAATCCACGAGCGGCTGCCACTCGTAGATTTCGTGCACGAGGGTGCCGGCGAGCTGGTCGTTGCACAGCGTGTGGTGGATCGTCTCGAACTGACGCAGCGCGGGATGGTCGGCCGGCAATCCGTCGACGCGATCGACGAAGTAGACATTGTGGCGCCGCTGGTGGGTATAGGACTCGCGCTCGCTGAGCGGCAGGATCTCGGCCGCCGCACGCGCGACGGCTGCAGGACGCACGAAGCCCTCGAGGTTGAACATGCCGTGCAGGGTCAGCGCGTCGTGGCAGGCGGCAAGCAGCGCCGCAAATGCCGCGCTGCCCGGCTGGTCGAGCGGATAACGGTCGAGATCGAGTACGTCGCGCATGAAGCAGCTCCAGCGGCAGTTGCGGCCCGATCCTAGCACTGCCCATAGCCGGGCAGGAGGGCAGAAAATGTCTGTCTATGTTTAGATTTTCTATGCTATTCAGAACAACGGAAGCACCGCCGCGTTGCTTATCGCGCCATACTCGCGTAGAAAACCTCTCACCCTATGCATCGCCGCCTGCCGCCACTGAACGCAATCAAGGCCTTCGAGGCTACCGCCCGCACGGGCAGCGTGGCGATGGCCGCGCGCGAGCTCAGCGTGACCCGCGGTGCGGTGTCGCAGCAGATCGCCAAGCTCGAGGACTTCCTCGGCAAGGCGCTGTTCACCCGGCATCACAACCAGATGTTCCTGACCGACGTCGGACTTGCAGTCAAGTCGGCGAGCACCGAGATGATGGACGAGCTTGCCGCGATGACCGAGCGGCTGCTCGGCGGCGGCCTGCGCTCGGGACTCGCAATCAGCATGATCCCGTCGATCGGCGTGCGCTGGTTCAACCGGCACATGGCGCAGTTCCTGCAGCTGCATCCGGGTGTGCGCCTCGACCTGCGCATCGAGGACGACCCGATAGACTTCTTTCGCAACCCGGTCGATGTGCGCATCTCCTACGGCGAACACCTGTACCCTGAATTCGTGACGCTGCCGCTGCTGCGCGATCACGCCACGCCGCTGTGCACGCCGACGTTTCTGCGCAGCCGTCGTCTCGCTCAAGGCTCGCCAGCGGCGCTGCGCGACGAGGACCTGATCCATGTGGCATGGCGCGCCGGCTTCTCGGTGCATCCCACCTGGAGCGCCTGGTTTGCCGGCGCCGGCGTCAGGCGCGAACCGCGTGCCGAACTCGGCCACAAGGTGGACATGTCGGGGCTCGCCATCGACCTCGCACGATCCGGCGAGGGCATTGCGCTCGGACAGGGGCTGTTCGCCGAGAGCGAACTTGCCAGCGGCGAACTCGTTGCACCCTTCGGCTTCCGGCTGCCGCTGCAGTATCAGTACTGCGCCGTCCATCCCCGCTCGCGGACCCGCAACTCCCTGGTGCAGGCTTTCGTGACCTGGCTTGCGTCCATTATGATGCAGCCCCCATGACCGAACGCTACTCCGCCCTCGCCCTCGCCCGCCATGCATTGACCGGCGAAGCCTGGCCAAGGGCCTGGCGCTCCGCTGACCCGAAGAGCGGCTACGACGTCGTGATCATCGGCGGCGGCGGCCATGGACTTGCGACGGCGTACTACCTCGCCGCAAACCACGGCGTGACCCGGGTCGCGGTGATCGAGCGCGGCTACATCGGGTCCGGCAACGTCGGGCGCAATACGACGCTGATCCGCTCCAACTACATGATGGACGGCAACACCCAGTTCTTCGAGCACTCGCTGAAGCTCTGGGAAGGCCTGTCGCACACGCTGAATTTCAATGTGATGGTCTCGCAGCGCGGCCAGGTCGTGCTCGCTCATGGCCCCTCGCAGCTCGATGTGCTGGCCCGCAAGGGCAACATCATGCGGCTCAACGGCATCGACGCGGAACTGCTGGACCGCGGCGACGTGATGCGGATCCTGCCTTATCTGGACTTTTCCGACCAGACGCGTTTTCCCATCCATGGCGGGCTGCTGCAGCGGCGCGCCGGCACGGTGCGCCACGACGCGGTGGCCTGGGGCTACGCGCGCGCCGCGGACCGCTTCGGCGTCGACATCATCGAGAACTGCGAGGTGACCGGCTTCACGTCCGAAGGCAACCGCATCACCGGGGTGCGCACCACCCGCGGCGAGATCCGCGCCGAGCGCACCGCGATCTCGGTCGCAGGCCACTCCTCGCAGCTCGCCGCAATGGCGGGGCTGCGCCTGCCCGTGGAGAGCCACATCCTGCAGGCCTTCGTGACCGAGCCGATCAAGCCCTTCGTCGATCATGTCATCTCCTTCGGGGCCGAGCTGTTCTACATTTCGCAGTCGGACAAGGGTGGCCTCGTGTTCGGCGGCCATATCGACGGCTTCAACACCTTCACGCAGCGCGGCCAGTTCCCGAAGGTACAGAACGTCGCGGAGTGCGCGGTGGCGCTGATTCCGTCGATCTCGCGCGTGCGGCTGCTGCGCCACTGGGGCGGGATCCAGGACATGACGCCCGACGGCAGCCCCTTCATCGGCCGCACGCCGCGGGACAACCTGTTCCTCAATGGCGGCTGGTGCTACCAGGGATTCAAGGCGACGCCGGCAACCGGCTGGTGCTTCGCACACACGATCGCGCAGGGCGAGGAACACCCCCTCGTTCGTCACCTGGCGCTGGACCGCTTCACCCGCGGCAACGGCTTCGACGAATACGGCCTCGGCCAATGGACCTACCGGCAATGATGCGATGCTGAAGATCACCTGCCCCAACTGCGGCGAACGCCACTACACGGAATTCCGCTACGCGGGCGATGCGAGCCGGCAGCGCCCCGTGCACGGCACCACCGACCCGCGCGCCTGGCACGACTACGTGTTCCTGTTCGACAACCCGAAGGGCGCGCATCGCGAGTACTGGCAGCATGTGCTGGGCTGCCGGCAGTGGCTCATCCTCGAGCGCAATACCGCGACCAACGCGGTGGGGCGCAGCTGGGCCGCCGGTACCGCGGAGCCCGCGCCATGACCTACAGGCCATCGCGCCTCAGCACGGGCGGGCGCATCGATCGCTCACGGCCCCTGGGGTTCAGCCTCGAGGGACGCGCGCTCAGCGGCTACGCCGGCGATACGCTCGCTTCCGCATTGCTCGCCAACGGCATCACGCTGGCCGGGCGCAGTTTCAAGTACCACCGGCCACGCGGTTTCCTCGCTGCCGGGGTCGAGGAGCCCAACGCCCTGATGACGCTCGGCTCGGGGGGGCGTACGACGCCCAACGTGGCTGCCACGGTCATCGAACTGCACGAAGGTCTGCAGGCGCAGCGCCAGAACGGCTCGCCGTCGGTGGACTTCGACCTGATGGCGGTCAACTCGCTGCTCGCGCCGCTGCTCGGCGCCGGGTTCTACTACAAGACGTTCATGGGGCCGCGGCGCGGTTCGTGGATGTTCTACGAGCCATTCATCCGGCGTGCGGCGGGACTCGGCCGCGCGCTGCATGAACGCGACCCGGATCGCTATGCGACCCGGTATGAGTTCGCCGATGTCCTGGTGGTCGGCGCCGGATGCGCCGGTCTCAGCGCAGCCCTGGCGGCAGGCTCAGCGGGTGCCCGCGTACTGCTCGTCGAACAGGATCACCTGCCGGGCGGGCAGCTGCTTGCGGAGCGTACCGGCACCGCCAGCGATGCCTGGCTGCGCGCGACCGAAGCCGCGCTGGCGCAGCTGCCGAACGTGCGTATCCTGCCACGCACGACGGCGCTCGGACTGTATGACGGCAGCATGGCGGCACTGCTGACCCGTCATGGCCCGCAGCCGGCCGACGCCGCGCACGGCGAAGCGCGCGAAACGCTGACGACGCTGTGTGCGAAGTCGATCGTGCTCGCCACCGGCGCGATCGAGCGCCCGCTGGTGTTCGGCGACAACGACCGGCCCGGCGTCATGCTCGCCTCCGCCGCACAGGCCTATATCAACCGCTATGCGGTTGCGCTCGGCCGCCGCGTCGTCGTGGCGACCAACAACGACGGCGCCTGGGCAAGTGCCGCCGAACTCAAGCAGAGCGGCGCCGCGGTAACGCTCGTCGACCAGCGCGTCAGCGTCGATGAGGCGCTGCTGCAGGGCGCCCGCGCGGCCGGCATCGACGTCGAGCTCGGCAGCGTCGTCACGCAGGCGCTCGGCACGCGCGCCGTCAGGGCGGCGACTATCAGGGCGCTGGCGACGGGACGGGAAGCGCGCTTCGACTGCGACCTGCTGTGCGTGTCTGGGGGCTGGTCGTGCACGGTCCACCTCAGTTCGCACAACGGCATCAAGCCCGTCTACCGTGCCGATATCGATTCGTTCGTGCCGGGTGGCTTTGCGCCCGGCCACTTCGGTGCCGGGGCCGTCGTCGGCGCCTTCGGCGCAGCCGCTGCGGTACGCGACGGCGCCTCGGCAGGCATGGCGGCGGGCGCCTTCGCCGGTTTCTCCGCGAGCGCGGGCGCGGATCCTGCCGTTGCGATCCTGCTGCGTGGCGAGGGGCTCGCGGTCACCGCCTGGCGTCAGGAGGCGCTGCGTCCGCCGGCCGGCGGCATCCGCGGCAAGGCTTTCGTCGACTTCCAGTCCGACGTGACCACCCGGGACATCGGTACCGCACACCAGGAAGGCTACGAGTCGGTCGAGCACCTCAAGCGCTACACGACGCTGGGGATGGGCACCGACCAGGGCAAGACCAGCAACATCAATGCGATCGGCCTGATGGCAGGACTGCGCGGCCGCGACATCCCGGCCACCGGCACGACGACCTTCCGTCCGCCGTATACGCCGGTATCGATCGGCGCGCTGGTTGGCCGCAACGTCGGCCACCATTTTCGCCCCGTGCGGCGCTCACCGCTGCACGACTGGCATGCAGAAAACGGCGCGGTGTTCATCGAGGCCGGCCCGTGGATGCGTGCCTGGTACTACCGCTGGGCCGGCGATTCGGCGGCGAGCGCCTACCTCGAGGAGATGCGCCTGGTGCGCAGCGCGGTGGGCATCGCCGATGTCTCCTCGCTGGGCAAGATCGATGTCCAGGGCACCGATGCCGCGGAATTCCTCAACCGCGTCTATGTGAACGGCTTTGCAAAGCTACCCGTCGGCAAGGCGCGCTATGGTGTGATGCTGAACGACGATGCCACGGTGCTGGACGACGGCACAACGGCACGCTTCGCCGAAACCCGCTATTTCATGACGACGACGACTGCGCAGGCCGGCGAGGTCATGTCGCACCTGGAGTTCCTGCTGCAGACGGCGTGGACGGAACTCGATGTGCAGCTGGTCTCGATCACCGACGAGTGGTGCGGCATGTCGGTCGCGGGCCCGGGCGCCCGCGCTGCGCTCGAGCTCGCGCTGCCGAGCGCTGACTTCTCGGACGCGGCGCTGCCGCACATGGGCTGCCGCGAACTGCTGCTCGACGGCGTGCCGCTGCGCGTGCTGCGTCTCAGCTTCTCGGGTGAGCTGGCTTACGAACTGTACATCCCGGCGAACCGCGGCACAGCGTTATGGGAGCTGCTGCTGGCGCGCGCCGCGCCGCTCGGTATCCGGCCCTACGGGCTCGAGGCGCTCGCGAGCCTGCGCATTGAAAAGGGCCACGTCGCGGGCCTGGAACTCGACCACCGCACGACGCTGGACGACCTCGGCCTCGGCCGCATGGCCGGCCGGGACAAGGCCTTCGTCGGGCGTGAACTGCGCCTGCGACCGGGGTTGCAGGACCCGCAGCGCTGGAGCCTGGTCGGCATCGAGGGGCTCGAGGCGGACGCGAAGTTGCGCGGCGGAGCGATCCTGTTTGCCGCCGGCGACCACGTGGCGGGCCATGGTCGCGGCTACATCACCTCGGTCACCTGGTCCACGGTGCTCGGCAAGACGATCGCACTGGGCCTGTACGAAGGCGGGCTCGCGCACCTGAACGAGGAAATCCTCTGCGCCTTCCCGCTGAAGAACGAGACCGTCCGCGCACGCATCGTCTCACCGGTCTTCATCGACGCAGCCGGAGCACGCATGCATGTTTGAAAGTCGCTCCGCACTCGCCGCCTACGCGGGGGCCGGCCGCAAACCCGCGGCTGTCGAGGGGCCGCAGCTGCGCATCGCCGAGATCCGCGGCTGGCAGCTCGC
>Ga0302279_10007078_pt1 | contig 11601 bp, 6 predicted proteins | sample III_Bog_N3_3_FD_194541 | JGI IMG/M metagenome (GOLD analysis project Ga0302279, IMG submission 194541) | Peat permafrost microbial communities from Stordalen Mire near Abisko, Sweden - III_Bog_N3_3 | ecosystem: Environmental > Terrestrial > Soil > Wetlands > Peat | place: Sweden: Abisko...
GTCGGAGGAGGCGTTGAAATTGTAGTGCCGCGCCTCGCCGCCGAGCTCGTGCTTGACCTGGCGCAGGATGGCGTAGCGATCGGTCTTGAACGGATCCTCGCCGGGCCACACCTCGTCGATGATCTCGAGGCCGGGATCATGGCCGTGCGAGTGGATGCCGATCAGCCGGCCGCCGGGCCGCAGCGACCGCGCCAGCGGGGAGACCACCTTCGAGGCCTTGAATTCGAGGCTGGCGCGCGCCCGATAGGGTTGCGAGGCGATCACCAGGTCGTAGTCGGCCATCACCCGCCCCGGCCGCGGCATGATCGGATCAAGCAGGAACGAGTGATCCTCGCGCCGCAGCGTCAGGATGATGGGGCGGGTATAGAGCGGGTTGCCGGTGGTCGGGCTGATGCCCGCCCGCCAGTTCTCGGCCAGAAACCCTTCGAGCTGTCCGATCTGTTCGGCAAAGCCGTGCGCGGTATTGCCCGACAGCACCACATCCTTCCAGATCAAGCCCTGCGCCGAGGCCGCCGAGCGCGGCGTCAGCCACGGCGCTTCGGCGTAATAGAGATTGGTGATGACCAGCACAGTGGCGGGATGTTCGAACAGCCGGTCCGCCATCTTCTCCAGCATCAGCCGCACGTCTTCGTAGGAGATCTCCTTGGCCACGACATGGAGCGGCATGGTCGGGAAGCGGGCATGCACCGCGCGCATCACCCGCGACAACACGGTGCCGTCGCCGACGCCGGCGTCGAAGATCCGCAGCGCCGGCGGCGATGGTTGCAGGTTGCCGAGTTCGAGCGAAATCCGGTTGCCGATCTCGGTCTTCTCGCTGCAGGTAGAGACGAACAGCAGATATTTCTGCCGGTTGTCGAAGAAGCGGAAGCCGGACGGCACCGCCTCGGTCGCGGCGGCCGCGCCGTTGACCGGCTTGACACCAGCGGACGGCTCGGTCCGCACCGAAGGCGTGGCGCGGTGCTCGGTCAGGTAGGCGCGAACCTTGTCGAGGGTGCCGGTGGTGATCCTGGCGCCGTCGCGCAACCGCGACACCAGCTTGCCGTCATTGACGACGAGCCGGCCGAAGGTGGATTCGGCGGTTTGCGTCGCGCGGCAATAATCCCGGATCTCCCCGAGAATCTGGTCAGAGGTCCGAACAGCAATTCGATCCTGGTGTTCCCCGGTCCGCATGGTGCATCTCCCCGCGGTTTGTCCCTTGCCGCCATCAAGGGACAGCCATCAGGTTGCGTCAACCACAAACGGAGTGGGCAATGATCGTGGGCGTACGCCCACGGCTCTCCGCCTCAATCGCGCGCCGGCCATTGCGGCGGATGGCTGCCGAGCGGCATCGCCGGGCGCGCCCAGAACGCCGGCGTCCTGGACAGGATGGCCGCGTGGCGGACGGCGCGCAGCGGCCCGAAGCCGGAATCCACTCCTTCCATGAACGGGCTGACCGCCTCGCCCTTCAGCGCATCCTCGGTCGAAAGGCCGTCGGCGACGCGGCCGAGATTCCACAGCCAGCGTCCGGTCTGCGCCAGCGACACCCGGACGTGCCAGGAGCCGCCTTCGCGCGACTGGCGCGCCTTCGCCATCATGGCGCCGAACGCCATCAGGTAGCCGGAGGCGTGATCGAGCATCTGCGCCGGCAATTCCTTCGGACCCTCGACGCCGGCAGCCTGGCCTTCGGCGTGGTTGAAACCGGTTGACGTCTGCACCAGCGAGTCAAAACCGCGGCGCTCCGCCCACGGCCCGGCATGGCCATAGGCCGACAGCGACACCGAGATGATGCCCGGATTGATCCGCGCAAGGTCCTCCGGCGCGAAACCCAGCGCCGCCAGCGCGCTCGGCCGGTAGCCTTGCGAGAAGATATCCGCACCCATCACGAGATTGCGCAACACGTCCCGCCCCTGCTCGCTCTTGAGGTCGGCAAAACCGGTCAGCTTGCCCCGGCCGGTGTCGATGGTGAGCCAGGGAATCGCCGGCAGATCGGGCCCGGAAATCAGCAGCACGTCGGCGCCATGCGCGGCCAGCGTTCGGCCCGCGACCGGACCGGCGATCACCCGCGACAGATCGAGCACGCGCAATCCGGCCAGTGGACGGTCGCCTGCGGGCCACGGCTTTGGTGCGGCCTCGCCGATCTTTTCGATGGTCAATGCCGGCAACGCCGCCAGCGCTTTGGCGTGCGGCAGCGCCGACCACTCCTGGTGCGAACGCATCATCGCGACCACGCCGCCCGCGGCATAGGCCGCGGTCTCGAAGGCCTCGGCGTCCCACTGCATCAGCGCGGCCTGAACCTTGTCGCGTTCGGCCTCGCAGCCGAGCACGGCGCAGACGGCGGCGCGGTGGTGCGGGAAATTGGTGTGCAGCCGCACGAAACGCCCGTCGCGGGTGGTGTAGACCCCGGCGATCGCGTCCCAGGCCGGCGGCGGCGGCTTGCCGTCGACGCGCAGATAACGCTCGCTGCGGCATTCGACGACGGCATGGCGCATGTCGACGGCGACACCCTGCGACTGGCCGCTGCGCCATTTCCAGAGTTGCGCGGCGGCAAGGCCGGCCGCGGCGATGCTGGCCTGCGCCGCCGCGGCGACGCGAAACGACGTCGGCAGTTGCGGCTCCTCGCCCGTCAGCGTGACGGTATCGAGCGCGGCCGGCTCGCCGCCGGCCAGCGCCCACAGATCAGCCAGGATTTCGCGCGGGCTTTGCATGGGGGAGATTCCGTTCTATTTCGTCATGCCCGCGCTTGTCGCGGGCATCCACGTCTTTTGGTTTGCCGCATCAAACAAGACGTGGATGGCCGGGACAAGCCCGGCCATGACGAACACAAGCATATTTCCCCTAATGAAAATCCCGCGAGCGCGGCAGGATGCGGACGTCGCGGGGGTGGCGGATTTTCTGGGCCGGGTTGTCCGGGTGCTGACGAGGATCGTCATGCAGCGGCTCGATCAGCGCCGGACCCGCCGGCACGGCCGGCTTGCGGACGGGCGCGTCGTCGGCGAGATGGATCAGATCGCCGGAGCGGTCGAACAGTTTTTCGGCGACCAGATGCACGACCTTTTCCGGGCTGCTCTGGATATAGCCTTCGACCAGCACCAGCCGCGCGCCCATCACCTCCTTGCGGAAGCGCTCCATCACCTTCGGCCACACCACGATATTGGCGATGCCGGTCTCGTCCTCCAGCGTCATGAAGACGACGCCGTTGGCGCTGCCGGGGCGCTGCCGCACCAGCACCACGCCGGCGCAGCGGACGCGCCGCTTGTCATTGGCATCGGAAACATCGGCGCAGGCGAGCACGCCTTCGCCTGAAAACACCGGCCGCAGGAATTGCATCGGATGGCCCTTCAGCGACAGCCGGATGGTCTGATAATCGGCCACCACCTGCTCCGGCAGCGGCATCAGCGGCAAAGGCCGCGCCTGCTCGTCGGGCTGCTCGCGCGCGGCTGATGTCTCGAACAGCGGCAGCGGCACGTCGTCGGGCAGCCGCCGCGCCGCCCACAAAGCGGCGCGTCGGTCGAGCCCGATGGAGCGGAACGCGTCGGCATCCGCCAGCATGATCAGCGCGCGCTTGGGCAAAGCGGTGTCGCGGGCGAAATCCTCCAGCGAGGTAAAGGGACGGCGTTGTCGCGCGGCAACGATGCGCTCGGCCCAGTCGTCCGCACCTCCGCCGTCATTCCGGGGCACGCGAAGCGTGAACACGGAATCTCGAGATTCCGGGTTCGTCGCTGCCGCGACGCCCCGGAATGACGATTGAATTTGTTTCAGCCGCACCTCGTCTGGATTCTCTGCGCAGCTGAACGAGACGTCGATCTCGCTCACCTCGACGCCGTTGTTGCGGGCGTCGCCGACGATCTGGGCGGGGGCGTAAAATCCCATCGGCTGCGAGTTCAACAGCCCGCAGCAGAACGCATCGGGGTGATAATGCTTCAGCCATGACGAGACATAGACCAGCTGGGCAAAACTCGCGGCATGGCTTTCCGGGAAACCGTAGCTGCCGAATCCCTTGATCTGGTCGAAACAGTTTTTCGCAAACCCAGGATCGTAGCCGCGCGCGATCATGTTGTTGACCATCTTGGATTCGAATTTTCCGATGGTGCCGACATTGCGGAACGTCGCCATGGCGCGGCGCAATCCGTTGGCCTCCTCGGAAGTGAATTTCGCGGCCTCGATGGCGATCCGCATCGCCTGCTCCTGGAACAGCGGCACGCCGAGCGTCTTGTGCAGCACCCGGCGCAGTTCGTCCTTGTCGCCATGCAAAGGCGACGGCGAGGGATAGCTGACCTTTTCCTGGCCGTTGCGCCGGCGCAGATAGGGATGCACCATGTCGCCCTGGATCGGGCCCGGCCGCACGATCGCGACCTCGATCACGAGGTCGTAGAACACCCGCGGTTTCAGCCGCGGCAGCATGTTCATCTGCGCCCGGCTTTCGACCTGGAACACGCCGAGCGACTCGCCTCGGCACAGCATGTCGTAGACCGGCTTCTGGTCCTGCGGCACGCTCGCCAGCTCCCAGCGCTCGCCCTTGTGGTCCGCGATCAGATCGAAGCATTTGCGGATGCAGGTCAGCATCCCCAGCGCCAGCACGTCGACCTTCATCATGTTCAGCGCGTCGACGTCGTCCTTGTCCCATTCGATGAAGGTGCGGTCGTCCATCGCGGCATTGCCGATCGGCACGTAGCTGTCGAGCCGGTCCTGGGTCAGCACATAGCCGCCGACATGCTGCGACAGATGGCGCGGAAACTCGATCAGCTCGGCGGCCAGTTCGACCGCGAGCCCGATCATCGGGTTGTGCGGATCGAGCCCCGCCTGCCTGACTTGCGCCTCGTCGAGGCCCTTGCCCCAGCTTCCCCACACCGTATCGGCCAGTGCTGCAGTGACGTCCTCGGTCAGCCCCAGCGCCTTGCCGACGTCGCGGATGGCGCTGCGCGGCCGGTAATGGATCACGGTGGCGATGATGGCGGCGCGGTGCCGGCCATAGCGGCGGTAGACATATTGCATCACCTCCTCGCGCCGCGAATGCTCGAAATCGACGTCGATGTCGGGCGGCTCCAGCCGCTCCTTGGAAATGAAGCGCTCGAACAACAGGTCGACCTTGGTCGGATCGACCGAGGTGATGTCCAGCACGTAGCAGACGGCCGAATTCGCCGCCGAGCCCCGGCCCTGGCAGAGGATTTTCTGGCTCCGCGCGTAACGGACGATGTCGTGCACGGTGAGAAAGTAATGCGCGTATTTCAGCTTCCGGATCAGGCGCAGTTCCTTGTGCAGGACCTTTTTGGTCTTGGGCGAAATCCGGACCGGGAATCGGCGGTGCGCGCCTTGCCACGTCAGGTCTTCCAGATGGCGCTGCGCGGTCTTGTCCGGCGGCACCGGCTCGTCGGGGTACTGGTATTTGAGCTGGTCGAGCGAAAATCCGATGCGGCCGGCAAACCGGAGGGTTTCCGCGACCGCCTCCGGCACATCGCGGAACAGTCGCGCCATTTCGCCGGCCGGCTTGAGATGGCGTTCGGCATTGGCTTGCAGACGCCGGCCGACGGCGTCGATGGTGGTCTTCTCGCGGATGCAGGTCAGGACATCCTGCAGGGCGCGGCGCGACGGATGGTGGTACAGCACCTCGTTGGTCGCCAGCAGCGGCACGCCGGCCTCGGTTGCGATGCGATGCAGCCGCGCCAGCCGGCGCCGGTCGTCGCCGCGGTACAGGAAGCTCGCCGCCAGCCAGACACCGTCGGCGCGGCTCTGCCGCAACCGGTCCAGCACCGCGCGCGCCCCGGCTTCCTCGAAGCGATGCGGCAGCGCCAGGACGAGCAGCTGGCCTTCGGAAAATTCCAGGAGGTCGGCGAGTTGCAGATGGCATTCGCCTTTTTCGGTGCCGTCGCCGCGCTTGCCGCGGGTGAGCAACTGGCATAGCCGGCCGTAAGCCGCGCGGTCGCGCGGATAGACCAGGATGTCCGGCGTACCCTCCATGAAGACGAGCCGCGATCCGATCAGCAGTTTCGGCTTGAGTCCGGCGCTGGAATTCCCGAGCTCCTTGTAGGCCCGCACCACGCCTGCCAGCGTGTTGTGATCGGCGATGCCGATGGCGGCAAGCCGCAGCTCGCTCGCCTGGTGCACGTAATCCCGCGGATCCGATCCGCCGCGCAGGAACGAGAAATTGGTCGTGATCCCGATCTCCGCGTAGCCAGGCATTGGCGCAAGGCCGACAGGAATTGTCATGCGAACAATCCGTGCATGAACCAGTTCGGCTGCACGACCCTGCCCTCCTCCTGCGCGATCTCGCGGTCGTAGAGCCCGTCGCGGTAGAGCCAGAACCGCAGGCCCGCCTCGTCCTCGACGCGGAAATAATCGCGCGTCAAGGTCGCGCCTTTCGCCTGCCACCATTCCATCGCGACCCGCTCGGGGCCTTCGGCGCGAACCACGGCATGGGCGGCGCGGCGCCAGACGAAGCGCGCCGGCGGGCCGTCCGGCACTTGCGCGATGACTTGTATCTGTTCCGGCCGCTCGAACAGCCGCAACGGCCGCAACGGCGGCTCGCCCTCGGCGCGCGCCGGCCACGCCGCCAGCATTGCCGAGGCCAGATGATGCTGCGCCGGCGCCGCCATCACCGCGCGCTCCGGAATATGGGTGTCCTGCGGCAGGTGCACGACCACGCGCTTGCCCCCGATCCGTGCGGCGATGCGGTCTATCAGGGCTGCGAGTTCGTCATTGTCGTGCACATTGGCGTCGAGATCGCGCTGCTCCTGCACGACGATTTCGGTGCGGCTGGCGTTGAGGCGAATGAGATCGAAGCCGAAACCGGGATCGAGCGGATCGTTTAAGGCGCTGAGCCGTTCGCGGAACAGCCGGTCAATCACCTCGGCGCGGGTCGCGGGCCGCCCGGTGTCGACCGTGATGGTGCGGACCGCGCCGTCGGTGCGGAAGAAACGGGCTTCCAGCCGCCGCGCGCCCTTGCCCTGCTGCGCCATCGCCGCGACCAGCATCCCGGCGAGGCCCGACAAGGTCGCGGCAATCACCGCCTCCGTCGCCACCGGCTCGGCGAAACGCTTCTCCACGATGTAATCCGGCAGCGGTTTTATGGGGCTGATCGGCGCATCGCCCTGCCCCAGCGCCTGTTCCAGCAGGCTGACAAAACCGGCGCCGAAGCGGGCGGCGATTTCATGCCGCGCGCGGGAGGCGACATCGCCGATGGTTTTCAGCCCGGCGCGGCGCAGCCCGATGACGGCAGCCGCATCGGCGCCGAGCGCCGAAACCGGCAATGGCCCGACCGCATCGGCTTCCCCGCCCTCGCCGACGATACGGCCATGGGCATGACGGGTCAGCGTCCGCGCGCACACGGCGGTGCCGGCGATGGCGGCGCTGACCGCATAGCCCTGCGCGGTCAGCACGTCGCACATCAGCCGCATCATCGCAGCCTCGCCGCCGAACAGATGTACGCAACCGGTGATGTCGAGCAACAGGCCGTGCGGCGGATCCAGCGCCACCAGCGGCGTGAAACGGTCGCACCAGCCGGCGATGGCGTTCAGGGCTGCCGCGTCGGCCGCCTCGTCGGCATCGTACACTCTCACCTGCGGACAGATGGCGCGGGCATTGGCCAGCGGCAGGCCGATGCCGAGGCCGAGCCGGGCAGCCGCGTCGTCGAGCGCGAAAATCTGCAGCGCGTTGTTCTGTTTGGCGACGACGATGCCGGGGTCGCTATTTTGTTTTGACGCGTTTTCTTGACGCGAACCGGTACCCGCTTCGCTTGAAAACGCTTTAGCTGGCGCGTCGTCGCGGCAGCACTGGCGCTTGATGCGGTCGATGGGCAGGCGCGGCAGCCACAGACTGAGGATACGCCGCCGGTTCGGCGAAAAGGCACTCATCACATTTCCATTCCATGATCCAGCGGCCGACGGGGCCATGACGGTTGCGGACGAGCTCAGCGTCGAACACCGGCGCGCCCCACGCGCTCCACAACGGAGCCGGCGGCGAATGCGCCGCGCGCACGATCCACCGCGTCTCCGCCGTCGAGGGCTGCGGCTGCGCCGCCATCCGCAACAACAGGCAGGTCGCGCCCGAGGCCTGCGCCGCCAGGGTCAGCTTGCGGCTGGCGACGAGATCGAGCTGGCACGCCTCGCCCCAGACTTCGAGCACGACCGCGCCGAGCGCATCGCAGGCCAGCGCGTCGGCGGCGCTCCGCAAGGCGCTGTCCACATCGGCGGCGTGCACCGTCACCAGCAGTCTGGGATCGAGCCCGAGTTCGGCCAGCCCGCTGATCGACAGCGCGCCGGATTCGAGCGCCGCAAAATCCTGCCGTACCCACAGCAGCGGCCGGCGGGCAGCCACCCGCCCCGCCAGCCCCGCGACAAACCCTGTCGCCGCGGCACTCTGCCGGCCGGTTTCCGTGAACACCTCGTGCATCGCCCCCAGCGCCAGACCGCCCTGCAGCGTCGCATCCGCGTCGCTATGCCCGAGCGTCACCTTGCGCATCGCGCCGGCATCGCCATGCGCCTCGATGCGCTCGATGCGCCCACGCAAACCCGCAAGCGTGTTCGTGCGTGCGCCGCTCATGCGCCGCTCCTCAAGATGTTGGGCCGTCACTGGTCTTTCAGATGAACCCGCGGCCGGCTCATTTGTTCATGATATGTTCTAATATAAAGCTAACATGGCCGGGAGAGTCAATCGGGATCGGCGGGTATGTTTTTCATGAGCAATCCCAATGGGATCCAAGGATGGCAGGAGGGAAATAAGGAGTGCCAGGTGGGTCAGGCAGACAATCGAGGCTTTAAAAGCAAAAGGGCCCGCGCCGATGATGGCGCGAGCCCCGCTTGATTAGTTGTACTTGAATTAGTTGTACCTGAACTGGGGCATCGCTTTCAGCTGATCCTTCGTCGCATCGTAGACGGCGTGATCGGGATACCACTTTTCATCGGTCGCGCGCACCGGTCGGTTCGACCGATTTGCGTCAGTGGCGGCCGTGCCGTTATTGGCCGCCCCGACGGTCGTCTTGTCCGTCGCCGCGGTTGACGAGGTGCGAACCGGTTCATTGACCCACTTCAGCTTGTCCATGGGCACCGCGACATAGTGCTCGCCCACTCCGAGAAATCCGCCGACGCCAAGGATGACATTTTCAACCTTGCTGGACTTGTCGACAATCAATTCCTCGACGGCACCGATTTTCTCGTTGGCGCCGTTATACACGTCGACACCGATCAGCTTTGAAGAACGCCATTCGCCATCCCGGTGGACGGCGACATTCGTATCGGAGCGATCCCTGGTGGGAGTTTGCGCGAAGGCGGCTCCGCCCAACAGAGCCGTAGTAACGAGGGCTGCAGCGACAGATTTAAAAAGCATATTGGTCTCCTCCTGTGAGCCCATCCAACCGCCTCACCGGCGCAAGGTTCCCCCTATGATGGATTAGCCGCGCTGATGTTCGAACGGGGTGCTTTCCATTTTCGAACTGATTGCGGGCCGCCGGACCCGTCCTGTCCTGAAAGTTCTTCTGAAGTCAGGACCTACGGGGCACGCGCTCACATACGAACACGGGCCGGTCGCTTATATTTTTTGCAGCGAAGTAAGCGTTCGTCCGACCGTCCACGCGCAATGAAAACTAAATTGTTCCCTCGCGGGAACTAATGGCCCCCCTGCCTATTAATGCAGCATCACAACAGGATTCTGCCGCAATGCGGCGGGGGGAGAACGTCATGACAGATGTATTCGTAATCGAACAGGGGATCGATACAGGTGAGCCCTCGGTAGCGGGTATTTCGTGGCCAGCGGTCGCAGCCGGCGCCGTCGTTACTTGCGCGCTGACAGTTGTCCTTATCGCCTTTGGCCTTGGTCTCGGTTTGTCGGTTGTATCGCCATGGGCAGGCTCAGGCGTCTCTGCAACCACGTTCAAGATTGGGACTGGTCTATATCTTATTGTCATCGCCATGTTGTCGTCTTCCATTGGAGGCTACATCGCCGGCCGCTTGCGGTCACGTTGGATTGGCGTTCATTCGGACGAAGTCTATTTCCGGGACACGGCGCACGGTTTTGTCGCCTGGGCATTTGCCTCCGTGCTCGGCACCATTCTGCTGGCATCGCCGGTCAGTAGCCTGATCGAAGGCGGTGGCTCCGCCGCAGTTCAGGGGTCGGCCTCAGCAGGCCGTTCGAGCGGACCGATGGATGGTTACGTCGATACGCTTCTACGGTCTGACGCACCTGCATCCCAGCAAGGCAATTCAAATCAGTCTCGCGGCGAGCTCGACCGGCTCATGGTCTCGAGTTTCCGCGATGGCAGCGATTTGAAACCCTCGGATCGCGAATATGTTTCAAAGGTCGTCGCCGCACGAACCGGCCTCAGCCAAGCTGATGCCGCTAAACGCGTCAACGAGGTTGTCACACAGGCAAAGTCGGACATTGACGCCACCCGCAAGGCAACTGCCCAATTGGCCTTCTGGCTGACGGCGTCACTATTGATGGGCGCGTTCTGCTCGAGTTTGGCCGCGACCGAGGGTGGCGGCCTCCGCGATGGCACCTGGAAATCCCGCAATCGTCGCTAACTCGCAACTCCCAAGGAGAACACCATGCCCATTCTTCTCTGGCTCGTCGGAATCCCGATCCCGCTCATCATCCTCATCCTGCTCTTGCGCTAACGCACCGTCCCGCGAGAAATCCCCCGCTGCTGTCGGGGGATTTTTTGCCGCGCACCGCTAAAGACTCGCACGGTTGAACCGGAATCACTTCGGCCGGCAGATCGCGCTGAGGCGCTTCCCCTCCAGCAAACTCTCAAAATGGTCCGCTCCGGAAGGACCGGCGGCCCTCACGTCGCCCGAGGCGATATCTGTCTTTCGCCAGCCGCGACGCGTACCGCGCCTGGGGATAAGCGACGTTCCCGCGCAACACGGGGCGACAGAAAATATTCCAGAGATTTCAAACAGAAGCGGCTAGATGCGACGTCTGCCCGGGTGCTGCTTCGCTCCCGGGGTTTCATGCTGCTGTCACAGGCGCCGGGCTAAAACTGGCGCCATCGGGACAGGGGTATATCACATGAGCGATGTTGCGTTACCGGGTTCGATCGAGCCCGCAGTTCGAAAGGGACCGGACCTCGAAGGCGGCTTTCATCCGCTGACGGGGATCATCTACATGGGCGTGGTGGCCGCAGCACTGCTGTTCGTCGCCTACAGCGTCTATATCGACGTCGACGCGACCGGCACCAAGGTGACGACCTATCTGCCCTACCTTCTGCTGTTCGTAGCGCTGCTGATCGCGCTCGCCTTCGAATTCGTCAACGGCTTTCACGATACCGCGAATGCCGTCGCCACGGTGATCTATACGCGCTCGCTGCCCGCGCATATCGCGGTGGTGTGGTCGGGCATGTTCAATCTGTTCGGCGTGCTGCTGTCGAGCGGCGCGGTCGCCTTCGGCATCGTGTCGCTGCTGCCCGTCGAGCTTATCCTGCAGGTCGGCAGCGGCGCCGGCTTTGCCATGGTGTTCGCGCTGTTGATCGCGGCCATCATCTGGAACGTCGGCACCTGGTACTTCGGCCTGCCCGCCTCCAGTTCGCACACCCTGATCGGATCGATCATGGGCGTCGGCATCGCCAATGCCCTGATCCGCGGCCGCGACGGCACCTCCGGCGTGGACTGGTCGCAGGCCGCCAATATCGGCAAG
>Ga0302279_10007083_pt1 | contig 11596 bp, 9 predicted proteins | sample III_Bog_N3_3_FD_194541 | JGI IMG/M metagenome (GOLD analysis project Ga0302279, IMG submission 194541) | Peat permafrost microbial communities from Stordalen Mire near Abisko, Sweden - III_Bog_N3_3 | ecosystem: Environmental > Terrestrial > Soil > Wetlands > Peat | place: Sweden: Abisko...
GGGGACGGGGAACACGGCGGCCCTGGTGCAGGCGTGCGCGACGGCCTACCCGGCCGAGGTGTGCAGCAACTTCTTCGACTCGACCCCGGTCACGGCGTGCCAGGCGCCCAACGGCACGCTGGCGACCGGCGTGGCGTGCGGCGCGTCGGCGCAGTGTACCAGCGGGTACTGCGCCACGACCCCGACCACCACCTGCGGCACCTGCCAGCCGCTCCCGGCGGCGGACGCGACGTGCGAGGTCCAGGCCGATTGCGGGCGCGACCTGGCCTGCGCGATCCCCACCATCGACGTCGGCGACGCGGGCGTCCCGACCTCGGGCAAGTGCGTGGCCTGGGGCGCCTCCGGCGGCGCCTGCCTCACCGGCTACAACCCCTGCGAGGCGGGCTTCGCTTGCGTGGGCGACGACGAGACGACGATGACCATGGGCACCTGCATGGCCCAGGGCACCACCGTGGGCGCGGCGTGCCAGACGTCGCGCAAGACCGCGGCCAACTGCGAGGGCGACCTCGGCCTGATCTGCATCGCCACCCAGCCCGTCGTCAACGCCATGGGCACCTGCCAGACGATCTCGATCGTCGCCGCCGGCGCCACCTGCGGCGATCTCGGCGGCACGCCCGCCACCGGCTATGCGGTCTGCACCACCGGCGGCCTCTGCAAGAAGGCCGTGGCCACCGACGCGACGGGCACCTGCGTGGCAGCCGCCGCGGACGGCGCGGCCTGCGACAGCGATCCCTCCATCGGCCCCCCCTGCCTGAGCCCCGCCAAATGCGTGGCCCCGGCCGGGTCCTCGGGCACCGCGGGCACCTGCACCGTGCCCAACGCGACCTCCTGCATGTAAGACCGCCTCGATCCGCGAGGGTGCGCTACCGTGGCGCCACCCTCATGGATCCGCTGAGCCGCCCCCTTCGCGCTCGCGCCGGGCGCGTCGTCGCCCTCACCGGCGCCGCCTCCTTCCTCGGGCGCAACCTGGTCGGCGTCCTCGAGGAGGACCCGGACACCTCCCGCATCGTCGCCATCGACGTGAAGGCGCCCGACACCAGCGGCGCCAAGACGCGCATGTACCCCGTCGATCTCACCGCCCCCGCCTCCGAGGAGCGGGTCGCCGAGATCCTCGCGGCCGAGCGGGTCGACACCTTCCTGCACCTGGCGTTTCTCTCCTCGCCGACGCACGCCAGCGCCTGGGCGCACGAGCTGGAGTCGGTGGGCACCATGCACGTGCTCAACGCCGCCCGGCGGGTCGACCTGCGCAAGCTCATCCTCTGGAGCCAGACCATCCTCTACGGCGCGCACCCCACCAACCCCAACTTCCTCACCGAGCGGCACCCGCTCCGGGCCGACGCCCAGGAGCCCTTCTTCGCCGACAAGATCGAGGCCGAGCGGGAGGTCGCGGCGTACGCGCTCAAGGCCCGCGGCACGGTGGTGACCATCCTCCGCACCGCGCCCATCGTCGGGCCCACCGTGCGCAACTACATCACCCGGTACCTGGCCGAGCGGTTCATCATCACCCTCCTCGGCTTCGACCCGCTCTGGCAGTTCGTCCACGAGGTCGACGCCCTGGCCGCCTTCAAGCTCGCCATCGATCGCGATTTCCCGGGCGTCTTCAACATCGTCGGCGAGGGCGTGCTCCCCGTCTCCACGGCCATCAAGCTCGCCGGCCGCGTCTCGCTGCCCTTGCTCCACCCCATCGCGGGGACGATGATCGGCGCGGCCTGGGCGGCGCAGGCGGCCTATGCGCCGCCGGGGTTTCTGCGCTACCTCCGGTATCTGTGCATCGCCGACGGGGAGAAAGCGGCGCGCGAGATGGGGTTCCGGCCCGCGTACACGACGCGGGAGGCTCTTCTCGACTACATCAGCGCGCAGAGGCTCCGGGACGTGAAGCTGCTGCAGGAGAATGCGACCTGACCGGTCGCGGAACGCGCTCGGGCGCTCCGCAGGGAGGCTCACACCACCTTGGGCGGCGACCTCTGCGCGAGCAGGATGTCCATCGCCTGCTTCTGGGTCTCCGGCGTGGCCTTGCTCCTCCGGACGAAGGCGACCGGGGACCGCGAGGCCGAGGCCTGGGCCGCCAGCCGGTGAGCGTCTCGATTCGTCGGCGTTTGCGGGTGTACCCCTTGTTCCTTCATCACGAACCTCCGCTCCCATCGTACTCGCGATGTCCTCGCGTTCAACGGCGCGATCCAGATTCGTGTTTCCGGGATGAGGCCTTGCGTTTCCCGTCTTCGTCCGCTCGACGATCATCCGCCTTCGCGCGCTGTGGCCCACGTCACCTGCACGTGCTCCGGTCGCTCCAGGGGGAAGCTCCACCGGTGATCGAGCGTCGAGAGCGCCACGACGTGCTCCCCCTCCAGGGTCACGCTCCTGAACGGGTTCGAGCTCTGGAAGAAGGCGGCCCAGCGGAGCGGCCCTGCGATCTCGCGAACCGCGACGAACCCGTCGGCCCCGAGGCTCCCCTCACCGCAGTGGAGGACGAGACCCTCGCGATCGAGGCGGAGGTTGACCAGGGAGGTGACCGATACCCAGCCGTCGGGGCGGTAGCCGAGGAACGATTCGAGCGTCGATCGGGCGAGCGGGCGCACGCGGACCGGCACCTCCGGATCCCCAGCGCTGGTCCGGGCCTCCACGAGGACGATCGCGCCGGTTCCGAAGAGGATGCCGTCGAAGAGAGGGTGCTCTTCGTCGTCGAATCTCCTCAGGATGAGCTATTGAATCGATCGGCTCATCGGCTCGCGCGGGCCGCTTCCCCAGCCTTCCGGAGCTCGATCTTTCGCATTCTCGGATCGACCGCCTCGATCTCGACCACGACCCGGTCTCCCGGCTTCAACCCGTGCTCCTCCGGCTTCCCAGGCTTCCCAGGGGACATCCAAAAGCGCCGCGGTCGAGATCGACGAACGCGCCGAAGGTGGCCACGCTCCTGAGCACCTGCTCTGCCGTCGCCGTGACGGCCCTCGTCGAGCAGGATGGGCCTCCCCCGGGCCTCCTCAGTCATCAGCGTGCGTCGGGCCAGCGGCCACCATGGCGTTTCAGCCTCAGGATGGCGTCTGCAAGTTCACCTTCGCGCCCGTCCAGCGATCGACCAATGAATCCGGAAAGTGCTGCAACTGCAGTTACCCGAGTGATCGGGGACACACAGCGGACGTGCTCCTCCGCGTAGGGAAACAGGGAGCCCCACTCAGTAACGGAAGCATCGCAGTCAACGACGACGTCGTCGCTGATTTCCCGTGGCCAGGTCACAGTGCACACGATCTCGAGAAGGTCGTCGCCGCCATCGCCAGTCGGCCACCAAGCTGCGCTGACGGTCAAGACCAGTTGCCCCGAGTGCGCCACGCTCACGTCGGCGTTGGCATGACACAGCGTATCGCGAGCGCTCTCTGGAAGCCGAGCACGGATTTCTTGACAGACACCGTCAAGCTCGTGAGCGAGACGTTCAGCAAGGCTGTCCAGCTCCTCCTGAGGAAGGCCCCACGCTTCTCCACATTCTCGTTGTTCTTGGGACAACATGCTCCACCTACGGCTTCTTCACGGCACCCTTGAGCGCCGCGCTGAGCGGATCGGCCGTTCCGCCCTGCTGCAGCCCGGGACGGGTCGCGGCCCATTGCTTCAATCGAGCTTCGTCGCATTTCCCTGCCGCGTCGACGGGGAAAACCGATACATGTCCGCTTGCGCTGTCTTGGACTGCCACGAGGCCGCACTGACGGAGCTTCCCCACATCGACCGGCACCGCCTTCTCGCCAGGTCTCGGTTCCTTGACCGTGAGCGACAAGCCAGCGTGACTCTGTCCTCCTCCGATCACGTCATCCTTGCCTGGGCGCGGGGTCAGATTGCTCGTGGTGTCACTACCGCTTCTATAGATGATGCCCTCGGTAAGCTCTTTGTACATGAGCCCATAGGGATCGACGCCCGTCAGCGGGTCCGGGGCATATGAATATCCGCGAACGCCGCCACGCAGCCCGATCGGATCCGGGCTGATGTACCGGCCAACACCGGAGTCATAGTACCGATAGCGATTGTAGCAGAGCCCCGTCTCCTCATCCCCATACTGCCCCTGAAACCGGATCCTCGTGCTCGCCCTCCCGCCCGGCTCCTCCTCCGTCTCCCCCCACGCCGTCCGCCTCAGCTCGCACGCCACGCCCCCATCGCCGCCGATTAGCCTCTCCGGCGTCCCGATGGGATCATTCACATAGTGAAACCACTCCCCACCACCCACCCCCGCCACATCGTCCGTCCGCCGCTCCTTATGAGCCACCGGCGCAAACCCATCCTCCTCGAACCAGTACGTCCTCTCCTCGACGACCGGATCCCCTCCCTCCCTCGCCCGCTGTTCGATCTCATGGACGAGCACGTCCCCATCCCACACGAACCTCGTCGCCGACACCGCCACCCGGTCGAACCTCGTCTCCCCCGCCCGCGTGACCTTCTTCCACACCCGCCGGGCGAACGGATCGTACCCAAACTCCACCCGCACCCGGTCCGGCCCCTCCACCTGCTTCAGGAGCCCCGCCCCATCCCACGAATACCGCCACACCTCCTCTTTCCCACCCGCCGCGCTCCGCCTCCGTTTCTCCGCCAGTCGTCCATCCAAATCCCACAGATACTCCGTATCCCCCTGCCGCAAGAGCCGGTTCCCCGGCCCATACACCCGCTCGGCCGCCCCCTCCCCACTCTCGTGCAAATTCCCCGGCGCATCGTACCGGAACAGCTCCGCTCGCGCCCTCTCCGGCACCATGGCGAGCAACTGCCCCACCGGATCGTACGCGTACTGCGTCCGCCCCCTCGCCTGGTCCACCGACTCCACCAGCTCCGAGGTCTCGTCGTACCGATACGCCACGTCGACCGTAACTTTTTCCGGCCGCGCCCCCAGCCACTCGGGCTCCCCCGCTCGCCCCCACGTCTCCGCGGCCGAGCCCCCCGCTCGCCTCCGCACCACCCGCGACATCGCATCGTACTGGCTCTGCATCCACCCGCCCCCAGGCAACGCCCGCGCCGTCTCCCGGCCCAGTACGTCCGCCTGGTGCTCCACCCGCTCCGCGCCGTCCAGCACCGTCCGCGCCCGCTCGCCGAGCGCCCCACGCGTCACCGCTTCGGTGTGCCCCAGCGACGTCTTCCGCCCGATCCTGTCGCCGGCTGCGTCGTAGGTGATCTCCGTCCAGTGCTCCTTGCCCTGAACCACCTGCGCCTCGCGCACCACCCGGCCCACGGCGTCGCGCTCGAAGCGAAGCTCTCCGCCCGGCCCCTTCGCCCAGATCAGGTTCCGGAGGTCATCGTACCGATACTCCTCCACGCCATCGTCGCTGAGCTCGCGCTTCACGACCTGCCCCGCGAGATCGTACTCGATATCCGTGATCCCGAGCGCCCCGTCCTGGATCCGCTCCACCTGCCCCGCCAGATCGCTGCGGTACCACAGCGTGCGCCCGTCGAACGTCGTCTCCCCCTTGAGCCGCCCGTCGGTCGTGTACGTCAGCCGGTGGACCTCCCCGCGCTCGTTGTAAACCTCGACCAGCTCCCCCTCCAGGTTGTACCGCAGCCGCACCACGTTGCCGTTGGCGTCCTTGCGTTCGCAGAGCTTGTGGTACCCGCCCCAGAGCAGCTCCGTCCCCTGCCCCTTGGGATCCGCGACGCGCGTCAGGTGACCCTCGCCGTCGTAGGTGTACCGCGTCACCCCGCCCACCGCGTCGCGCACCACGATCAGGTCACCGCGCGCCGAGTACGCATACGTCGTCTCGGCACCCAGCGGATTGGTACGCGAAAGCCGTCTCCCCAGCGCATCGTACGTGAAGCGGAACACTCCGCCGTTGGCGAGCGTGACCGAGACCACGTTCCACTGTGCATCGTACGCATACGCCGTCCGCGCGCCCGACGGCGAGACCTGCTCGGTCACCAGCCCGCAGTCGTTGTACCGCCACGTCGTCACGGCCCCCGCCACATCGGTGAGCATGACCGCGTTGCCGCGCGTATCGCGGTCGATGCGCGTCACGCCGCCGGCCGCGTCGGTGATCACCAGGGGCAACCCGCTCGCATCCCGCTCCACCGCCGTCACTCGCCCCAGCGGATCGGTCACCTTGACCAGCCGCCCCCTCACGTCCCTCTCGAACCGCGTGACGGCCCCCATCGGGTTCCTCCGCGAGAGAATGTGCCCGTCGTCTCGATACGTCGCCTTGGTGATCCCCCCGCCGGAGTCGCTCATGTCCAGCGTCCCGTGCTTGTTCCCGAAGAACCGCCGCACCTGCGTCGAGTCCGCGACCTCGCTGTACCCGTTCGGCCCGTAGTCGAAGCGGCAGTGATGGATCCCCTTGGCGCGTGTCTCGTGGTCGCCGAGCATCTTGGGGAGATTCTCCGCGAGGCTCGGATCGCGCTTGCCGGGATAGTCGCCCCACGACTGGATGCAGCGCCCCTCCTGGTCATAGACGAAGTGGAACGCGAGCCCGACCCGGTCCGTGTCGGTGGTGAGCCGGTGGTCGTCATCGTACGCGTAGCGCGCGGTGAAGCCCTCCGCGTCGGTGGCCGACGTCAAATCGCCCTGCTCGTCGTAGGCGTAGACTGCGAACGCCACCCACTGCCCCTGGGCAACGGCATTCTTCACTTCCAGCGACGCGATCCGCCCCTCCTTGGTGGAGGTGACGCGGACCATGCGGCCGGCGCTGTCGAGGATTTCGACCAGCCGGCCCTTCTCGTAGGTGAGCGCGATCCGGTTCCTGTTCCGGTCCTCCACGGCAGCGAGCTGGTAGCGCTCCCCACGCTCGTCGGCGGGCGCGAAGCGGCGCCACACCCCGTCGTCGACGTCGAGCGCGAACCCGGTCGCATCACGCCGCAACAGCCATCCCCAGGGCCCCACGACCTCGGCGCCTACCTCCACAGCGGGGAAGTCGACCGCGATCCCTTGCTCGTTCCAGACCCGGATCCGCCGCCACTCGACCTCGAGCTCCCAGCCGAACGTGTGGCCCCAGCCGTAGCCGAGGCCGGCGTCGCGCCGCGCCATCTTGGAGCTGTACATGCGCCGGAACTGGAGCGGGAGCGGGCCGGGGAGCTCCAGGTCGGTGATCGGGTGGGTGAACGCACGGCCCGTGACCACGTCGACCGGGTGCGAGGCGTAGCCACAGTCGGGGTACTTGGCGTAGTCCGGGGCGCCCTGCGCGTTCTTGCCGTCCCCTGCGCCCCCGGCGCCGCCGCCGCTCCCGCCGCCACCGGCTCCACCCTTGCCGCCGCTCCCGTCGCCGTCGCCGTCCCCCCCGGCGCCGCCGCCTCCGAGGACGGCGACGCCTGGGCACATTCCCGGAGGGGCTGCTGCATCGGGTGCGGGAGACGTGGCCATCGCGGGACCGGTCCTTCTTGGCCGAGGAAGCCCAGGCTCCCCCGGAGCTTCCGTTGGTAGCCGCGAACCCCATCGAGCGCAATGCCTCGCGGCGGCTGCGCGCGATGGCAACGCGACACCGGCCTCGCCCTCCGTGACGGGATGGCCTCATCCCGTCGCGGGACGGCCTCTGCTGGAAAAATCTGACCTCATCCTGTCGCGGGATGGCCTCTGCCGGAAAAGTCTGGCCTCATCCTGTCGCGGGACGGCCTCTGCCGGAAAAGTCTGGCCTCATCCTGTCGCGGGATGGCCTCTGCCGGAAAAGTCCGGCCTCATCCTGTCGCGGGATGGCCTCTGCCCAAAAAAGTCTGGCCTCATCCTGTCGCGGGATGGCCTCTGCCGGAAAAGTCTGGCCTCATCCTGTCGCGGGATGGCCTCCGCCGAAAAAGTCTGGCCTCATCCCGTCGCGGGACGGCCTCATCCCGTCAGCGGCGGCCCTTCTCCTGCGCATTTTGAGCTCCGCCTGTCGCAGGAGGACCTCCTCCGGGGCCGGAGGGCTCGACGTCCTTCACGGAATCCGGTTCGCTGCTCAGGCATCCCCCGCCGCTTCCGGCGGGGGGACGATCGGCATCACCATCAGCACCCACGCCTCCGCATCCACGGCCATCACGCGCGTCAGCCCAGGCGGCGCCTCCCCCGCAAGGAAGCCCATGACGTCGGCGTGGTCTCGGAACACCTCCCGCGCGATCTCCAGACGCAAGGGATGGCGCTCATCGCGAAACCCGACGCGAGGTCCTCTTCGACCCACTGGAGGGTGTTCATCACCACGCCGATGCAGCGGGCGACCTGCTGCCCCAGCGGGTCCCGCATGTCGAAGAGCACGACCAGAAGGTCGTTGCCGGGCACACCCTTCACCGCCAGCATCTGCGCGAGCGCGTAGCTGACCATGGAGACGCCCTCGTTGAAGAGCTTGAAGCACGCCGCGCATTCGGCAGCGGTGGCTTCCTCGCCGGGTCGCAAACTGGGCGAGAGCATCGACCAGGCGGGGTAAGGCTGGAGAGTGGGGGCTTGGCGGTCTGACATGGCGCACTCCAGGTCCGATGCTGAGGAGCGGGCCGAGAGGCGCATGCTCCGGCCCCCGAGGTTACTTGCAGGTGGGCGGCGTCGTGGAGAAGTCGCAGGTTACGCCGGCAGCACCGTTGGCGCCTGCATTGCCGGTATTGCCAACGCTGGCGCCGGGCATGCCTCCCACGCCCGCTGTGCCAGTCGCCGTCAGCACGACGACGGGGAGGCTGGCCGGCGACTTGGCAAACGCGATACCGGCCGAGAATCCGCCGCGACCGCCCCCGCCCGGACCGCCGGAGCCCCCTTGGCCACCGTCGCCACCGTCGCAACCATACTCCGAGGGGGCAATCGATGAACTGGCTCCGCCTCGCGCTCCGTTGCCACCATCGCCTCCGCTATGGGCATTGGCCCCGGCGCCACCGTTGCCGCCGTTGCCCACCTTCAGCGTCACGCCGTCGAGCGTCAGATTGACCCCCAGGGCGAGGATCGCGATACTGGATCCGCCAGCAATGCCGCCACCGCCACCCTGACCAGGACAGCCGCCGGCGCCGCCACCGCCACCGCTCGCTCCAGGCCCGCTGACGATGTTCGCGCCCGCTCGGCAGAATGTGCCCGCTTCCGAACCACCACCACCGCCGCCGCCTTGACCGGGCGTTCCCGTAGCGCCGTCTCCACCGTTTCCCCCGGAGATACCGGCGACCGATAGTGTCGCGCCCGTCCCGGGGGAGCCGCTCGTACCTTGGAGCCCTTCTCGCCCATGCGTGCCATTTTCGCAATACTGCGCAGGGTTGACGAGGTCCGTCTGGCCTGCGCCACCCAGCCCAAACGACGCGGTGCTCGGGTTGCCGCTACCACCGGGCATGCCGTCCCCGCTCATCGTGCCCGTGATGCCGCCGTTGCCACCGTCGCCTCCACTGGTGTCGGTCGTGCCGCACATCGTCGTTCCAGCCGCCCCGCCGCCGACTGCAGCCGTGTTGATGCACGCGCTCGTGGTCACCGGATCCACCGTCGGCGCGTCTTCGCCCACGGCCGCCGTCCCGCTGGGCTGCGCCCCATCGGCCCCCGCCGCCCCATCCTGCGCCTCAACAGTGGATCTCTCGAGGGTCGCCGTGACGTCCGCCACCGCGACGCCAATCGCCGAGCTTCCACTTGTCATCTTGCTCGGGCTCGACCCCGTGATGAAAAAGTTCGACACCAGCGCGCCGTCTGCCCCGGTGCCGATGGTGAACGCCACGGTGTCAGCCGGGCCAAGCAGCGCCGTCTGGTCCGTGCTGGACCAGGTCCACTGCGGCGCGCTGCAATCAAATCCGCCGTACACCTCGAGGCCAGCGGACAGGCTGACGGCCTCGGTGAAGATGGCGCTCTTGCAAGCGAAGACCTTGCTCCGCCCCTTGGCGCCGCTTATGGCAGCCTGGAGCGTGGCGTAAGGGTTCTCCATGGTGCCGTCGGGCGTCCCCGCGTCGCTCGCGTCGGCCCTTACGAACACTGCGCACTCGTCGCGAATGTTTCCCGTCTGCACGGCGCCGCCATCCACGGGCGCCGACGGGTCGCCGGTGCACACGACGGGGGCCGCGCCGCCGGTCCCACTTGTGCCTGTTGTGGTCTCGGTGCCGGTCGTCGTCGCACCGCCGCCCGTGCCACTTCCCCCACTTCCCCCGGCCCCACTGAAGACGAACTCGCCGAGGATGCTGGTGCAGGCGCTGGCGCCCGTGCCAACGACCACAAGAACGAGACCCATGCGAAGCGTGCTCTTCATCCAAAGCTCCATGGATTGCTTGGGATGGCCTTCTCCCGCGCGGAGAAGATGGACCAAGCCAGCAAGCCGACGGGCCGAGGCTACACGCCGTATCGCACCGTGTCGAGCCTCACCGGCCCGCGTCATTGCGCTGCCGCCGGAGAACTCGAGGGCAGCGCCCTGGGGCGCACACGCTTGGAAGGGAGCTGGGGGGGCGCGCGTCTTGCTGCTACATGACGCTGGCCCCCGCACGCCGCCGGCAGCGTAGGGCTGGCTACTTACAAGCAGGCGGCGTGGCGGAGAAGTCGCATTGCGCCCCCGTCAATCCCATCGCGCCATCACTGGTGGCGGGGGCGCCCGTTCCCGCGGTTCCGCCCATGCCAGGGGTGCCGCCGGGGGCAGCCACCATCGGTGCCTTCAGCGGGGCCTTGGCGAACGCAACGCCAATGGAATGGCCACCCCGTCCGCCGCCGCCGGGCCCGCCGTCCCCCCCGGTGCCGCCAGCGCCCCCAGCGCACCCATTCCGTGAGCCAGCCAAGCCGGAGCCCGTGCCACCGCTCGTTCCCGATCCACCCGCGGCACCCGCTTGCCCACGCGCGCCATTCCCACCGACGCCACCATTTCCGGTCTTCATGGTGACGTCGGTGATGGTCAGATTGCTCCCGAGGGCAATGACGGCAATGCTCGAACCGCCAGCGCTGCCGCCGCCGCCGCCCTTGCCGCCGCACCCGCCGGCTCCTGCCCCGCCACCGCTGGCGCCGGGCCCATCGAACGTCGTCCCACCGGAGGGGCAAACGTTTCCGCCCTTTGCACCGCCACCACCGCCTCCCCCCTGCGCCTTTGAGCCTGCTTGACCGCTCACGTCTTCGGTGGTGGTCAAAGACGTCAGGGAGAGCGCTCCGAACGCGGCCCCTCCAGGGCCCGCAATGCCGGGGGTGCCGTCATTTCCCACCGTGCCGTCGGTGCACTTTACGGTGGTCTCTCCCTTGCCAGCGTTGACGGCTCCCGTCGGGGTCCCGCTCGCACCGTCAACACCGTATTCCATGTTCGTGCCAGGAATACCGCCGGTGCCTCCAACACCGCCGCCGGTCATGCCGTCGTCGCACGAGGTCATCCCAGGCACACCACCTTTCACGGCAGCGACGTTGAGACAGGCATTCATGGTGGTCGGATCCAGCATGGCGGCACTTGCACCCGTGGATGGTGTCCCGCTCGGCGTAACCCCATCCGCCCCCGCAGCCCCATCCTTCGCCTCGACGGTCGATTGCTTGAGCGTCGCCATCACATCGGCCACCGCGACGCCAATCGCCGAGCCCCCGCCCATCGGATCGCTCGGGCTCGCCCCCGTGATGGAGAAGTTCGACACCAGCGCCCCGTCCGCACCGGTGCCGATGGTGAACGCCGCGCTGTCGGCGGGCCCCATCAGCGCCGTCTGAGCCGTGCTCGACCACGTCCACTGCGCCGAGGTGCAACTGAAGCCGCCGTACACCTCGAGGCCGGCCGTGAGGTTC
>Ga0302279_10007088_pt1 | contig 11588 bp, 9 predicted proteins | sample III_Bog_N3_3_FD_194541 | JGI IMG/M metagenome (GOLD analysis project Ga0302279, IMG submission 194541) | Peat permafrost microbial communities from Stordalen Mire near Abisko, Sweden - III_Bog_N3_3 | ecosystem: Environmental > Terrestrial > Soil > Wetlands > Peat | place: Sweden: Abisko...
GGGGAGACGGGCGTCGCCGGCGAGCACGACGCAGAGCAGCTGTCGCGCGTCGAAGTCCTTGCTGGCGAGGATGCGCAGCTCCGAGAGCACGGGGGTCAGCGCCTCTTGGCGCCTCGTCGAGGATGAGCACGGGGCGGCATCCCTTTCAAGGCAACATCGTGGGACTCCGCACATAAAAGTCTGGAATCATGAACGCGCATAAATCGCCTTCCTGGAACAGGCTGGAGGCGATGGGAGAATTCTTGCTGGTCGGCCGAGACGGGTCTGCCCGAAGGATCCACACAAGCGGCCATGTATCTCGGAGCCCTGTTCGATCGATTTGCACAGAAGAGCCCGGTCACGGTCATGACCCGCGCCTTGATGGAGAATGCACTCGCACCGGAGGCACTCGACGACATCTTCGCCAAGCATGCCGAACTGCAATACGAGCGGACGCTGCTGTTCTCGTCGGTTGTCGATCTGATGGGGCTGGTCGTTTGCAAGGTCCAGCCGGCCGTCAGCTCTGCCTATCGCGCAGTCAAGGATACGCTGCCCGTGTCGTTGACGGCGCTTTACGACAAGATTAACGGCATCGAGGGAGAGGTATCGGCCGCTCTCGTGCGCCACACGGGGGAGCGACTCGGCGCCATCGTTGAGGCCATGGGCGCGCAGCACCCGGCGCTTCTGCCGGGCTATCGTGTCAAGATCATCGACGGCAACCACTTCGCGGCAACCGAGCGCCGCTTGGCTGTCTTGCGGCGGTGCAAGGCCGGCCCTTTGCCGGGGCATGCCTTGGTAATCCTCGACCCGGCGCTGATGTTGGCAACCGACATGATCCCGTGTGAGGACGGTCATGCTCAAGAACGGTCGCTCTTTTCGCAGGTGCTGGCGCGTGTCAGCCCCGGAGAACTCTGGCTCGGCGATCGCAACTTCTGCACTGTCGGCTTCCTGCACGGGATTCTCAAGCAGAGGAGCTTCTTCTGCATCCGGCAACACGCGAACTTCCCCGTCGCCTCGGAGGGGACGCTTCGCGGTCGGGGCCGCTGTGCTACGGGCGAGGTGTTCGAGCAGAGCGTCACGTTCCTTGGAGAGGATGGTCTCCCCGTCGAGATCCGTCGCGTCCTCGTTCGCCTCGACAAGCCGACTCGCGACGGTGACACGGAGATCGCGATTCTGACCAATGTGCCGCCGCGCGACGCAAGTGCTGTCAAGATCGCCGAATTGTACCAAGAGAGGTGGACATTGGAAGGACTCTTCCTGACGCTCACCCAGACCCTCGACGGCGAGATCCCCTCGCTTGGTTACCCGAAGGCAGCCCTCTTCGCGTTCTCTGTAGCGCTCGTCAGCTACAACATCGCTTCGGTCATTCGAGCTGCGCTTCGCGCCAAATTTGGGCACGAGAAGGTGGAGCGGGAGATCTCCGGCTACTACATCGCGAACGAAGTTCGCGCTACCTCCACCGGCATGGATCTGGCCCTCGACGAGGCCGACTGGGAGCCGTTTCACGCGATGCCGCCCAATGAGATGGCGCGCAGGCTCTTGGAGTATGCAGGCCACGCGCGCCTCGACGCGTTCAAGCGCACGCCACGCGGTCCGAAGAAGCCTGTGCCTCCGCGTACGAAGCACACTACGGAAACGCACGTATCTACGGCGCGGCTCCTTGCCGAGGTCGGCACGAAGCAGTGACCTTGAAAGGGCTGGCTCCAGCAGCCTGAAGAACTCGCCTCCGAGCTCGACTTCGTTCACCATCGTCTACCTCCGGTCCTTGACACCCGGAGGGGAACCCCCTCGGTCGAACTTCACCAAGTTCTCTGGGGGGGCTCCTTGCTTGGTCCCTCAACGAACGTGATCAGAACAGACGCCTGGGGCCTCCATCTTCATGGTGGTGCTCAATCGGCGTCGTCGTCACTTGCCTTTCGGCTTGATCTCGACCTTCCGCGGGGCGGTCGGCGCGTAGCACTTGAGCGTCGGGCGTTCGTCTTTCATGTGCGCCGCGAGGTGCGCGATCACGGCCTGGCCCTGCGCCCTCGTAGGCACGACGACGCCGAGGCGGGGCACGCCCTCGCGGAACTCTACGAGCTCGATCTCGGAGGCGTCCGGGAACGACGACAGCGCCCGGCGCGTCTCCGGGTACGTGTACCGGTCGCCGTTGTTCCCGCTGACCTCGTAGAGGTACACGAACGGCGTCGGGCACCCCTCGCGATCGTCGGCGGCGGGCGCGTCCCGGAGCCGGTACACCGCGTCGAGGCGCGAGGCCCAGAGCGCATGGCGCCAGCCGCGCGAGTCCCGCTCATCGGCGTGGCGGGGGGCCCGGGTCCCCCAGAACGTGTCGCCGTCGACGGCCAGGGAGGCGAAGCGGGTGGGCCAGGCGAGGCGCGCGACAGGGACCCAAACGTCACCTTCGAGGCGATGGATCGTCTCTCCGTCGCTCGCGTGGAGCTGGCCGGTCATGGAGACGAAGACGTTCCGCGCCGGCTTCGCGAGCGGGGGCAGGGGCGCGAAGGCGCCGGCCCGGTACGCGAGGATCGGGCTCTCGGGGTTGGAGACGAGGAAGAGCTCGTCCCCGCTGCCGCGGAGGAGCGTGGCCCCGTAGACGTCACCCTTCACCCACGCGCCGAGATCGAGGATGCGCGCGTTGCCGGCCTTGTCCCAGACCTCGGCCGCCGCCGCCCGCGCGTGGCACAGCCGCCCGACGGAGACGAGCGTCCCCTCCGGCGTCCCTTCGAATACCGACGGAGAGATGGCCGGCGTCGGCAAGGTGCCGCCGCTGTGCCAGGACTCCTCGTGCTTGCAGCCGGCCGCGTCCCAGGTGGTGAACTTGCGCACCAGCGCGGGGCCGCGCACCGTCTGGATGCTCTCGCCGACGCTGCCTTCCCAGCCGGCGACCAGGGCCGACTCGCCCACGTAGGCGACGCCCCGCAGCCATCCGGTCATCACTCCGCCGAAGCCGATCGCCCGGCCCTTCCCCGTGAACGGGGCGTACGCCTGCATCGTCATGCGACCGGGGCAGACCGTGTAGAGCAGGTCGAGCCGGTCCGGCCAGCGGCCCTGCACGGACGTGATGAGGACCAGGTCCCCGCAGTAGGTCTGCTCGGCCGTGAACGTCTTGTCGATCCACGCGATGGACTCGCCGGCGACCCGGCCCACGCGCTTGTCGTCCTCGACGACCAGGAGGGCGCCCTCGACCGGGAAGATCCCTTGCAGATGGCTGCCTCCCGGCGCGAAGACCTCGGCGCCCAGCGTGCGTAGCGGGCTCGGCGGGACCGGGCGAGGAGGGCCTGCGCCACCTGCATCCAGAGAGGTCACGGGCACGGGCGCGACGACGGCGGGCGCCGGCTCCGTGACCGGCGGCGGCGCCTGGCCCGTCCGGCAAGAGAGCGCGAGCGCGCACCCGAGGGAGATGCCCATCAGCGCGGTCGGGAGGGGCGCGCCGGGCGGCGCTTCTCGGGTGGTCCTCGTCGTCATTTCACTCCCCATGGAAAGGTCCCGGCGTGGAGCCGGACCTCGGACTCGATCCTCGCCACGGCCGGGTCGGTGTCGGCGCCGACGGTCGCGACCCGCTGGTAGCTCACCCACCAGGAGAGCTGGCCGCCGACCGCGTTCGGCGCGTCCGCCGCGCAGCTCAGGGCGACCACGACCGGCCGGTCGAACACCCGATCGTCGCCCACCAGCACCTTGCCCGGCCGGCCCATCACGAGCTCGAAGTGGCGCGCGAGGTACCGGACGTCGCGATCGAGGACGTCCCCGCTGGCGCCCCGGACCTCGCACCCCACCTCGAGGCGGCGGAACAGATCGCCGGTGGGGAAGCCATGGCCCGGATCCCGCTGGACGAGGGTCACGCGCAGCTCACCCTCCTCGTCTCGTTCGGCGCTCGCGTGCAGCTCGCTCCGGAGCCAGCCCGGATGCCGGACGCTCGCGAAGGCGTGCGATCGCCGGCCCCGGGCGCTCTGCATGTGGCACGCGGCGCACGGCCGGGCGGCCGCGCTGGATCGATCGTGCTCTCTCACCGTGGTCTGCATGAACGCGCCGTCGCCGCCGGCGGCCGGCGCTGGAAACTCGAACTCGTGGCAGCGCGCACAGGCGGCCGCCCCCGCGAACTCGCCCGATCGGCGCAGGGCGTGCGGTGCGCCCGCCGCGCCGTGTTCGTCGCCCCGCGGCGCCGCGAGCACCGCCCCGCCGTCGGTCACGTGGCACGTCACGCAGCCCACGCCGAGATCGCTCACCGCCGGCGGCGCCGCCTTCGTCGGGTCGGACTCGGGGGCGTGGCACCCCCGGCAGAAGGGGCTCGGTTCGAGGGAGAGCGCGGTCTGGTACGCGGCGTTGGTGTCCGACCGGCGATGGCGGGATCCCATCCACTCGGCCGCCTCGCGCGCGTGGCACGAGACGCACGTGGCGTTCAGCGTCACGGCCGCGTCGAGCCGCCGGCGATCCGGCCGCGGCATGTCGGGGCCCGGCGCCGAGCTCGCTCTCGCCGAGTCGACCACCGGTCCAGCGCTCGGCGGCGCCCCGCCGCCGTGGCCACACGCGGCCACGGACGCGGCGAGCGCCAGGAGATCGAGCCGTCCCCACATCGCGCCCGAGGGTCGCACAGATGCGGCGCCTTGACGATCGGTTGCCGTCGGCCCGAGCCGCGGCTCTGCGGCGCGACCAGAACGGGGATTGCTGCTCGATCGTGTCGGCCAGCCGCGGCAGCGTCACGGGTGCCTCGACGCGTCACGGGCCGGTTGACGGTGGAGCACGGAGCGCGCGCACCCGGGTGTGTCAGCCCGCGACGAGCTCCAGGAGACGCGCGATCTTGCCATCCCGGACCCGGTAGTGCTGGACCCAGTGCAGATCGTAGGGCCTTCCCGAGGTCCGGTGGCGACCCTTCTCCCGCGCGATGACGACCACCTTGTTCCCCTGCGCCACCAGCGACACCACCTCCGGCTCCTGGTTCTCCACCTTTGCAAAATTCTCCTGCATGACCGCCAGGGTCGGCGCGGCGCCCCGCGCGCTGCAGACCAGGCCGAGCTCGGACGGAGCGCGGATCTCCATCTCCACGTCGGGGGCCATGAGGCTCAGCGCGGCCGCGAGCTCGTCGTGCGCGAGGGCCCGATACAGCTCCTGCAGACGCCGCACGTTCTCGGACTCGACCCTCTTGCCAGCGACGTTCTCGTCCCCGTCGTCGAAGGCGGACGGGAGGCCAGCGATGAATCGGGTGATGACGTCCTCGCTCATGTGTTCACGTTGCAGGCTGACGACCTCTTCGTCAAGCGACGGCGCCGGCCGCGATCTTGCGAGTGCAACGAGAAGCGTGGGCCATGAAGAAGCATGCGACGCTCTGCGCGTAGACATGATGCGCAGAGCGCTCGGCGGCGACCGAGAGAGGTGGTCCGTGAAGAAATACGCGACGGTCTGCCTGTAGGCACGGTGCGCACAGCCCTCGTCGACGCTCGGAAGGTGGACTCATGAAGAAATACGCGACGATCACTGCGTGAGCATGGTGCGCATCGATATCGGGAACATCCTGCGCCGGGAGATCGAGGCGCATGCCGCTCGGGTCATCTCGGACAATCCGTTTCTGCGGTGTGCAAGAGAAGGTGAGATCTCGCCCGACACGATGGGCAGGTATCTCGCATCCCTCCACTTCGCCATTGCCCGCGTCCCCGAGCTCCTCGAACGGGCGCGCGAGCGCGCGCTCGCCACCGCGCAGGGGGCGCTTGCGGAGTACTTCGCCGAGAAGCACCGGGAAGAGGAGGGCCACCACCGCTGGGCCGAGAGCGATCTGCGCGTCCTCTGCGCCTCGTTCGACGTACGCGATCTCCGCGTCGCGCCCGCGATCGAGGAGCTCGTCGGCTTCCAGGTCGAGATCATCGACGAGGATCCGATCCTCTATCTCGCCTACGTCTTCTGGGCCGAGGCCTTCACCACGCTCGCGGCGGGCGAGCTGGTGCGCGCGCTCGTCGAGCGGTGCGGTGTCCCTTCCACGGCCTTGACGTGCCTCGCGAGCCACGTCGACCTCGATCGAGCGCACAGCGACGACGACCTCCGCGTCCTGAACGAGCTCGCCGGCGACGCGGGCCTCCTGCCGCGAATGCTGGGCGTCCTCGACCGCACCATGGCGCTGTTCGACCGCATGTGCGAGCAAGTCCTCGACGTGGCGGCCCCTGCCCGCCGATGGGCCGGGGCGTCCGCGTGAACGAGAGCCCGGTCCTCGAGCCGTCGCCGGTGCGTCTCTGGCCGCCGTGGGAGATCGTCGAAGTCATCGATGACGAGCTCGACGTCGACGGCTGCCGTCTGCGGCGAGCGGCCTTCTCGGCCCGCGGGCCCGGTGGCGTCGAGGCTACCGGCTCGGCCGCCGATACCTCCGCGTCACCGCGCGAGCGCGCGGGCTTCGAGCTCGTCGAGCGCGCGAGCATCCTCGACGCGATGGGAGCCGGTCGCCTGTCGTGGGAGCTACGGACGGCGTCCGGCCGCCTCGCCGGCGCGGCGAGCGGCGACACCCTGTTTGCCCCCGGCGACGAGAACGAGGGCTGGCGGTTCGCCCGCTCGAACGGCGTCGCCCTGGGCCACGGGTGGGCGGATGGATGCGAGCGGGCGGTGCTCGAGCTCGCCGAGCGCGACCGCCTCCTCCGGTCGTGGCGGGGCGAGGTCCTCCCTCGACGAGTCGCGATCCCACGCGGGTGGACGCCGCGCCCCCGAAGCTACGACTTCACCGCTCATGCCTTCGCCTCCGAGGGGCTCTGGAGCGCGGGGATCGAGGTGAGTGCCGTGATCGGCTGGCCGCGGGTCACGGGGGCCCCGCTCCTCCGGGGCTTCGGCGCCGCCCGCTCGTCCTCCGAGGCGCTGGAGCGCGCCCTTCGCGAGACCCTGCAGGGCCTCTCGTTCCTCTGGGGCGAGGAGATCCCCGCGGCGCCGCCCGCCCCCTCGGCGAGCCCGCTCTTTCACCTCGACTGGTATCTGCGTCCTGACGCCCACCAGGTCCTTCGAGCCTGGCTTTCGGGCGAGCACGCGCGCTCCTTCACGCGGTCGTGCCGCGCCGCGCCGGCGTCGCCGGTCGTGTTCCTCGACGTGACGTCGCCGGCGGCCCCGGAGGGCCTCACCGTGGTGAAGGCGATCTGCGACGACGCCCTCCCGCTCACGTTCGGGCGCGGGCCGGCGGCTCTCTGGGGACACCTGCCCGCCGCGGCGAGCGTCCACCCTTTCCCGTGACCGGAGGACAGGAAGATGCCCCTCGAATCGTTGTCCATGCGCTGGTGGAACCTCGACTGGAGAGCGCACCTTCCCGTCACGTTCGGAGAGGTCACGGTGGGGCTGGCGACGCTCGCCGATGCCGAGGCCTTCATCGGTGAGCACTATCCCCGCATGTTCGCCGCCGCGGACGGGGCCGCGTGGCTCGCCAACCCGATGACGGAAGCCAAGCGACGCTTTTACCGCGACGCCGACATCTTCGTCTTCCGCGAGCGCGACCGGGCCGTCGGGCTCCAGATCGGCCACCCCACCGACTGGAGCACCTACTACGTGAGGACCGTCGCCCTCCTCCCCGACCACCGGGGCCGGGGCCTGCTCGCGGACCTCACCGCGCATGTCGCGAGCGTCCTCGCCCTCGTCGGCGTCGAGCGCCTGGAAGGCGACATCCCTCCCACGAACACCGCCAACCTGCTGGCGCAGACCAGGCTCGGGTACGTCGCCACCGGCACCCTCAACACCGAGCGCTGGGGCCTCGTGATCCGGGTGACGAAGTACCTGCGCGACGACGCGGACGCCGCCTTCCGCCACCATTTTTGCGCGTTCACGTGGCCGCGCGTCGCCCGCCCGGGTGACGGGCGCCCATCGCTGCTGGCCTCGACGCCCACGAGACGCTGAGCGCCGTCCCAACTGGCTTCGACGCTGGAGACGCCGATTGCCGGCGTGGCAGCGGGTTGGTGGCGCATGGCACTGACCTGGAGCAAGCGGCGTTCCAGAGCCCGAGCGCCGCAGGCAACCTCGCGGCCCGGCCGATTGTCCAGCTGGACGCGGTGGATCGTCCAGCTGGACGTGGCCATCGTCCCGTTGGACGTCCTCACGTCCCGCGCGACGCTCGCGCCCGCAGCACGCCGCGCGTCGCCGCGCCGGCGTCGGCGGCACGGGCGTTGCTGAAAAGGAATAGGGGGACGCATCGCTCGAATCTCAACGCCATGGAGCTCACGTGAAGACCGGAATCGACGCGCTCGACCGCAAGATTGACGACACCCTCGCTCGCGCCGGCCGGCGCTTCGGCGCAGCCGCGGTCGAGCGGATCGCGCAGAGCCGCCTGACCCAGTTCGAGGACTGGGAGCCGGCCGATTCGCTTCAGCGCCCCTCCTGGCTCTTCACGCCCGGGCTCGGCACGCGGCCGTTCTGGGAGCGGGGGCAGTGCGGTCGGCTGGAGGGCGTGATCGACGCGCTCGAGGCCGCGGGGCCGAGGATCTCCGAAGAGGTCCGGTCGCTGGACCCGGCCACCGGCACCTCGTACCACCACCTGTCGGTGACGCCGGATCAGGTCACGGGCTGGAAGAACTGGTTCTTCTACCAGGATCACCTCCCGAACGACGCCCTCCTCGCGCGTGTCCCCACCGTGCGGTCCGTGGTGGAGTCCTTCGGGCGCGAGTACCTCGACCGGTTCGAGATCCACCTCTCGCTCCTCGAGCCTTCGGCGCACATTCCTCCGCACTGCGGCGGCGTGAACGCCAAGCTCACCTTGCACCTGCCCCTCGCCATCCCCGAAGGCGACACGGCGATCCGCGTCGCCTCCTCCGTGCGGGGGTGGACGGAGGGCCGGGTGCTCGTGTTCGACGACTCCTACGAGCACGAAGCGTGGAACCGCACGAGCCAGCGGCGCGCGGTGCTCCTCCTGACGGCCTACCACCCGGACCTCTCCCTCGACGAGATCGGCGTCATAGAGATGCTCGAGCCTCTCAACGTCGAGGTCTACCGCGCCTACCTCCGGGAGCAGCGGCCCGCGGCGTGAGGGCGGTCGCTGGCGCCTCGATTCTCGGACCGGCGGCACACCATCCCGCTCCGGGCCGCGCGGCTTGCACTAGGATCCTGGGGTGCTGCGCGCCGGCCACCTCGCCGCCCAGGAGACCGCATGAACGAGCTGCCGTGGATCGTGGTGCACGGGCGCGACGTGTGGGTCGCCGCGCTGGCCGGCCTCCCGGCGCTGGGCGCGGTGCTGGGCCTCGTGGCGCTCCTGGTCGGGACCTGGGCGCGCGCGAGGGCGGCGCGGCGGGTGCTGGGGGAGCCGGGGGGGAAGGGCCTGCGCGAGGAGGGGGCGCGGGTCACCGTGGCGGGGCGCTGGGCGGGGGAGCGGGTGGTGTCTGCCTTTCCTGCGGGGCAGGGGAGACGACGGCCGCTGGCGAGCACCGCCGAAGGGGAGACGTGCCTGATCGCGGACGGAGAGACGATCGCCGTCACCGGGACGCCGGCGGTGCTTGTCGGGGCGAGGGAGACGCCGGCCCGCACCCTGGGGCAGCTCCCGGTCGAGATGAAGGACTGGATCGTCGCCGAGACCGCCGACGCGACCGACCTGGCCTGGGCCGCCAGGGTCGAGCTGCGCATCGTGGAGTACGGGGATCGCGTCTACGTGGGGGGGACCTTGCGGAGGGTGGCGTCGGCCGAGGGACCCGGGGACTATCGCCGGCCAGCCGCGGCCTTCGCCATCGCCGTCGAGCACGGCGCGGAGGGACAGGGGATCGTCTGCGTGGCCGCCCGTCCGAGGGCGGTGCGGGGGGTCCAGGCGTCCTTCGTCGGGGCGCTCTGCGGGCTCGGCCTGTTCGGGCTGATGTTCGTGGGGGGAGGGCGCCTGGTGAACCGGCTCCGCTACGACGAGGTGGCGGCGGCCACACCTTTTCATCGCGAGGAGGTGCTCCGTCGGATGTCCGACCGGCTCCACCAGACCCGCGATCCGGACCCGAAGCGGGTCGACCAGGCGGTGGCGGTGGCCCGCCTCCACGCGTCGCCCGAGGCCGTGGAGGAGGCGCTGAGGGAGGCCGCGGCCTGGCTCCGGCAGATCGCGCACCACGAGCCGCGGCTCATCGAGCAGGAGGTGGCGCTGGCGCATCTCCGCGGGAGAACGACCGAGGAGGCGGACACGCTGATCCGGCACCGGGAGCTGCGCCGGACCGCCGATCCGGAGGTGCTCGGGCCATCGCCCGCGGCATCCCTGGGCAGGGCGCGCGCCCTGGTGGAGCTGGGGGAGTGGGGGGCGGCGAGCGCGGCCCTGGAGGCGGCGCTCCACGACGACGGGGGCGCCTCGGCGGCGGTCGTCCACCTCCTCGCCGGCCGTGCCGACCTGGCCGCGCGCCTCTTGCGACGGCGCGCCCGGGAGCCCGGGCCGGCCCCTGCCCGGGGCCCTCCACCGAGCCGCGTGCTCGACGCCGTCGCCGACGCGCTCGACGCCCGCGCCGGCAACGCGGAAGCGAAGGAGAGCCTCCGCAAGCTCGTCGCCGAGTACCCCGACGACCGCGCCCCGCGGCTCCTGCTCGCCGATCTCTTCGACGGCGCCGAGCGCGTGGCGCTGCTCGCTCACTACACCTCCCTGGGATCGCCGGCGCGCGCCGCCATGTCGCTGGAGCGGCTCCTGGCCCGCGAGGCCGGTGACCGCAGCGGCCGCAACTGGGAGCGCCTCCTCTACCCGGTGTGGCTCGCCTTCGGCCGCGAGGAGGGGCACGTCTGGGAGTTTCTCCCCTCCCTCTTCGAGCCGGAGGCCGCCCTCGCCGCCGAGCCCTATGCCCGCGCCGAGGCCGCGTTCGCCGCTTCCGCCCTCGGCGACCACGCCCGCGCGACCGCCCTCCTGCCGACGTCCCCCACGGAGGGGAGCCTCTACGCCTCCGACCGCGACCACGACCTGCTGAGCCAGGTCGTCGAGCGACGAGGCCGGGCCGTCGACCCGATGCCCGGCGAGCACGGCGTGTGGCTCGCCCACCCCATCAGCGCGTGGGCCACCTCCGGCAAGGACGGGCGCTCGCTCGCCCGGGTCCTCGACCAGACGCCCCTCGACGCCGACCATGCCTATGTGGTGGCCGGCGCCGTGGAGAGCGGGCGCGAAGAGCTCCTGGTCTGGCTTCGCCACGGCGCCTTCGAGCATCGCAGCAAGACCCGCATGGGCCGCCTGTCCGACCTGGAGAACCTGCGCCTCTTCGCGGTCGCGCTCGGCGACGCCGGGATGGAAGAGGAGCTGGGCGCCATCGTCGCTCGCCACCGCCGCGCCCTGCTCCGCCGCGAGATCCTCGTCCCGCTGGCGGCGCTGGAGGGGCTGGTGCTCGACGGGGCGGTGAGCGGCGAGCTCTGACCGGCAAGCACGGAATTCGCGCGACTTCGACGAGGAGCTCGATCGAGCCCCGCGCGACGGCGCCTTCCGCGTGCTCCTCCCACGACGAGGCGGCACTCGAGCTGCTGTATCTGGTCCCCGCACCGGCTCCCGAGCACCGGAGGCTCGCCTCACCCCGGCGCCTTCCCTTCCGCACCGCGAGCCTTCCCTTCCTCACCCGGCGGGAACCCTCGCTCATCCCGCCTCTTCTCCCTCACCCGGAGGGAACCCTCGGGGACGTGGAGGGTTTCCGTCCTCAGCCGGAGGGAACCCTCGCTCACCCCGACCCTTTCGCCGCTCA
>Ga0302279_10007094_pt1 | contig 11576 bp, 11 predicted proteins | sample III_Bog_N3_3_FD_194541 | JGI IMG/M metagenome (GOLD analysis project Ga0302279, IMG submission 194541) | Peat permafrost microbial communities from Stordalen Mire near Abisko, Sweden - III_Bog_N3_3 | ecosystem: Environmental > Terrestrial > Soil > Wetlands > Peat | place: Sweden: Abisko...
GACGAGTATCCGGTCTTTCACATCACGTGCATCACGCATCGCAAAGATCCGATCTATGCGGCGACGCTGGTGGGCAAGCCTCCGATGGAGGATGCGTGGATGGGCAAGGCGGTGGAGCGGATCTTTTTGCCGCTGATGCGGCTGACGCTGCCGGAGATCGTCGACGTGAACCTGCCGCCGGAGGGCGTCTTCCACAATTTGATGATCGTGAGCATCCGCAAGAGCTATGCGGGCCACGCGCGCAAGGTGATGAGTGGGATCTGGGCGCTAGGGCAGGCGATGTTCACCAAATGCGTGATCGTGGTGGACGAGGACTGCGACGTGCAGGACCTGGCCGAGGTCGTGCTGCGTGTGACCAACAATATCGATCCGGAGCGGGATATCCAGTTCACGCTGGGGCCGGTGGACTCGCTGGATCATGCCAGCCGGTTGCCGAACTATGGGAGCAAGATGGGGATTGATGCGACGCGGAAGTGGGCGGCGGAGGGATTCACGCGCGAGTGGCCGCAGATGCTGACGATGCCAGAGGAGGTGAAGGCGAGGGTGGAGAAGATTGTTAAGGATCTGGGGTTGGGTTGATGCGGGTGGTATACGCATAGTGGGAACCAGCTATCCGTCATGAGCGGCCAGTTGCCAGTTTTCCAGTGGGCCAGTTGCCAGAGCGATATACTTTGCATTGAGTAGATGAGGGAGATTGGTTTGGCGAAGGCGGAGATTGGGATTATCGGCGGTAGCGGGCTGTACAACATGGACGGCCTGACCGAGGTGCATGAGGAGCAGGTGGAGACCCCGTTCGGGAGCCCGAGTGAGGCGTTCCTGCTGGGCAAGCTGGAGGGGCGCGATGTGGCGTTCCTGGCGCGGCATGGTAAGGGTCACCGCATCCTGCCGAGCGAGTTGAACTTCAAGGCGAATATCTATGCGATGAAGAAGCTGGGGGTGACCAGCATATTGAGCGTGAGCGCGGTGGGCAGCCTGAAGGAAGAGCACAAGCCGACCGACTTTGTGATTCCCGATCAGTTTATTGACAGGACGTTCGACCGCAAGACGACGTTCTTTGGCAACGGCGTGGTGGGGCATGTGGCGTTTGGCGATCCGGTGTGCGCGATGGTGAGCGAGGTGTTTGCCAAGGCGTGCGAAGAGGTCGGCGTGGTGGGCAAACGCGGCGGAACCTACGTGTGCATGGAGGGGCCGCAGTTTTCGACGAAGGCGGAGTCGCGGCTGTATCGCAGCTGGGGCGCGGATGTGATTGGCATGACGAACCTGCAGGAGGCCAAGCTGGCGCGCGAGGCCGAGATCAGCTATGCGACGCTGGCGATGGTGACGGACTACGATTGCTGGTTTGAGGGCCATGATGCGGTGACCGTGGAGCAGGTGATTGCGGTGATGCATCAGAACTCCGGGAACGCGCAGAAGGTGGTGAAGGCCGCGGTGCGGTTGATGCCGAGGGACCTGAGCAGATCGCCCGCGCAGACCGCTGCGAAGTTTGCGATTATGACCGACCGGGCGATGATTCCGGAGGAGACGAAGAAGAAGCTCGATGTGCTGTATGGGAAGTATTGGTAGAGCCCGGTTCTGTTGATTTTTGAGTTCCGAGTTCGTGAGTTATGAGTTAAGGCAAGTGCAACAACCAAAGCAATGTACGCGACGTTTTCGCGATGGCCGCAATGGAAGGAAGTAAATTTTGGCAATTCTAGTAGTAGGTTCGGTGGCGTTTGATTCTTTGGAGACGCCGAGCGGCAGGCGCGAGCGCGTGCTGGGTGGGGCGGCGACGCATTTTTCGCTGGCAGCGAGTTTTTTTACTAAGGTGCGCGTCGTCGGCGTGGTGGGCGAGGACTTCCTGCCCGAGCATGAGGCGGTGCTGACGTCGAAGGGTATCGACACGACCGGTATTGAGAGGGCGCCGGGAAAGAGCTTCCACTGGACGGGTAGCTATGTGAAGGACATGAACGCCGCGGAGACGCTGGCGACGGACCTGAATGTGTTTGCCGCGTTCGAGCCGAAGATTCCGACGAGCTATCTGGATTCGGAGTACCTGTTCCTTGCGAATATCGATCCGGTGCTGCAGCTGCGCGTGAGAAAGACGCTGCCCAACGTGAAGATGGTGGCGGGCGACACGATGAACTACTGGATCGCCGCGCATCGCGAGAACCTGCTGAAGGTGCTGAAGGAGCTGGACGTTCTGCTGATTAATGACGGCGAGGCGAAGATGCTGAGCGGGGAGTCGAATGGACTGCGCGCGGCGGAGGGTGTGCGCGCGCTGGGGCCGAAGTCCGTGATTGTGAAGCATGGCGAGTACGGAGCGACGGCGTACGGCAGCGGGCGGCCGTTCCGCGCGCCGGCGATGCCGCTGCACGAGGTGGTGGACCCGACCGGCGCGGGTGACTCGTTTGCGGGCGGGTTCTATGGATACATTGCTTCGCAGCCGGAGCTGACGCCGGAGGTCTTTCGCCGCGCGATGTTCTATGGCAGCGTTTTGGGATCGCTCGCCGTGGAGAAGTTTGGAACGGAGCGGCTGCAGGCGACGACGCGCAAGGAAATTGATGAGCGTGTGGAGCATCTGCGGGATATCTCGCACCTGTAGACCTGCGACAGCATAAGCAAAGAGCGCTCACGCACAGTACGCAAAGGGAAACCAGAGGTCGCGGAGGCATTTCGCTGACGGAAAAGAAGGCATTGGCGCGGCGGAAAGGTTCGCGTGGGCAGGCGCCGCTGTGGGTTCCGGGTGACCCGGAGGCGGTGCGGCCGGTGCAGCGCGGGGAGACCTATCCTTTCTTTGCGGCAAGCGTGATCCTGGGGTTTGTCGCGCTGTTTGTGTGCTACTCGCGGGGCTATCTGTTGCTGTACGGCGATGCGGTCGCTCACCTTGCGATTGCGCGACGGATTATGGACTCGCGCTGGCCGGGAGTTGGCCAGCTAGGGGGCGTGTGGCTGCCGCTGCCGCACCTGCTGATCCTGCCGTTCATCGGCAACATGCGGATGTGGCAGACCGGGCTGGCGGCGGCGCCGATGTCCATGCTGAGTTATGCGCTGAGCGTGGCGGGTGTGTGGCGGCTGGCGCGCCGGATGATGCGACTGCGCTGGGCACTGGTGGCAACGGCGTTCTATGCGCTGAATCCGAACCTGCTATTTCTGGCGACCACGGCGATGACCGAGACAGTCTTCCTCGCGCTATTTGTTTGGTCCGCGGTGGCGACGATGGAGGGAGTAGCCGCGCTGCGAGCGGGGCAGGCATCGCGTGCCAGCGCGCGCATGATGCTGGCGGGGCTGCTGGTGCTGGGGCAGGTGTTTACTCGCTATGACGGGTGGGTGATCGGCGCGGCGGTCTGGTGTTGTTTTGCGTGGGCGGTGTGGAAGAGTGGCGCGGAGATACGGCGGCGTGTGCTGCCCGCGTTCGCGATGTTTACGGTGTTTTGCGCCGCGGGGCCGCTGCTGTGGTTCTGGTACAACCAGCACTTTACGGGGGACTGGCTGGACTTTCTGCGCGGGCCGTACTCGGCAAAGCAGATTGAGCGCCGGACTGCGCCGCCGGGGCAGCACTATCGCGAGTGGCACCGGCCGCTGCGGGCGCTGATCTACTACATGCGCACAGCGCAGGTGGATGCCGCAGTGTGGGAGACGGGCTTTGGACTGATGGTGGCGGCGCTGTATGGTTGGTGGCTGACGTGGAAGCGGCGTGCAGTTGCGGAGGTGCGCGAGCGGGGCGAGGCCTTCGGGTGGCTGCTTTGGGTGCCGCTGCCGTTCTATGTGTACTCGGTGGCGTATGGGTCGGTGCCGATCTTTATTCCGCAGCTCTATCCGCACTCGTACTACAACGCGCGCTATGGGATGGAGATGCTGCCGGCGCTGAGCGTCTATGGGGCGCTGGCGGCGGAGCGGCTGGATGTGTGGCTGCGCGGCAAGACCGCAGGATGGGCGCGGGTGGGGGCGCGCTTCTGGCAACCGCTGGCGATGTTGCTGTGCGTGGCGAATTGCATCGCGATGATGTACTGGACGCCCCTGGTGCTGAAGGAGGGCATGGTGAATGCGCGAACGAGGGTTTCGCTCGAGGAGTCCATTGCGCTGGAGCTGGAGCAGATGCCGGCCGATGAGCCGGTGATGATGGCGCTCTCGGCCCATGTGGGCGCGGTGCAGACGGCGGGACGCACGCTGCGCAGCATGGTGAGCGAGAATGACTCGCAGACCTTCGATGCGGCGTTGAAGGACCCAGCTCACAACGCAGCGTTTGTCATTGCGATTGCAGGCGATCCAGTGGCAAAGGCAGTCGCCGAGCACCCGCAGGGGCTCACGGAGATTGCTGTGATCTGCACCTCCGGGCAGCCGTGCGCGAGGGTGTACCAGTCGCAGGTATGGAGTTTGAGTCCTGCGAGCGGTCCGGGCGGGGCCGCGAAGTAGCCGCGGGGTAGTATTCTGGCTCGATGGTAGAGCCCAGCCATATTCACTTTTCGTCGTTCGAGCAGATGGTGCTCTCGGGTGCTTCTATGAGGAGGCTACTGGCGGCCTGCGCGATGGGCGGCCTGGTGGGGATCGAGCGCGAGTGGCGGCACAAGGACTCCGGTTTGCGGACGAACATGCTGATCTGCATGGGGTCAGCGCTGTTTACGATCATGAGCGTCGTTCTCGCCGGGGACTCGACGGCGAACCATGGGCAGGTGGCAGCGAACATCGTGCAGGGTGTGGGCTTTCTTGGCGCGGGATTGATCCTGCATACGAAGAACAGGGTGCTTGGATTGACGAGTGCCGCGACAGTGTTTACGGTGGCGGCCATCGGGATGACCTGCGGCGCGGGACTTTATGTGGAGGCATTGATCGCTACGGTGCTGGTATTGATTGCACTGCAAATTGTCGGCGCCGTCGAGCTGAAGCTGGGGTGGAAGCGCTACTCCATGGTGTATGAGGTGCGCGCGGATGTGGGAGCCGTGCTGCCGAGCGCGGTGGTGGGAGAGGAGCGCGCGGAGGCGCTGGCAGAGGATGCGACGGCGGCACAGCACCGGATGCTGCGCGCAATTCTTCGTGTGCTGGACTCGCTGGGGCAGAGGCTGGTTGTGATGGACCGCGACAATGTTGCGGGAATGGAGCGTGTGTCCTTTGCCGTGGTGACGACGCGGCGAGAGCATGACCGCCTGCTGAAGGAGTTGCGTGCCAGCGATATGACCGACCAGGTGGTCGCGTTCCAGGACCAGGAGGACGATTGAGCAGGATTACGTTTGTGAAGGCCCACGCGTGCGGCAATGACTTCCTAGTGATGGAGGAGAGCGCGACGCAGGGAAGGCATGCGGCGCTCGCGCGGAAGCTCTGCGCGCGGCATACCGGCGTGGGAGCTGATGGCATCGAGTTTCTGGAGCGGCGCGCGGATGGGACGCACTTTCTTCGCTTGTTCAATGCAGATGGCAGCGAGGCGGAGCTGAGTGGGAATGGGACTCGTTGCGTGGCGGCGTGGCTGGCGCAGAGCGAAGAGCTGAAGGAAGGGGCGTTCAGTACGAATGGTGGAGTGCGAACTTGCAGGGTGGTGCGTCGCGAGGACACAGCATGGTGGATAGAGAGCGGCATGGGTGTGCCGCGCGTGATGCCCCGGAAGATCGAGATCGCGGGAGTGGGAGTGATCGACGGTGCGATGGTGAACGTTGGCAATCCGCATTATGTGATCTTCACCGAGCAGGAGGACTTTAGGAGCCATGGCCTGAGCTGGAAGGAGTTGGGGGCAAAGATTGCGGTCGATCCGATGTTCAAGTTCGGGACCAACGTCGAGTTTGTGCGTGTGCTCTCACCGAAGCAGATTGCGTTTCGGATCTATGAGCGCGGGTGCGGCCCAACGATGTCCAGTGGAACGGGCACGTGTGCCGCGAGCGCGGCGGCGATGGCGCTGCGCGGCGCTGCCCGAGAGCTCACCGCGGTCGCGCCGGGCGGCGCGCAGGAGGTGGTGTGGCAGGATGCCACGAGTGAGATGCTGCTGACAGGGCCGGCGGAGATCATCTGTAGCGGTGAAGCGGAGATTGGCGAGTGAAAGAGGTTCTTGTGGGTTCAGATTCCAGTGACCAGTCGCCCGTCGCCAGTTTAAAGAAGGGCAGTCGCGTTGCGGTGGTCTCGCCTGCATCGTACGCGAAGCCTGAGTTGGTGGAGCGTGGCGTGGCGCGGCTGCGGGCCTTCGGATATGAGCCGGTGGTGATGCCCCATGCGCTGGCGCGCGGGCCGCTTTACTATGCGGGCACGGCGGGTGAGCGGGTGGCCGATCTCCATGCTGCGTTTGCGGACAAGAGTATTGATGGCGTGATTTGCACTCGCGGTGGTTGGGGATCGGCTGAGTTGTTGCCGCTGTTGGACATCGCGCTGATGCGGGAGAATCCCAAGGTCTTTGTGGGCTATAGCGACCATACTTCGCTGCATGTCTGGCTGTGGAACGAGTGCGGGATGCAGACGTTTTATGCTCCGATGGTCGCTGCGGACTGGGCGAAGGGAGATGGTGTGGATGACAGAACCTGGAGAGCGGCAGTCGAGGGCAAAGGTGTGTGGAGCGCGGGACCGGTCGATGGCCTGCGCGTCCTGCGCGAGGGTGAGGCGGAGGGACGGTTTCTCGGCGGTTGCCTCTCGATATTGGAGGCGGGGCTGGGAACTCCATGGGCGCTGCGTATCGACGAGCCGTGTGTGTTGTTCCTGGAAGACATTGGAGTGAAGCCCTATCAGTGGGACCGGATGCTGCAGCATCTGCGTTTCGCGGGGATGATGGAGAATGTGAAGGGTCTGGTCTTTGGCGATATGAGCGCGTGCGTCGCGGAGAGCGAGATGGAGATGCTGGAGGAGGCTTGCCTCCATGCGCTGGGTGGTTTTGCCGGACCTGTGGCGATGGGGTTGCAGAGCGGCCACATGGAGCGAGGGAACCGGTCTCTGCCGCTGGGCGCCTGGGTGAAGATGAAGGACGCGGAGTTGAGCGCGTGACGGGAAAGCACATACATCTGATTGGAATATGCGGCACGGCGATGGCGTCGCTGGCGGGAATGCTGCGCGCGCGGGGGCATCGCGTGACGGGCTCGGACGGCGCGGCCTATCCGCCGATGAGCGATCAACTGCGCGCGATGGGGATTGCGATTATGGAGCCGTATCGAGCGGAGAATCTGGACCCTCGGCCGGACCTGGTGGTGGTAGGAAATGCGATCTCACGCGGCAATCCGGAGTTGGAGCGGGTGCTGGATGAGCGGATCCCGATGACGAGCATGTCGGCTTTGATTCATGATGAGTTTCTCGTGGATCGAGAGAGACTGATCGTTTGTGGAACGCATGGCAAGACGACGACTACTTCGATGCTGGCGTGGATCTATGAGACGGCCGCGCAGAAGGATGCGCAGTGGAAGCCGTCGTTTCTGATTGGCGGCGTGGCGGAGAACTTTGGGACGAGTTTTCGCGTGGAAGAGGGGACGCGGCCCTTTCTGCTGGAGGGCGATGAGTATGACACCGCATTCTTCGATAAGGGACCAAAGTTTCTGCACTACTTTCCTGACGCCGCGATCCTGACTCATGTGGAGTTCGACCATGCGGACATCTATGCCGACCTGGCGGCTGTGAAGACGGCGTTCAAGCGCATGGTCAACCTGATTCCGCGGCGGGGACGGCTGGTGGCGTTCGACGGCAGCGAGAACGTGACCGAGTGCTGCATGAAGGCCTTCTGTCCGGTCGAGCGGTATGGGTTTGCGGAGGACTCGCACTGGCGTGTGGGGGAGATGCAACTGGGCGCAGAGACGAGTTGGACGCTTTTGCGTGACGGCATGGAGTATGCGCGGCTGACGCTGCCCATGGCCGGAGAGCACAATATGCTGAATGCGACGGCGGCGGCGGCGCTGGCCGCGGGACAGGGAGTTCCTGTGGAGGCGATCATCGCGGCGCTGCGGACGTTCAAGAGCGTGAAGCGGCGGCTGGAGGTGCGAGCTGAGGTCGCGGGAATTACCGTGATCGACGACTTCGCGCACCATCCAACGGCGATTCGCGAGACGCTGCGCGCGTTGCGGTCAGCGTATCCGGGGCGAAGGTTGTGGGCGGTGTTGGAGCCGCGCTCGAACACATTGCGGCGGAATGTGTTTGAGCGTGAACTGGTGGAGTCGCTGGCGCTGGCTGATGAGGTGGTACTCGCTGGGGTGTTCCAGAGCCACGCGATTCCCGTAGGCGAGCGGCTGGAGCCGGAGCGTGTCATTGCGGCGCTGCTGGCTCGCGGGGTGCCGGCGGTGCTGTGCGCGGATGCAGATGCGATCGTTGCACACAGCGCGCCGAGGATGCGTGCGGGAGATGTGGTGGCAATCCTATCGAATGGCGGGTTCGGCGGGATCTATGAGAAGTTGCCGCGTGCTCTGAAGGCATAGTGCAACTGCTCCTAAGTGGTTGATCCGCGCATGTCACGCTATTCTGGGGAAGTATGTTTTCTGCGTTGCGGATGCTATTGGTGTTTGTCGTGTTGGGGACCCCGGGGGCGATCATCGGAATTCCCTGGTCCATGTTGCGAGGGAACATCCGCACCATGTATGGCTGGGGGATGGGGATCATTCGGTTGGGCGTGCGGTTCGCGGGCATACGCGTGCGGCTGGAAGGCACGGAGAATATACCGGTAGAGACGTCGTGCATCTTCGTGAGCAATCATGTGTCCAACCTCGACCCGCCGGTGTTGTTGCCGGCGATTCCGGGCATGACGAGCGTGTTTCTGAAGAAGTCGCTGATGAAGATTCCGCTGCTGGGTACCGCGATGCGGTTGGGGAAGTTTGTCCCGGTAGCGCGGGGGCACCATCGCGAGGACGCGGAGAAGAGTGTGGAGGCGGCCGCCGCCGCGCTGCGCAGCGGATTGCACATCACCATCTTTCCGGAGGGGACGCGCTCGCTCGATGGCTGGCTACTGCCCTTCAAGCAGGGAGCGTTCTTTCTGGCCATGGAGACCGGAGCGCCGCTGGTGCCGATTGTCATCCGGGGCACCGCGCAGATGATGCGCAAGGGCAGCTTGAAGATCTATCCGGGCGAGGCCGTGGTGCGGTTTCTGCCGCCGCTATGGCCGGAGAACTTTGCGACTCGTCAAGATCTGATGGCTGCGGTGCGGGCGCGGATGGAGACGGCGCTGGCTACTTGATGATGGGGCTGTAGCCGTCGGCGGAGAGACGCTGGCGGATGGCTTCGGCGTCGTGCCGGTTGCCGAAGGGGCCGATCTGGATGCGAATGAACTTGTCCTGCCCCGGAAACGCGCCGGCGGCGTAGCCCTTGGCGCGTAGCGCGTTCAGGAGCAGGTCGGCGTCCTCCTGATGAGAGACGGCGGCGACCTGGACCGTGAACGATCCCTGCGGCGCGGCGGTGGCGATAGCCTCGGGATGAGTGGTCGTCGCAGGTGCCACTCGGACGATGGGTGCGGCTGCGTTCGCATTCCCGGAAGCCGCTGGTGGCACGCTGCTGACCGTCTTTGGAGCGGAGACAGGAGCGGTCGAGGCGGACGTCGTGGAACTCTGCGGCGCTACGGGGATGTTGTTGGTTGCGCCCTGGGGCAGACCTGCCGCCGGTTTGAAAGCATTGAAGTTGGTTGGAGCCGGCGCGTTCGTTGTGCTGTCTGCAGGAGGCTGCGGCGTCCGATGGTCGCCGACGCTGTAGCCAAAGCCGAAGAAGAGACCGCAGAGCAGCACCAGGCCGAAGAAGAGGCCGAGGATGGAGCCGGTGCTGAGGGTGAACTCGCGGTCTGTATGAGCAGCAACGTCGTCGTCGTCGAGAAGATAGTTCATAAGGCCTGTCAGTATGACACAGGATGGGAGCCCGGATTAGTAGCGCAGGTAGAAGCCGATTGCGGGTTCGTAGGTATTGGCGTGCTTCAGGATGGTGAGGTAGTTCAGGCCGTAGTCGGGGTCCAGGAAGAAGAGTTCGCGGAAGCCGGCCCGCACGCCAAAGTTTGGAGTGATGTCCTTCTCGACGCCGGCCGAGTAATAGTAGACAGCACGTGCATGGCTGCTGGCACCTTCGCCGCCGTGGGCGGTGGGTTTGAACTCAATGGAGCCGGCGCCCGCCCCCAGAAAGGGCTGGAAGCCAAAGATCGGATGCGGTGGGTGCGCGACATAACCCAGCGTGAACTCGTCTGCCTGGGTCTGAATCTGGAAGTTGTTGGTGGCGCAGCAGGTGACGCTGCCGGCACCGGTGTAGTTCTCGGTATAACGGGCGTAGCCGCCGTTGAACTCAAAGCCGATATAGGGCTTTGCCGTGTAGCCGATGGATATCAGTGCGCCGAGAGTGTTGGATCCGAACTGCGTAATGGACTGCCCGGTGTTGGAGGCGAGTGGAACTACTTTGCCGGTGACCGAGGAGTTGAACTCACCGACGCCGCTGATGCCGAGGTTGAGCCGCTCCAACTGGCGGGTGAGCGGGGTCTCGGGAGTAGAGGTCTGTGCGGCTGCAGAGGCGCTGCCGAGGCTGCAGGCGAGAAGGGCGGCGGCTAGGATGGGCGAGGCTTTGCGGATCAAGTCGTAATGGCTCCGGGCGCGAGATGGCGCTCTGTGTCTAGTCTAACGCTTTGTTGGCCCGGGCGCGGCGTGCGATGCGGGTGAGGACCGAGGTTCCGCCCCCGAGCAGCAGGCCGCAGGCGACCGCGGTTGCTGCGTGAACCTGCAAGGGAGCGGGTCCGAGGACCAGATGATCGAGGCTGAGGATGAGCGCGAGCGTGGCGGCCACCGCGACCAGCACCGGCGTTGCGCGCAGCAGATCGAGCACCAGCAGAGCGGCTGCCGTGGCCAGCAGAGCGACGGCCGCGAGGCTGAGGTCGAGCCGCAGCAGCGAGCCAACCGAAAGCAGCGCCAGCAGCAGGCCGCAGGCTCCGGGAACGATCCAGCCGGGCCGGTTGAGCTCAACGTAGATCAGCAGCACGCCGAGCGTCAGCAGGAGAATCGCCGAATCCGGAGCGAGGTCGATTGCTGCCCGGACGACGCTCATGGCAGGGTCTGGCCGCGCTGCTGCAAGGCCTGGCGCATGGCCTGAGCGGCGAAGTTGCCGGGCTCAATCAGCAGCGCGTGGGCCACGTCGTCCGCGCTGGCGGGCAGCTGATTGGCCGCCAGGTCGAGCCGCGCCAGCACCATCCATGCAGCGACGTTGGGCTGCAGTCGGAGGGACGTCGCTGCCTGGGCGCGTGCTTGCGCGGGGTCTCCGCTGTACTCGCGAACCTGCGCGAGACCGGCGTGCGCCTCCGCGGAACGCGGATCGGCGGCGAGCGCCCACTGGAACTGGTTTTCGGCCTCGGGCATCAGGCCCTCGGCGAGATAGTCGCGGCCGAGTTGCGAGTATTGCGCTGCGCGCTGCGCCGGCGGAAGCGTGGCCAGGTGCGCGGCACGCATCTGGTCCAGCAGAAACGCGGCCTGGCGGAAGCCGGTCTCCGTGTAGTTGCGGCGGACGCGCTCGACCGGGCTGAAGCCGCTGGACGCGTTCGGATTGAGGCGCGAACCAGCGGGCGCGGCCTGGAGCTGCTTGCGGAGTTCGACGGCCTCATTGTCCGCAGGCGTCAGCTTGAGCGCGGCGTCGGTCTCGGCCAGCGCCTGGTCGATCACTCCCTCGCGAAAGAGCCCGATGGCGAGGTTGTAGTGATAGTC
>Ga0302279_10007095_pt1 | contig 11576 bp, 10 predicted proteins | sample III_Bog_N3_3_FD_194541 | JGI IMG/M metagenome (GOLD analysis project Ga0302279, IMG submission 194541) | Peat permafrost microbial communities from Stordalen Mire near Abisko, Sweden - III_Bog_N3_3 | ecosystem: Environmental > Terrestrial > Soil > Wetlands > Peat | place: Sweden: Abisko...
CAGATCGTTCAACTCGTCCCCACCGACGCTCCCTACCCCATCACGCCCAAAGAGCACGGCACCGACTTCCTCATGGAGCATCGCCACCTTTGGTTCCGCACGCCGCGCCAGTCCTCCATCCTCCGCGTCCGCGCCACCATCATGCGCGCGGCCGCCGAGTACTTCGACACCAACGGCTTCATCCGCACCGACCCGCCCATTTTGACCCCAGCAGCGTGCGAAGGAACGAGCACGCTGTTTGAGTTGGACTACTTCGGCGACCCCGCCTACCTTACCCAATCCGGCCAGCTCTACATGGAAGCTACCGCGCTGGCTCTCGGCAAGGTCTACAGCTTCGGCCCAACGTTCCGCGCCGAAAAATCCAAGACCCGCCGCCACCTCACCGAGTTCTGGATGATCGAGCCCGAGGTCGCCTTCATGGACCTTGAAGGCGACATGCAGCTCGCCGAAGCTTTCCTCACCCACATCGTCACCCGCGTCCTCGAACTCCACCGCGCCGACCTCAAAGTAATCGGCCGCGACATTTCCAAACTAGAAGCCGTAATCGCCCCGTTACCCTCGGACCCCCCCACCAACTCCGTCATCCTGAGCGGAGCGCAGAGCGCGGAGTCGAAGGACCCCGACACGTCTCAACCCAGCGATACCGCCCAGAACCTTTCAGCCACAAGAGTTCAGGGCTCCGGAGGCGCGTCTGCCGCACGCAGTGCTTTCCCCCGCCTCAGTTACGACGAAGCTCACGCCATGCTCGACCAGGCCTACAAAGAAGGCAAGCTAGAAGCCCCGCATATCTACGGCGACGACTTCGGCTCACCCGACGAGACCTACATCAGCTCCCAGTTCGATAAACCAGTAATGATCCACCGCTACCCCGCCGCCATCAAGGCCTTCTACATGCAGCCCGACCCTGCCGATCCCACCAAGGCTCTCTGCGTCGACGTCCTCGCCCCCGAGGGCTACGGCGAGATCATCGGCGGCTCCCAGCGCGTCGACTCCTACGAACTCCTCCGCGCCCGCATCCTCGAACACAACCTGCCGCTCGCCGCATTCGAGTGGTACCTCGACCTCCGCCGCTACGGCTCCGTCCCCCACTCCGGCTTCGGCATGGGCATCGAACGCGCCGTAGCCTGGATCTGCGGCCTAGACCACGTCCGCGAAACCATCCCCTTCGCCAGAACCCTCAACCGCATCTACCCGTAAGTTCTTTGGGACTTGGCGTCGGTGTTTAGATGAAGATAGCTTCGAAGATAATTCGCGCCCCAGAGGTGCTTCTTTGAAACAGATCATCCCGCCGCATTATCTGGAACTTGTTGCCGCCGCCGCACTCCAGTCTTATTGGAGAAGGAAATCCCTCGCTCTGTTCTTACGCCGCTGCGGAGTCAAGGAGCCGTTCCTGGCAGCATGGTCCAAAGACGAGAGCAAACGTGACCTCTTGTACCGACTTTTTCCAAAGCTCGAGGCTTCTGGCGACGCGGGTCTGCAACTTGTGAACAGAATGACTGACGCGCTGGTTCAACAGGAGTCGTTCCCAGATCTTGAGGGCTGGGAAGACTCCAAGAAAAAGATCGAAGATGCTAATCTTAAAGCTACGGCAGTGCCCATTTGCCCATCTTTGCCTCACGCAATAGGTGATCATTCGCGCCCGCGCGAACCGCTCTCCTCCAACCCACCCCAAAGGCTCGGGTGCCCCATCCTTTGCAGCCTCACCCGCAAAGGGTGGGAGTGCAGCCGTTCCACGCGCCGCCTCTCACGCCACCCAATCCGGAAGGGCACGCGTTCACGCGTGCCATAAACCAGCCGCGCCGAAGGCGCTTCCGCTCTGCCGAAGGCCGGAGTGCAGGCGCAGCCGGAACGACCGAATCGCCTTCCTCCATCAGCCCCAGGACTCAGACCTGGTACGGCACCCGAACACCGCCCATCCCCGCCGGGAAATCCTTCACATTCCGCGTCACCAACGTTCGCCCCGCCGTCTCCGCAGTCGCCAGGATAATCGCGTCCGGCAGCTTGATTCGCATCTGCCGCCGGTTCGCTGCGGCGCGTTCCGCAACCACGTCAGTCAGTGGAAGCTGTTTGAAGTTCGCGAGGAACGCCCGCAACACTGCGATGTTAGCGGGCGAATCCGCTCCAGCCATCACTTCAATCCATGTCACTGTGCTGATCGCCGGGTCGGTACTGGCCTTCAACTCACGTGTGGCTTTTGGGATGCCTTTTAGATAATCGATGAGGATATTGGTGTCGAACAGATCAGCCACTCACCGCTCCCACTCGCGCCGTAGCCGTTCCTGATAGGCAACACCGTCTTCCGGACGATCCTTCCAAATGCCGAATGCCTCGTCGAATCCTGGCCTGTTCTGTGCGAGAAATCCCGTCACCGCCAGCCGGATCAACTGGGTGCGCGAGGTCTTCCGGGCGCGGCTCAACTGATTCAGCTGCTCGATATCATTCTCGGGAAGGTCCACCAAAGTCCGCATACTGGCACCTCATGATATACGCCAATGATATCACCTCTCTGCTCACCTCGATACGAGTTCAGCGCCCTGATGCGGTTCTCCTCATGAAGTAATGTGTCGCGTTTTCCCCGGCCACCTTTCCGCTGCACTCGTACCCGGCTGCCACCAAATCCAGCCCATCCCAAAGCCGTTCGCCCTTCCCCAACATCACCGGCGAAACCACCGTATGCATCTCGTCCACCAACCCTGCCCGCAGATACTCCCGTATCGTGCTCGCCCCGCCGCCCAGCCGGACATCCTTCCCTCCGGCCGCATCCATCGCCCGCTCCAGCGCCGCATGAATCCCGTCGGTAACGAAGTGGAAGGTCGTCCCGCCCTTCATCACAATCGGCTCGCGCGCATGGTGTGTCAGCACAAATACCGGCACGTGGTATGGCGGAGTTTCGCCCCACCATCCCTTCCAACTCTCGTCCGGCCACGGACCGCGCACCGGCCCAAACATATTCCGCCCGATAATCCACGCGCCGATCCCCTCGAACCCGCGCTTCACGAAGCCATCGTCCACGCCCGTCGCGCCACTCTCCGCGCCTGCCGTTTGATGACCCGACAACTGCTGATGCGTCCGCGTGGCAAACTGCCACCCAAACACCGCTAGCCCACCCACGCCCACCGGATTCGCCAGGTCCTGATCCGGCCCTGCGCTGAACCCATCGAGCGTCCCCGAAAAGCAATGCACCCGAAGCTTCGCCATAGAAGAAATCTACTTCACCAGCCATTGATAATCCACGGCTTCAGCCGCCGAATACCTTGACAGACGGTGTATAATTGAACCAGATAGAGACAGAATCCAACAGCCTCAGGTTTGTGCCTCTCTAAGCTCTGAACACACCATAACCCCAATGTTTTGAAGATCTTGGAAATTATGTCCTTTGTTGTCAAGATCTTGCAAATCGAGTGGCCGGTAAGTGGTTTGTTTGGAAGATTATGCAAGAATCGATACCCAGGGGGGTACACCATCCCGCAGCCAATTCCAGACCACAACCGCGTCCAAACCCGCCACCGTCACGCCGCCCAACGCAGGCGCCGCGTCCTCATCGACTGCAGGCTGCCATGCTTGAATGTAAATATCATGCGAAGCACCCTCCACCGCGCCGTCGCCGTATCCTTGCTTCTCTGCTGCTTCACTCTTACCGCGCAGGAAAAGGGCATGTGGCGCGCCGTCAGCTCGAACGCTAAATCGATCACCGGCGACGTAGCCCTGTCGGACCAGAAGATTACCATCAACCTTATGACCTTCACCATGGTTCGGGTTCGCGCCCTCGACCAAGCCGAGTTGAGCGCCGCCTTCGACGCGGACAGCAAAGCGAACGGAAGCGGCAGCCTCTACCGGTTGCAGGTGCCGGCCTCCAGAAAATTCCTGGGCAAAAACAGCCTCTGTGGCGCGGAGGATACCGAATGGATGGCTACTTACGTAGTGGGGCACTCTCTGCAACTGGCCTTCTACTCAGGACAGAAACCGCCGCTCTTTGCCCTCGATGCGCTGGCGAATTCAGCCGACGTCTGCGGCACATACTCTTACATGAATTGAGCTGTCACGCGCGCCTTACTTGCGTTTCAGCGCCTCCAACTCATCCAGGGTCCGCGGCCAGTCCTTCCCCAGCAGCCGCGATAGGCTGCGGTCCGCGAGCACCTTGCCGCCGGTCTGGCACTCCGCGCAGTAGTTCGTCTCGTTGTCCGCATAGCGGATGCGTTGCACCGGCGATCCGCACCGTGGGCACGGCTTGCCGAACCGCCCATGCACGGCCATCTCTTCGCGGAACGCCGTCACCTTCTCGGGAAACGCGACCTCGGCCTCGCCGTTCAACCTTTCTATCCACAGCAAAAGCGTCACCCGAGTGGCTTGATACAGCCGCTTCCACTCTTCGGCCGTCAGCTTGGACGTCAGCGCAATCGGCGAGAGCCGAGCCGCATGCAGAATCTCATCCGAGTACGCATTCCCAATCCCGCTCACAATCCGGGGATCGGTCAGCGCCCGCTTCAGCGTCCGGTTCTCCGTGTTCAGCGCCGCGCGAAAGTCATCGAGCCCGCTCGCCAGCACATCGATCCCGCCCGGATCGGCCGCCGCCAGCCCCGCCTCGTCCGCCAGCACATGCAGCGACGCCCGTCGTTTCGACCCCGCTTCTGTCAGCACCAGCGACCCGTTGGGAAAGTCGAACGCCGCCAACGCATTCCGCCCCGCAAGCTTGGCACCCGCAGCGCGCCAGTGCAGCCGCCCCGCGATCATCAAGTGCAGCACCAGCCACTCGCCATTGTCGAGACCGAAGGCGATACGTTTACCGATTCGCCGCAGTTCGCGCACCACGCGGCCCTCGACACTCTTGAGTGGCGGCTCAACCGTTCGCAGCAGAAACGCGCTCGCCAGCCGTGCCTCCAACAGCGGCTGCCCCACAACCCTCGGCTCCAGCGCATGTAGATACGCAGCGATGTCAGGCAGCTCTGGCATCCCTAGAACTTAACACTGATTGGCCCCGACCGTAAGATAGACGCATGGACGGCACGCGTATCGACAAATGGCTGTGGGCGGCGCGCTTCTTCAAGACGCGCGAGCTGGCCTCCAAGGCCTGCGAGGTGGGGCGCATCACGTCAAACGGTGTCCGCGCCAAGCCTGCCCGCGAGGTCCGCGCCGGTGACACGCTGCAGATCAAGAACGAGGCAGCCGAGTTCGAAATCGAGGTGCTGGCGCTTAGCCAGCAACGTGGCCCGGCAGCCGTTGCCCAGGCGCTCTACCGTGAGACCGAAGCCAGCGTCGAGTCGCGCCGCAAGGCTGCGGAAGCGCGCCGTCTGCTCGGCCCAATCGATTTCAGCCCGCCAAGGCGCCCGTCGAAGCGAGATCGCCGCCTCATCCATACCTTTAGTGGAAGGCGCTGAAGGTTATCCGCGACTCAAATTCGCCTCCACCGTAGTTTGGCCGTAGTCTTATCGAGACCATGAAGAAGAAACTACGCATCGGCATTCTCTTCGGCGGCCGCTCGGGTGAGCACGAAGTCTCGCTGCTCTCCGCCGCCTCCATCCTCAAGGCCATCGACCACAAAAAGTACGAGGTGGTGCCCATCGGCATCGACAAGCGCGGCCGCTGGCTTACCGGCGGCGCGGCCGACCTTCTGCTCGCCAGCAATCCACTTGCGCAGCCGGCTGTCTCCCGTGCCGCAACGCCGGAATACATCTCCGAGGCTGACCCCGAATTCGCTGCTGCCGCCGCCGTTCTGCGCAGCGGCGAGGAGCTTCACATTCCGCCGATGACTCCGCAACGGCGCGCCACGGATTCCCTACAGCATGTCTCCAGTGCAGAACTTGCGCAGCCGGGCAACCCGCTCGCCTCGTCCCTCGATGTCGTCTTCCCAGCGCTGCACGGCACGTTCGGCGAGGACGGCACCATTCAGGGACTGTTCGAGCTGGCCGACGTCGCCTACGTTGGCTCTGGCGTGCTCGGCTCGTCCGCCGCCATGGACAAGGACGCGATGAAGCGCCTCTTCGCTGCCGCCGGCCTGCCGCAGACGCCCTACGTCACCCTGCTGCGGAGTGAGTGGCGCGCCGACCCGAAACGCTGCACAAAGCGGATCGAAAAGACGTTAGCCTACCCGGTCTTCGTCAAACCTGCGAATTTAGGCTCTTCGGTAGGCATTTCAAAAGTCAAAGCTCGCGGTGAACTGGCCGCAGCGCTCGACCTCGCCGCCAGCTTTGACCGCAAACTGGTTGTCGAACAGGGGGTTGGCGGCCCCGGCGTCAAGGCACGCGAGTTCGAGGTCGCGGTGTTGGGCAACGATGCGCCCGAGGGGTCAATGGTCGGCGAGATCGTCCCAAACAAAGAGTTTTACGACTATGAATCGAAGTACGAGTCGTCGGAGAATCCCTCCATCCCCATCATTCCCGCGAAGCTTAGCAAGTCCGAGTCGAAGCAGATTCGCGAGATGGCAATCGCGGCTTTCCGGGCCTGCGACTGCGCGGGCCTCGCTCGCGTGGATTTCCTGATGGAGCCGCCCCGCGACGGCAAGGGCCGCAAGGTCAAAAAGCCCGCCATCTTCCTGAACGAGATCAACACCATGCCCGGCTTCACCAGCATCTCCATGTACCCGAAGCTGTGGCAGGCGAGCGGCGTGCCTTACAAAAAGCTCATCGACCGCCTGATCGAGCTCGCGATCGAGCGGCATCGCGAGAAGCAGCAGACCCGGTTTACGAAGCCATGAGGGCTCGGCAACCACCTCGCAGCGATCAGCGAACGCCTCGACGAGGCTAACCCGCATCTATCTATCAGGTGCGCATCCGGGCTGGCGAGTGATGTCATATGCAAGGCGTCAGGACCGCGTACCGGGATTGAGGAGCGCCGCCGTTGCCGGTCAAGGACCCCACCCTCGATAAGCCGCCTGACGTCTTCGAACAGTTGATCCGGGACTGCGTCTCGTGGCGGCCACTCCACTCGCTTTGGGACTTGCAGGGAGTTCCGGTCGGCATCATCATTCGGCGCACCTGGAACGCACTGCTGAATGACAACCTCTTCGGTAGCGCCGCAGAGCTTGGCTACTGGTTTCTTTTCGCTCTGTTTCCCACTCTGGTCAGCGCATCGTCCATTGTGGGGCTCACCGCGCGCCACGCCTCAGAGAACTACGACCGCCTGCTGCATTACATGTCGATTGTGATCCCGCCGTCGGCCTATGGCATTGTCTTCCAGACATTCAACCAGATCACTGCGGCTTCAAATGGCAAGAAGGTCACCTTCGGGCTGGCCATTGCGCTCTGGGCTGCGTCCGCGGGTTTCTCCGCGATTCAGGACTCGATGAACGCCGTCTACAAGATCAAGCCGACGCGGCCCTATTGGCAGGTGCGCGGAACAGCGGTGCTGATCAGCACAATGCTCTCGCTGCTGATTACCGCGATCCTCAGCGTGCTGCTGGCCGCGGATTTCTTCGCGCGCCTTACCAGCCTGCACATTGCGCATCCCATGATCGCCGATCCCATCGCCGTGGTGATCCGCATTCTCGGCTGGATGGTCGCGACCGGACTGCTCGCGTTGCTCTTCGCGCTTATCTACTACTGGGCGCCCGACGTGAAACAGAGGCAGTGGCGATGGCTCACCCCCGGAAGCGCAATCGGAATCGTCGGCTGGCTGCTCGCGTCGGTCGGCCTGCGCCTGTACCTTCATTTTTTCAACAGCTATCCAGCTATCTACGGCTCGCTCGGCGCGGTCATCATCCTGCTGACATGGTTCTATCTCAGTGGCCTGATGCTTCTGCTCGGCGGCGCTGTAAACAGCGAGATCGAGGCGGCTGCCACCGAGAGGCGCCTCGCCGCGATGGCCGAACTGGCTCCCATGCCATGATTTGGGCCTTGACGTCTTATTCCCAGGGCATTGATTTCGCCTCGCAAGGTTGGGCAGCAGGTTCTAAGATTGTTGAGCCGGATATAGAACCTGTTTCGAGGAGCGATCTTGATCAAGAATGTGTTTTTCGCACTGCTGCAGTTTGTACTGTTTGGGCTTGTGTTTGCCGCGGGCAGTTTCTTCCCGCCCTTCCATATGGAGCATGTAGTTGGCACTACGCCTGACGGAACCCGCATCTTCATCTGGGATGGCGTTCTGCTGATGATCCTGTTGTTCGTCGTAATTCTGCTGATCGAAGCGTTGCGGAAACGCATCCGCAGCGCAGGTCCGTGGACAGTGCTGGCGCTGGTCCTGGCCGGGATTGCGGGCTATGCGGCCAAGCTGGGCTTCCTCACCCGATGACCCAACCCGACGCGCAAAGGGACCAATTCCTGAAGCGTCTGGGGGACGCGCAGGCAAAGCTTGAAGAGGGTTTTGCGCGACTCCCAGCGAGCCCGTCTCCACTGCTAGGCGAAGACGCTGCAGCAATCCTGGGCGAAGCGGCCGAGCGGCTACAGGATAACGATCCCTATGCGCATCCCTTGTATGCGGGTCAGATGCTGAAGCCGCCGCATCCCATTGCGCGCGCGGCTTATGCGTTGGCGATGTCGGTGAACCCGAACAACCATGCGCTCGACGGCGGCCGTGCCAGCTCCGCGATGGAGTTCGAGGCGGTTGCGGCGCTGGCGAAGATGTTCGGATTTTCGCAACATCTCGGTCATCTCTCCAGTAGCGGGACCTTCGCCAACCTTGAAGCGCTGTGGGTCGCCGGCCAATTGGATCGCGAGCAGGGAAGAGCCCGCGCCGTGGCGGCGTCCGACCAGGCCCACTACACGCACACGCGGATTTCTGGCGTGCTGGGGCTTCCCTGCGTGACGATCCGTTCCGACAATTCCGGCCGGATGGATATTCACGCCTTGGAACAGGCACTGCAAATGCACGGTATCGGCACGGTGGTTGCAACGCTGGGCACTACCGCTGTGGGCGCGGTCGATCCTCTGGACGGGATTCTGAAACTCCAGAAAAGGTACGGCTTCCGCGTGCATGTGGACTCCGCGTATGGCGGATACTTCAGGCTCGCCCGCAATCTCGGCGCTGAGGCGCGCGCCGCCTTCGATGCAATTCCACGTGCCGACTCCATTGTGGTCGATCCGCACAAGCATGGCTTGCAGCCCTACGGTTGCGGGGCCGTCCTGTTTCGCGACCCAACCGTCGGCCGCTTCTACAAGCACGATTCGCCTTTCACCTATTTCACCTCGAAGGAGTTGCACCTCGGACAGATATCGCTCGAATGTTCACGGGCCGGGGCCTCGGCAGTGGCTCTGTGGGCGACGCAGCGATTGCTGCCGTACACCGTCAGTGGCGAGTTCGCACGCGGGCTGGAGGCGGGACGAGAAGCCGCGCTTTCCATGCGGCGAAGGCTCGAAGCCGACGCACGATTTCTCTTGCCAGTCGCCCCTCCCACGCTCGATATCGTGTTCTGGACCGTGAAGGCAGCTACGGTGGAGGAGTCATCGGCAAAGGCTCAGGCCATCTTCGACGAGGCTCGGCGGGGCGACCTGTACCTGGCGCTGGCCACACTACCTGCAAGGTTCTTCCCAGCGGCATACTGGCCCGGGTCCCCCGGCGACGCGCACGTCACCTGCCTGCGTTCCGTCATGATGAAACCGGAACATCTCGCGTGGGTGGAAGAGATCGGGCGGCGTCTGGACGTGGCCACCGACTCTATCTTCAATGGCGTCAATACCCACTAAAGGGCAGATGCCAGCATCGAAATGATTACCCGGCTTGGTGGTCCGTCCACTTACCCTTTTGGTAAACTAAAGGTTGTTGTCCGTGCGGACGGCGCATGGTATCCGGCTTCAAACCCGGTTCCTGGAATGTTGGACATTTCTAGCTATCCCAAAGGACTTATCGCAGTGACCTTTCCCACCTCCCCTTCCCCAGTTCCCGTAGCAGCCGATCTCGACCTCTCGACCCGCCGGATCGCGTACTTTTCCATGGAAATTGCCCTTGCAAAGGAGGTCCCGACGTATTCGGGCGGTCTGGGAATGCTTGCTGGCGATACTCTACGGTCCGCCGCGGATACGGCTGCGCCGATGGTCGCGGTCTCGCTGGTACATCGGCGTGGATACTTCCGGCAGCACCTCGACGCCGTTGGCCAGCAAACCGAGTCCGATGTGCCCTGGACGCCGGAGACCCTTCTGCCGAGCGCGCAGTGCGTGGTCACGATCTCCATGCAGGGACGCAAGATCTCGATCTGCGCCTGGCGGTTCGATGTGGTGGGCGTCGCCGGACATGTGATCCCCGTGTTTCTGCTGGACACCGACCTTGAAGGCAACGACCTCTACGATCGCCGCCTGACCGACCACCTGTACGGCGGCGACACATACTACCGGCTGTGCCAGGAGACGGTGCTGGGGTTGGGTGGCGTGGCCCTGCTGAAGGCGCTCGGCGTTAAGCCCGATGTCTACCACATGAACGAGGGCCATGCAGCACTGCTCGGCATCGGCCTGCTGGAGGAGCGCCTTGGCGGCGCGCCGCTGGAGCAGGCGAATGAGGAAGATGTCCAGGCCATCGCCCAATGTTGCGTGTTCACCACGCACACGCCGGTACCTGCCGGGCACGACCAGTTCGGGCTGGACCAGATGTATACAGTACTGGGCGGGGAACGCGGCAATGTCATCGAACGCTTTGGCTGCCTGCACAATGGACTGCTCAACATGACCTACCTCGCGTTGCGCTTCTCGCGCTACGTCAACGGTGTCGCTATGCAGCACGGCAAGGTGTCGCAGCAGATGTTCCCCGACTACCATGTCCACGCGATCACCAATGGGGTCCATGCGGCAACCTGGCTATCCTCGCCGATGCAGGCGTTGCTGGACACCGAGATCCCAGAGTGGCGGCACGACAACCACTACTTCCGCTCGATCTACGGAATTGCCCCGGCCAAGATTGCGAATTGCCACTCGATCGCCAAACAGCGGCTATTTGCCGAAGTGGCGCGCCGATCCGGCCAGCAATTCAACCCCAAGATGCTGACCCTCGGTTTTGCCCGCCGGGTGGCGACGTACAAGCGAGCCAGCCTGCTCTTCCACGATCCCAAACGTCTGGCAAGGCTGGCGAAGAAGATCGGCGGGCTGCAGATCCTGTTTGCCGGCAAGGCGCATCCGGCGGATGTCGCCGGCAAAGGGCTAATCCGCGACGTCTTTGAAGCTGCTGCAAGCCTGAAGGCCAGCGGCATACGGATCCTCTATCTCGAAAACTACGACTGGGAGCTCGGCGGCCTGCTTACGCAGGGAGTCGACGTCTGGGTCAACACACCGCGACGGCCATATGAAGCGTCGGGCACCTCCGGCATGAAGGCCGCGTTGAATGGCGTACCCAGCCTGAGCGTACTGGACGGATGGTGGATCGAAGGCTGTGCGGAGGACGTCACCGGCTGGGCCATCGACGATTCCGACGACGAAGATGGCGAGGCCTGCAGTCTTTACGACAAGCTGGAGAGTAAGATCGCCCCGCTTTATGCCAGGCCGAACGCGTGGGCGCGGATGCAGCAGCACTGCATCGGCATCAACGGCTCGTTCTTCAACACCCACCGCATGCTTGGCCAGTACTTCGCCAACGCTTACTTCCCGCAGATGACTGAGGAGGAGGCCATGCCCGTCGCGGTCGACGATCTGCTGGCCAATCGCCGGAGCTCAGATCGCCGGAAG
>Ga0302279_10007097_pt1 | contig 11576 bp, 12 predicted proteins | sample III_Bog_N3_3_FD_194541 | JGI IMG/M metagenome (GOLD analysis project Ga0302279, IMG submission 194541) | Peat permafrost microbial communities from Stordalen Mire near Abisko, Sweden - III_Bog_N3_3 | ecosystem: Environmental > Terrestrial > Soil > Wetlands > Peat | place: Sweden: Abisko...
CGGGCGGCGGCGGCGCAGGCCAGGCCCACCGGGCCCGCTCCGGCGATGTAAACCGTGGCGCCAGGTCCAACCCCGGCGCTGACCGCACCGTGATAGCCGGTGGGCAGAATGTCAGACAGGCAGGTCAGGTCGCGAATCTTGGCCATGGCCTGGTCGCGGTCGGGAAAGCGCAGCAGGTTGAAGTCGGCATAGGGCACCATGACGTAGTCCGCCTGCCCGCCCACCCAGCCGCCCATGTCGACGTATCCATAGGCTGCGCCGGGGCGGGCGGGATTGACGTTGAGGCAGACGCCGGTGGCGCGCTCCTTGCAGTTGCGACAACGGCCGCAAGCGATGTTGAACGGCACGGAGACGATGTCGCCCACCTTGATGAACTCCACATCGCGGCCGGCCTCGATCACCTGGCCGGTGATCTCGTGGCCCAGAACCAGGCCGCTGGGTGCGGTGGTGCGTCCGCGGACCATGTGCTGGTCACTGCCGCAGATGTTCGTGGAGACGATCTTGAGGATGACGCCGTGTTCGCACTTGCGGTTGCCAAGCGCCAGTTTCGGGAAGTCGATGCTGTGAATTTCAACCACACCGGGTCCCATATAAACAACACCACGATTGCTTGCCATATCTTTCGTACCTCCTCGAAGGGGAAATCAAGATTAAGTTACGCGCCACGCGAGGATATACCGGCGCTGTTACGGCTCGCAATTCTATTTCGAGGAAATTTTAATCAGGGCAGAAAGCGGGGGAGGACCGCTCAGGGCTGAGGCTGTAGCCAGTAGTTGGATCGCGCTACGATGCGCGCGCTGTAGTCCTGAGCGGTTTTCACACGGATGGTGTGCAGGCCGGGCGTCGGGTTGGAGGGGCTGAAGGTGATCAGATAGCGGTTGCGGACGTGTTTGGCCGCGTCGACCACGCGCTGCTCGAAGCGCTTGTCGCCGGTAAAGGTGGTGTACTCGCCGCCGCTCAGGTGGGCAATCTCCTTCGACACATTCTTCTTGAAGGCCTGCACGATCATGGCCAGGCTTGAGATCAGGTTCATGGTGCGCTGGTCGCCGGAGTCCTTCATGTCGTGCAGCAGTTCGGCGCGGGAGGGCGAAAAAGAGATGCTGAGGACCAGGACATCGGACCGGCCGATCTTCTCGATCAGCTGCTCGGCCCGGGTGTGCTTGCTCCCGTGGTCGCGCTCCTCGCTGACCAGAAGCAGCACGCGGCGAAATTCCTTGGGCTGATTTTCGAGCAGATCGACGGCGTAGCTCACGGTGTCGAGAATGGCGTCGCCGCCGTCGCCCGGCTCCAGATGCTTGAGCGCGTCGGCAACCTCATCGCTCGATGGAGTGAAGTCCTGGACGAGGTGCGGAACCGAGTCGAAACCGACCAGCGCGGCCTGACTCTGCTTATCAGAGAGAAACAGGTCGAGCAGCGGCCCCAGCTTGGCCAGCTTGTCAAACTCCAGCGCGCTCACGCCGCCCTCTTCGACGGCAACCACGAGCGAAACGGGCGCCGTGTCCAGCTCCTCCTGCACGCGAATTTTCTGCGCAACGCCATTGTCGGCGAGCACGAAGTCTGCCGGCTTGAGTCCGTAGATCACGCCTCCGCCGCGCCGCTCGACGAGCGTGGGCACCAGCACTTCATTCCTGGTGACCCGCAGCGTGGGCGCTCTCTGGTCAGGCTGCGGCAGAGGCTGGGGTGGTTCGGCAGGTGGCAACTGCTGCGCAGATGCAAGCTGGATCGCGGCAGCAAACAGGCACGCCAGGACGCGGGTTTCAAGTCTCATATTTTTCCCGCGATGGATCGCATCGAAGTAGAGGCGAAGTCGATACTCTCACGTGTTCCCAGTCCCTTAGTCCCTAGTCCCTGTCTTCACGCCCGCTTCCGCGCTTCCCTGTCCACACGGCCAGTCCAGACAAGAAAATCCAGCAACTCCCACTTCGATGCCCACATGAAGCCGAAGATCTTGCCGGCCGTCAGTGTCTCCGCGCTCATGCCCGAGTAGGTTTCGACGCGCCAGCGCAGGTACTCGCTGCGCCACGGCATCAGGCGATGACCACGGGTTGCGTTCCAGGCAAATCGAATGGGAGCGAACACGTACGGACCCTCTGGCCACCAGTATAGACGCCACCCGCGCCACCTGCGGTGGGGCAGACAGCACCTGCGGTGGGGCAGACAGCACCTGCGGTGCGGCAGACGCTCGCTGACGGCTCGCAGAAGGTTCGTGCTTTCCCACCCATTTCACGATCAGGCTGTGAGATGGATGGGGCAACGCCTGTCATGGCGCGCCAGCGCCGTCTGCCCCGCCGCAGGTGGCTACTGCAGCTTGCTGAACAGGCTGTTCGATTCCTGATCGAGCTGCGAGATCACATCTTCGAGAGCCGTCTGCTGCGTCTCGGCAAGCGAGAGTTGCGTGGAGACCTGACCCACATCGGCCTGCATCAGGTTGGTCTGTGCGGCGGTAAGCTGGGTCTGGCTGCTGGTCACTGCGTCAGAGGCCGCGGTGAGCTGGGTGATGGAGCTGTCAATGGTGACGCGCTGCTGGGAGACGAAGTTCAACGCCGTGCCCAGAGCCTGAGTGTCGCTCACAGCCTGAGCGGTGTTGACGGTGCCGGTGGAGTAGTCTGCGATCAGCGCGTTCAGCGCGCCAAAGACGCTGTTCGCCCCGGTGCCGAGAAAGATCTGGCTTCCCGGCACGTTGAGCTGAATCTTCTGACCGTTGGGGGTACGGATGAAGTTCACATCCTGATCGCCGTTGTAGGTGGTGACAGCGGGCGAGGTGCTGGTAGAAGTGGAAAACGGCGTGCTTGCGGTCTGCGCTCCGCCGAAGATGTATTGGCCCTGGTAACTGGTGTTGGCCAGTGACTGCACCTCGTCCAGAATGCCGGAGATCTGGTTGGCGACCGACTCGACATCCGAGGGGTTCATGGTGCCGTTATTGGCGCTGGTGGCCAGCGAAATGGCCTGGGTAAGCTGCGATACGACACTGCCCAGCGTGGAGTCGGCCACCTGCAGTTGCCCGGTCACCAGGCTCGAGCTTTGGGTGAACGAGTCGTCCTGCTGAATCTGATTAAGGAGCAGTACGTTTTCTCCTGCAGCGACCGGGTTCTGCCCGAGCGATGTAATGCTTACGCCGCTGGAGAGCTCGGCGGTCAGCTGCTCCTCGTTGGCCTGGGCCAGGTCAAGCGAGCCGACCAGGTTGGTGATGTAGGTTGGGTCAACACGCATGGTTCTTCTCCGCAAGACTGCGCACGCCGATGATGCCTGGTCGAGGTTGCCACGGCGGCCTTACGACACTGCCGTCTCCACTCCCAGGTTGAGTGCCGAGGTGATGATGGTGTTGAGCATGTTGAAGACCTGAGAGGCTGCCTGGTAACTGGTTTGCAGCGTGGACATGGCCGCTGCTTCATCATTGAGATTCACGCTGGAAAGCGCGTTGTTCTGGGTTTGGAGCTGAGTGACCGAGGCGTTCTCAGCCGTGTTCTCAGCCTGCACACCGGCGACGGTTGCGCCCAGCATGGAGACAAAGCTTGCATAAAAATCGGTCGGCGTCTGACCGCTGCCGATGCCGGCCGACCCATTCTGGCTCTGCGCGGTTTGCGCGGAGCCGGCGCCGGTTTGCGTAATGTTGCCTGCGCCGCCCGTGCCAAATAGATTCCAGTTCAGGCTCAGGCTCGCGGCTCCATCGCCCATCCCGCTGAATGTGATTCCGCTTATGTCGGATGCGGGGCTGATCAGCGCCCCGCTGGCATTGAATGTGAGCGTGCCGGTGCTGCCGGCCGAGGCCACCGGATCGGCGATCACGCTGCCCGCAGTCGCCGTAGCGCCGGCGATGGTGAGCACCCCGCCCGTGTTCGAGACCGTGACCCCGGTGATCCCGGCGGCGGTCAACGCGCTGTCGAGTGAGGCCATGTAGCCGGTAGGCGGAGGCCCTGCACTGCCGACTGCCTCCCCGGGGGCAACCGCGGGAGCGACAATGGTGGCCGCGCCGCCGGCCGCCGAGCCGGTGATGGTCAGGTTGGTGCCGGGATTCACCGTCTCGCCGGCGCCAAAGCTGTAACTCACCTGGTTGGCCACGCTGGTATTGGCGGTGAGCGTGTCCGGCAGGGAGATGCTGTAACCCCAGCTGTTGGCGCCCAGGTTGGTATAGGTCACCGTGGCGTTGTAGCTGGCGCCGAGCGAGTCATAAACCAGGGCGCTCCCGGTCACGGTGCCGTTGACCGGCGTGGTCGAGCTCAGATTCTGGGTCAAACTGAAAGAGGTCGTTGCGACCGGCTGAAACAGAGACTCGTTGGCCAGATTCGCCATGGCCACTGCGTTCGAATTGTCGCCGGTGCCGAGGCCGGCGCCGGCTGCGGAGATCTGGCTGGGATCGGTCATCACCACGCTCATGGCCGCGGCCGCACCGGCCACCTGGGTAGGCTCATTGAAAAGGTTGAGCGGACTGGCCGCCGTGCCGGAGACGCCGTTGAGATCGGTGCCGGCGTTGTTGAGCGCATTCACCGACGTGGAGATGCCGAAGGCCAGCTGGTCAAGCGCGGCCATGGCGGTAGGAATGTCGACCGTGGCCGCGGTCAGGTAGCCGCCCAACTCGCCCCCGCCGGTGGCCAACCCCGCCGTGACGTCGGTGTTGCCCAGAAAAAAGTGGGTCGTGCCGTTGACCAGCCCGCTCGATAGCTGGAAGCTGCTTCCTTCAGAAACCAGCAGTTGGCCAGAGGTCGTGGTGATGGAAAGGCCGTTGTTCTCGGTCTTGATCTGGTTGATGCCGATCAGCTGCGAAAGCTGGCTGATGTCTTCGTTGCGCTGGTCTTCGAGCGTGTCCGCGTCGGCCGTGGGCGAGGTGGTCTGGATCTGCTGGTTCAGCTGGGCGATGGCCGCGGTCAGCGAGTTCACCTGGGACGTAACGCCGGCAGCTTCCTGACCCAGGCCCGCGCTCTGCGCGTTCATGCTCGCGGCGGCGTTCGAGATGTCGCCCGCGAGAGTCGTGGCTGAAGAAAGCACCTCTTCGCGCAGTGAAACGTTGGCCGGGTTGGCCTCGAGCGAGGCAAAGGAGCTGAAGAACGTGGTGACGTCGTTGCCGATGTCGCCGGCCGTGGCACTGGAGGAGCCGGAGTCGGGAGGAAACAGAGCTTCAAGCGAGTTGAGAGCAGTGAGCCGCGCGCTCGAGGCCGAGGCCAACTGGTTCTGCTGGTCAAGCCGCGCCACCAGCACGCTGTCGCGCAGCGAGGTGGCGCCGGTCTCGGTCACTCCCTGGCCGTAGGAGATGCCGCCCACCGTGAGCGGCTGATCCTCCTGCCAGTTGGCCACTTCCTGCGTGTAGCCCGGCGTGTTGGCGTTGGCCACGTTGTTGGCCACGATGCTGAGCGCAGCCTGATCGGCTTCCAGGGCTCCAGACATGATGCTGAATGCGGAGTTAATTGTCCCCATGCGGGCTCTCTTTCGGTAGCCAGCCGCGGGCCTGGGGTTCGCTGTACTCAAGGCTCCCCGTGCGCAGTTCGCGCAGCCGATTCATGACCTGAAGATTGCTGCGTGTCGCCTCCAGAACCCGGGCAAACACGGCCATGTCCCGGATTGCCTCGCGCGCCTCACGGGTCAGGCGAGCACGAGCTTCCACTGCGGAGCCCAGGCCGCGAGTCAGATCCCGGTTCAGGGCCTGGCAGCTCAGCGTCAGCTCCTCCAGACGCGCTGCGTCCAACCGGGCCAGAGCCTGGGAGGCCTCGACAACCAGCTGCCTCAACTCCGGCGGGGCGTGGGTGTCATCGTGCCGCCGCGGCTCAAACAGGGGTGATGCCCGCATGGCTCTTCCTTCTTCCCGGGTTGGCGATTCCCCGGCTCGTGACCGCGAATCTCAGCCACGCCCGGGCAGTTACTGGTTGGCGCCCAGCATGGCGTCCACCATCTTTGACGCCACGGCCGACGCAGGCACGTTGTAGGTCCCGGCCGCCAGCGCCGACTGGATGCTGGCTACCTTCCCCATGCGCACATCGGAGTCGGATGAGGCCAGCGAAACTCCACTTCCTGCGCTGCTCAGCGTGGCCCGGTCGCTGCTGAAGGCGGGTGAGGTCGGGCCCGACGGGTTCTTGGCCTGGGTCGTCGGCGCCCCCGTTGCGGGCACCCCGAGTAAAGATTTCAAACCATCAAGGCTGCTGCGAATGTCCATAGCCGTTGCTCCTTACAGGATGTATCGGTTGGGCTGCTTATCACGAGAGTCATTGGGCAGCCTTAATTACGGTATTACCGTGTCGATTTCAAGTTACTGGCGATGCTTCAGTGTGGTTACCGCGCGGGGTGAGCTGTTTGACAATACTGGAGGCGACCCCAAAGCCGCCTCCGTCGCTGAGCGCCCGGCCCAGAGCTTCGGAAGCAAACTCAGCGAGCGCTCCGCCCGATCCCTCGTCGCTCGGGTCCCCGCAGCAGGTCAGGCTATCCGGCTGGTTGAGCGGCTTGAGCAACTCCTTCATCATCTGCGCCTCAAACTCATGCGCGGCACGCACCAGGCGAGGCTGCGACGTGGCCGCGGTCGGATGTGTCGCTGCCGCGGCTGGCGGCGTGATTCCCATCGTGTCCATCCACACTCCCCTTGCAAGAGCGGGACCGTTCTGCCCGCGTTCCCGCCCCGCCCAGGTTAGAGAACTTCAAGGTCGGCTTCGAGAGCGCCGGCCTCCTTCATGGCCTGGAGGATCGAGATCACATCCCGCGCCCCTGCCCCGGTACGTTGCAATTCCTGGACCAGATCTTCCACGGTTGCGCCTTCTTTGAGATCAATCCGGTTGACCGGCTTGTCCTGGGCCTGGACCGTGGTCTGATTAACCACCTGGGTGGTGCCCGAAGAGAGCGCGTTGGGCTGCGAGACCAAGGGCTCGGTGATCACGTTCACGCTCAGCCCTCCGTGCAGGATGGAGACCGGCTGCAGCCGCACCGTGCCCCCGATCACGACTGTTCCCGTCCGCTCGTTGACGACCACGCGGGCGCGCGGAAAGACGTCGACCTCGACGGCCTCAACGCGGTCAAGCAGCGCGGCCATGTCTTCCTGAGGGTCGGCTTGGATCTCCACGCGGCGGCTGTCAACGGCGTGGGCGCGAGAGAAACCCAGGGCCTGGTTGATGGCGGTGGCCATGCGCTCGGCGGTATGGAAGTCGGCGTCGTTGAGCAGCACGCTCACGGTATGCAGCTGTTTGAGATCGAAGGCGACCGGCCGCTCGACCAGCGCGCCACCCGGAATCCGCGCCGTAGTGGGGTGGTTGACCTGCTTCGAACTGCCCCCACCGGCGGCCATGTAGCCGCCCAGCACCAGCGCCCCCTGGGCCTGGGCGTAGACCTGGCCATCGGGGCCGTAGAGCGGAGTCATCAGCAGGATGCCGCCTTCGAGAGAACGGGCATCGCCGGCCGAGGATACGGTGATGTCCATCTTGTAGCCGGGCCGGCTGAAGGGCGGCAGCGTGGCCACCACAAAGACGCCGGCCATGTTCTTGACCTGCATATTCGCGACCGAGTTATTGCCGGTCTGGGGCACGGTCACGCCCATCCTCTCCAAGGCCGAGATCAGCGTCTGCGCCGGAAACACGGTCTGCGAGCTGTCCCCGGTGCCGTGCAAGCCAACCACCAGCCCGTAGCCCACCAGCTGGTTGTCGCGGATGCCCTCGATGGTGGCCACATCCTTGATGCGCGCCTGCTGCGGAAGGGACTCGGGGTGCAGCACCGAGGCGGCCAGAAACAGCGCCGCAGCCATCATCGCCCACCACCGGATTGAGGTATCGGCGACCCGTCCCAGCGTGTTGTTGTTCCCATCCTGCATGGTCCCTGTCTCTCGGATTGCCACTGTGTCTTGCCCTAGTCCCTTAGTCCCTAGTCCCTTGGTCCCTAGTTCCCGCCCCTAGAAGATCAACAGCTTCTCAAGAAACCGCACCACCGGATTCTGCCGGTAGGTGGAGTCGTTAACAATGCCCTTGCCGGTGACTTCGAGCTCGAGGTCGGTCATGGCCGTCGACAGCACCTGGTTCTGCGCGCTCACATCCTCCGGACGCACCAGGCCGCGCAGCTTGATCAGCTGGGTCTGCTGCGAGAAGGTCAGCTGCCGCGTGGCCTGCACCACCAGCATGCCATTGGGCAGCACATCGACCACCTCGCCGCCGAACGTCGTGGTGAGACTGGAGTTGGTGGTGCTCTGCCCGGTTGCCGCCAGGCCCGAGGCCGCGGTCATGCCGACCAGATTTTGCAGCGCGTTCGACGTCTTGAGCGCGCCGAAGAGCGACGTCAGCCCGGAGTTGGCGTTCGAGGCACGGGAGTTCTTGACTCCGCCGTCAGTCTCCGCCACCAGGGCTTCTGACACCACAATCGAGACCACGTCGTGCAGCCGGGCCGCCTTGGCGTCGGTGCCCAGCCGCACCAGCCGGCCCTCCGAGCTCCAGATCGAGCCGGCGGTCTTGACCTCGGCCGCCTGCTGGGCCCGCACTCGTTCGATGTAGGCATGCAGTGCCTCCTCGGGCGGGGTGGGCTTGGCGGTGGGTGTCAGCGGAAGCTTCTTCTTGTCCAGCGCCGGCAGCGGAGAGATGGCCGCCAGGCCAAGCGACCCAATGAAGGCCAGCGCTGCGATCCGTGGCGTTCTCATCGTTCCGTCTCCTCGGCCATCGTCGCCCGGCCGGCCGCAACAGCCACAGCGCGGATCATGCCTCCGCCCATGAGCAGGCGGGCGCGGAAGACCGCGCCGGCGCGGGCCGGGCTGATGGCCACCGCTTCCAGGCGTGCATCGACGACCCGGGTATGCTGCTCGACCATGATGCGGTCGCCGGCTCGGATGACAGGGAGTACTGGAGCCGGCTCGAGCGCCGTGGGCGGTAGTGAAGCCTGGGCCGGCTCTCCGTGCCTGGCGCCTTCTTGTTGCTCCAGGCCGCGGCTCGCAGGCATTCCAGCCAGGCGCAGCAGGCCGGGCCCACTGGGATGGCTGGGATCGCGCATCAGCAGCCAGCGATTGCCGTTCTCCGGATCGTCAATCTCCTTGACGACGTCTCCTGCGGCGGTCCCGGGAGCGGAATCCGGGCCAGCGGAAGGGACCACGGCCCGCCCGGAGGAAATCATCTGCAAACGCTCGGCGGACGGCGGTGCGGGCGAGAGCGAAGACGGCGGCGAGGCCGCATGAGAAGGCGCGCCTCTCTGGCCCAGCGCCCACGGCGTCGATGCAACCAGAATCCCCATCGCCACCTCCCTCACCCAGCCGCTCTGCATCGCCTCATCCCTTCCTGCCGCCAGCGTTCCCTGCCGCCTCTGCATTGCAGGGATTCACGTTCCTGTTGCGAGCTAGTGCGTCATGTTATTGACCTGCGAGTACATATCGTCGGCAGCCTTGATCACCTTGGAGTTCGACTCATAGGCGCGCTGGGCCAGCACCATCTGCACAAACATGGTGACCACGTCCACGTTCGAATTTTCGAGATACCCCTGCTGCAGCGTGCCGAGGCCTTCGGTGCCGCCGGGGTTGCCGGTCACTGGATTGCCGGAGCTGAGCGTGGTCTGAAGCAGGTTCGAGCCCATGCTCTCCAGGCCCCCGGGGTTGGGAAACGTGGCCAGCTGCAGCTGCCCGAGCTGCGAGGGGTTCTGCTGACCGGGCAGGGTGGCGTTAACCACGCCGTACTGGGTAATGGTTACGGCGGTAGCATTGGCCGGGATGGTGATGGTGGGGATGATGGGGTCGCCGTCGGTGGTCACAATGGTGCCCTGGTTGTTGAGCTGGAACTGCCCGGCGCGGGTGTAGGCGATGGTGCCGTCGGGCCGCTGGACCTGAAAGAAGCCCGAGCCCTCGATGGCCACGTCGAGGGGGTTCGAGGTCTGGTTGAGCGACCCCTGGGTCATGATGACCTCAGTGGCCGCGGACTTGGTGCCCAGGCCGATCTGCAACCCGGCCGAGACGGTTGATTGGCTCTCAGCCGCACCCGGGGTGACCAGGTTCTGGTAGACCATGTCCTGAAACTCCAGGCGCAGCTGGCGAAAGCCGGTAGTCGAGGAGTTGGCCAGGTTGTTGGCGATGGTGTCCAGGTTCAGCTGCTGGGCGCTCATCCCGCTGGCGGCCGTGTATAAAGCTCGAATCATTGCGACTCCTTTTAGTCGTTCAGCGGTAAGTGATTAGTGGTTAGCGGTTTCTTTGCCGCCTCCGGCATCCTCGACGGTTGTCCGCTGTTCACGTTCGCCACTCTCCAGCCACTGACAGTTGGCTCCTGATTACTCGAAGCCAAGCACTGGTCATGAACCGCTAACCACTAATCACTGCCTCTACACCCGCGGCAGGTCTTCCGCGGCAGTCTTGTTGAACTCAGTGTGAAAGACGGTGAGAGCGCGCTGCATCATCTCCGCCTGGCGCTGCATGACGATCAGGTCCAGCGAGCCCTGAATCACGTCTTCATTGGCGGCCTCAAGCGCGCCCTGGTGGACGGCGCCGGTCTTGCTGAGCTGGGCCTGGACGCCCGGCGGCGCCACGTAACGGTCAGCGCCCTCCGGAGTAAGCTGGCTGCCGGCTGGAAAGGTAAATACGCCCACCGTCGAGACCACGCCGCCGGCCACCGAGACCGCGCCATCCGCACCCACGGTCACTTCGCCTGGAGGGAGCTGGATTGCCAAGCCTGCCGTAGAAAGCACCGGCTCGCCGGCCGCCGTGACCAGCTGCCCGCTGGGCGATCGGTGAAAGCTGCCGTCGCGGGTGTAGCGCAGGCCGTTGGCGGTCTGGATCTCAAAGAAGCCCTCGCCCGCAACAGCCAGATCGAGTGGGTTGCCGGTCGCGGTCAGCGCTCCCTGTGCCATGTTGAGCCGGTCGCCGCCGAGCAGGCCGAAGTTGTTCACCGTGCGGCCCAACTGCGAGTCCAGAGCGTCGGGGCCGAGCAGCGCGGAGCGGAAGAACTCCCGCTCCGCGCGATAGCCGGGGGTCTGGGCATTGGCCAGGTTGGCGGCCGCCGTATCCAGCGCCTGGGTGCGCGCCACCAGGCCGGTCATCGCCGCATAATATCCGCTATCCATCGCATCCCTCTCCTCAGACGGACGGTAAGAGTGCAGATGATGGACCGAAAGGGGGGCGGAACGGATTAGAACAAGATCAGAATGGCGGCACAGGGGGCAGGGGTCAGGGTTCAGTTTCAAGCTTGCGCGCCGCATCGACTGGAGGGGAGGAAACAGGCACATCCAATTGTCTGTCTACGCATTGGCAGCCACAGTCCATGAGGCTCGGCGGCCCCATCGAGCTGCGAACCGCGCGAACAGCCTTTAGTTCGCAGCCAGCGGCCCCGACGAACGGGGTCGTAACCTGACCCCTGGCCCCTGAACCCTGAACCCTGTTCCCTGTCCTACTGCAGGCCGTCGCAGACGATCGTGACGTCGAAGCTGGACTCGCCGAACTTGTAGGCGTGGTGCAGCTGGAATTCGGGGGCCTGCACGTGCAGGTTGTAGTCGCGGCCGGTGATCACGGCCGGAACCGAGAGCCCGCAGTTGGCCGACAGGTCCGGGACCTTGCCCTTCCAGGCGCCGGCCAGCATGTTGCCGATCTCGCCGATGGCGTCCTTGACCGTGTCGTCGATCTCGTCAAAATCCATGCCGGTCATCAGCGAGGCGATCTT
>Ga0302279_10007100_pt1 | contig 11572 bp, 7 predicted proteins | sample III_Bog_N3_3_FD_194541 | JGI IMG/M metagenome (GOLD analysis project Ga0302279, IMG submission 194541) | Peat permafrost microbial communities from Stordalen Mire near Abisko, Sweden - III_Bog_N3_3 | ecosystem: Environmental > Terrestrial > Soil > Wetlands > Peat | place: Sweden: Abisko...
TCAACATTCAGTCGCGGTAAAGGCGCGCGATGGGGGCAAAACCGCTGCGGATACTTCTCCTGGCGGCGGGTGTCCTGGCGCCCCTGGCGCTGCTATTCTATCCGACGGCGGCGTTTTATGGCGATTGGGACGTCAACCTCTGGCTGGTGGGCTACCAGGGCGAGTTTTTCCGCGACCACGGCCACTTTCCGGCCGTTCTGAATCTCGGCTCTGCGGTCGGCCTGCCCGTGCCGGTCTTTTACGGCTATTCGCTCTATCCGTTCCTCGGTCTCTTCGCCGCGGTTCTGGGCGCGGGGCCGGCCCTTCGCCTGGGCTGCGTCCTCCTGCTCACCCTCGAGGGTTATGCCCTCCTTTGCGCCGGGCGGAATGTCTTTCGTGACCGGCGGATGGCCTGGACGGTGGCGGCCTGCGTCCTCTGGTCGGTCTACTCCCTGACCAATCTCTATAACCGTTCGGCGGTGGCGGAGTACTTTGCCACGGGTTTCCTGGTTGCCACGGTGGCCTTCGCGATTGCGGCGGCGGCGGACCCCGGCCGTTCGGGGCTCCGCGGGTATGCCTGGCTGGCGGGCCTTTGCGCCGTCCTGACCCTGGGCAGCCATCCGCCGACGGCCCTCCTGGCCGCCCCTTGCCTGGGTGGGCTCGCGCTGCTTTTGGGCCTGGGCTGGTTTCGCGGCTCTCGACAGATAGGAGCGCCCGTCCTGCGGGCGATTTTGACCCCGCTTGCGCTCGGCGCGGTCATCCTGGTGCCGTGGGTCTATGCCACGCTCCGGTGGAGCCGAAAATTGGGCATCATCGGCAACTACGGGGGTCTGTCTTACTACCCCGATCGCAGCGACTCCTTCCTCGGGCGCTGGAGCCCGCTGCCGTACGACGGCCTCTCCGTTCGCCAGGGGACAGTCGGCGTCAGCACGCCCTATCTCGAGGCGCCCGTGATTGCGGGGCTGGTGGTCCTGCTTCTCCTGAATGGGGTCCTCCTCTATCGGCTCCGGGGCGGGCCGCGCCGGTCCGCGGCGACGGTCTGGGAAGGAGCCGCGGCAGCGACACTCGGGGCGGCGGTGGCGGGGTGCGGGCTCTTCACCGCGCTTTCCCTTTGCCCGACGTTGGCGGCGCATTTCGGTTTTCTCGGACCCTACGTCCAATTCGCCTACCGCCTGGTGAGTTTCAGCAACGGAGCGTTGCTCGTGGCGGTCCTGGCCTCAGGCGCCTTGGTGGCCCAGCGGAACGGCTTCACCCGCTTTTCCCGCCTGACCGAGATCGGCGGGCTGGCCGCCCTCGGCCTGGCGGCGGTCGGACTGGGCATAAAATTAGATCACGCGGCCCGAATCGAGTGGCAGTGCCGCGCTCCGGAATTTACGGCGGCCGGGCCGAAGGCGGCACTCGCGACCGAGCCGTTCGGCCGGTTTGCCGGGGACTATTCGACCCCGCTCCGCTACCGGCAACTGACCGCGGAAGAGGCGGCGACTGCGATCCGACTGGACCTGGCGGTCGACGGCCGCCCCGCCGCATTCGGGACTGTGACTCCGGCCGTCCGGACCGTCCCCGCCGCCACCTGGGCCCTGACCAATGTCGTGGCCTTTCCCTGGAACGATCTGCGGCTGAATGGCCGGAGGATTCCAGCCGGCGAATTGGCGCGGCAGGGCAACTTTTTCGCGGTGCGCCTGCCGGCGGGCGCTTCGACGCTGCAATGGGTGTGGCGGCCCGATCCCTATTGGGCGGGTCTGCGCCGTCTGGGCGGTATCAGTGCCCTCGCCCTGACCCTGGCCACGGTCGGTGTCTTCGCCTACAGCGGCACGAAACGCTTGCGGACTTCGCAGCGGGTTTCACCCTGAGCGCATGCTCATCGTCATCACCGGCGTCACCCGGGGCCTCGGCCTGGCCCTGGCCAAGTGGTACATCAAAAACGGCCATACCGTGGCCGGCTGCGGCCGGAGCGGGCAGGTGATTTTCGAACTCCGCCTCGACCACCCCTCGCCCCACGCCTTCGAAGTCGTGGATGTGACCCAGGCGGTCAAGGTGGGGATCTGGGCCGAGCGCGTGTTGGGTATTGGAGTCCCCGATCTGCTCATCAACAACGCCGCGCTCATGAACGATCCCGCTCCGCTCTGGGCGATTCCGGCGGAGAAGTTCGCCCAGGTGATCAACGTCAACGTCATCGGCGTCACCAATGTCATTCGGGCCTTCGTCCCGGCGATGGTGGAACGGAAAAAGGGCGTGGTTGTGAACCTGAGTTCGGGCTGGGGCCGGAGCGTTTCGCCCGAGGTCGCGCCGTACTGCGCCTCGAAGTGGGCGATCGAGGGCCTGACCAAGGCCCTGGCGGAGGAATTGCCGCCGGGCATGGCGGCGGTTCCGCTCAACCCCGGTGTGATCGACACGGCGATGCTGCGGCAATGCTGGGCGGAAGGTGCTGCGGGCCATATCCGGCCGGAGGCCTGGGCCGAGGCGGCCGCGCCTTTTCTGCTCAAGCTGGGGCCGAAGGACAATGGGAAGTCGCTGACGGTGGGAGAGTGAAGGTGAAGGGCGGGCCGGGCGCGTGGCGATTTTTCCCGCTGGACGAGATTTCGCCCGGGCCGTTCTACGGGTAGCGGCGCCGCGGGGGGAGAAGCAAAAAAGAGTCTCGCCGGGTCCAGCGGGATCGTGCGACGGTGGAGCGAGTTATGCTCCCCTTGGGCCTTTCCATCCTCATTTTCCTCTTCCTGATGGGAGTGGGACAGGCGGTGCTGGCCGCGCTCAAGCTGCGGGGCGGCCTGCTGCGTTCCTGGCTCCTTTCCCCGGCGGTGGGCTTGGCCGTGCTGTCGCTGTGTCTGATGATCGGCAGCCAGGCGGGCTGGCCGATCCGGTCGTTTGCGTGGCCATTGTTTCTCGGCCTAATCGCGGTTTCGGCTGGCCTGCTGGCCTGGCGGCGGCCGCGGTGCCCCGGCCGATGCCTGGCGCCTTTTCTGGCGGTGGCGATCGTCTTCCTCTTTTGGACCGGCTGGCCGGCGCTGCGGTTCGGCTTCAACTGGATCAGCTACGTCAACCAGGACTTCACCAATTACTGCCTGTCGGCCCAGCGGTTCATGGACAACGGCTTCTACCGGCCTCCGACTCCGGCGGAGTTGGCCGGGACCGATTACAGCCAGTATTTCTGGTTCATGTACGTGACGGGTCTGATGCGATTCAGTGCCGATCAGGGGCTGGCCTGCCTGGCGGTGCTCATGGGCAAGAATCCTCTGTTCGTTTTCATGCCCTTGATCCTCGCCCTGGGCATGACCCAGATCTTTGCGACGGCCGCGGTGGTGCTGCATGCCGGGCGCTGGCGGCGCTATGCGTTCTGGTCTGCGGCTCTTTTGGCGGTCAGCCCCTTGTTCATGCTCGGCATCCTTTATCAACTCATCGCCCAGGCTGGCGGTTTGGCCTTGATGCTGGCTCTTTTGGCCCTCCTCACCACCCGCTCGCTGCCATCGCGGCGGCGACCGCTCATGGCCCATGCCGCCGTCACGGCGTTGGTGGCCGCCGGCCTCTGCATTTATTATCCCGAAGTTTCCCCTTTCGCCGCGCTCAGCCTTGGGCTTTACGGTCTGATGGAATGGGTGACCACCCGGCGTTTCCCCACCTTCCGGCTCCTGCTCGGCGAATACGTCTTCGTCGGCATGGTGCCGCTCCTGCGGCACAATCTCTTTTCCTACGTTTACGTGGTGATCCATCAGTACCTCTCCGCCGTCCTCAAGCCGGACCTCACCATGGCGGTGTTTCCCTTTTTTCTGATTCCCTCCGGCCTGGCCGGACTGTTCGGGCTCCAGACCCAGACCGCGGATCCATCCGAGCCTTATGCTTCGATTCTGATTGTCGCCGGTTTCATCCTCTTGGTCTTCGCCGTCGTGGCCGGGCTTCGGCAAACTCGGCGGACGTTGCCCATCGGATGCCTGTTTGTGGTGCAGTTCCTGCTTGCCGCCAAATTGTTCGAGGAAGGCCATGACTTTGGCCTCTACAAGCTTGCGATGTTCATTCAGCCCGCGCTGGCCGGGGTGTTCATCTATGGCCTCCTTCGCCTGCCCCGTTCCCGCGTAACGGTGCCGCTCGCGGCGGTGATCTTTTTTGGGTTGATCGCGCCGACGGGCTGGCACTATGCGGAGTTAGCGACCGGCACCAGCTCGGGTGGATTCGTTGAATTGCGCAATGCCTCCGTTTTGGTCGGCCGGCCCATACCGGCCGCGCCAGCGGGAGCCCACTGGGCCAGTGGCATCGATAACGTCGTGGCCGTCGAACTAGCGGACAGTTTTTATCGCGGCACCGACATCAAATTCATCAGCCGGGATTTCTTTGGCACGCAGGTCATGCTGGAATCAGCGTGGTGGCCACTGGCCATTTATCCTCATCGGGAGTTGTTTGATTACGGACGCTATCTCCTCGAGCAGCGTGAAGGCACCCTGGCGACGAAGTCCCGGCTGTTTGGCGCGGTGTTTGCCGCCATTCGTGAACCGGTAGCTCCGTCCGCCTATCTGCAACTGCCGCCGCAGCTCAGTCTCCTGAATAAGGCGCACGGCCAGGGAGGCGGCGCCGGGCGTCTGTTCACTCTCCAGCAAGCGAGCGACGTGAGCAACCTGCTCGTCTTCGTCCACTCCAGCCGCGGCTATCATTATTACAGCTACCATTATAGTAAAGAGCAGCAGAAGAATATCGCGTTTTTCCAGCAAGAGCCCGACCCCTACGGCCTGGAAGGCGCCGCTAACGGGGTCGGTCGTTTCATGCTTCTGCGAGTGGAGCGGCCTTCCGATTCCCTTTACGTCAATCTGGCCCTTTCCAAGACCCGCATGGGATTTGGCCACACGGCGTTGCCCCCCCATGGCCAGATTTTGGGTGCCGAGCCGGTGCCCATGAACCTCATTGGCAATGGGGCCGCGCACCGTCTCGTCGGTCCCGTCAAGCCGGTCTGGCTGGATGGAATCGCTTATATTGCCATCGACTTCGGCCAGGCGCCGGAGCAGTTTCCCTCCTCCCGCCGGGGCTTGAAAGGCCTTTATCACAAGCAGGTGCCCCTCGACTATCGGTGGCTTGTGACCTATGCGCGGGATATTTCGGCTCTCTCGGCGGCAGACTGCGCCGCTTTGCCGGTACCGCGTCGGCTGGCGGACTTTCCCCGCGATCTGATGCAGCCCTCCGGCCTGGAATTCTCGGGCATATATGAAGACGGTTGGATCTCGGCGGAGTCGGAATTCAAGCTTGGCGTCGCCCATGCCGGCGAATTGATCCGGGTGAAGGGTTTTGTGCCGAGGCTGCCGGATCAGGCCATGGACGGCGTCGTCTCGGTCGTGATCAATGGGGGACCGCCCCGGCAGTTTCCCTCCCACGTCGGGCCCTTTGACCAAGCTTTCGAGATCCCAAACCCCGGTCCCTTGACCCGGCTCCGCCTGAGCTTTTCCACGAGCGGGCGCCTCCCCGGCGGGGATGGTAGGCCGATCGGGGGCAAGGTGGAGTTGATCGAGATTTCGTCGCCGCGGGCGGCGGCGGCCACCGGCCATTGATTTTGCTGCGGTCCCACCGCCCCCCCCCCCCTCGCTCCTCACCCGGCAGTTTCGCTTTCCCCCTTTTCTCGGTATGTCCGCCTCCCCGCGTACCTGGCTCGGCCGAACTCTCGGCTCGCGCAACCCCCATATCGATTTCCTGCGCGGGCTGGCGGTCCTGGTCGTGATGTACACTCACTTCGGGGTGTGCGCCCCGTTTTCGAAATCCCTGCTGCTCGGAGCGAACCTGTCGGCCAAGCTCTCCCGCAACGGCTACTACGGCGTCTCGGTGTTCTTTGTCGTCTCGGGCTTTGTCATCACCTCCACCTCCCTGCGGCGGTTCGGGACGTTGCGCCAGGTGCGGGTGGGGGAGTTCTATGTCTTCCGCGTTTCTCGGCTCCTGTTCCCGCTCCTGGTGCTCGTGGCGCTCAATGTCGGCTGCCTGCAGGCCGGAGTGCCGGCCTTTCAAATGACGGCCGGCATTTCGCTCCCGCGCCTCCTGGCCTCCGTTTTCACCCTTCGCTTCAACCTCCTCTATCTCCATGGCGGAGCCTTGCTCCAGCCCTGGGCCCCGCTCTGGTCGCTCGCGATCGAGGAGGTGTTCTATCTCATGTTTCCCTGGCTCGGCCGAATTTTCCGCCGCGCCTGGGCCTGGGGGCTGCTGCTGGGCCTGTGCGTCAGCTTCGGCCCGTTCTACCGCGCCTGGATCGGGCCGGATGCGGGTTATCTTTATCCGGGATGCTTCGACGGTCTGGCCCTCGGCTGCCTGACGGCCTGGGTGGCGGCGCGCTGGCGGACGCCGCTGGCGCACCAGGCCCTCGGGCCCAGCCTGCGCGTTCTGGGCTTGGCCGGCTTGGCTGTCGTCTATTTCTCGGCGGATGTCCGGGTGGCCCCGGCGGCGATCTTCGGGCCGCCTCTGATGGGGGCAGCCGCCACGGTCTATCTGCTGGGGAGCGTCGGGGCACCCGAGCCGTCGCCCCTTTTCCAGCACTTCCTTCCTACGGTGCTCCTCGCTGGAGCGGTGGAACTGATGGGCTACCTGAGCTATGAGCTCTACCTCTTTCACCTGCCGGCCTTCCTTCTGGCGACGCCAGGTTGGCAGCGGCTGGCCCGGGCACTCGGCGGCTTCTTTCCGAGGGACCTGGCGTTTGTCGCGTCGGCCGGAGTCCTGACGCTCGTCTCACTCGGCCTATCCCGCGGGCTGCACGAGCCGGCCCGCCGTTATTTTCGGGCGCTGCTCTCTAGGGGGGCGCGGGCAGATCTGTCCTCGCCCAGGTCGCATTGATCAGGGCCGGTTCGCAGTCGGTCCCGCCGAGGGGATCTCGGCCGAGGAAGACCTCCTCCCGGCCGGCGACAAAATAGGGCACCGCTTCCCGCCACACGGTGCGGCCATCCCAGCGCACGACCAGGGGCGGAGGCGGATTGCCGTCCAGGATCGACGGCAGCCAAAACTCGACCCGGTGGAAGGAATTGAGGGGGGTACTGATTTCCGCCGACCACAGGGTCGGCTTGCCCCAATGGTCATAGCCGAGGCGGACCGTGCCGTTGCGCGCGACCGCGAGGAGGAGGATGTTGCCGTTGCCGTCGTGGCCGGTCGTGGCCAGGGGGAAGGCTCGGCCGGCCATCGCCGGGGTCAGCCGGAGTTGGAGCGCGACTCCGCCGACCGCGGGCCGGTTCAGATGGACGGCCGCGGGGCTCAGGACCTCCGTGTGGAGGACCTTGCCACTGAAAGGGGGCGGCAGGGACGGGATTTCGTCCTGGCCAACGCTGATGTGCTCGAACCGGGTGAGCCGAGGGGCCACGGGGCATTCCCAAACGACCTGTCCGTTCCATTCGACGTGGAGCCAGGTGCGCAGGGCGGTGAAGGCCGTCCGCGGTACAGGATGGGCGAGTTCGCCCGGACGCAGGGGCAGCAGAGCTCCCCAGCTGATTGTCACGGTATGGACCGGCCGGTCGGTCACCGTGACCGGGGGCGAACGATCAACGGCTCGGGGGCCGTCGCGCAGGAAGGAAAAGCGGATGGTGGAGTGTCCGGAGTAGTCGATCTGGAGAGCGTCCCAGGCCCCGGCGTCGTCCTGGGCGACGAGCAGAACCTCGGATCCGTGGGCTTGGGCCGGCAGTGCGAGCTGAAGGCGCCGCGGACCGAAGACAATCCCGTGGGCCTCATTCCACGCCACTGTCGGCCGGTTGAACCCGTGATCGAGGCGGTCGAAGGCGGGCGGCGGGGTTTCGGCCGAGCGGTCATACATGTCGACGCTGGAGAGAAAGCCCACGGCCAGGCTGGCGAGGGCACTGACGCCGGCCAGGCCCACGATCGTCTTGGTCAGGGCGGGCCGGTGGCGGTCGGTCCAGCCCGCCGCCTCGACCATGCCCAGGCCAGCGAGGACGGCTAAAATCGGGGCGAAATCGGCCATGTAGCGGACGCAGCATCCGAAATAGAATAAAAGCGGCAGAAGCATGGCCGCGAAAGCGCCGAACAGGACCAGCGCCGGTCCGCGCCGAGCGGCGGCGGGGCGGAAGAGGGCAACGCTGGCGACCACGGCAAAAGCGGCCGCGGGCAGACCGGCAAAGAGCCCGAAGGTGAATTCGTAGCCTCCGATGCCCGGCGGCAGGCTGGGGGGAGCGAGGGCGTGGAGAAAGGGATAGTAGCGGCTGGGGTGGAGGCAGGAGAAAAGGTAGGCGTGGGCTTGAAAGGGCAGGTAGGAGAGGGAAAAATGACGTACGGCGCCTTCCCGCGCCCCGGACAATTGGTAGGTCTGCCCGAATTCGGTGGCAGAGCCGAAGCGGAGGAAATTGTAGAGAAGGAGCAGGCCGAGCAGGAAACCGAAGGCGGCGACCGCGGCCGTGAAATCGCCCGCGCGTTGCCGGGCCGACCGCGGCCGGTGGAGCAGCAGAAGGCCGGCGGCTAAGGGAGCCAGGCACAGCCCGTAGGTCGGACGGCAGGCCACGGCCAAGCCGAGGAGGGCCCCGGCCCAGGCGGCGGCGCGCCGCGGCCGGCGCACTTGCGGCATACGCAGGAGAAAATAGAACGACCAGAGGAAAAAGGCCGAACCGCCGGCGATTGCTACCTCGTAGACCGCGGCGCGGCGCAGCAGCGGCAGATAGCAACTCAGGGCCGCCAGGCCGATGAGAACCGCCGCCCCGAGAGGCCAGGGCTTTCCCGTAAGGCCGGCCCCGGCCGCGGCGACGACGAGCGCGACCAGCCCGGCATAGCCCCAGAGGCAAAAGAAGAGAACGGCGGCCGGCGAAGGCAGGTCGCGGCCGGTCAAAAGCCGGTAGGGGAGAAAAAGCGTCAGCGCCGGCGCCGGCCCGAAATAGAGATAGTACCGGCCGGAAAAGAGACTGACGTCGTGCAGATACGGAACGGGCCGGCCGGCGGGATTGTAGGGGTCGGCCGCCCCCGCCAGCTGAGTTGGAACGGCGGCATCGAGGTAGAGATGCCCGTGCAGGAAGCCGCGGGCGAGGAGCGGATAGAGGTCGGTCTCCGCGCCGGTTGCGATGGCGGAGTGGGCGGGCGTGACGATCGCCGGCCTCTGCGCGGCCCCGGCCGAAAACCAGACGAAGAAGGCGAGGATCGCCGCTCCCACGGCGGCGAGTCCCCCTTGTTCCCGGCGCTTAAGGGCTGGGTTCACCGGGCTATTCTTTCAGCTGGGAGTCGAGGACGAGCGTGACCGGGCCGTCGTTGACCAGTGCGACTTCCATCATGGCGCCAAAGCGTCCGGTGGGAATGTCGCGGCCGAGGGCCTGCTTGAGCCGTTGCACAAAATCCTCGTAGAGCGGCACCGCCACCTCCGGCCGGGCGGCGGCGTTAAAGGAGGGGCGCGCGCCTTTGCGGGTGCTGGCCAGCAGGGTAAATTGGCTGACGACCAAGGCGCCGCCGCCGGCTTCCCGGAGGGAAAGGTTCATGTGGCCCTCCGAATCGGAAAAAATCCGCAAAGCGGCAATCTTCTGGGCCAGCCACGCGCCGTCCTCAAGCTGGTCGGCCGCGGCGACGCCGAGGAGGATGAGCAACCCCGCGCCGATGACGCCAACTTCGGCCCCGTCAATCGTGACGCTGGCCCGGCTGACGCGCTGGACGACGGCTCGCATCGGGGTAATAGGGCGGGCGGCTGGCCCCGCGCGAATCAGATCATCGGCACATGCGGCTCCGCCTCGGCCTCGTAGTTGAGGCCGGGCATGCCAAAGCCGAAGAGGCTGAGGAAATCGCTGCGATAGCCCTCGATGTCGGTCAGTTGGGCCAGATTCTCGGTCGTGACCTGGGGCCAGAGCTTGATCACGGCGGCCTGGACTTCGGGTCGCATTTCCAGGTCGTCGATCCGGACCCGGCCGCCGGCGTCGAACTTCGGACCGCCGGGGGCGTACATCTGGGTGGCGAAGAGGCGCTGCATCTGCTCGATGCAGCCTTCATGCGTGCCATTCGCCTTCATGATCTTGTACAGAATCGAGATGTAGAGGGGCACGACCGGAATGGCGGAGCTCGCCTGGGTTACCAGGGCTTTGTTGACCGAAATGAAAGCGCGGCCGCCCCCGGGCTTGAGCTGGGCGTCGATCGCTTTGGCGGCGCGCTCCAGGTCGTTTTTCGCCAGGCCGATCGTGCCGTTCTTGTAGATCGGCCAGGTCACTTCCGGCCCAATGTAGGAGTAGGCGACCGACTGGGCCCCGGGCGCGAGCAGGGCAGCGTCCTTCAGGGCCTGCATCCACATTTCCCAATCTTCCCCGCCCATGACCGCAATGGTGTCGGCAATATCCAGATCGCTGGCCGGCTCGATCGTGACTGAGCTGACCACGCCTTTGTCGGTGTCGACCGTCTGGTTGGTGTAGGACTGGCCGATCGGCTTCAGGGCCGACTTGTGCACGACCCCGGTCCGCGGTTGGGTGCGACGGGGCGAGGCGAGGCTGTAGACCACGAGGTCGACCGGCCCGACATCGCGTTTGATCAGCTCGAGGGTCTGGCGCTTGATTTCGTCCGAAAAAGCGTCGCCATTGATGTTGGCGGCGTAGAGGCCGGCCGCCCGGGCGGCGCGGGTGAAGCCGATCGTATTATACCAGCCCGGGGTGGCGAGGCGGCCGTCCTCGGAGGGGCGTTCGAAAAAGACGCCGACGGTGGCGGCACCGCTGCCAAAGGCGGCGGTGACCCGGGAGGCGAGCCCGTAGCCGGTGGAAGCGCCGATGACCAAGACCTTCTTCGGGCCGCCGGCGATCCCCCCCTTGCTCTTCACATAATCAATCCACTGCTGGACGTGGGCGGCGCAGCCGTCGGGATGGGCGGTGACGCAGACGAAGCCGCGAACGCGGGGCTTGATAATCATTCCTCCAAGGTCCGGGAGGAGGGGCCCCCTGACAAGTGAGAATTATTGGCTCAACAGCACGATCGGCCCTTTGGGCGAATCGCCGCCGCCCTTGGCTTCGCGGCTGACGGCGAACTTGGCTGGGGTCTTGATCAGCTTGTCGGCCTTGAAGGTGACATGCGCCGTGCCATTCTCCGGATCGATGGCGAAGACCCCGCCGCTGACCGGTCCCGGGTACTGCGGATCGATGACCCAAAGCTGATAGTCCTGGTTCTTCGCCAAGGTGGGCAGCTTGGAGACGCTCAGGACGCCCTGCTGGCGCGCGGGATCCCAGACCGCGACCGCGAGGGCCTGCGGGGTGTTGCCGAGGAGCGAGGCGAGGGTGGAGATCTTGAAGTTCGCTAGGTCGCCCTGTGACTTGAGCCGCTGATCCAGAGCCGTGATCTGCCGTTCGGAATCGGCGTAGCGGTGCGTCGCTTCGGCCACCTGGCCTTGGGCGTCGGCCAATTCCTGGCGATGGATGATGTGCTCGGCCTCCATTTGGTTGCGCGCAGACTGCAGGGTCAGCGCGGCCAGAGCCATCTCGTCATGGAGGGCGCGCGCTTGCGCCCGCGACCCCATGTAAAGTTCGCCCATCCAGGCGGCGACCAAGGCGAAGCAGGCGGCCGCGGCCCAGGCGAGGAGAACCGGAAAAGCGATGAGGTTGGACTTGGCGGGAGCACTTACCCCGGCAGCGGCGGAGGCGAGAATGCGGGCCTTGAGCTCCGGCGGCGGAATGGCGGCCGGCGCGACATGGGCCAGGGT
>Ga0302279_10007102_pt1 | contig 11571 bp, 12 predicted proteins | sample III_Bog_N3_3_FD_194541 | JGI IMG/M metagenome (GOLD analysis project Ga0302279, IMG submission 194541) | Peat permafrost microbial communities from Stordalen Mire near Abisko, Sweden - III_Bog_N3_3 | ecosystem: Environmental > Terrestrial > Soil > Wetlands > Peat | place: Sweden: Abisko...
ATCAGATCCTTCGCACAGCCAGCGACTGGCGGACCTGCGGCGGCGAGCCCTTCGCCGTCCCGCCCGCCGCGGACTGGCCGCGGGCGACCAGAACCTTGGCGTGGATTCAGAAACGCGTGAAGCCCGCCGTGGGCGATGTGGAGGTCATGTCTGGCTTTCGCGAAGACGCGCTGAACCAATGCGCCCAAGGCGCCCGGGAAAGCGCGCACCTGGGCTTCTGGGCCCTGGACCTTGAGCCTCTGGACCCGACGTTGGATCGGCCTCGGCTGATGGACGTGCTGTGCCGCACGCATAAGGCCCATGGCCGCGAGGCGGACATCGGCCTTGGCTTCTACAGCGGGGTGCGGTTCCACATCGACGACAAGCGCTATCGTCACTGGGGCTTTGACCCGGTGGCGGCGCCGTCGTGCGCGGTGGAAGCATCGACCGGAGAATAGACTGCCTTCTCCTTCCCTGCGAAGCGGGGAAGGAGAGCTTCTACAGACCCCGCGCCCGCAGAATAGCGTCAAGGCGCGGATAGACCCGGCGGGCGTTCTTTTCGAACACCTTGGCCTTGTCGTCCGGCGGGATGGCCAGGGCGTCGATGTAGCGCTTGGTATCGTCGAAGTAGTGACCGGTCTCCGGATCGATGCCGCGCACCGCGCCGATCATCTCCGAGCCGAACAGGATGTTGTCCACGTCGATCACCTCGAACATCAGGTCGATCCCCGGCTGGTGATAGACGCAGGTGTCGAAATAGACGTTCTTCATCACATGCTCGCGCAGGTGCGGTTTCTTGAGCATGTCCGCCAGGCCCCGGAACCGGCCCCAGTGATAGGGCACCGCGCCGCCGCCATGCGGGATGATGAAGCGCAGGGTTGGGAAGTCGCGGAACAGGTCGCCTTCGAGGAACTGCATGAAGGCATTGGTGTCGGCCGCCAGATAGTATGAGCCGGTGGCATGGAAGGCGTGGTTGCAGCTGCCCGAGACGTGGACCATGGCCGGCACGTCCAGTTCCACCATCTTTTCGTGGCGCGGTGAAGTGCCCTCCGGACGGATCGGGATTGAGATTACAGCCGACGAAGCCCAGCTCCAGCACGCAGCGCTCCAACTCGGCGACAGAGTGGCTGATGGGCACGCCCGGCGACTGGGGTAGTTGGCACACGCCCACGAAATAGTCGGGGAACAGGTCCACCACCCGCTTGATCAGGTTGTTGTTGTTGATCGACCAGGCTTGGCTGACCGCCTCGTCGCCCACGTGCGGCGCCATGGCGGAGGCGCGCGGGGAGAACACCGTCAGGTCCGCGCCGCGTTCCCTGATCAGCCGCAGCTGATTTTTTTCAATGCTTTCACGGATCAAGTCGTCGGAAATCTCGGGATAGGCGGCATTGACGTCGCCGCCGGCCTTGAACGCCGCCGTCTGGCCTTCGCGCCAGTCAACGTGGGCCTGGGGAACAGTGGTGTAGTGGCCGTGGCAGTCGATAATCATGCGTCTACGCTCCGCGAGAGGTCTTCAGGCCGATCTGGGCCTGCAGGGTTGGAAGGTCCAGCGCCTTTTCCCAGCGAGCCACGACGATGGTCGCCAGGGCGTTGCCCACAACATTGACAAAGGTCAAGGCCTCCGCCAGCAGACGATGCACGCCGAGCACCAAGGCGATGGACGCCACGGGCACAGCGCCGGTGGAGGCCAAGGTGCCCGCCAGCACCACGAAAGCCGCCCCCGCGACCCCCGCCGCGCCCTTGGAGGTCAACAGCAGCACCGCCATCAAACCCAGCTGTTGCGGCAGGCCCAGAGGCGTGCCGGTGGCCTGGGCCAGGAACACGCAGGCGGTGGCGAGGTACAGACAGGTTCCGTCCAGATTGAAGGAATAGCCGGTGGGCGCCACCAGCCCGACCACGGATTCCTCGCAGCCAAGACCGCGTAGCTTGGCCATCAGCTGCGGCAGGACGGTTTCCGAGGACGTGGTGGCGGCGGTCAGCAGAAGCTCCTCGCGGATGTGGCCCATCAGCCGCCACAGACTGACCCCGACCGCCCGGGCGATCAGGCCGAACACCACCAAGGTGAACAGGGCGCAGACCACGTAGAACTCCGCGATCAGCGAGCCGAGCGCCGCCAGGGAGCCGGCGCCGAAACGTCCGACCGTGAAGGCCATGGCTCCGAAAGCGCCCAGCGGCGCGGCCCACATGATCAGCCCGACCACGCGGAAGATCACCTTGGACAGGGCGCCGATCAGGTCAAACACCGGGCGTCCCGGCTCTCCGGCCAGAACCAGACCGAAGGCGAACAGCACAGACACCAGCAGAACCGGCAGCACGTCCGGTTGGACGAAGGCGCCGGTGAAGGTCGTCGGAATGATGTGCATCAGCGAATCGACCAAGCCCTGATGGCCGAACTGGGAGGCGTAGCCGGCCACGGCCGCCTTGTCGCTCGCGAGCGCGGTAATGTGCGCGCCCGCGCCCGGCCGCCATAGATTCACGCCGACAAGGGCGAACAGCAGGGCGAGGCTGGTGACCGCCTCGAAATAGACGATGGCCTTGAGCGCCACGCGCCCCACGCGGCGCATGTCGTTCATGCCAGCAATGCCGTGAACCACGGTGCAGAAGATCACCGGCGCGATCATCATGCGCACGAGGGCGATGAAGCCATCGCCCAGCGGCTTCATCGCCGCGCCCAGATCAGGCCTCAGCCAGCCCAGGGCCGAACCGACGACCATAGCCGCGAGCACCTGGAACCACAGCCGCCCCGCCAAACCCCGCAAGGGCCCCTTTCCCTGAAATTCCGTCCCCATTTATCTTTTTTCTCGCGTCGACGGTTTCCGAGCCGGGCCTTCCTGCTTTAGGACTGCACATCCGCAATCAGGAGCCCCCGGGGATGGATTCCAACTATCTGCCGTTTAATCCCAATCCGTCCAAGCCCAAGTTCAAGCCGCCGCCCGGCGCGGTCGACACGCATTGCCACGTCTTCGGGCCGGCCGACGTGTTTCCTTACCATCCCAGCCGCAAATACACCCCCTGCGACGGGCCCAAGGAAAAGCTGTTCGCCCTACGCGATTTCCTCGGCTTCGAGCGCAATGTGATCGTCACCGCCAGCTGTCACGGACCGGACAATCGCTCGATCGTGGACGCCATGATCCACTCGGACGGCAAGGCCAAGGGCATCGCCACCATCGAGCCCGACATCACCGACGACGAACTGAAGGCGATGGCCGATGCGGGCATGATGGGCGCGCGCTTCAACTTCGTGCCGCGCCTGGCGGACGAACTGCCGCACGAGGTCTACCAGGAGATCGCCCGCCGCATCGCCAAGCTCGGCTGGCATCTGGTGGTCTATTTCGAGATCCACGAGGTGGCGCGACTGAAGCCCCTGCTGTCCTCCCTGCCGGTGCAGATCGTGATCGACCACATGGCGGTGCCGGACGTATCCAAGCCGATCAATGACAACCCGGGCTTCGAGGCCCTGATGGAGATGGTCGGCGCCGACGACAAGTTCTTCGTCAAGGTCACCTGCCCCGAGCGTATTTCCAAGCAGCCGCCGCCGTGGGACGATTTCGTGCCTTACGGCCAGGCCATGGTGAAGCACATACCCAACCGCGTGCTGTGGGGCGCGGATTGGCCGCATCCCAATGTGAAGGTCATGCCCGACGACGGCCTTTTGGTGGACATGATCCCTCGCATCGCCACCACGCCCGAGTTGCAACACAAGCTGCTGGTCGAAAATCCCATGGGGCTTTACTGGAGCTGATTCTCCGCTGAAGCCGGTGGATACGCGCGCCATGCGCACCGAGGATTGGAAAAGGGAGGCCGCCGTGAGCGAGTCCCAGGGCAAGACGCCCGAGAAGGAATATGACGACATACCGGGCACGGTGGTGTTCGACGCGCAGCGCTCGCGCGCTGGCTACAAGCTGAACAAGTTCCTGTATTCCCTGATGAAGGCGGAGAACCGCGAGGCGTTCCTGGCCGACGAAAGCGGCTACCTGGACCGGTTCGGCATGACGCCCGAGCAGAAGGCCGCCGTGATCAAACGCGACTGGAACACCTTGCTAGACCTGGGCGGCGTGTCCTACGCCCTGGCCAAATTGGCCTTCACCGACCAGCACTCCTATCAGCACATGGCGGCGGAAATGACCGGCATGAGCCAGGACGAGTACCTCAATATGATGCTGTCAGGCGGCCGGGCCCTGGACGGCTGGCGCTCCAAGAAGGAACGAGGGGAAGACTGATGGCCAGGATCATCGCGGGCATGGGGACCTCGCACACCCCGGCCATCGGCGCCGCATTGGACAACGGCAAGGCGGGCGACCCCTATTGGAAACCCCTGTTCGCCGGATATGAAGGCGCCCGGCGTTGGATGGACGAGGTCAAGCCCGACGTCGCCATCATCGTCTACAATGACCACGTCAACGCCTTCGACTTCAGGATCATCCCGACCTTCGCGCTGGGCTGCGCGGCGGAGTTTCCCATCGCGGACGAAGGGTGGGGCCCGCGGCCGGTGCCGATCGTCGAGGGCTATCCCGAGATGGCCGCTCACATCGCCCAGTCGTTGATCATCGACGATTTCGACATGACCATCATCAATGAAATGGAAGTCGATCACGGACTGACCGTGCCGCTCAGCGTGGCCTTCGGCCAGCCCAAGGCGTGGCCCTGCCGGGTCATTCCCCTGGCGGTGAATGTGGTCCAGTACCCCGCTCCATCCGGCAAGCGCTGCTACAACTTGGGCAAGGCGATCAAGAAAGCCGTCGAAAGCTGGGACGAGGATCTGAAGGTCGTCATCTTCGGCACCGGCGGCATGTCGCACCAGATTCAAGGTCCGCGCGCGGGCCTGATCAATTCGAAGTTCGACACGGACTTCCTGGACGGCCTGTCCAAGGATCCGCAAAAGCTGACCGAAATCCCCGCCGTCGAATATATGCGCGACGCCGGCAACGAGGCGATCGAACTGGTCATGTGGCTGATGATGCGCGGCGCGCTGGGCGACAAGGTCGATGAGGTGTTCCGTTTCTACCATGTGCCCGCGTCCTCCACGGCCGTGGGCAGCATCATTCTCGAAACCCACGAATTTCACGAAGAACGTAAGGAAAAGGCTGCGGCATGAAGCTTCTCGTCGCCGGACAAGGCGCCTTCGGCGTCAAACACCTGGAAGCCCTGGGCAACATCCCGGACGTCGAGGTTGTTTCCCTGGTGGGCGGCAGCCCCGATTCCACACGCGAAGTCGCCGAGCGCTTCAAGATCCCGCACTGGTCCACCAACCTGGCCGAGGGCCTGGCTCAGCCGGGCGTGGAGGCGGCCATCCTGACCACGCCCACACAGATGCACGCCGATCAAGGCGAGCAGTGCATGCGCGCGGGCAAGCATGTGATGATCGAAATCCCCATCGCCGACAATCTGACCGATTCCGAGCGCCTGGTTCAGGTTCAGAAGGAAACCGGGCTCGTCGCCATGGGCGGCCACACCCGCCGCTTCAATCCCAGCCACCAGTGGATCCATAAGAAGATCAAGGCCGGCGAGTTGAAGGTCCAGCAGATGGACGTCCAGACCTACTTCTTCCGCCGCACCAACATGAACGCCCTGGGCAAACCGCGCAGCTGGACCGACCACCTGCTCTGGCACCATGCCTGCCACACCGTGGACCTGTTCCAGTACCAGACCGGCGAGGTCGCCAGCGTGGCGCGCGGCGTGGAAGGCCCGCACCATCCGGACTTGGGGATCGCGATGGACATGTCGATCCAGATGAAGGTCCCTGGCGGGGCGATCTGCACCCTGTCCCTGTCCTTCAACAACAATGGGCCGTTGGGCACCTTCTTCCGCTACATCTGCGACAACGGCACCTACATCGCCCGCTATGACGACCTGGTGGACGGGAAGGAAAACCCCATCGACGTTTCCAAGGTCGATGTGTCGATGAACGGCATCGAGCTGCAGGACCGGGAATTCATCGCGGCCATCCGCGAAGGGCGCGAGCCCAACGCCAGCGTCGCCCAGTGCCTCACCGCCATGCAGACCCTGGACCGCATCGAGAAGAGCCTGCTCTAGGACCACGTTCATGCGTACTCGTAAGCTTGGCCCTTTCACCGTCTCTTCCGTAGCGCTCGGCTGCATGAGCCTGTCGCACGGCTACGGCGATCGGCCCGACAGGGCGGGGGCCGAGGCTGTGCTGAACGGCGCGCTGGACATGGGCTTCACCATGCTCGACACCGCCACGGTCTACGGCATGGGCGCCAATGAGGCCCTCATTGGCGAGGTGCTCGCCAAGCGGCGCAAGGAATTCACCTTGGCGTCCAAGTGCGGCCTGTACATCGCCGACGGCAAACGGGTGATCGACGGACGGCCGCAAACCTTGCGGCGGTCCATCGACGACAGCCTCGCCCGTCTCAAGACCGATGTGATCGATCTCTACTATATCCACCGCCTGGACCCGGACACGCCGATCGAGGACAGCGTGGGTGAGCTGGCGCGGGGCGTCGAGGCCGGCAAGATCCGCGCGATCGGTCTGTCGGAAATGTCGGCCGTGACCCTGCGCCGGGCCCACGCGGTTCACCCGATCACGGCCATGCAGACAGAATACTCCCTGTGGACCCGCAACGCGGAGATCGCCGTGCTGGACGCCTGTCGCGAGTTGGGCGTGGCCTTCGTCGCCTTCAGCCCCCTGGCGCGGGGCTTTCTCACCGCCAAACCGCCCCAGTCGTTTCAGCCCGGCGACATCCGCGCCGGCATGCCGCGTTTCCAGGGCGACAATTACACCGCCAATCTGAAGCTGCTGGAACCCTTCGCCGCCCTGGCGCGCGAGGCCGGCTGCAGCCCGGCGCAACTCGCCCTGGCCTGGGTTCTGGCTCAGGGCGAACACATCATCGCCCTGCCCGGCACCGGCAAGCTCGACCATCTGGCCGATGACGCCGGCGCCGACGCCGTGAGCCTGGGCGCCGAGGCGCTCAGGCGCGCGGGCGAGATCATCAACCGACACACCGTCCACGGGCCGCGCTACAACGCCGCCAACCAGCTGGACATCAATACAGAGGAATTCGCAGCATGAGCGTGGTCGTCCGCAATACCCCCCGCGCCGACAAGGACGCGGTCGAGGGCTTCTCCGAACTGGGCGTGGCCACGGTGCACGAGGCCCAGGGCCGCACCGGCCTTCTGGCCTCGTACATGCGCCCGATCTATCGTCCGGCGCATATCGTCGGCACGGCGATCACCTGCGAGGTGGCGCCCGGCGACAACTGGATGATCCATGTCGCCGTCGAGCAGTGCAAGCCGGGCGACATCCTGCTGGTCAAGCCCACCTCGCCCTGCGAGGACGGCTATTTCGGCGATCTTCTGGCCACCTCGCTCAAGGCCCAGGGCGTGCGGGGGCTGATCATCGAGGCAGGGGTGCGCGACGTGGCCATCCTGACCGAGATGGGCTTTCCCGTCTGGTCCAAGGCGATCTTCGCCCAGGGAACGGTCAAGGAAACCATCGCCAACGTGAATGTGCCCTTCACCATCGCCGGCGCCTATGTCGAACCGGGCGATGTGGTGGTGGCTGACGACGACGGCGTGGTGATCGTGCCGCGCCTGAAGGCCGCCAAGGTGCTGGCCGCCGGCAATGCGCGAGAGGCCAACGAAGAGAGCAAGCGCAAGCGCTTCGAAGCGGGCGAACTGGGCCTGGACGTCTACGGCTTCCGCGAACGGCTGGCCGCCAAGGGCCTGAAGTACGTCGACTACCCCTACGAAGGCTGAGCCATGCAGACCGCCATCCGCTGCGCCGCCATGCGCGGCGGCACCTCCAAGGGCCTGTATTTCCTCAAGTCGGATCTGCCGGCCGACATCGCCTTGCGCGATCAGGTGCTGATGGCGGCCATGGGCTCGCCCGACGAGCGGCAGATCGACGGCATGGGCGGCGCCCACCCTTTGACCAGCAAGGTGGCCGTGATCAGCCCGCCCAGCCGGGCGGACGCGGACGTGGACTATCTGTTCCTGCAAGTGTTCGTGGATCAGGCCCTGGTGTCGGACAGCCAGCCCTGCGGCAACATCCTGGCGGGCGTCGGGCCCTTCGCCATCGAGCGCGGTCTGGTCAAGGCCGCGGGCCAGCTTACCGAGGTGCGCATCAACATGCTCAACACCGCCTCCATCGCGGTGGCCCAGGTGCAGACCCCCGGCGGCCGGCCGCGCTACGACGGGGACGCGCGGATCGATGGGGTCCCGGGAACCGCCGCGCCAATACCCTTGGACTTCCTGGATGTCGCCGGCTCCAACTGCGGCGCCCTTCTGCCGACCGGCCATGCGCGCGACGTGATCGAGGGGGTGGAGGCCACGCTGATCGACAACGGCATGCCCGTGGTGGTCCTGCGCGCCGCCGACTTCGGCCTGACCGGCTATGAGAGCCCGGAGGCCATGGAAGCCAACCTTGAGCTGAAGGCCAAGGTGGAGGCCGTGCGGCTGAAGGCCGGGCCGATGATGAACCTGGGCGACGTGACCAAGAAGACCGTGCCGAAGATGACCTTGGTGGCGCCGGCCCAGCACGGCGGCGCCATCTGCACGCGCACCTTCATCCCGCACCGAGTGCATGAGGCGATCGGCGTGTTCGGCGCGGTGTCCGTGGCCACCGCCTGCGTCGTCCCCGGCTCGGTCGCGGCCGAGGTTGCCGGCATCGCCGACGTCCGGACGGTCAAGAGCCTGGAGGTGGAGCACCCCACCGGCTTCTTCACCGTGGCGATGGACGTCGACCTGACCCCGGACGGTCAGATCCAGGTCAAGCGCTCAGCCCTGCTGCGCACCGCGCGCATGCTCATGGACGGCGAGGTGTTCATCCCCGCCTCGGTGTGGGACGGGCGCAAGGACTAACGCGCGCCGCCGGTGCGATACGGCAGGGCGTCCGGCTCACACGAGACGGCGCCGATCGGGATCGACGTCAGATCGGACACCGCCGGGCCGCTGATCGCCGGAGCGCGCAAGTCGAGGCAGAGCTCCAACTCCGCGCGGTTGGCGACCCCCAACAGGCCGGGCCAGACATGCTTGCGCTTGAACATCTCGCGGCTCTGCATGAACCGGCGGATGGCGGCCAGGCGAGCGGGCGGCTCGGCCTCGGGCAGGACCAGGCCCACGCTGGCCACCGCGCCCGGGGCCAGCTTTTCGATCTCGAACGCCGGGTCGGACACCACCAGATTGATCTGGGCGAAGTGGCTGGCCAGGGACTTGGCGATCTGGTTGAGGGCGAAGAAGGACGGGTCGCGCGGCGTCTCGTAGATCGCCGCGGCCAGCTTGGTCCTGTGGGCGGTTGGCAACTGGGCGAGGAACGCGCCATAGGCCAAACGACCGGCGGGGCGGACGAGGGATGAGAAGTTGAGGGGCACATAGAGCTGTCCCTCCACCGGGGCCTGACTCAAGGCCTCCATGGCGCTTTCCACGCAGCCCTCGTCGAACGCCTCGGTGGGCACGCCCGGCAGCACATGGCGGCCGACCAGCCGGTCGCGCAGGCTGGCCGCGCGGCGGGGCTTGCACAGGGCCATGTTGGCGAAGAACCGGCGCGTTGGGGCGAAGTAGAGCGCTCGGTACAGGGGCTCGTAGTCGCGGCCGAATTTGGGCGTCTGGAAACTGACGGATGGGGGTGTCGGTTCGATCGGCGTGGCGCCGTTGACCGTGACCTGGCTGAGCCGGCCTTCGAACGGCGGCGACACGCCGCCCTCGCCGCTGGCCAATCGGCGCACGTCCTCCGGCTCCAGGGCGGCGAAGCGATGCACTTCCGGCTCCTCGCCCTCGAACACGATCAGCGCCACCTCGCCGCCGCCCGAGGCGCCGAACAGCTTGCTCTGCAGCTCGCGCGACAGGGCCAGCAGGGCGCTCTTGTCGAGCACCTTCACGCGGGGATCGGACAGGATGAAGGCGTAGGCGGTCATCTGGGTGAATTGGCGCGGCCACACCCAGCGCGTTTCCAGGAAGGCGTTGATCAGCTTGCCCACCAGGGCGTCCAGCTCGGCCGCGTGCTGGCGGCTCTCCAGCCCGTGGAGAATGACGCGCAGGCAGGCGACCGCCTTGGAGGTTTCCTCTCGGTTGAGCACGGACGCCTGCACTCACAGCCTCCCAATCCAAGGTCCGGTTCGAACAGCCGATCCGTCCCGTCGACGATCCTGCGCGCGGCAGGGTAGCCAGTCGGTTAAATCTCTGGGCGAGTTTTGGACAAATATCTCAAAAGTTGTGTCTGGCTCACCCTAGCCCGCCGGCAACAGTCCCGCCTGGACCAGGATCGGCGTGGCGCGGCTGCGGATTTCCATGCCGGGCAGGGCGTTCTGGCCCTCGATGGACATGGCGAAGATCACGTCGCGCCGGGGGCTCTGGATGCGGCCGACCCACCAGCCGAGGTTGCGCGAATTGTCGGCGATGGAGGGGCAGCTGGCGGTCAGGCCGCTGAGGGTCGTATCGCCGCGCGTCTCCTCGATCATCAGCCCCTGCACGGTCCGCGCGGCCGCCGGCGAGACGGGCAGCTGGCCCAGGTAGAGCTTGCGCAGGAAGGCGGCCTGATCGTGGCTTGAGATGAACAGCCCGCCCCCCGCCGCCGGGCCCTGCCAGAAGGCCAGGGGATCGCCGACCGGCCGGCCCTGGCCATAGCCGAAGGCCGACAGCCGCTGGGCGAAGCGGTCAGGCCCGATGGCCTGGGCCAGCCGCCGCCACCACCAAGGGGTGTCCCACTGGAAGGCCGAGGCCAGGTTGGCGTCCTTGCGCCATTGCTCGGACGGCTGGGCCGAGCCGTCCCACGGCCAGACCGTGTCGGGCTTGATCACGCCCGTATCCAGCCCGATCAGCGCCATGGGCGCGTTGAAGGCGGCGCAGGGCGCCAGCGGGCGGTTGCATACCGCGTGATCGCCATAGCGGTAGAGCTCCGCGCCGCTCGCGGTGTCGACGATCACCACGCAGGTGTCCGGTCCGCCGATGATGGGATCGAGCTGGGCGTCCAACACCCCAGTATCAAAGCCCGGGCCGTGGATCAGGCGCTGGATGCGATCGCAGCCGCCGAGCCCAAGACCCACGGCGACCAGCAAGATCAGTCCAAGGCGCCGCGCGCTCACGCCGCCGATTTGACGTGGTTGGCCTCGTCCAGCAGCACCACCTGGGGCGCGTAGTTGCGCGCCTGCGCGGCGTCCATCTGGCAATAGGTCACCACGATCACCTTGTCGCCGGCCTGCACCAGCCGCGCCGCCGCGCCGTTGACGCCCACCGTGCGCGAGCCGCGCGGGGCCTCAATGGCGTAGGTGGTGAAGCGGGCGCCGGTGGTGATGTTGAGCACGTCCACCTGCTCATGCGGCAGGATGCCAGAGGCGTCCAGCAGGTCGCGGTCGATGGCGATGGACCCCTCATACTCCAGGTCCGCCTGCGTCACCGTCGCCCGGTGCAGCTTGGCCTTCATCATGGTGACCAGCATCAAGTCCTCACGCGGCAACAGCCGAGGTGGTCCATATAGGCGTTTGCGGCGGGCGGTTCAATTGCGTTGCGGTGCAGCATGCTCGCGGCGGGCGCGCCCTTCCCCTCGGACAAGGCCGCTCATGTCGGCGTCTCGGGAGAGAGCCCGTCGACACGCCTGCGTCAATCGCATGGCGAGTCTGCCTTCGAAGGGGCTGATCC
>Ga0302279_10007113_pt1 | contig 11559 bp, 9 predicted proteins | sample III_Bog_N3_3_FD_194541 | JGI IMG/M metagenome (GOLD analysis project Ga0302279, IMG submission 194541) | Peat permafrost microbial communities from Stordalen Mire near Abisko, Sweden - III_Bog_N3_3 | ecosystem: Environmental > Terrestrial > Soil > Wetlands > Peat | place: Sweden: Abisko...
CCCTCATCGGCGCGACCACCGAGAACCCATCGTTCGCCGTGAACGCCGCGCTCCTCTCGCGGTGCAAGGTCTTCCGCCTCGAGCCGCTCGCCGAGGACGACATCGCCCGCCTCCTCGCCCGCGCGCTCGCCGACGAGACACGCGGCCTGGGCGCTCTTCATCTCACGACCGACGACGCCGCGCTCGTCGCTCTTGCGCGCGCCGCCCGAGGGGACGCCCGTCGCGCGCTGGCTTCGCTCGACGCGGCCGTCGGGCACATCGTCGGCGCGGGCGAGAAAGCCCTCACGCTCGAAGCGGTCCTCGCGGTCGAGGAGAAGGCGCCGCTCCTCTACGACAAAGCGGGGGAGGAGCACTACAACGTCGTCTCGGCGTTCATCAAGTCGATGCGCGGCTCCGACCCGGACGCGGCGGTCTACTGGATGATGCGGATGCTCGAGGCAGGGGACGACCCGCTCTTCGTGCTTCGCCGCATGCTCATCTTCGCGAGCGAAGACGTGGGGATTGCCGACCCGCGCGCCCTCGTCGTGGTGAACGCGTGCGACCAGGCGTTCCGAAGGATGGGGATGCCCGAAGGGATGTTCCCGTTGACGGAAGCCGCCGTGTACCTGGCGTGCGCCCCCAAGTCGAACGCGCTCAAGGGGACGTGGCAGAGGGCGCGCGCGCTCATCGACTCGCACGGCGCGCTGCCGGTGCCGAAGAAGCTGCGCAACGCGGTGACGTCGCTGATGAAGAGCGATGGCTATGGCGATGGCTACAAGTACGCGCACGACTTCGAGGACGGCGTCGTGCCGGGGGAGGCGTACTTGCCGGACGAGCTGGCCGGCGAGGTGTTGTACGAGCCGACAGAGCGGGGCGAGGAGGTGCGGGTGAAGGCGCGGCTGCTTGCGCTCAGGGCGGCTGCGAAGGCGGCGGCTGCGGGGGAGGAGTAACGCGTGACCGAGGGGACGGGGGTCCTGGTCTCGGCAACGCGGGTAGAGCGCCCCGTCCAGATCATGCGCGCATGTGCCGTATGGATCTCCGCGACCGTGCTGGCCGGCCTCGCGCTGCCCTGGCCCGGCGAGCACCCGAGCTCCGCGCTCTCGGTCCTGCTCTTCGTCGCCGGCATCGCCTCTCTCGTGGTGGCGATCGTGGTGCTCCTCGTCGCAGCGACCCGCTACCGGCGCATCGACGGCACGTTGCGGGTCTCGGCAGAGAGTCTCGAGTGGAGAGGACGTCCGGTCTTCGGGCGGGGGATCGTCAAGGACGCCATCGCCTACCTGAACGGCAAGCAGCACGGAGTCCGCGTCCAGACCCGATGGCGCACGGCGCACTTCGAGGTGGGCTCCGCCGACGAGGCCGATCGGATCGTCACCGCGCTCGGCAAGGACAGCGGCCAGGCGGCCGTGAGCTTCGCCGAAGGGGCCGGGGCGTTCACCGGCATGGCGTTCCTGGGCGGGATGAACCTGCTGCGTAGCTGGCTCGGGGTCCTCGCGCTCGTGACCGTCGCGGTCCTGCCGCCGCTGGTCATGCTGCTGCTCCGCACACGCTGGCTCGTCGGAAGCGACGGGCTCCTCATCAAGACGGCGTTTGGGCGGGACCGCTTCATCCCGTACCCCGACGTGACGAACCTGACGGTGCGCGGCGGGATGATTGACCTCACGCTGCGCGACCAAAGCCACGTGACGCTCCGCGCGAAAGACGACACGGCGGCGTCGGAGGCTCCGGTCGTCGGCGTTGGGGCTGTCGCGCGTCGCCTCGGGCAGGCGCGCGCGGCGGCCGCGGAGAGGAGGACGGAGGAGAGCCTTCACGAGCTGCTCGCGCGAGGCAACCGCGACATCGCCGCGTGGATTACGGAGCTGAACGAGCTGGAGGCGCGACCGGCCACGTACCGCGTGGCGCCGGTAAGGCGCGAGGCGCTGTGGAGCACGCTCGCAGACGCGACGCAGCCTGCGGAGGTCCGCGCCGCGGCGGCGATGGCGCTACGCCCTCGGCTCGCGGACGACGAGAGGGGACGGTTGCGGGTGATGGCGGCGGCCTGCGCTTCGCCGAAGCTGCGGGTAGCGCTGGAGGCGACGAGCATGGGGGACGAGGCGAGGCTCGCGGCGGCGCTGGAGGATGTATCGGGGGACGAGGGGCATGAGGCGGCTCGCGTGCGGCGCGCGCAGAGGGACCGCGCGTAGATGAGGAGCGGAGGAGCGGTCGTCGAGCTCTCGGCAAAGCGGGTCGGGCCCCATCGCGGGTTCATCACGCTCTGGATCTTGTCGATGCTCGCGTGCCTGGGGGTGTTCCACACGGCCCGCACCGGCGCTCCGACGCTCGGCGACCTCCCGCCGGATGCGAGGGTGCTCCTCGGACTGACGCTCGTCGTCGCCGTGATCGTCTTGGGAGCAGCGGCGCTTCTTTATTGGCCGCGCACGTCTGGACGCCTGCGCATCGGAGAGGGCGCGGTCTTCTGGAAGGAGCGCATCCTGTTTCGACGGGACGCCGTCACGGACGTCATCGCATACACCAACGGCTCGTTGCGCGGCGCACACCACGGCGTTCGCCTACGGACACGGTGGCGAACGGTCTACTTCGAGGTCGCCGACGAGGGGGAAGCGGACGCCATCGTCGCTGCTTCGGGGAAGGACAGCGGGCAGTCGACCCTCGGTTTCGTCGGACCGACCGGCTGGACGTTCGGCGGCGTGTTCGCGGCTCAGGGGCTCATCCCCACCCACTCCATGTTCCTGCGCTTCCTCGTCTGCGTTCTGGTGAGCGTCTGCGTGTCGCAGCTCTGGATGCGACTCGTGGCCAAGCGCTGGACCGTCGGGACCGACGGGCTGCTCGTCCGATCGGGACTCCGGCGCTCGCGGTTCGTCCCCTACCGCGACATTGTCTCGATGACCGTTACAGGGCGCACGCTCGACATCACGCTCCGTGACTGGGGCCACGTGACGATGAGTGCGGCTGACGACGTAGCCGCGTCGGCGCGCCCGGTCATCGGGGTGCGCGCGCTCAAGCGGCGCATCGAGCAAGCGCGGACGCACGCCTCGCAGCAGACGTCCGGGGCGAACGTGACGGAGCTGCTCGCGCGGGGCGACCGTGACGTCGCGGCATGGATCGCGGAGCTGACCGAGCTCGACGCACGCGCGGCTACCTACCGCGTCGCGTCCGTCCCTCGCGACGCCCTCTGGAGCACGCTCGAAGACGCGGCGCAGCCAGCCCAGGTCCGCGCTGCCGCGGCCACCGCGCTGAGGCCGCGGCTCGGGGACACCGAGCGGGCGCGCCTGCGGGTCGTGGCCGGGGCCTGCGCCTCGCCGAAGCTGCGCGTGGCGTTCGAGGCGGCTGGGGCCGATGACGAGGAGAGCCTCTCGAACGCCCTGAGCGCCCTCTCCGAAGCGGAGGCGGCGCATCCCGGGCTCCAGAGGCGCCTCTCCCGGTCGTAGCGGGGATGCTTGCGCCCCGAGAGGCGCCACACGGGCCTCCCGAGGCGCCATGAGAGCCTCCCGAGGCGCCATGCGAGCCTCCCGAGTCGCTTTCCGGGCCTCGGCAGGCGCCACACGAGCCTCCATAGGCGCCACACGAGCCCCGAGAGCCGCCTTTCGGGCCTCCATAGGCGCCACACGAGCCCCGAGAGTCGCCTTCCGGGCCTCCGTAGGCGCCACGCGAGCCCCGAGAGCCGCCTTTCGGGCCTCGCCAGGCGCCACACGAGCCCCGAGAGTCGCTTCCTGGGCCTCGCTAGGCGCCACACGGGCGCCGCGAGTGCCTTCTAGTTAAGCGAGGACGTCGTCTTCGCCAGCTTGGCCAGCTCCGCGCGGATGATGCGCTCTTCCCCGTCCGTGGGGCCCAGGCTCAGAGCACGCGTGAGGTCGCTCCGGGCCGATTCGCGCGCCCCTAGGTGCACGGCGAGCATCGCGCGCTCGACGAGGGGGCCGGCCGCGTTGGGGAGGAGGCAGGCGATGCGGTCGACGGCGAGGTGCGCGCGCGCCCGCTCGTTACGCGTGATGTAGATGGCCTTCAGGTTGGTGAGCATCCGCAGCAGGATCGCGCGCGGGGTGGCCGGCGCGAGGTGCGACTCGAGAGAGCCGGCGTCGGTCTGCCCGATGGCGCGCTCGAGACGGGTGCGGAGCTCGTCCTCACCGAGGACTTTCCCCGCGTAGAACGGGTCGATCACGAGCGGAGGCTCCACGCGGCCCGCCCGCTCGATGCGCACGAGGAAGTGCCCCGGGAACCCGACGCCGCGGGCCGGTACTCCGACGCGCCGCGCGACCTCGCAGAAGACGATGGCGAGCGTGAGGGGGATGCCGACCCTGCGCGTGAGGACGTCGGAGAGAAGACTGTTCTTCGGGTCGTAGTAGTCGGTCTCGTTGCCGCGGAAGCCGAGGGTCCCGAAGAGGAGATCGCTGACGACGGCCGCCTGCTCCTCGGCGGGGAGCAGCTCGAGGCGCGCCGAGAAGAGCGGCGCTGCCAGCGTGTCGAGCTGCTCGAGGAGGCTCGCCACGTCGAGGTCGGGGTAGACGTCGCGCGCGATGAGCGCGGCGCCGAGGGGGACGTCGAGGTCGGCGTCCTTGCGGCGCGCGAGCTCTTCGAACGTGACGCGGGCCGAATCCCGGGCGCCGGCTTTGGTGCTGGAGGACGGGGCGCTCATCGAGAACGAAAGGCATGCCCTCAAGAGGCGCCACGCGCAAGCGCCTCATGCCGCTTGACGTCGGAACGAGACCCGGAGGAAAACCCGTCCTCCTCATGGCAAAGTCCCCCCGCTCCGTCTCCGCGAAGTCCCCCATCTCCCCGGCGCTCTCCGGCAAGGCCGTCCGCAAAGAGTTTGAGCGCGCCCGCGATGTCCACCCCGTCGGCATCACGGGCAAGGAGACGCCGACGCAGATCATCGAGCGCATGTTCCCCGCCTACGTGGGGCGGCAGGAGCGCACCGCGTTCACGCTGATGCAGAGGAGCGTGCGCGAGGACTGCGCCGTCTTCCTCACGCTTTCGGGGGCGATGACGCCGGCCGGCCTCCACCAGTCGTGCCTGATCCCGCTCATCGAGCGCGGCATCATCGATTGCATCACGACGACCGGCGCGAACCTCTACCACGACGCGCACCGCATCATCGGCCACCGCATCCGCGAGATCGAGCCCAACGCGGGCGACCTTCAGTACCGCCTCGCCCGCATCATCCGCATCTACGATCTCGGCTTCTGGGAGGAGACGCTCCTCGAGACCGACAAGCTCTTCTCGGCGCTCCTCCAGCTCCCCGACTTCCAGCGCCGCATGACGACGCCGGAGCTGCACTACCTGCTCGGCAAGCACATCGCCGGGATCGAGGAGGCGCTCGGGATTACGAGCCCTTCGCTCCTCGCGACCGCTTACCGCTACGGCGTCCCCATCTTCGTGGGCGCGGTCCAGGACGGCTCGATCTTCCTGAACATCGTGAAGCTCAAGAGGCTCCTGGGGGACAAATTCAAGCTCGAGATCGACGTGAACGACGACGTCTTCGAGATGGGGGCCATGCAGCACCACTGCTTCGGCACGCTGAAGAAGCCGATGGCGGTCTGGATCCTGGGCGGCGGAGTGCCTAAGAACTACACGCTGCAGGGGGAGCCGCTGCTCGATCAGATCCTCGGCGTGCCCACGCACGGCTTCGACATCGACTTGCAGTTCTGCGTCGACCCGGTCGACAACGGCGCGCTCAGCTCGTGCCCGGCGGGCGAAGGGCACACGTGGGGCAAGGTCTCCGCCGAGAGCGTGGCGACCGGCTCGGTCTACGTGCACGCGGACGTGACGGCGGTCTTCCCGTGGCTAACGTACGCGCTGCTCTCCGACCCGCGCGTGCACAGGAAGCCGCGTCGCCTGTACGACGCGCGCAAGAGCGCGGTCGCGACCTTGCAGCGTGAGGTGGAGAAGCGTCGCAAGAAGCTCGCCCCCACGCTCAGCTTCGGGATGCCGGCGCCCAAGAAGGCGCGCAAGAAGAGCCCCCGCTGAGCCCCGATAGCGTGCTCCCGTCCGTCCTCGCGTGCCGCGAGGCCATCCAGTCGCGCAACGCGGCGCTTCGTGCGGTGCTCACCGTGGTCGACCCGCCTGTCTTCGATGCGAGCGCGCCGGCCGACGCGCCGCTCGCGGGGGTGCCGTTCGTCCTGAAGGACACCTGGGACACCGCCGGCATCCGCACGACGGGGGGCTCGTACCGCCACCGCACGCGCGTGCCCCTGACGTCTGCCGCGGCGTACGACGCGCTACTTAAAGCGGGCGCCGTGCTGCTCGGCAAGTCGAACATCGGCGACATGGCGTTCTCCGCCGAGAGCGACAACTACATCCTCGGCACGACGAACAATCCCCACGATGCATCGCGCACGTCCGGCGGGAGCACGGGTGGGGGCGCGGCTGCGGTGGCTGCTGGCATGGCCGCCTTCGAGTGGGGGACCGACTTCGGCGGCTCGATCCGCATCCCGGCGGCCTTCTGCGGAGTCGTCGGGCTGCGCCTCTCGGCCGCGACGTGGCCCGTGGAGCTGAACCACTTTCCGCGCGTCTCGCCGACGTTCTGGCCCTTCCTCGGCATGGGTCCGCTCGCGCGCGACGTCGCCACGTGCCGGCGCGTCGTGTCGGCGGTCCTCTCCCTGCGACGCGAGCCGCTGACCGCGCCGCCGAAGCTCGATCGCGACCGCGTCGCGCTCTACAGCCCCGACCTCTTCTCACGCCGCGACTGGCCGACGTTCAACGCGGACGCGAAGTCCGCCCTCGCGCGCGCAGGGGTGACCCACGAGCCGGCGCAGGGCCTGCCGTCCCCCGCAGCCGCGGCGCACGCGTTCGACGGCTACCTTTGCGCGCACTTCAGCGATCTGGTGGGCAAGGAGGAGCTCTCCATCCGCGACGGGGTCATCGCCGCCGCGCTCGGGGCCGCGTCGCGAGGCCGCCTCGACAAGCGCCTTCACCCGAAGGGGGCCGCTCTCTTCGCGCTCGTCGCGCTCGGGCACCTCACGTTGTTCCGCAAGGTCGACGGCGCCACGCGCCCGCTCGAGGAGGCACGCGCAGCCTTCGCCCGCGTCTGGAGTCGCGGCACGCTCATCGTGGCCCCGACGACGACGGTCCCTGCCTCGCGTCACGGACGCACGGCCTTGGACTTCCGCCTGTTGTCGTTCGTGAAGGCGGGGAACCTCACCGACGCCACGGCCCTCGCCTTGCCGTTCGGGCGCTTCCGCGACGGCCTCCCGAGGTCGCTGCAGATCATGGGTCCGCCTGGCTCGGAGGACGCGGTGCTGGATCTCGCCGCGCGGCTCGAACGCGTCGCGCCGCGCTGACCGTCTGCCGCGCGCACGCGTGCGTTTGACGTCTGAGCGCGCGTCAGTACGTGAGCGCTCCGATGAGATGGAAGAGCGTGAGCAGCACGCTGCGGTCGGGGGTCTCGAAGTCGAGCCCGGCATAGAGCCACGCGGGACGGGCGGGCCCTTGCACCCACGCCACTCGGGCGGCGAGGACGAGAGGGTCGACCAGGGTCTGCGAGAGGAGTGTGAGCAGGACGCGGTCTTCCTGGCGCAGGACCGACTGGCACGCGATGCCGGCGCCGCCGAGCCCGACGTTCAAGACCTTCACGGGCATCGGCTCGGTGCCGTCGGGATGCCAGAGCGACGCGTGGATCTGCACGAAGCGCCGCTCGTGCGCGCGAAAGTGGGCGGGGCGGCGGTCGGCCGAGGGGAGCACGCGGCCGGACGATACCACGGCGGGGCGGTCGTTCTACGTGCGAGCGTCGCAGGTTCGCTCACACGGCATTAGCGTTTCGAGTGGCGCGTCGGCTACCATCACCCACAAGATGACCCAAGAGACGCGTAAAGACACTCGCGCGAAGATCGTCAGCCTGAACGTGCGCTACAAGAGCGCGACGGTCGACGAGTTCATCGAGAACCACTCGTACGACGTGAGCAAGGGCGGGGTCTTCATCAAGACAGCGACGCCGTTCGCGCCCGGAACGCTGCTCAAGTTCGAGATTCGCATCGCAGGCGACGTGGCCGTCATCGGCGGCGTCGGTCGTGTCGTGTGGAAGCGTGACGGGGCCATCGCGACCGGGAGCATCCCGGCGGGCATGGGGGTCAAGTTCATCAAGCTCGACGATGCGTCGCGCGCGACCATCGATCGGTTGGTACAGGCGAAAGGGAGCGGAAAGTCCGCATTCGACGCAGGCGTCGCGGGCGATCCCGAAGCCCCGGCCACGCCCGCAGCCGAGACGGATGCCAAGGGGGCCGACGCGTCCCCGGTGTCGATCCCGCAGGTGCCCGCGCCCGTCGTTGCGGCGGCCGCGCGCAAGGCCGCGATCACGGGTGCAGGTACCCTCGGGGGCGCCAGTCCCGCAAAGCCGGCGGTCCCTGCCCCGGCGCCCGCAACGAAGGCAGCCTCGCCGGCCCCGCCCGCGGTCGCCCCTGCGGCAGAGACCGCAGCCCCGGCCGGCTCATTCTTCCCGGTCACCGACAGCGAAGGCGACATGCCGCCCGTCCAGGAGCGGACGGTCATGAAGCAGGCGGCGGAGCTTCTCGAGGAGGCCCTCAAGGGGGCCGGCGGGTCGATGGACGAAGTGGGTCAGAACCCGCTCTTCGACGAGCCGAGGCGAATGGTCCCGTCGTCGAGCCTGCAAGATCGCACGGAGCGCGCGGCACCCGCGGCCGCTCCCGCAGAGACGGACGTCAAGCCGGTCGAGACGAAGGAACCCTCCCCGCCGCCGCCGGTCGTGGAGAAGGCTTCCACCACGGAAGTGACCGCGTCCCCGGCCCCCGTCGCGGCCATCGCACGCGATCCCGAGCCGACGCCGGCCCCAAGGCCCGCCCTCGCGACCTCGCTCGCCGCGGCAGAGCCTCAGAAGGCGGGATGGGTCATGCCCGCCGTGGCCATCGGAATCGCGGTCGTCGTGGGCTTCGTGTTGTTCTCGGCGTTCGGAGGGGGCTCCTCGCCCGAGCCGACGCCGGCTCCGAGCACCGCCACGGCGATGCCGCCCGCGCCGAGTGCCGCCCCTCTGCCGTCGGCGGCTCCCAGCGCCGCCGCCGTCCCGACTCCGGAGCCCTCGGCGGCTCCTGCTGCTGCATCCGCGTCGAGCGCGCCCGCGACGGCTCCGAGCGCGTCCGCGAGCGCGGCGCCGGCGGTACCCGTGCACGCCCAGATGCCGGCAGCGCCGGTGGTGCTTCCTGCCGCGGCGCCCGCGCCTCCGCCTCCGGTCAAGAGAGCCCCCCCGAAACCTGCGGCGACCGTGCCCTCGGACGACGATACGCGGAGCGTTCCTGCAGCGCCGCCCCCCCCAGCCCCCGGTGCTACGCCGGCCGCGACGCCCGCGCCCGCCCCAGTACCGACCCCGGCCGCGACCCCGACTGCAGCACCGACACCGGTCCCCGCAACACCGGCGCCTACGCCCGCGCCAACCACAGCGACGCCCGCTCCGACCCCCGTCCCCACGCCCGCACCGGCTGTTCCGCAGTAGACGCGGTCACTCCACGGTCGCGGCGTCGCGGCAGCATCGAAAACCGGTCGAGTAGTCGTGGTAGGCGACCGAGTGCGCGCTCGTGACGTAGAGGCAGCCGTGGCCGTTCTCCTCGGCGTCGCCGTAGTATCCACCGCGAAATCGTCCGTGGCCCGCGTCGTCGGGCGGATCGGCTCCCCACTCATCGAGGTTTCCGACGCAGTCGTAGATTCCGTAGGGTGAGACGCACTTGGAGTACGCGCCGGTCTTCGCGAGGCCGCCGTCGATCTGGTTGAGGCGCGGGTCGTTGAAGTCCTCGAACGTCCAGTCGGCGGCGTTGTCGCCGAACAGCACGGGCATCTCGCTCCCTTTGCCCTCGTTGCAGTCGCCGGGCTCGTGGGTCTCGCCGCCATAGGGATAGTAATTCCCCGCGTCGGGACCACGGCACGCGAGGGCGAACTCCGCCATCTCGCACAGCCGCTTCCCCGCGTTCTCGCACGCCGTCGCGGCCTCCAGTTGCGAGATGTACCCCTGAGGAACGACATTCGCCGCGCTCTTCGCGCGCACGCTGGCATCGCCCACCTGGTCGTATGGCGAATGCGGGAGCTCGCCCGCGTCGGCGCCGATGTCGACGAGGTACGCCTCGTAGCGATCGACACAGAACCCCTCGATGAGGACCATCTCAGACGGACACGGAGGCGGCGGTCCGCCGGTGTCGCCCGGCCCCGCGTCGAGAAGCGTCGTGGCGTCTTGCGCGGACGCATCGAAGCGGTCGATCGAGGCCTCACGAACGGCATGAAGCGCATCGACCGCGGAGTCGGCTGAGCGGCCCTTGGCCGAGTCGGACGCGGAGTCGCGAGCGGCGGCGTCGGGCGTGCTGGTGGACCCATCGCGAGCGGCGGCGTCGTGACCGTCTCCCCCGCAGGCGGCCAGCGCGTGGCAACACAGGACCACGAGCGAGAGGTTGGTCCACGCCATTAGAGGTACGCTCATCGAGCGACGACGCCGCGCGGGCATCAATCGAGTATTAGACGACGTCGACGCGTGCCGCGACGTCCGTCGGGCGCGGCCCGGACGCGACGGGCTCCGTTTCGAAGGGCACCAGGCCAGGGGTCGGCTCCACGCCCGCCGTGGCCTCGAGGTCCTCGACACGCGGCGGCACTCCGGTGACCGCCGTGATGACCCGCTCAACCGCAGGGAAGAAGTGAATCATCTCGAGCGGGCCGTTCATCCAGCCAACGGTGATGCAATAGTGCGAGTCGTGTGGGCGGACGTGGTGCCGGTTGTGGTGTTTCGCCCCGATGATGAGGCCAGCGTCCTGGAGGCGCCGAACGAGCGCGGGGGCATGCTCCATATGCGCCCACTTGTGGATCTGGCTCGTCATCGCGACACAGATGGCCATGAAGAAGCACGACATCGCCAAGAGGGCGTGACCGAGCGTGTGATACTGAATCGCGAAGTATCCGGTGATGGACGGAACGAGCGAGAGGCCGATGTTGTGCCCGTTCGTCTCGACGAAGCCGTGCCGGGTCATGGCGCGCGCGTCGACGTGGTGCTCGCGAAACGTTCGAATGGCCAGCTGGCCGACCACCGGCGTGTCGGTCGAGCCCCACGTGTCGAAGAGCCAGTGGACGAACCCCGAGGTGAAGTCCGCGCCCATCAGGCCCGTGAAGACCGTCAGCGGAAGCCACCAACCCGAGACCTTGTCCGCGAGGGCGAGGCGAACGCCAAGGTTCGCGATCGAGCACAGCCCAAGGGCGATGCCGACGGACTCATAGATACGGTGAGAGCGAGCGTACCCGCTCGCAAAGTCGCGACCTTGCGCCATGAAAATTGAACCTCATCCATCCTACGCACGATCGGCCTTCTCGGTCGCGCAATTCATGCGCGCAAGGGGCGCCGGGAACGTATCGGGGCGTTTGGGGCCGATTGAACGGGCAACGGTAGCGCGCGGCTGTTGAGGCGAAAGAGTGCCGCCGCCGAGGCGACGATGATATGAAACAGGCGGTGAATCGTACCTGCGCCACTAGCTCAGCTGGATAGAGCGACGGCCTCCGGAGCCGTAGGTCAGAAGTTCGAATCTTCTGTGGCGCGCCCTGAAATCATTGAAGAATTCGTCGAAGCCCCGTTCGGGCGTGACAACGGCATGACAACCGGCACCACGGGATTCT
>Ga0302279_10007117_pt1 | contig 11556 bp, 7 predicted proteins | sample III_Bog_N3_3_FD_194541 | JGI IMG/M metagenome (GOLD analysis project Ga0302279, IMG submission 194541) | Peat permafrost microbial communities from Stordalen Mire near Abisko, Sweden - III_Bog_N3_3 | ecosystem: Environmental > Terrestrial > Soil > Wetlands > Peat | place: Sweden: Abisko...
TGCCCAGATGGCCGGAGCCGCTCGGGACGTGGCGCTGTGCGCGATCCGACGGTGTCGGGATCAAGCCGGAAAAGATGGAAGCACCTTGCAGCGGTCCCCTCCGTGCGGCCGTCCATTACGATACCACAGCGGAAGCTCAGCGCGTTGGTTGCGGGCTGCTTCTGCTGCACCTCGTGCTGGTTTCCACGCTGCGGCGATGGCCAGAATAGCACGCTCCGCTGCGCCGCATCAATCGCGTCCTCGACGACGTCGGCCCAGAGGCGAGCGGGATCGAGCCAGGCGAGGCCTGCGGCGGGAGTCTCGTCGGCGGCAATCATGATGCCTCCACGTCGAACAGACAATTGAGCTTCACCGTCGTCTGTCCTAGAGGAATCGCTAGACATTCTGGTGCAGCGAGGAATTCACTGCGTCATCGCGTCCCTTCGATTGTGGGCGCCGGTAGTGCTGCAGGAACATCCGGATCGTCTCTTCAACTGCGTCTTCGGTCGAGACTGGTAGGCCTTCGCGGCCCATCATCCAGGGCCACAGAGATAGCTCGTTGAGCATCCCCATGAACTGGTGAGCCGCGAGCATCGGATTACGGCACTCCAGGATACCCAGCGCCGTCAGATGGGCGAGATAGCGCACGAGCCGCTCGGTTTGAGGGTCCATGACGGTGGCGAACTCCTCGGCAATCCAGGGAAACTGGCGGGAGTCGGCCACCACCATGCGAAGGAAGCCGAGATAGTCCGGATGCTTGTGGAGCTCCAGAATCATGCGCGCAACCAGACGCAGCACGTCCTCGACATCGCCTCGGGTTTCGACGCCGGGTGGAAACGCGTCCTCCATCTGACCCGATAACCTGACGAGCATTTCCCGGAAGATCTCCTCCTTGCTCGAGAACTGGTTGTACAGCGTCCGCCGGGCCACGCCCGCGGCCTCGGCCAGTTCGTCCATGCTGACGGAGCCGAAGCCTCGTGCCAGGAACAGGCGCGCAGCCGCCTCGATGATGGCCTCCCGCGACCCGCCACGCCGGACCTTCGGGCCGGCCTCTGAACCCTGGCGAATTTCCATCCGAAGCCCCTTGCACTCATTAGTGTATGTCTATATACTGCATTATGCAGTGCATTGCAAGCACTGGATGCGCCGCCCGGCCTCATCCGGCCCCTTGCAATCAGCCCTCACGTCTTCGCTCCCGCGAAAGGCAGGTGCCAATGTGCAAGTTTCCGATCTTTGCGATCGTCCTGGTCGCCGCGGCCCTCGCGGGCTGCGACAAGAAACCGCCCCCCGCCGTCCAGGTCCGGCCGGTCCGGACCGTCACTGTCGAGCGTGGCGCGGAGGGCGAGACCGTGTCGCTAACGGGCCAGGTTCGCGCCAAGGACCAGGTCAACCTCGCCTTCCGGCTCGACGGACGCATGATCAAGCGACTCGTTCATGTTGGCGACGCCCTCCAGGCTGGCGAGATCGTCGCCCAGCTCGACCCGCAGAACCAGCAGAACGCGCTGCTCACGGCACAAGCGAATCTCGCCTCGGCCGAGGCCGCGCTGACGCAGGCCCGCCTGACCTTCGGTCGGCAGCAGCAGCTTCTGGCGGGCGGTTGGACGCCGCGCGCGAAATTCGACGAAGCCCAGCAGACGCTGCTGAGCGCCGAGGCCCAGGTCAAAGCCGCTCATGCCCAGGTGGCCAACGCGCAGGATCAGTTGAGCTACACGGTCCTGTTCGCCGATGCCCCCGGCGTGGTGACCGCGACCGGCGCCGAGCCGGGCGAGGTGGTCCGCGCCGGACAGATGATCGTAAACGTCGCGCGTCAGGGCGGACGCGATGCGGTGTTCGATGTGTCCGAGCAGATCATCCGCACGGGTCCGCGCGATCCCGTGGTGCAGATCGCGCTGACCAATGACCCGTCCGTGCGAGCAACCGGCCGCGTGCGGGAGGTTTCGCCGCAGGCAGATCCCGCCACAAGAACGTTCCAGGTCAAGGTCGGCATCATCGACCCACCAAAGGCGATGGAACTGGGTTCCACCGTCACCGGCAGCGTCAAGCTGTCCGCCCCCGTCGGCCTGCAGGTTCCACCGAGCGCGCTCATCGAGGCCGACGGCCGCCCGGCCGTGTGGGTGGTCGATCCCAAGAGCCAGACCGTGTCGCTGCGCAACGTGGACGTCTCACGATATGATCCGGCGGACGTCGTCGTCTCGCGCGGGCTGGACGCCGGCGAAGTCGTCGTCACCGCGGGCGTCCAGACGCTGCATCCGGGCCAGAAGGTCAGCCTGCTGGGAGGCGCCCTGTGATGCACTTCAACCTTTCCGAATGGGCGCTCCGGAACCGGTCACTCGTGACCTATTTCATGCTCATCATCGCCGTCGCTGGGGTCTGGTCCTACCTCCGGCTGGGACGCAGCGAGGATCCTGATTTTACCGTCAAGACGATGGTGGTGCAGGCGTCCTGGCCGGGAGCTACCCTCTTCGACACGCTCGAGCAAGTCACCGACCGTATCGAAAGCAAGCTGCAGGAGACGCCGAACCTCGATTACCTGAAGAGCTATACCAGCGCGGGGCAGACGACGATCTTCGTCAACCTCAAGGACTCGACGCCGCCGGCTCGGGTGCCGGACATCTGGTATCAGGTGCGCAAGAAAGTTCGCGACATTGCCAACACGCTGCCGCAAGGCATCGTCGGCCCCGGCTTCGACGACGAGTTCGGCGATACCTACGGCATCGTCTACGGCTTCAACGCGGACGGCTTCACGGACCGGGAGTTGCGGGACTACGTTGTCGATGTCCGCAAGCGGCTTCTGCAGCTTCCGGACATCTCCAAGATTGACATCCTTGGCGCGCAGGACGAGCGCATCTACGTCGAATTCTCGGAGAAGCAGCTGGCGGGCCTCGGGATCGACCGCTCCGAGCTCATCTCCGCGCTGCAGGCCCAGAACGCGGTCACCCCAACGGGCGTGGTGCAGACCGGGAACGAGAAGATCCTCGTCCGCGTCTCAGGCGCGTTCCGGTCCGAGCAGGATGTGCTCGCCGTCAACTTCGTCGCGAAAAACGGCCGGATCATCCGCCTCGGCGACATCGCGCACGTCACCCGCGGGCCTGCCGACCCGGCGCAGCCGATGTTCCGCGTCAACGGACGTCAGGGCATCGGACTCGCCATCGCCATGCGCAACGGCGGCGACGTGCTGGCGCTGGGGCGCAACGTCGAGCAAGCCATTGCCGAGATCACGGCGAAACTGCCGGTTGGCATCGAATCGATCCTCGTTGCCGACCAGCCGGTCACCGTCGACCATGCGGTGGACGACTTCATGGAAGCCCTCTGGGAGGCTATTGCCATCGTACTTGCGGTCAGCCTGGTGAGCCTCGGTCTGCGCGCCGGCGCCGTGGTGGCCATCTCGATCCCGCTCGTGCTCGCCGCAGTGTTCATGGCAATGATGGTATGCGGAATCGGCTTTCAGCGTATTTCCTTGGGCGCCATCATCATCGCCCTTGGCCTGCTGGTCGATGACGCCATGATCACGATCGAGGCAATGGTCACCCGGTTGGAACGAGGCGACGACAAGGAGCAGGCCGCCACCTTCGCCTATGCCTCGACCGCCTTTCCGAGGCTGACCGGCACGCTGGTCACCGTCGCGGGTTTTGTCCCCATCGGCTTCGCCCGTAGCGCCGCGGGCGAGTACACCTTCTCGATCTTTGCCGTCGTCGCCATAGCGCTGATCGCATCGTGGATCGTCGCGGCGGTGTTTGCGCCCCTGATCGGCGTCTGGATCCTCAGGAAGCCCAAGACGGTGCACTCGGGTGAGCCCGGACCGATCATGCGTCGTTTCCGCCGCTTTCTGGTACTGGCGATGCGGGCACGCTGGCTAACGCTGCTGGTGACACTCTGTCTGTTCGGCGCCGCGATCTACGGCATGCGTCTCGTTCCACAACAATTCTTCCCGTCCTCGGACCGGCCGGAGCTGCTGGTGGATCTGCAGTTGCCGGAGAATGCGTCGATTTACGCAACGCGTGACATCTCGGCCCGGGTGGACAAGCTCCTGACGGGCGATCAGGACGTGGACCACTGGAGCACCTATGTCGGCCAGGGCGCCGTTCGCTTCTACCTGCCGCTGAACGTCCAGCTCCCCAACGACTTCTTCACCCAGCTCGTGGTCGTCACCAAGGGGCTGGCCCAGCGCGAGCGCGCCAAGGCAAAGTTGGAGCAGGCGCTGGCCACTGAGTTTCCGAGTGTTGTCGGACGGGTCTATCCGCTGGAACTCGGGCCGCCTGTGGGTTGGCCGTTGCAATACCGGGTGAGCGGAGTCGAGCCCGAGCAGGTGCGCGCCATCGCCTTCAAGGTCGCGCAAATCCTGAACGGCACCCCGAGCGCACGCAACGTCAACTACAACTGGATGGAGCCGGCACGGACGGTGCGCATCCAGGTCGATCAGGATCAGGCGCGACTCCTTGGGTTGAGCTCGGAGAACCTCGCCCAGGCCCTGAACACGGTGGTGTCCGGCATCACGTCAACCCAGATGCGAAGCGGCATCTATCTTGTCGATGTGCTGGTGCGCGCGTCCGCCGATCAGCGCATGTCGCTCTCGACGATCCGCGCGCTTCAGGTGCCGTTGCCGAACGGGCAAACCGTTCCGCTGAGCCAGATCGCCTCCGTCGAATACGGCCAGGAATATCCCATCGTCTGGCGCCGAGACCGCCTGCCCACCGTGACAGTGCAGGCCGATCTCGCGCCCGGCGTTCAGGCCGCAACCGTCGTCCAGGCTCTGGCACCGAAGATCGAGGCCCTGACTGCGAGCCTGCCGAGTGGCTACCACATCGCAGTGGGCGGAACGGTCGAGGAGAGCAGCAAGGCGGAGTCGTCCGTCGCAGCGGTCCTGCCGCTGATGCTCATCTTGATCCTGACGGTGCTGATGATCCAGCTCCGGAGCTTCAATCGGCTGTTCCTGGTGCTCAGCGTCGCCCCGCTCGGCCTCATCGGGGTCGTCGCGGCGCTGCTGCTTGCGGACAAGCCCCTCGGCTTCGTCGCACTTCTCGGCGTGCTCGCGCTGACCGGCATGATCGCGCGCAACTCGGTGATCCTGATCGACCAGATCGAAAAGGAGAAGGCGCACGGGCGCGATCCGTGGGATGCGGTCGTTGAGGCCACCGGGCACCGCTTCCGCCCGATCCTGCTGACCGCTTCCGCCGCGATCCTCGGCATGATCCCGATCGCGCCGACCATCTTCTGGGGTCCGATGGCCTACGCGATCATGGGCGGCCTGGCGGTCGCGACGCTCCTGACGCTGGTCTTCCTTCCGGCGCTCTACGTGACCTGGTTCCGGATCAAGGCGCCTCGCCAGGAAGCGCGGCGGCCCGTCGATACCGAACAGACCGCATTGGTCGTGCAACGGCCTGAAGCGCGCGGTGAGACATGACAAGCGTCGGACCCAGTCAAGGAGGGCGGCTTCCCGCCGCGGCATCCAGGCGGTCACGCACATTGCCGAGCATGCGCCCGCCGAAGGGTGCTTGCACGGCACAGCGGATTTTGCATGGCGAGACTTGTTGGAGGCGACCTTGCACATCGATCCAACTCTCCTGAGTTCGGGTTCAGCGCTCTTGGGGGCCATCGTGGGCGGTGGCGCCTCCCTGGTCGCCGCCATCTACACCCAGCGCGGCCAAGATCGCCTCCAGCGCGTCGCACGTGAGGTCGAGAAGCGGGAGGCTGTGTATGCTGACTTCGTCATGCACGCGTCAAACCTGCTGCTGAACGCTTACACACACGACGGGATCGTGCTGGGCGGCGATGAGCAGCGCCTGATCGGGCTTATCAACCGCATGAGGCTGTTTGCTCCGCCTCATATCGTCGGCGGAGCGGAAAAGGTGCTCAGGGCCATTGTCGAAATTTCGCTGAAACCGAGTATCGAACTCCGACAACTCGCGAAGGAGGCATTGTCCAAGAGCCTCGATCCCGATCCGCTTCTGGAATTCAGTTCAGCGTGCAGGGCCGACTTGGACAACGTGCGCCGAACGACCGTGTAGGATTACGGGTTCCGGCAGGCGGCGGCCGGAGCCAGCATGAGCGCCGCTGCCTGTGCCGCGTATTTATCGGCCAGTTTCGGTAGAATCTATTTCGTTCGCCGGTCGCCGATGGCGCTAGCCAGCCGTTGGCACCGCGCTGCCTGGGCTCTTAGGGAGTCGCTGACCGCTCGAATCATCCGGCGGCTTCAAAGGAGGTTTTTTCCGGGCAAGGCGGCCGAATTCCGGCGCAGCAGCGACCGAAATCGTCCGGCAGGACGGCCTTGGGCCGGGAATCCCGGTCCAAAGCGGCACGCGACACTGATTTTCATGCGGCCGCCCCCGAATCCCGTATGCCCGACACGAACAATTATCAGGCATACATTGCGCTCACCGCGCCTTACGGGCGATTTGCACGGCGGAGCCAGTAGAAACGGACAAAGCGGGTGGCCGGGGTGCGCAGGGACTGCTGGCGCGCCGCGCTGCCGCGATTGCCGCGCAGTACCGCCAAGCGGACCTCGCCTCGCCGGCCGCCAATCCAGCGGTGACGACCATAGCAGCACCGCCACACCGGGAAGCTCGGTGCCGTTGTCGCTGACCATCGTAGGCGGGGCGCCCCGCTCGGCGAGCAAGGTCAATCTTCGGCCAGCAGTTCGTCCAGCGTCACCGGGCAGCTTTCAGGGACCGGCAGCGGCGGCTGACCGCCCATCGTCTCCGGCATCGCCCGCAATGCCCGGCGGTATATCTTCGCGATGTCGATCCGCTGCTGCATGGAGGGGGCGAATCGGCTGGCGGCATCGTCGCGGAACCGTCTGGCCTCCGCACGCCAATGTGGCACATCCCGCGACAGCGGCCATGCCTCCGCCTTCAGGTCGTGCAGCAGCGCCTGGACCAGGAACGACTCGACCGCGTGAAGTTGCTCGCTACCCACGCTTTCGATCTCCTCGGCAATGTTCGGCCAGTCCAGTTCGGCCTCATTGACCAGTTCGCCGGCCGCCCGCCGGCGCAGCAGATCGGCCTGGTGCTCGCTCCAGAGTAGAATGTCGTCTTCGTACAGGTCGCCCATGACTTGAGGCTCCGCGCGTCCCGCGGTTGGTCGGGACACGCCACCAATTTAGCACGTGGATCGCTCATTGCACGGTATCGCCGCTCGGCGGGTTCTGGATCGACGGTATCGGTGCACGGCACGATCCAACCCGCCGGTTCCACCACTTCTAGCGGCTGGCCAGGCTCCGCGTTGTCCGCAAATTCGGCTTATCGGACAGTGGGCAGGGCGCGGGTCACACCGTGACCTTCAGAGCTATTTGGCGGCATTTCTTCAGAGTTAAGTGGCACCAATGACCAACGTGCTTCGCGCCGCTTCCACGACGTCCGCGGTGATGACCGTCAGGTCATTGATCTTGAGGATGCGCCCGATCTGCACGAATAGCCGATGCAGCAGCCGGAAGTTCCCGCCAGTGATCCGTGCAATGGCAGCGATCGCTTGGGCGTCGGTGAAGTCGGCATCGTCGAGCGCAATCCCGAGCCGGCGCCAGTGGCGGGTGAGCACGAAAGTCAGTTCGTCGCCCTGTAACGGGCGATAGTGGTGTGCGAAGCCGACGCGGCTGAACAGCTGCGGGTAGCGCGACAAGCGCTTTTCCAAGCCGGGCATGCCGATCAGGATGACACCGACGCCCGTGCGGTCGAAGATGTCGCGGATCAGCTCAATGGCCGTGGTGGGCAGTCGTTCGCTTTCGTCGATGATCAGCACCTCGACGAGCCGGCGCTTGTCGCGAACGCCCGGCCCGGCGCCGTCAGCGTCGGCATGCTCCTCGATACAGATGCCTACCCGAACCATGTGCTCGTCGAGGGTATCGCGCAGGCTGCGCAAGGTGCCGAGCACCGTTGGCGTACCGCAGAATCACATGCGACCTCACAGTCCGACCTGTCCCCCGTCAGTTGCTGGCAGGGAGACGGGGAAACCTCAATCGAGGGTCAAGCCCTCAACCGCCCGGCGCATCGCCCGAACCAGGTCCGGTTCGCGAAACGGCTTCTGAATCGCCACCGCGCCCGGCCTGACCGCCGCAACCGTGGAAATATCGCCGCTGATGAATAAGTGCGGAGTGGGCGCGCGCTCGTGTCGTGTGATTGCCTCGACGGCGGCGACGCCGCTGCCAACGCCCAGCTTCACATCGACGATCATGAGTTGCGGTCGCCATCGCGCGGCGGTGGCAACCGCACCGGCCTCGGTGCTCTCGATCAAACAGACGTGGCCCATGCCCGTGAGCATTTCGGCGAGGAGAGTGCCGATCATGACATCGTCTTCCACCACGAGGACGCGGAGCGCTCTCATCGGCTGGCCCATCGCCTCCATATGTTGCTTTGTCGCGACGCGATACCCTGAAAGAGGGACCCTGGCCTGTCAGCCAGGGCGTCCAGTTTAGGGGAGGAAATGCTCCCCCAGGGGGGAACTCCCCGGCCACCGGCAGCACCGATGAGACCGAAGATGGGACGTTTATAGGTGAAGGGAGAACGCCATGCGCAGAGTCGGAAACTACTCAGACGACGTTTCATCAGCCGGCTGTCTCGCAGCCGTAATCGGGCTGTGATAGGGTAATGATGCAGCCTTGTTCCGCAAACTTATCAGATATGGCCGAAGAGTGACAGATCGCCGCCCGCATCAGGCTAAAATGGCACGACCGCGATCGAGTCGGCGCCCCCAACCGGCGCCGGCTCCGCTGTGCGGGCATAGCGCTTTCCCGATCGTCGGAATCGGCGCATCGGCGGGGGGTCTTGAGGCCTGCCGGGCACTCCTGGGCGCGTTGGCCCCCGGGAACGGCATGGCTTTCATTCTGATCCAGCATCTCGATCCGACTCACGAAAGCATGATGGTGGATCTGCTGGCCGGCCACACCCCGATGACGGTGCAGCAAGCCACCGACGGTGTGCCGATCGAACCAAATAACGTATATGTGATCCCGCCAGGCACCTATCTGTCCGTCAGCAACGGCGCCCTGCACCTCTCGCAACCGCAAGCGCGCCACGGTGCGCGGCTGCCATTCGACTTCCTGCTGTACTCGCTGGCCGGGCACTACGGTCCGCGCGCCGCGTGTGTGGTCCTTTCGGGCACCGGCGCCGATGGCAGCCTTGGACTGATGGCCGTGAAGGAGACAGGCGGGCTGGTGATCGCGCAGGAGCCCGGCGAAGCGGCCTATGACGGCATGCCGCGCAGCGCGATCAAGACAGGCGCGGTTGACCTTGTCCTTCCGACGGCGAAAATCCCGGAAGCGCTGGTCGAATACAGCCAGCGCCAGGCGCAGGGCGGTTCACCTCCGCAGGCCTCGGAAAAACTCCCCCTGCCCGAAATCATCGAGCTGCTGCGGACGAAAACGGCCCATGATTTCAGACTATACAAGCAGGGCACCCAGCAGCGCCGCGTCGAGCGGCGCATGGCGCTGGCCGGAATCGCCAGAGACCACATGGATCGGTACATCCAGATCCTGCGCAGCGGCACGGACGAACTCGACCTGCTGGCCAAGGACCTGCTGATCAACGTCACGAGCTTCTTCCGCGATCCGAAGGTGTTCGATCTTCTGGCTGAGAAGGTCATTCCCGACCTGGTCCGCAGCCACGCGCCCGATCAGCCGATCCGCATCTGGGTTGCGGGGTGCAGCACGGGGGAGGAGACCTATTCACTCGCGATGCTGTTCCGCGAAGAAATCCTGGCAGCGAAGCTGAACACCAAGCTGCAGGTGTTCGCTTCCGACGTCGATGCGGATGCGGTCGCGCGTGCCAGGGACGGGTTCTATCCCGAGGCGATCGAGGCCGACGTGTCGCCGGCGCGACTGGAACGCTTCTTTTCGCGCGAAGACCACGGTTATCGGGTCTTGGACGAACTGCGCGCGGCGGTGGTGTTCACCGTGCAGGATGTGCTGGCCGATCCGCCATTCTCACGTCTCGACCTGGTGTCATGCCGCAATCTCCTGATCTACCTGGCACCGGAGGCGCAATCCAAGATCATCTCCCTGTTCCATTTTGCGCTGCGCGAGGGCGGCGTTCTGCTGCTCGGCAGCTCGGAGACGGTCGGCGACGCGGAAGGCCGCTTCGAGGCGATCGCCAAGTCGGAGCGGCTGTACCGACATATCGTCCGCGCCCGCCCGGGAGACGCCGGGTTTTCGCTCACCGGTGACGGCGGACGAATCCATCCACGTCCGGGACCAGGCCGGGCGCTGTCGCGACAAGCCGCTCTTGGTGACCTCTGCCGGCGGCTGGTGATGGAGGCCTACGCCCCGGCGGCGGTCTTGATCAACCGCAAGCACGAATGTCTCTATTCGCTGGGACCGACAGACCGCTATCTGCGCGTGGCGCCGGGTCATCCGACGCACGACCTGCTCGCCCTCGCCCGTCAGGGGCTGCGCGCCAAACTTGCGGCGGCAATCCAGCAAGCCAGCCAACAGAACGCGCGGGTTGTCATCGCCGGTGGCCGGACGAATCTCGATGGCGATGCGGCATCGTTCAACATAGACGTACGCCCCGTGACGGCCGACGGCGATGAACTGCTGCTGATCTGCTTCGTTGACGAGCCAGTCCAACAGGACAAGCAAGCGGGTCTCATCACGACGGCGGACGCTTCTCTGGTGGCCCGGCTTGAGCAGGAGCTCGAAGCCACGAGGACGGAGCTGCAGGGCGCGGTCCAGAGCCTCGAGATCTCCAGCGAAGAGCAGAAGGCGATCAACGAAGAGGCCCTGTCCGTCAACGAGGAATTCCAATCCACCAACGAGGAACTGCTGACCTCGAAGGAGGAATTGCAGTCGCTCAACGAGGAGCTGACCGCCCTCAACAGCCAGCTCCACGAGACCCTGGAACGGCAGCGCACAACATCCAACGATTTGCAGAATGTTCTCTATAGCACCGACGTCGCTACGCTGTTCCTCGACACCGACCTGAATATTCGCTTCTTCACGCCAGCCACCAAGTCGCTGTTCAGCGTCATACCCAGCGACGTCGGGCGGCCCCTTGCAGACCTCCACTCGTTGGCTGCCGATGCCGCGCTTCTGACCGATTCCCGCGCGGTGCTTGAGACTCTTGCACCGATCGAGCGGGAGATCGAAGCTCAGAACGGCGCCTGGTACAGCCGTCGCGTCTTGCCTTATCGGACTCAGGACAACGGAGTCGAGGGCGTCGTCATCACCTTTGCCGATATTACCGACCGGCGGCACGCGGCGGACGCACTCGCGGCAGCCATGCGGCAGGCGGAGCTGGCCAATGCCGCCAAGTCGCGCTTCCTCGCCGCCGCGAGCCATGACCTCCGCCAGCCGCTGCAGACGCTTGCCCTGCTCCAGGGGCTTCTGGCGAAGACCGTCGAAGGTGAGCGGGCACGGAAGCTGGTCGCGCGACTCGACGAGACGTTGGGCGCCATGACCGGTATGCTGAACGCGCTGCTCGACATCAACCAGATCGAGGCCGGCACTGTTCGCCCGGAGGTTGTCACTTTCCCGATCAACGATCTGCTCGGCCGGCTCCGGGATGAGTTCGCCTATCACGCGCATGCGCAAGGGCTTGTCCTGCGCACGGTCCCGTGCAGCCTGACGATACAGAGCGATCCGCGTCTGCTGGA
>Ga0302279_10007120_pt1 | contig 11554 bp, 16 predicted proteins | sample III_Bog_N3_3_FD_194541 | JGI IMG/M metagenome (GOLD analysis project Ga0302279, IMG submission 194541) | Peat permafrost microbial communities from Stordalen Mire near Abisko, Sweden - III_Bog_N3_3 | ecosystem: Environmental > Terrestrial > Soil > Wetlands > Peat | place: Sweden: Abisko...
GTGGCACGACCACCCCACCAGTGGGACAGTGACTCCCGCGCTCGCTGTGGCGCCGGCACGTCGGTCCAGGCCAGGCGAAAGGGCATGAACGCCGGGTCGTGGACACCTCCTTCGATGACCTGCAGCAGTTCGACCAACTCGGGATCGGTGGGCATCTGCAGCGTCAACCTTGGGGTCGAGACGATCAGTCCGAAGAGGGGAACATAGGCAGCAAGCCGCTGGCGGATCGTGTCCGGTTCCGATGGCCTCGCCATCGCGAAACCTTAGATCCCGTGGAACCACCGGGCACGCTCCGACTACCCGACCGGCCCGGCCGCCACGGAGGCGTTCAGTCGTTTGCCTCCCGTGGGGCGAACAGCTCCCAGTGTCCCTCGGAGACGACTTCTACAGTGTCTCCGGACACGGTGATGGCGGTCTGATCGTCGATCGCGTAGGCCGGGGCCGGCACGCTGGAAGCCAGACGGGCGATGTTCGCCGTGGAGTGGTCCGCAAAGATCGGGTCCGGGTTTTCGAGGTGGACGTACAGCGCGAAGTCGACCAGGCCCAGGGCGGACTCGCCGCCGAGGGCCATGTCGCTGCCCGGCGGCACGAACCGCAGATTCGACTCGAAGTCGCAGTTGTACGGCGTCGTGACGATGCTTCCGGCGCTGACCCCCACGTACACCAGATTCTCCAGTGTCGGCAGAAGATCGGCGAGACCGGATTGACGCATCCAGTAGTTCAGGTACAGGACATTGCCACCCCATATGAGCAGAGCATCCGTTTCCTGGAGCGTGGGGATCCAGCTGTCTCGTCGGATGCTGGGGAGCGCCGTGAGTTCCAGCACTCCGAGCGACTTCCAACCCAGTTCGCACAGTGGACTGGCGGCCTCCCCGCGCATCGCCTTCCACGCACCTTCGCCACCACCAGGGAAGGGATAGATCCCGGTGGGCACGAAGAGAGCGCTCGACTCGGTGACCGGCTTACCCAAGAGGTCGACGAGCGCGTCGTGAATGCTCGGATTGGCGATTCCACTGGAAGTGAGTAGGAGCTTCATGGCTTCTCCTGGCGGTGGTGGTGACGAACCGTTACCAGACCATCCTGACTGCGATTGCCCGAAGTTGCACTGTGCCGGAGGCGGCGATCGCGCTGAGTCGACGATGCCACTTACCCGGCAGCGTGTGAGGACGTGCGACCCTGCGGCTGAGGTGCCCTGAGGCACGGCACCGGATCAGTCCCCCGGCGTTGCGGGACGACCCGTCTCACCACATGGGTCCTCAGAACCAGTGCAGCCACGGGTGGCCGTCTCGCCACACGATGGCGGTCACCTTCCCGATGACATTGGACACTGGAACAGTTCCCCAGTACCGACTGTCCTCCGAGTCTCCCCGACAGTCACCCATGACGAAGTAGTGGCCGGCGGGAATCCTGGTGGTGGGGACCGACTTCGACGGCAGGGCGCACTCCCCGGCGAGTGAGGGAAGCCACGGCTGGGCCAGAGGCACGCCATCGATGTAGATCGTGGCACCTTGCTGCGAAATGGTCTCGCCCGGGAGGCCGATGACCCGCTTCACGAGGACCGGGTAGGTCGGATCGTGGTCGCCGGGTGCCCTACGGAACACGATGATGTCGCCTCGTCGGATCGTGGATGAGAGCTTGTCGACGATGATCCGGTCCCCGGGCTGCAGCGTCGGCGTCATCGAGGGCGAGGGGACGACGAACGCCTGGACGGCGTAGGCTCGGAGGCTGGTCGTCATGATTCCGATTGCCGCAACGGTGACGAGCAGTGTCAGTGCGCTCCGCACGGTCGGGCGCCGACTCATCCATTCAGGCATCGGGCAACCGTACATCTGCAGTCGACGTGGCGATCATCCGGGCATGCACCCAGCGCTGCACAGAATGCACGGAAATGCCAGAAGGATCACATGCGTAGTAGGCGATCGGGGTCGGTTCAGAATCCTGCTAGCGGCCACAGATCTACTGTCAGTTCCGCCTTGCCACTGAGAGCAACTCTGACGTCCGCTTCCAGATCAGCCGCTTGGGCTGCCCATCGCGCCTTGGCCGCTTCCGACTGCCAGCCGGTGTCCCAGCGGTAGTTCGAATCGAAGTCCCGTTGCCACCTGGTCAGCCTTTCGAGCAGCTCGCTCGGCACGAGCGCATCGGTTGCATCAGATGATGGCCATAACGGAGATGGTGCCGAGTAGTCCGGGCTGAGCACTATCGACGCAGGTGCGTCGTCGTCCGGATCCACCTTCACCCCCCAGGCTCCGAAGGAACCAGAGAGCGGAGCATGTGGTCGCACGAGGTGTGCCCGTTGTCCGTCGGGAAGCCGTACGTCCTCCCCACGTTGAAGCGCCGCCAGCATCTCGGGTGTCACGCCTTCTGGTGAATCCACGACGGAAGTCTCCCACTGAGCCGGCGTTCGGGAGCACTCCGAATGGGGGCTTTGCAACTGCGATCGAGGGGCACGATGGTGGCGCTCGTGTACCGACCGCCGATAGGTACGATGATGCCATGTCCGACTACATCATCCCCGAGCCGGAGCCGAAGGAGATCGACGAGAAGCTATCGATCGAGCTCCGGCACTTGGCCGACAACGCCGTCCTTAAGGCACATCCTTATAATGACACCGAACGGTGTGACACCTGCCGGTTCTATCTCGAGCCCACGGCCGAGATCTCCTACTGCTGGCATCAGAAGCTCCGAATCCTGGTCGGCGCACAGTGGTGGTGCCAGTGGTGGGACGCCATCCCCGAGAACGGCTGACTTGCTCACGTTCAAATCTCGCAACTAGAGGTTCCGATCCTCAACCCCGAAGGTGCCGCAGGGTGACCCGCTTCAGGCGGTAGGGGATACGTCAGTTGGCGGGGCCAGAGTCGCTGATCGACCTAGGCACTCACCGTGTAGCTGGCTGTCGCCGTCTGCTTCAGGGAGGTGCCGGTGCAACACTTAATTGCTCCCGTTACCTTCCACTTACCGATCGAACCAACGAGCGGTACCGGGGCCGAGATTCCACTTGAGTTGTTCGGTGCTGTAATCACGGCACGAACCGCCTGTCCGGCATAGGTTCCGGTGATAAACAGCGAGACGGTGCTCGCCGTGCTCGTCGAGAGTGGTGTCTCGTAGGACACTCCGATCGTGAACGGCTTATTGGCGAAGCTGCCCCGATAGTGGAAGACCTGGACGAACCTCGGGGCATTCGGCGGGCCTTCGGTCGCGTAGTCAGCAGATGGGACGGTCATCGTGGCAACACCGGATAGTGAGTAACCGCCGATCGAGCCTGAGAACGACTGTGGTGGGCTGCTGAATGCCTCACTTGATGCTCGCACTGGCACCCAGTTGATCCTCGCCGTTCCGCTGCCGGGAGAGAGTGCGGCTGATGTCTGGTCGAAGACAACAATCCCAACGATGATCAAGGCAAAGACTGAAATCGCGCTCATGATGCCGATGGCGACCAGTCGGCGACTCTTCGGTTCCGGGCGAGCGTCCGGAGCCACAAACGTTGTGCTCAAACCCGAGTCGCCTACAGACCCTTGTCTCGAACGATCGCGTGGGCTGACCTCCGGAACGGATCCTGCCGCCCCATCGTCAGGGGCCTCGTCCTCTCTACCCACACTCACTCCTAGATCCGGGTCTGCTCTGGAACGGACGATAGTGGACGAAGACAGAGAAACCCGTGCTCTGTCGTGCGCAAATGCGGCCAGACGTGCCCCACCCAACCGATGGTGGAAGTGGGGCAGTCTGAGCCACCAGGACTCGGCCGCCTGGATCCGGGAAGGTGCTAGTTACAAATCCTCACGGATAAGCGAATAGATAGCCGCGTCTACTTTGCCCTCATCGTTTTCCAGGTAGCTGCGGAGGGTGCCCTCGCGCTGGAATCCCGCGTACTCGAGAACCACTATTGACGGAGCATTCCGCGGATCCACAAGTGCCTCGAGCCTGAAGACAGGCGTTTCGTTCAGTGCCCATCGAGTGAGCAGAACCAAGGACCGCTTCGTGAGACCACGACCCCGTTGGCTGCGAACCGTCCAGTAACCAACTCCAGCTACCCCCGACTGCTGGCGATGAAGGAGACACATCAGTCCCACGGGGGCGTCTGTCGCTGCATCTGTGGTCGCCAAGCTCACGCCCTCACCGGAGAGAAAGCGACCTCGCTGGCGTGCAATGAACGCCCGTCCAGCCTCCGCTGAATAGTGGATCGGCACGGTCGTCCCGTAGGGGATCTCGGGGTCCGCACTAGCCTCCTCGATGCACTCCAGGTCATCGAGCGTCCACGGCCGAACGGACGCAACGCCGTCTGTCAGCGCCGATAATGCCGGAAGCATCCCGGGCCTGAGTTGCGCGTCCACCCGTTTATCGTAGGTTGCCTCCAACCTGCCGTCCCTCGCGATCAGCCCGGCCACGATGCTGTCGATGGGCCCAAGTTCGTCGAGTCCTCATCGGGTCACAGTGCCGGTGTTGTGAGACACGGCGCGCTACAAAGCAACGGGACCTGAGAAACCTTGGACCTGGCAGCATCTGCTAGGTGAGAATGCGGACGGCGGCGCGTTCAATGGAACATGAGGATCGGTGAACTCATCACTCGGAACGGAGGGTCGGATGTGGCGGTTTGACGAATCCGAAGATGGCGAAGCGGTCCTTGCCGTTGCTCCGATCATCCTTGGGGGCAATAACGACTTCACTCATCGGCTCCTGCTGACCGATCGGAGAATCGTCCTGGTCCACTCGCCCGCATTCGCCTCGATGTTCGGATTCGCAAGATTCGTCACGTCACGAACTATTAGCTCGATGAATCTCGAGAACATCACCTCATCGCAGTTCACGAGTTCGGCGGGTGGGTTCTTCGGCTCGCTTTCCATTGAGGGCCATGAGGGCCTTCGTACTTTCAGTGCCACGGGGATCGGAAGCCGGTGGCTGCGTCAGTTGGCGGTGCAACTCCCCAACCCAGTTTGCTGACGGATTCGCCGAGCATCAGCAATGCCCTTTATCTCGGACGACTGCGGCCGCCACGCCTTTGGGTCGTGCCTATTCGCTGCCTTACCGCATCTGAGACACAGAGCGTGACCCACTCCCGGTGTTCAGGGGCACCCTTCGGGGTGGACCCATATTCCAGGAGTCATAGGCGCCACTGAGCGACATGCTGCTCGGCGCCTCCAGTCGTAAGGGTGAGATCGAAACCGACAGACGACACCGACACTCCTGAGGGCACGGCCAGGGCAAAGCACCCACTGGACGATGAGGATGGGGTGGACCCAAAAGACCGTGGCCACGCAAACGGACAACCGGCGACACCGATTTCAGCGAACGAAACATCGAGTTCGGAGGCCAAGGAGCCACCCAGAGACCCGTTTACAACGATGGTCAGGTAGGGAACACCCGGGCCACCCCCACCCAGCAGGCCCAGGGGGAAATTGCCATATGTCGTATCTGACAACTCGACGCCGATCCATGTGACCTTCTGGGTCGGGGGTAGGTGGGCCTCGGTTAGAAGTTGACCCACTGCTCCCGCGAGCGTTGCCTGGGGCTGGATCTCAGTTCCATCAGTTGGCAATTCGGGAGCCGCCCCAACCCAGACGCGATTGACAGCGATATGGATGCCTGCGGATTCCGGATACTCCGAGTTCCCGAATTTGTACGACAGCGTGGCGGCAGTTCCGAGGGGCAACGGGGCCGGCAGCGTTGTGGAGGTGGATGTGGTCGTGGTTGGGGTGCACGGAGCATTGGTTGTCGAGGAGTAGGTCGCATCCGGTGCCTCCGGACCGCAGATGGGCAGAGGCACCGTTGACCCATGAAGTGACGCGGGAATGGACGTCCGGTGTGTCTGCGTCGAACACCCCGCTGACGATGCGGCCACGGCGGCGATTGCTATGACCATGAACGGACGCACGGAGGCATTCTGCACTACCCCCGGAAGGGTGTGGCATATGTCGCAGTGCCTCGCCTACCCGGCGATCAGGGACACCTGAGTCATCGGTCAAGGCTGCTCTAGCTGACCCCCGACGAGCCACTCAAGAAGAGTCTTGCTCATGGGCGATCGTCGAACTCTGGTGGAACCTGGTCCGCTTGCGATCCTGCCGCTGTCGTACACGAGAAGCGGCCCGGGGCCGGCCTCGGCATAGCGAATATCGCCTGTCTCGACGAATTTCCGATTGTTGTACGAGACCAGCCAGGCCCCGCTGATGCGTTTTGTGCCCGTAATAACGAAGTCCTCAGAGGCCAGTTCTTGACGTGCCAGTTCACGGGCTTCCTCTTCGTTCACGACATGAACACTAGTGAGCTGCAAAGAACGCCTGACATACCCGGCGATAGGGGGCAGTCTTGACATGTTGCCCACTCTCGGCCGGCCGAGTCCGTAGGCTCGCAAGGATGGCGGACTTCGACCTGGTCATCTTCGACTGCGACGGTGTCCTCGTGGACAGTGAGCGCCTTGCCGTTCGGACCGAAGCGCAGATCCTCGCCTCACTCGGATGGCCGCTCTCGGAGGCCGAGATCATCGATCGGTTTGTCGGACGATCGGCCGAACACATGCAGCTTGAGATCGAGCGACAAATTGGACGCAGCATCGACTGGGATGCTGAGTTCGAACCCCGCTATCGAGAAGTGTTCGAGCGGGAACTTGTCCCGGTTCCTGGCATCGTGGATGCCCTCGACAAGATCACGACGCCGGTTTGTTTGGCATCGAGCGGAAGCCACGACAAGATGCGGTTCACCTTGGGAAAGACCGGACTCTTCGATCGATTCGATGGCCGGATCTTCAGTGTCGACCAGGTCGAGCACGGCAAGCCAGCCCCCGACGTCTTCCTCTTCGCGGCCGCCCAGATGGGTGCCGCTCCCGATCGGTGCGCCGTCGTCGAAGACAGTGTGTCTGGAGTGACGGCTGCTCTGGCGGCCGAGATGACGGCCTTCGCTTTCGCTGGGGGCGTGACGAGCAGCCAAGCGCTCTCGATCGAGGGCGCAGTCGTGTTCGATGACATGGTTGAACTTCCGGCCCTGCTGCGGGCGCACTAAGCAACAGCCTGCTTCGGGCTTCCCTCTGACCCGGCGATCAGGGGCACCCTAGAGGTAGGACGATGAGCCATGATCGGTAGGTGGATCCGAGTGAGGTCGAGGTGGACGACTGGCCGGCCGTAGAACGAGAGGCCTTTCGCGGCCGGGAGCGGTCGATCAGCGTTTCGGCAACTGTGGCTGGAGCCGTCGCTACGACTGCTCCGCTCGCCGTCGGGATAGGCATTGGCAATCACTCGCTGGGTCTCTTCTGCGCAATAGGAGGTCTCAACACGGCCTTGGTGATGGGCCCCGCTGCCCGACTACGGAGACTCGGCTGGGGTTCATTTACCGCAGTGTCTGGAGCTGTGGCGGTTGGTGTGGCCACTTTGTCCCATCAGCCAGCGTGGGTCGCCGTGCTTGCCACGATTGTCTGGTCGGTCGTATGGGCGCTGCTGCGGGCGATCGGACCTGAGGGAGCGCTGGTCGGATTCACCACTACGGCGGTCTTCGTCATCGTCAATGGACTCCCTGGCAGCGCCAGCCAGAGTTGGGCTCGCATGGTCGAGTACACGGTCGGGAGCGGATTTGCTCTCGCCCTGATGTTGCTTCCTGCCCCGAAGGTGGAGAAGCCCTCGGCACGGCCGATTCCCTGGTCAGCCTTTTCACAGACCCTCTCGCGATCTGGAATCGTTCGACGACATGCGATCAGAGTCGGCATCGTCACCGGTGCAGCGACCATCTTGTATCGGGTGCTCGATCTCACCTTCGGCTACTGGATCCCTCTGACAGCGGTAGCCGTGCTTCAGCCGGATGCGCACGGCAGCCGAGTCAGGGCACTTCAAAGGACCACAGGAACGCTGGTCGGTACGGCGATCGTCGTCGTTGTGGCCGTGGCCACCAGAAACGAGGTCACTCTCGTGGTGATTATCTTCCTGGTATCTGGTGGCTTGTTCGCGCTGAAGGAGCGCGGGTACTTCTGGCTCACGATGTTGCTCACACCCACTGCGCTACTGATGACCTCGACCGTCCGATTCTACGGATGGGGCATTGCTATTACGCGGATTGTGAATACGGGTGTCGGCCTTCTGATCGCGCTTGTGGTCATCGAGGTTGTGCACCGCCACCGAAATCAGGGTCTCATCCGCTCTCGAGATGAAGGAGGCGAACTCTCAAGAGATTAGATGTTTGTGTTGCTGTCCCGGCGATCTGGGACACCCTCGGAACTCGGGATTACGTTCACCGCATGCGTGTGAGACTGCCGGCGAGTCTGTTGGTGCTGTTGCTCTTGGCGGTGATCGGGGCTGGGTGCTCTAGTGGCCAGACGAGCGCCCCTGATCGCCATGCGGCCCTCGTAGCCCTACAGAAGCTGACCGACGATGAGAACACACTGAATCGTGCCGAAGGCGAGTATTCGCAGGGCACCGCTGCCGCCTGTCCTCAGAGTGCAGGTGCCACGCCGACGCTGCCATCAAAACCGCTTACGTGCAGCAATCTTCCTCCCGCTGATTCGGCGCAGATGGCGCAGCTGAAGGCTGCCGTCGTCAAAGCCCAGACCCAGCTCGTAACTGACCGTAAAGCCTACGTCCAGGCCAAGGGTGATCTCCCAGGTCTGCCGAATCCCCCGACTGCCGCTGGTTAGCAGTCCATTGTCGGAGGAATGGGGTCGGTTGGCGTACAGCTTCCGATGCGCCCGGAAGTGCCGTACTGCCCCATCCACCCGGCGATAGGGGGCAGATCGGATCGTCGGCTAGTCGTATGAAACGAAGAGGCCACCAGCGTCTCTAATGGCGGGCGGCACGAGGAATCGCGGCACGTTGAATAGGCCTACGCACACCCAGAGGAGGAACGCCAGCAACACAACAAGGCCGACTACGTCGTAGAGCGGCTGCAGACCCGTTGCGGTGAGTTGTCCGATCGAGCGGACGAGGAGGGAGGCAGCGGCTGAAAGGGTCAAGAACACCATCGGCAGCATGGACCGGTAGACCGCAAAGCTCAGGCGATTCCCGAAAGTGACACCAGTCCTTGGCATCCTTGGAATCGGTCGGTTCCCGACCCAGTATGCATGGACCCAGTAGGCAATGAAAACGGACAGCGCCGCAATGCCGATTGCCCCGATGAGCGCTCGGGTGCTTGTTGAGGTACGCACCCACACGGTTGCGTCCAGTACCAGGAATGCATGAGGCAACGGCCCGGCTCCTCAGGCGTGGATTCGGAAGTTTCTAGCTGGTGACGAGCATTGCATAAGTGCGGAAGCGTTACGCACTCCCGGTGTTCTGGGGCAGGTGCCGGTCGGTCAGCCTGGTTAGTCTCGTCTGGTGACGCATGGAATCAGCCTGGTTAGTCTCGTCAGGTGACGCATGGAATCAGCCTGGTTAGTCTCGTCAGGTGACGCATGGAAGAGGATTGGTGATTGCGTCAACCCTTGTCTTAGTTCTCGTCGTACCAGGTGCCTATTTGGCCATCATCCTTCTCGACGGCCATGAGTCGGGTAACGCTCTTGACTTATTACTCGTTGGTCCGGCCCTCGTGGCACTGATGCTCTCAGCGATCGCCATCGTTCCCGGCCGTGAACCCCTTGGGACTCGGCCCGGTGACCGCTTGGGAACAATCGTTGGGATCATCAGTCTTCTGGCCCTGATGGTCGGCCTTGTATTGGCGGTCTTCTCGGCCGGGATCTGATATCCCGAATAGCCGCAGGGCCGGTGATCCGGGGCATCAGATAACCGCCCCGCTCCCGGCGATCAGGTGCACCTCGACCCGACGAATGACCCGGACTGAGCCAGTAGACACCCACGATCTCAAGGTCGTCGGAGTCGACGACGATGGCATGAGCAGTAGCGGAACTGAGGAGTGGATGGACAAGTCAATGGATGACCCAGGGGAATACGGCGAAGATCGCCTCGTCGATCAGCTCACCGGAATCGGGAATCGCTGGGGGCTCTACAGGGAGTTGGAGCAGCGCCTTTCACAATATGGGGGAACTAGTGCAGGAATGGCATTATTCCTCCTCGATCTGGACCACTTCAGGCTGATTAACGACCGGTACGGAGTCCAGGTGGGCGATCAGATCCTGCTCGCAATCGCGAGGCGACTTCGAGATTTGGCCGAGCCGGCTGGTCGGGCCTATCGGATCGGCGGCGAGGCGTTCGTGGTCGTGCCCTCAGACGTGAAGGGGAGGACTGAAGCCATCGCGTTCGGAAAGCGTGTGGTCGAAACGGTTCATGCCCCGTTGACTGCAAGCGAGTTCCCAGCGAGCCCCCCTCATCTAGAGGGCGAGCGGATAACAGCGTCTGTCGGAATCGCATCCTGGACCACAGGCATGATGCCAGATGACCTTCTCCGGAATGCCGATCGCGCACGCTACGCCGCCAAGGGGCAACGCGCAGAACCGGGCAGTGGCGATAGCGCCATCCTCTTCGACGACCTCCCACCGGATAACTGATCCGAGAGGACCATCCCCGTGTAAGTGCCGGTATGTGACACCTAATAAGTGGCGTCCCGGTGTCTGACGGTGGGCCGTCGGAAGGCGCTTCACCGCCGACGATCCGGCGCAGGATCCGCCACTCAGCCCACGGCTGGCAGTACCTCGTCGACCACCGTGCGTAGGTACCGCCAGGCGATCTCGGGCGGCAGTCCGCCGATCAGCGGATGGAGCGGGAGGGGCATCCCGGCGCGTACCAACGAGACGGCTTCCTCCACGGTCACGATCCGGTGGCTGGCATCCTCCGCCCGCAGCTCGTCCACCGAGGACACGAAGGACAACGAGGCACTGTGCCCGGTGTCCTGGTTGAGGGCGGCGTAGCTGGAGACGTCGTGCATGAGGTACGGGCCGAGCTCGTCCCATGCCCGGTCGAGGTCGTCCGACACGAACAGCACCGTCGTCAGGTCGTCGGGCGGCAGCATGCACCACCCGGGACGGTGCCCGTGGGCCACGGACTCCTCCGTGTAGGCGGCGCGTAGCGCCTCGTCGCCGGACTGCCCGAAGAAGTCGAGTCCGTGGCGCCCGGCGCGCCGCGCTGCGGCCTCACTCCCGCCACCCCAGGACACCCGCGGCCCACCGGGTGTGAACGGTGGCGGGGTGATGCGCACCGTCCGCCCGTCGAGCTCGAACGGCTCACCCGTCTTGGCCGACAACAGGACCCCCAGGTGCGACTCGGCGATCGCACCCCGACGGTGGAAGTCGACGCCGTGCATCTCGTACTCCTCGGGTCGGTACCCGATGGCCGCCACGTAGCTGACCCGTCCCCGGCTGATGATGTCGAGGACCACCAGCTCCTCGGCGAGGCGGAGCGGCCGGTACAGCGGCAGGACCACGACGGCCACCATGAGCGGCAGCGTCGTGGTGCGGGCCGCCATGGCCGTGGCCAGCACGAGTGGCGACGGGAGGTAGCCGTCGGGCATCCCGTGGTGCTCGCACACGAACGCCAGGATCGCCCCACGGGACTCGCTCCAGGCAGCCATCTCCAGCGCCGCCTGGTAGAGGTCGGCGGTAGGTGCCCCGTCGAGGGGGGACCGCATGTCGAAGCGCAGGGTGAACACCGGGCGTCGGCTCCTCAGTCCGTCACGGGCGGAAGAGGAGGGCGACCAT
>Ga0302279_10007122_pt1 | contig 11551 bp, 8 predicted proteins | sample III_Bog_N3_3_FD_194541 | JGI IMG/M metagenome (GOLD analysis project Ga0302279, IMG submission 194541) | Peat permafrost microbial communities from Stordalen Mire near Abisko, Sweden - III_Bog_N3_3 | ecosystem: Environmental > Terrestrial > Soil > Wetlands > Peat | place: Sweden: Abisko...
GGAGCCACCCGCGATGCTGCCGCGGCCGATGCACGGGTCCGCCTCACGCACCAGATTCCCGACGCGGAAAAGGCCGCCCGCGCCGATTATGTGCTGGAAAACACAGGAGATATCGCGTCTCTGTACGCCCAGGTCAGGGAGCTTTGGAAGCGCCTTAAGGCAGAGAGCAACAAATTTCTCGAGGATGAGTCTTTAAAATAGTAGCAGGCGGCGGTTTGTTCCCCCATGGAACCGGGCCGCTTCGATGCCGTATCTGTTCTCAAGGAAGGTTATTCAGGTCGACAAGCCATGAAACTGCGCAGGATTGTTCTAGTTGTTCTGCTGGTGGGCGGATTCTGGTTCCTCACCACCCATTTGCCCCGTAGCCTTGAGCATCTGTCGTTGAACCATGTCTCGCTGTTTGGCTCGCATAGCGGCGGCTCCGCGCTCGAGCTGACTGAGGCCGAGGCCGCGCCCGCCTACGACCCCGAAGAGCAGAACAACATCGCCGTCTACAAACGGGTGCTGCCGTCGGTGGTCAACATCACCTCCACTACGCTGGTCTTCAATTTTTTCTATGGGACAGTCCCGCAGCAGGGCCAGGGCTCGGGCTTCGTTCTGGATAAAGCCGGCCACGTGCTGACCAACTACCACGTCGTCGAGGGCGCCAACCGCGGCATTGAGGTGATGCTCTCGAACAAGCGCCGCTATGCGGCCAAGGTGGTGGGAACGGACAAGGTTCACGACCTGGCCCTCCTGCAGATTGACGCGCCCGACCTGCAGGCGGTCACGCTGGCCGACTCCAGCCAGTTGAATGTGGGCCAGAAGGTGTATGCCATCGGCAATCCCTTTGGCCTGAGCGGCACCATGACCCGCGGCATCATCAGCTCCATCAGGTCGATTCGCGGCTCGGAGGGCGCGCCGATCGAGGACGCGATCCAGACCGACGCGGCCATCAATCCGGGCAACTCCGGCGGGCCGCTGCTGAACTCGCACGGCGAGGTCATCGGCATCAACACCATGATCGCCTCGAATGGAGCCGACCAGAGCTCCGGCATAGGCTTCGCTATCCCCATCAACACGGCCAAGGCGGTGCTCGCCGACCTGACCCGCTACGGCCGGGTCAAGCGGCCCTCGCTGGGGATTGTCACGTACGCCATTGGCCCCGATCTTGCCTCGCAGATGGGCCTGGCAGCCGACTCCGGCGTGCTGATCCAGAAGGTGGTTCCCGGCGGGGCGGCCGAGCGGGCTGGTATGCGCGGCGGCAACGAGCAGGCCTACGTGGGCAACACGCCCATCATGTTGGGCGGCGACCTGATCGTCGCCATCGACGGCCAGGAAGTCACCGATCCCCAGGACATCAACGCCCTGATGGACAAGCACCAGGCCGGCGACACCATAAGCGTGACCATCTACCGCGGCAGAAAGCAGTTCACCCTCAAGCTGATCCTCGGCGAAGCGCGGGACCAGAGCACATAGAACTACGGTCGCACGACTTCCGACAAAACAGGGTGCCCCAGGTCTCGTCCGCCGCGGCGGAGGGACCTGGGAAGGCTCGCACTTTCCGGTCTGCCCGTTCAAAATCCTTCGAGAACCTGGCTCTTCTCCGTCCGCTCGACCTGAATCCGGGCCACGCCCAATGGCTCGCCATAATGAGCTGCCACTATCTCGGCGGCTTGCACATGGTCAAGATACGGCTCGAAGGCTGCCAGCTTGATGTGCGACTCAGTCGCCATTTGCGCCACCACGGCCTTGCTTGAAATCGACTGAACCAGTGCGAAGATGGCGCTCACCACGGTTACCAGCTCCTGAATCGCCGCCAGAGCATGCTTCTGACTGGCAGGGTTCACGATCCTGGCTGCCTGCAGCAGCGAAGCATTCACCTGTTGCTGGAAGGTCACGATCTGGGTCTGGATCTGGCCCAGCACACCGGCCGATGGATTCGCCAGATACGCCTTCGCCTGTGTGACCAGCAGGTTGGAAGCGATGTCGAACCCGATGGTCGCGGCGGTAAAGAGGGGCGCATCCGCCGGCGCCAGCAGCGCGGCGGTCGAGTCCACCGTGGCCACGGCGCTTTGCAAAGCCGGTGTCCAGTTCACAATGTCCTGCGCCACCGAGATGCCGGAGCAGCCGGCTGCGAAGGGCAAGGGAAGCAGCAGCGCAATCAGCGCCCACGCCCCGAGCCTGGCGCTGGCATTGGCAGAGGAGCGGCTGCTCTGCGATTGGACCGGATCCTGCGCCTGGACCGGGTCTTGCGCCAGCAGTCCCAGCAGCGCCGTGGCCAGCGCGCCGATCAGGGTAACCACCGTTCCCGAGCCGGCATGGCCCAGGCTCACTCCCTGCTGCGACAGAACGCCGGCCACGGTAGTGGCCGCAATCAGCAGCCCAGCTGCCGAGGTTCTGGGATGATTCCAGATGTTTGCAACGGTATTCATAAGGCTCCTTCAACGAAAAAGGGCCGCCTGCGCAGCCCTGTTCGACGATCGATTTTCCAAGAACCTGTATAAAAACTCGACGCTATGGTGAATTGATCTGCTTTGAAAAGGCGTGGCTTTAGCCGCGTCGCCCAAGGTCAAATTGAATCTTGGGCTAAAGCCGACTCCCATTTGCTGCTTCCTCGGCACGGGACCCAGAGGGTACCCCGCCGTGCCCTTTCAAAACTGTGAGTTTTGATACAGGTTCTAAAAGACAACTCATTCGCCTGGCCGCCCTGCGCAGCAGTTTGCGCCGGTGGACGGCTCTGTTTCTCACCGTCCGCCGGCCTGGTGTTGGGCCGCTCTCAATGTCCCCAGGCTGCCGTGGTTCCGGTCCGGCCTGGGGTGGAGAGACCTGCCTTCCAGACAACGGCGGTCCCGCGCCCCGGCGCCATCCGCTGGTTGATGAGGGAGGGCGTACTCATTCGCCCGGCACGGAAGCTCCGCCGTTTGTCTGGCCACCTATAAGCATAGGCAAAGCAGGCCTAATGCTCTGCAAGGCCAGTCCGAAAATAAAGTATTTTAAATCAATAACTTGCAGAGATCTCTGGGAATTCTAATCTTGACCGAGGTTCGACGCCGGCCCGGTTTTTTGCCGGAATCTCACACATGCCGCAACCATTTTAGGCCTTGCGCGGGACGTAATGCCGCCCGCGAATCTCGTATGCGCCGCTCACCACCCGGGCAATCGCCTCCGAGTAGGCGACGTGTTCCTCGGCCAGAATGCGATCGGCCAGCGAGTGGGCGTCGTCGGTATCGAGCACGGGGAGGTCGCGCTGCAGGATGATAACGCCATGGTCCAGGTGCTCATCCACAAAATGCACCGTGCAGCCGGCTAGCTTGACGCCGTAGTCGAAGGCCTGCCGCTGGGCGTCGAGGCCGGGGAAGGCAGGCAGCAGGGAGGGATGAATGTTGAGGATGCGATTTGGAAACGCAGCAATGAACTCCGGGGACAGCAGGCGCATGTAGCCGGCCAGGCAAACGAGGTGAACGCCGTGCTGGCGCAGACAGGCAATCACATCGGCGTCATGTTCGGTGCGCCTGCGTCCCTTGGAAACCCAGACGGCGGTGGTCAGTCCCAGATCCCGCGCCGTGGCAAGGCCGGGAGCGTCGGCCACGTTCGAGATGACGACGGCGATCTCGACGCCGAGGAGGCGGCCTTCGCGGATGGATTGGGCGATGGCCAGGAAGTTGGAGCCGCGGCCGGAGAGGAGAACGCCCAGGCGGGCTGGCCGATCCTTCAAAACTGGCTCCAAGATTCTCCCTCCGGGGCTGAAGCCCGTGCCGTTCCCTACTGCGGATTCAGTGGCCTGAAGGCCACTGCTCCCTCCGTCGTCTCTGCTCCGGTTAGGTGTACTGCACCCGGCGGTCGCCCTTGGCAATGCGGCCGATGATGTAGAACTTCTCCTCCGCGCGGTCCAGCAGCGTCTTGGCGCGCGGGAACTTGGCGGCGGGAATCACGGCGATGAGGCCGATGCCCATGTTGAAGGTGCGCATCATCTCTTCCTGCGGAACCTGGCCGAGGGCGCGCAGGTGCTCGAAGACGGGCAGCACCGGCCAGGAGCCGATTTCGACCTGGGCGCCGGTGCCTTTGGGCAGGATGCGGGGCAGGTTCTCGGTAATGCCGCCGCCCGTGATGTGAGCCATGCCGGCCGTCACCCCAGCCGACACAAGCTTCTGAATCACCGAGAGATAGCTGCGGTGGGTCTTCATCAGCGCGGCCCCCGCCTTGTCTTTGATGGCGGAGACATATTGCGTGGGCTTGTAGCCGGCCACTTCAAACAGCAGCTTGCGCGCCAGCGAGTATCCGTTGGTGTGCAAGCCAGTGGAGGGCAGGCCGATAAGCACGTCGCCCGGCTTGATGCCGACCCCGGTAATCAGCTTTTCGCGGTCGACCGCGCCCACAATGAAGCCGGCCAGGTCGTACTCGCCGTCGGTGTAAAAACCGGGCATCTGCGCGGTTTCACCGCCGATGAGGGCGCAGCCATTGGCCTTGCAGGCCTCGGCCAGGCCGGTGACTACGGACTCGGTCACCTCCGGGTCAAGGCGGCCGGTGGCCAGGTAGTCGAGGAAAAACAAGGGGATGGCGCCCTGCACCGCGATGTCGTTGACGCAGTGGTTCACCAGGTCGGCGCCCACCGTGTGGTGCATGCCCAACTCGAAGGCCACCTTCAGCTTGGTGCCCACGCCATCGGCCGAGCTGACCAGAATGGGGCTCTTGAAGCGCTGCAGATCGAGCCGGAAGAGCGCGCCAAAGCCGCCAATACCGCCCAGAACATTGCGGTTAAAGGTCTTTTGCGCCAGGTACTTGATGCGTTCCTTGGCACGGTCGCCGCTGGAGATGTCCACACCTGCGTCGGCGTAGGTCACGGATTTGGATTTGGATTCATCTGGCACGTGTGAGGGCTTTCTGCGGATGGATTCTGCGGCGGCCGAATTGCCGGACCGTGAGTCCGGAAAGGACGATTCTAGCAGGATTCGCGCCTTTCGTCGGTGCATTAAAGGAAGCGGCTGCGCTCCGCTGCTGTGGGAATCGGGCAGCTTTCCAGGCGTCCCCAGATGCGGTAGCGCCAGCGCGCAACGAGCCGGTAACCAAGGTCGCGCAGGGGGCGCGGAATCAGGCGGAGACCGGAAGCGAAGGCCGGCCAGGGTGCGGGCAGCTCGCGCAGAAGCGCCAGAATCGCGGCTGAACGGAGCAAAACCTGCTCCGCTGGCCGGCCGGCATCGTGCACCACGAGGATTGAGCCTGGACCATCCGCCACAGTGGGTGCGTTGAACTCATGCCGCGCCAGCAGTTTGGCTACTTTGGGGGAGTCGGAGGCCACAAAGCGGAACCGGTCGGAGCGGTCGCGAGCAAGGAGCCAGCGCACCGAATGGTTGCACAGGCCGCAATGACCGTCAAAGATCGCCAGCAGGCGGTCGCCGACCTCGTTCAACTCGCTCACACTTATCGAGATGAAAGCAGGGAACGGCGCGATTCAATTCGATCCTGTGAGTTCTTTCCCTCAAGAGCCAATCGCACTGCTTCTATACTGGAGCCACCATGAGTTCGCCCACCGCCGCATCAGTTCGCACCCGCTCCCAGGCTCTTCAACAGCGCGCCGAGCGCTTCTTTCCCGGCGGAGTCAACTCGCCAGTACGAGCCTTCCGCGCGGTGGGCGGCGCGCCGCCTTTTGTGGAGCGCGCCCAGGGCGCATGGCTCACAGACGCCGACGGCAACCGCTATATCGACTACTTCGGCTCCTGGGGGCCCATGATTCTGGGGCACGCCTTTCCGCCGGTGGTGGAAGCGATCGAGCGGGCGGCGCGCAACTCGACCAGCTTCGGCGCTTCGACGGCGGCCGAGGCCGACCTGGCGGAACGGGTCGTCGCCTGCTACCCGGCCATTGAAAAGCTGCGCTTCGTCAGCTCAGGCACCGAGGCCACCATGTCCGCCATCCGCCTGGCCAGGGCGGCCACGGGGCGCAAGATCATTGTGAAGTTCGAGGGCTGCTACCACGGCCACGCCGACGGTCTGCTGGTGAAGGCCGGCTCCGGCGTGGCGACGTTCGGCATTCCCGGCTCGGCCGGCGTGCCGGAAGAGATTGCCGGCCTCACGCTGGCTCTTCCCTACAACGATCTGGCCGCCGTCGAAACCGCCTTTGCCGCTCATCCCGACGCTATCGCAGCAGTGATTCTGGAGCCCGTGGTCGGCAACGCGGGCTGCATTGCTCCAACCGCGGGCTACCTGGCCGGCCTGCGCGCCCTTACCGCGCGTGAAGGCTCCCAGCTCATTGCCGACGAGGTCATGTGCGGCTTCCGCGTGGCCCTGGGCGGAGCGTGTCAGCTCTACTCCCTTGACCCCGACCTGGTGACGCTGGGCAAGATTGTGGGCGGAGGGCTGCCGGTGGGCGTCTTCGGCGGCAAGCGGCGCCTCATGGATATGCTGGCGCCTTTGGGGCCGGTCTACCAGGCGGGCACGCTGAGCGGGAATCCGCTGGCCATGGCGGCGGGCATTGCGACTGTCCGCTATTTGCAAGAACACGCAGGCGAGGTGTATCCGCAGCTTGAGATGTCTTCAAGAGCCGTTACCGAGGGCGTGGCCGCGGAGGCAGCGCGAGCCGGCGTGCCGCTCACGCTCAACCGCGTGGGCTCCATGTGGACCTGGTTCTTTACCCCCGGCCCGGTGACTGACTACGCCCAGGCCGCCTTGAGCGACACGGTTGCATTCGGGCGCTTTCACCGCGCCATGCTGGACCAGGGCGTGTGGTTGCCGCCCTCGCAGTTTGAGGCGGCGTTTCTGGGCACGGCGCATGGGGAAGAAGAAATCGCCAGCACAATTGCCGCAGCACGCACAGCCTTCCAGGCGGTAATCGCCGGATAGGGCTCTGACCGCATCCTCTTGTGCCAATTTTGGTTTCCCAGGTCTCGACTTTGAGACCTGGGAAACCAAAGGGGCCCATGCGAGCGCGTAGCGAGCGGCTGCCGCACCGCAGGTGCCTGCCCAACCGCAGGTGGTTACCTCGCCGCTAGTTGGCGCAGTACATACTGCAAAATGCCGCCGTGCTCGTAGTACTCGATCTCCTGCGGGGTGTCGATGCGGACCATTGCATGGAGCAGCTTTTTGTCCCCGGCTGGGGAAGTGACCGCGACGTGGAGTGTGCGGCCGTTGGCGAACTTGCCGGCGAGCAGCGCGGTGAGGCCGGCGAAGTCGTAGACTTCCTCGCCGGTGAGACCGAGCGACTCCGCGTTTTGGCCTTCGGCAAACTGCAAGGGCAGAATGCCCATACCGACCAGATTGCTCCGGTGAATGCGCTCAAAGCTCTCGGCGATAACTGCCTTGACGCCGAGCAGGTTTGGCCCCTTGGCCGCCCAGTCGCGCGAGGAGCCGGAGCCGTACTCCTTGCCGGCCAGAATCACCAGCGGCACGCCCCGCTCGGCGTACTTCACACTGGCGTCGAAGATGGACATCGGCTCGCCCTCGGGTAGTAGGCGCGTGACGCCGCCCTCGGTGCCTGGGGCCAGCTTGTTCCTGAGCCGCACATTAGCGAATGTCCCGCGTACCATCACTTCATGATTACCCCGCCTCGAGCCGTAGCTGTTGAAGTCCGCAGGCTTGACGCCGTGCTCGGCGAGATATTTGCCGGCCGGCCCGTTGGCCTTGATGTTGCCGGCTGGGGAGATGTGGTCGGTGGTGACCGAGTCGCCCAGCACAGCGAGGACGCGCGCACCGAGAATGTCGGTGATCGGCGCGGGCGTCTTGGTAATGCCGTCAAAGTAGGGCGCTTGGCGGATGTAGGTCGAGTCCGGCTCCCATTGATACACATCGCCAGTGGGGAAGCGGAGGCCCTGCCAGTTGGCATCGCCCAGGGTGACGGTCGCGTACTCGTGGCGGAAGCTCTCGCTGGAGAGTCCCTTCTCGATGGCCGCGGCCACCTCGGCCTGGGTAGGCCAAATATCCTTGAGATAAACCGGCTCACCGGCCTGATTGGTGCCCAGCGGATCGGTGTCGAAGTTGTGGCCGATCTTGCCGGCGAGGGCGTAGGCGACGACTAGCGGCGGGCTCATCAGGTAATTGGCGCGCACGTCCACGTTCACGCGGCCCTCGAAGTTGCGGTTGCCCGAAAGTACGCTGACGGCGACCAGGCCGTGCTCGTCGATGGACTTGGAAACATCCGTCGGCAGCGGCCCGGAGTTGCCGATGCAGGTGGTGCAGCCGTAGCCGACGACGTTGAAGCGCAGCTTTTCCAAATATGGAAGCAGCCCGGCTTTGGTGTAGTAGTCGGTGACCACGCGCGAGCCGGGGGCGAGAGAAGTCTTGACCCACGGCGGAACGGTCAGGCCTTTTTCTACTGCTTTTTTCGCCAGGATTCCGGCCGCAACCATCACCGATGGATTCGACGTGTTGGTGCAGCTGGTGATGGCCGCGATGACCACCGATCCGTGATCGAGATAGGTGTCGGGATCGACGCCGAAGCGGGCCTGGACGGTATGCTCGGCCACGGTGCTGGCCAGAGGAGCAATTTGAATCGACTGCGCTCCGGACGAATTGGTTGGCCCTTCATTCTCCTCGGCAAGGGCGGCGTCGGTAACGCTGATGCGCTGCCATGCGGCAGCGGTGCGGGTGCCCAGCGGCTTGGCTGTGGGCGAGAGGAGGCCGGGCAGCTGCTCGGCGAAGCTGGCCGCTGCGTCCCGGAGCAGCACGCGGTCCTGCGGGCGCTTGGGGCCGGCCACGCTGGGCTCGACAGTGGCCAGATCGAGCGCGAGAGTCGCGGTATAAACAGCCTCAGGCGAAGCGGCGGTGTGGAACAGGCCCTGCTCCTTGTAGTAGGCCTCGACCAGGGCAATTTGATCCTCGCTGCGGCCGGTCAGCCGCAGGTAGCGAAGGGTCTCGGCGTCGACCGGGAAGATGCCGCATGTGGCGCCGTACTCGGGGGCCATGTTGCTGATGGTGGCGCGGTCGGCGAGTGGCAGCTCGGCGACTCCCGGCCCGTAAAACTCAACAAATTTTCCCACCACGCCCAGCTTGCGCAGCGCCTGGGTGACGGTGAGGACGAGATCGGTGGCCGTTGCGCCTTCGCGCAGCTTGCCGGTGAGCTTGAAACCGACCACCTGCGGCACCAGCATGGAGACCGCCTGGCCCAGCATGGCCGCTTCCGCTTCAATGCCTCCTACGCCCCAGCCGAGCACACCCAGGCCGTTGATCATGGTGGTGTGCGAGTCGGTGCCAACCAGCGTGTCGGGATAAGCGTATTGCTCGCCGTTGGTTTCGGTAGTGAAGACGACGCGGGCCAGATATTCGAGATTGACCTGGTGACAGATGCCCATGCCCGGCGGGACGGCCGAGAAGTTGCGGAAGGCGGTCTGACCCCACTTGAGGAACGCATAGCGCTCGCGGTTTCTTTGGAACTCCAAGATCGTGTTCGCCGCGAGAGAGCCCGCGGCGCCGAATTCATCCACCTGCACGGAGTGGTCGATGACCAGCTCGGCGGGCACCAGCGGATTGACGCGCTCGGGATCGCCGCCGAGGGTCTTGATGGCGTCGCGCATGGCGCCGAGGTCGACGATGGCAGGAACGCCGGTAAAGTCCTGCATGAGCACGCGGGCGGGCATGTAGGCGATCTCGCGGCTTGGCTCGGCTTTGGCGTCCCAGTTGGCGAGGAAGCAGATGTCCGCGGCGGTGACGTTGACGCCATCTTCGCGGCGGAGGAGGTTTTCGAGCAGGATCTTGAGGCTGAAGGGCAGGCGGCTGAGGTCAAAGCCCTTCGCGGTCAGGGCGGGAAGGCGGAAAATGGTGTACGACTTGCTGCCGGATTTCAACACGGCACGGCTTGCAAAACTGTCCATGGGAGAGAACCTTTCAATCCGCGTGTGTGCGGATGGAGCAATGTAATTTTACTCGGAGTTTTCGGCTCGTGGCGGATCTGCGGCGAAGCACAGCGCATGGCCGAACCGCCCCGGGAAGATTTTCATCGGGACGGAAATCTTAGCGGGAAGAGTCTCTGCCGCGATCGCGGCGCCCATGGCGGAAGCGCTTGATCATGGGGGTTGATGAGATTCGAACTGCGGCGCGGCTGAACATGGCGGACACTAGAATTCTAGCGCGCGCGAGGCGGTCCGGGAAGTACATTCATCGGGAAGCAGTGCGCTTCCAGGGAGGCAGCAGGTCCCTGGCCGCCAGATGGAGTCCCACCCCCAGCGTGAACCACCCGATACCCAAAACGGGACTGAACGCGACGCCGATCCATGGAGCAGGCCAGCCCGCTGCAACCGCCCATCCGAGAAAAATGATTCCCAGATGGACGGCGCGGATCGGCGCGGATCGGCGCGGATCGGCGCGGATCGGCGCGGATCGGCGCAAGAGCGCTCTGCCAATGACAGCACTGAAGGGCGCGGTTCAACTTGCTGGCTTTGTGCCGGGGATAAATCCCCGGCCTACCGCCCGAACGAGTTTTTCCGCAGCCTGTTTAGCCCCTCATGGAAACCTTGCTCCTCATCGATTCGTTTTCACAGGCCAGCTTGATCCGGACCTCCTAAGCGCCTGCGTCGAAAATCGGCTACGGCAGATTCAGCGTCCAGATAATCAGCGTCGCCGCGTTGTCATCCACTGCCGCGAAGATTGCCTGGTCATTGGTCGAACTCACAGCCAGGCCGAACGAACCTCCTTGAGCCGGGTCGACCGAGAGTTCCTTCACAAAGTTCCCGTCCTTGGTAAACTCCACGATTTCACTGGGCTGGTTGGGATCGGAATTGACGGTGTCGTTGTTCGTGACCAGCAGATGGCCACTCGGAGCTTCGGCCAAGCCCAGCGCGCCGTGCAGGTGAGCATCGTCCTGGTAAAGGATGAATCCCATTCCATTATCCGATTGCGTGTTGGCCGCATCCGGCACAGCGAAGACGGCGTTGTCGCCCGTCGAAGCAACGTACAGACGGTCGCGCTTGGCGTCGTAGACCATTCCGGTGGGAGAGACAAACAGCGCAGCCGGATCGCCACGGTGGACATACCCCGAAGCAATGGTCTTGGCGCTCAGCATTTTGAGGCCGCTCGAGCTTACCTGGAAGTCAAGCCGGCTCACCGTTCCGTTGAGCGCGTTGGTGACAAACGCGATCGCCCGGTCTCCTTGGTCGACCAGCGCCATGTCCCACGGATACTGGATCCAAGCATTCGCAAGGGTCTGGATCAGTTTGCCCTTGTTATCGATCACCAGCAGCGACCCTGGTTTCGCGCTGGCCGAACTGCCATCGGGCGTAGGGCCGTTGCCAACCACCACGAACCCATATTGCAGTGTTCCCAGCGCTGTTGTAAGCCCCAGCCCCGTCTTACCCTGGAAGAACAGGCTCGGCGAGCCGCCGGCGGGAATGCGGACGATTGTCGTTCCCGTGCCCTGTAAATTCGCGCTGTTGTTGAAGTTGGAGACCAGAATGTCCCCATGCTTCAACGGTCCGGAGCCGGTGTAAAAGTTATTGGGAACAAACGCGACGCCGTATGGATTCACATCCCCATTGGCCGGAACCGTGGAAACGGTTCTCACCGGACCTGGCAGAAATGCATCGTCCGAGCCAGCCCATTGCGCAAGGCCAACTGCGGGCGCAGTGGCCAGCAGCATCGCTGCGATCAG